>Ga0326721_10000420_pt1 | contig 13038 bp, 11 predicted proteins | sample SGPome_FD_203951 | JGI IMG/M metagenome (GOLD analysis project Ga0326721, IMG submission 203951) | Soil microbial communities from Southern Great Plains, Lamont, Oklahoma, United States - SGP_1_2016 | ecosystem: Engineered > Artificial ecosystem > Soil microcosm > Unclassified | place: USA...
GAATATTTCGAGGAGCGCGGAGACAATTCCTCGGCTCGACGCATTCTACTGCGGGCTCTGGCCGAGACCAACGAACCGTCTGACCTCGCTCTCTGCCGGTACTACCTCGGCGAACTGTCCTTCAACGAAGGAGACCCGAGGGCAGCGCTTCGGCAGTTCCAACTCGGCCTGCTGACCAATCCGGACTCCGATCCGTTGCTCGCCGGGCGAGCCAAGGCCGAGGTCGCGCTCGGTAGGAGGGCAGCGGCCCTGCTCGACTACGCGACCGTCACTCACCGCACGACGCAACCGCAGTTCCTCCTGGACAACGCCGAGCTGCTGCTGTCGCTGGGCCGGGACGGCGAAGCCGAGCAGCAGTTTGTGGCCTTGGCCACCGCGCGGCAACGGCTCGCGACCAACGGCGTCGCCAATGATCTGATGATCGCGGTGCTGGAGGCCGATCATGGTTCGGCCACGGCAGCCGTCCGTCATGCAGAGACCGAATGGAGACGACGCAAGGGCGCCCCCGTCGCCGATGCGCTCGGCTGGGCTCTGCATCGGGCCGGCCGAGACCGGGAGGCCCTCGGATACGCGGCCCGCGCGAATCGAGTCGGCCGGCGCAACGCCACCTACCGCTACCACCTGGGCATGATCGAGTTGGCGCTCGGGCATCGAGCGGCGGCTCGTCTCGACCTCGAGCGAGCCTTGCAAATCAACCCGTACTTCTCCGTGCTGCAGGCCACGGTGGCCCGCCGGGCGTTAATCGCAGTCAGTCGCTGATCGTCGCGCTCAAGCCGGCGGCTGATCTTCTGGAGATGCCAGGCCCTCAACCAGCGGCTGATCCTCAACCGGCTGATCTCTGGTTCGATGCAGTAGCCAATCCTTCGACGTGCGGATCAGCGCGTACCGCTGCGGCGGTCCGTTGCCGTGCAAGGTGAAGACAATCCGCCGCTCGTTCCGATCCACCTCCTCCCACCAACCGATATCTGCGATGGATTTGTCGGCGTCCTGGTAAGTCAGATGCCCCAGTTCGTGATCATGAACCTGAACCGCAAGCCGATTCTGCGTCGAACTGGTCGGCAGCCCACGTGGTACCGCCCAGGAGCGAAGGACGCCGTCCTCCTCCAGACGCAGATCGAAGTGATGCTGGGGACGACGGTGCTCGTGCAGCACGAACGCGGGACGGTGCCTCGGATCGGAGGACATGCCGGCACGGTACTCGGATAGCGCGTGCGCGATGATGTCTGCGTGTCGGACGTAGAAATCTCAGGTGAATCGATCCCGTTGGGTGCCTTTCTGAAGCTCGCCGGGGTGATCGAGTCTGGCGGTGACGCCAAGCAACGAATCGCCAACGGCGAAGTCTCGGTCAATGGTGAGACCGAGATCCGCCGGGGTCGCAAACTGCACCGAGACGACGTGGTGGCACTCGGCGAGGAGCAACTACGCGTCGTCTGAGCTCGAAGCTGTCGGGCCCGAACCGCGCCGGCCCGGTGTGCGACACTCGCGCCGGCAGCCGCGCGGACCCCCCGGTCAGCACGACTCGACCAGCGCGAACGGGGCCGTGAGCAGCAACGATTCTGTTCGAACGTGGTACCTGCTGCGACCGACCTTCTCCACCTGGCCGACGCTACCGGCGTACTTGCCCCGGCCGGCGAGCCGGACCCAAGCGCCGACCGGGAGCAGGGCCGGCGCCGGGTCGACGATCGCGGGCCTGGCCGCCGGGGTCGATCGGGCCGCGATCGGAACTGCGGAACGTTCTGGGCGACCTCGCTCGAACCCGTCGACGATTCCTCGCCGCTCGGCTTCGTAGCTGGGGTGCATCTGCACCCGCCGACCGTTGAAGGTCCAGTCCAGCACGGTGAGCGGGTCGAAAACCCTGGAGCAATGACCACACGACTGCACCCGGGTGGGCTGCCGATGCCGGGTGGTGCGATGCCCGGCGGGGCAGGTGCCGACCCAGGGGCCAGCGGGCCTGGGAGCGCTGCTGGGCACACACCGCTTCGCGCTACACCCGATGGCTAGGGCTTGGGCCCGCCAGACCGCGTCGTGCCCGTGAGCCGGCCCAACCAGCGCGTGCGCGATCTCATGAAGGATCGTGTCGGTCACCTCGGCCTCGTTGTGCAACTGCGTGAGTACCCGGCTGAGGCCGATCTCCCGCGGCACCGCACGGCAGATCCCGGCGCGAGTCTTGGCGTTGTCGAACACCAGCCGCCAACCAGTAAGCCCATGGCGCCGCATCAGGCCGGCAGCCAACCGGCGGGCGTCAAGGATCTCCACGTGTGCCTCCCCTTCATCACCATCATCTCGAGGTGACGCAGAGGCTATTGCTCGGGACCGACATTCCGGACCGCGACCCGCGCAGGCTGTGGATAACTCCGTCGCCGGACCGCTGGCGGAGGCCTGGCCACACGCTCACCGAGGTGCTTTGGCCTTCTTGATCTGACGGCGGTACTCGGCTGCGCCCCGCGGGTTCACCGACAGGGCGGTCAGGTGCGCGGGATCCTCGTCGTTGAAGTAGGCCTCGTAGGCCAGGTTGCCCCGCTGCTCTTTGAAGAACCCGAACATCTTGCGGATGTAGTAGGGGTTGTCCCCGCCGCTGTGCCCGGCCCAGGCCGACCCCCGGAACAGGCCCCATTCCGGCACGCTGAGTTGCCGGTTCTTGCTCCGAGCGAAATCCGCCCAGAACTTCAGGCCGTAGGCCCCCGCGTACTGTGCGTTCCAACCCGCCTTCCCCCGCACCGGCGGCCAACCGTCGTAGCTGTCGATTCCGACGAAGTCCACGTACTTCCGACCCGGCCAAGCCTTGCGTGGGTCGGTCATCACGCCCTCACTGTTCCCCCGGTTCACCGTCCAGTCCCAGCGGAGTCCGGGCGCCTTCGACTCGGCGGCACGGAAGATGTGCCGCCAGCACCCGACGAAGTCCGCCGGTTTGCGCGCCGCCCACTGCTGCCAATCGCCGTTGAACTCCCAGGCCAGCCGGACGATGGTGCGAGACGCCAGTCCAGCCTCGGCGACGTGTCGGCCGAACCTGCGCCAGCGGACGTCATAGGCGCCTCGGGAGCAGGCCCGCAGCGAGTACTTGGGTTGCTCCGGGAAGGGCGCCGAGCTGATTACCAGAGTCTGCGGGGCGTCTTTCCACTCCGCGTAGAGCCAGGCCGGGTTGACGATCTCGGGCCAGGACGCGCGACCGGTGAAGGTGAGCGCCAGGTCGGTCTTCGCCTTGCGCCACTTCCCGAACCGGTTGTGCCCAGCGGGCGCTTGTTCCGCCAGAGTGGCGCCGCTGGCCCAGCGCAGGCCGGAGCGATCCTTCGGGATCGGCCGTGGGGTCGCGTCGGCCGGAGCCGCCAGGACGACGACACCCAGTCCAACGGTGATCGCGATCACGGCACTCCGGATGTTTCGGACTCTCACAGCGTCTCCCCGCAGCCTGGATCCATGGTCACGATCAGTAGTTATACGAACGCTCTACGTCACCTTCTCACGATGTCCCCAACCTCGGTGACAGAAACCAGTGACGCGCCGGAGAGGGCGTTCCAGATCGCTCTCGATCCGCGTGCAACGTGAAAGCCGGATCGACCGCCATCAGAACGGTGAGGTGAAGCAGCGCTCAGCGGGGTAGGCCACCGGGCACCCTGACTCCGGCAGATCCGGTCTTCCGGAACCACCGCGCCCGCTCGGGCGTTATCACTTCATGGAGGAGCCAGGATCCCCACGCCCGCTGGGGTGGACCATTCGCCGGGCCGAACTCATCGACGTTCCGGCCGTGGCACGACTGCTCGGCGCACCCATCCCGGCCGAATGGCCAGGCAGGGCAGAGCTGTCGGATCAAACCCTGACCTCCGCCACCCGTCTCGTACTTACCCACGTGGCCTTGGAACTCGGCGAGTTCTGGGTCGCCGTCGAGCGCGGTAACCGTGTTCGAGCCGCCGTGGTGCTGCTCCCACCGGGCCGCAAGGGCGGTGAGATGATGGACGTCGCCGTGCGACTGGAACTTGGCTTACTTCCGAGGAACCTGCCGCAGCCGGCCACCATGGCCGGCGTCCCCGAGCAGTATTGGCTGTTGCTACCGGCCGCCGCACCGGACGACGATCAGGTCCTTCGAGATTTGATCGACGCCGCGATGCCGGCGATCGACGCCGACGGCCGAGCGGTGTTGTGCCTGCAGTCCGGGCCAGCCCCAGAACTGCTTTTCGAGCTTGGTTTTCAGGCCCTGCCGGCCCCGGTCCGGCACGGATCGGCCTCGCTCCGCCTCGGTCTAGACAGCCCGATCGACGCTCGAACGGCCCCGTCCGGGTCCACACCCGCGCCCGTCTGAAGCCGAAATACCCTCCTGCACAGCTGAATGACGTCCCCAGAGGCCGCCTCCGCCTCGCACCACTCGCCGGAAAATCGTGACCCAGAATCATCACCAGTCCCCTATGTCTCAAACGCGTGATTCCGGGCCCGCAATACCTAAGGTGGTCGACGTCATGGTTGACGGATCCACGGGGGGCTTTGATGACACGCGCACAAAAGAGACGTAATGGCTGGGCGACAGCGGTCGCGGCAACGATAAGCCTGGCTACCTTTTCCGGATTACCGGTCACCTCACCGGCCACGGCCGCACCCGAGGTCAGACCCTCGGACGCGAAAGCCGAGAAACTAGGGCTTCAATTGGTGCCGAAGCGGGCTTCGCCGCAGAAGGGGCGCTATGGCGCAGCCACGGCCAACCCACTGCTCAGCTTGTTACCGGATCCGACACTGACGGATACGCATTACTGGAATTCGAAGATGGAGAGCGCGTCGAAGAAGCGCGCGAAAGCCCTCGCCGAGCAAGCCAGGTCGAAGGCGAAAGAGCTTCTGCTCGTGGACGAAGAAGAACCGGACGGGGACCGAGGCGGAAATGACACCGCCGCGAGCGCACAGTTCATCAAGAAGTTCGGGTCGACCTCGAGCAAGAGTCCGGCCGCTCGACTCCGCGGAACGCTTGCCCCAGATGCCGTTTCGACCTCCTTCCCGGCTCCCCCGGAAGACAATGGCTCGATTTCACAGGCCGGAGAGACCGGCCTGATCAGCGGATCTCTCGTGGCGACCGCCGGCACCATCGGGGACGGCCCACATGGTTCGGCCGGGGACGGGACCGGCGACTTCGACTACTACGCGATTCGCAAAGCCACCGCCGGCCAACGCGTGACCATCGATACCGACGCTTCGGTCGAACATCTCGACTCCATCGTGATCCTTTGGGATGCAACCGGAAATGCCGTCGCGGTGAACGACGACGATGACACCGGCACCAGCCTGGACAGCAAGCTGTCGGTCGCGCTGCCTGCCGACGGCGACTACTTCGCGATGGTCGGGGGGTTCGGTTCAGCACCAGGCGACCCCTTCGACTCCGGCAGCGGAACCGGGATCGCCGAGGCTGGTGGCGAGGGAGCCTACGAGGTGACGATCGGACTCGACGCTGCGGACGTCGACTACTACGCCGTAAAGCTGAAAGCAGGTGACGTGCTGTCCGGGTCCGCAACCGGTTCCGCCAGCCGGCTCAGCGTGTATGACTCGAGCGTGCGGCAGGTCTTCGGTTCGGAACAAGACTTCTCCGGTATCTACCCGATGCTCTCGCCGCTGGCCGGTGGCGGCAACGCCGTGGTCGATCACGTCGTGACCAAGACCGGGATGCACTACCTGGCGGTCGAGGGATCGACCGGCGACTACGACGTCGTGTTCGAGGTCTACCGTCCGGGTCCGGAAACCGGTCACGCCACCCAGACGATCTTCCTGGACTTCGACGGCCAACGAGTCAACACCGCAATCTTCGGCGGGCGGGGCGTTTCCACGCTGTCTGGGCTGTCCGCATTCCTTGGGCGTTGGGCCATCCCGACCGCACAGAAGAATGCACTGATCAACCGCGTGATCGCGACCGTCACCGAGAACCTGAAGCAGGACTTCACCGGCACCGGCGTCAAGATCAAGATCCTGAACAGCCGGGACAACGCCGATCCCTTCGGCCGGCCGAACGTCAGCCGACTGATCATCGGTGGGACCATTGCCGAGTCGGGAGTGGACACGATCGGGATCGCTCAGTCCATCGATCCGGGCAACTTCGATACCGCCGAGACGGCACTGGTCCTGCTCGACGTCGTCTCGGCTCCGACCGCCGATGAGCCAGAAGCCTCATTCAACGCCTACCTCACCCCGACCAGCGACCGGGTCAAGTTCGTCGGGACCGCGCTCGGCAATCTCGCCTCGCACGAGGCCGGCCACTACCTCGGAAACTGGCACGTCGACCAGTTCAACACCGTGCTCAACCTGATGGATCAGGGTGGCAACTTCCCGCTGCTGTACGCCGTCGGACCGGACGGCGTCGGTGGCACCGCTGACGATCCGGACGTCGACTTCGGTGCGGACACCCTCAACCCGTACGAGGGCTTCTCCGGAGTGGAAAACACCTCGGCCCGGACCCGATGGGGGCTCACCCCATAGACCGGAGCCGCCCCTGCGTCCGCCCCGAAAGGTGCACGGACGCAGGGGTGGCCTTGCGGTACGGTCACCGATGTGGCTGTCCCTGTCCTGCCAGGAAATGACCTGTCGGTGAATCTGCGCGAGACGGTTCGGCGCCTGCCCCGCTCCCCCGGCGTCTACCGATTCCGAGACGCCCGGGGCACTGTCCTCTATCTCGGCCGAGCCACCGAACTGCGACCTCGAGTTGCCTCCTACTGGTCGAAGTTGCGCGGTCGTCGGCATCTGACCCGAATGGTGGCTCAGATCGATCGGGTCGAGGCGGTCGCCTGCGACGGCGTACACGAGGCGACCTGGCTGGAGCGCAACTTGCTGGAGCGTTCCCTGCCGCGGTGGAACCGGACCCGCGGTGGGCAGGAGACTCCGGTATACCTCCGCTTGGACACCCGCCCGGACGCACCCGGGCTCAGCGTCGCGCACGTCCGGCAGGAAGCTGTCGGGGTCCGGTACTTCGGACCGTACCTGGGCGGCGAGCGGGCCCGGCAGACGGTGAGCGCCCTGCACCGGATCCTGCCGTTGGCACATACCGGTACCCGACTGCGCGGCGCGGAACTCGACATCGCTCGCGCCCGAGGAATCGGTGAGATCGACGCCGGCGCTTTGGCCGCCGCGGTCGCTGCGGTGTTGCAACGGGACCCGGCGGCGATCGTTCAAGCCCGAGACGACCTCCTGAGGGCTCGAGATCGTGCTTGCACCGCAATGGCTTTTGAACTCGCGGGCCGGATTCAGACGGAGCTGCAGGCTCTGGAGTGGACCTCCGGTCCGCAGCGGGTGACAATCCCGGACGCCGCGACACAAGATCGTGATGTGTACGGCTGGTCCGGCGGGATCCTGGTGCATTTCGGGATACATGCCGGTCGGCTCGATACCTGGTCCCAGCGCAGCTGTGCTCAGGTTCGAGCTGCCCAGCGGCTGGCTGACACCCCGCCCGAGTGGGTCGGATTCGCACAGCGCGCCGCCGAGCTGGCCGTCACGCTCGCCGGAGCGGACCGATGACCGGCCCAACCTCTAGCGACACCCGTCGCCGACTTCTGCTGGACCTGGCCGGCCGAGTGCTCGACTGCGCCGGCGCCGATGGGGTGCGGGTCGGTGTGGACGGAGTGGACGGTGCCGGCAAGACCACCTTCGCTGGCGAGCTGGCCTCCGCTGTGCGCTCCCTCGGCCGCGAGGTAGTGCAGATCAGCGCCGACAACTTCCACCAGCAACGCGCGCTGCGGCACCGCCGAGGCCGCCATTCGGCGGAGGGATTCTGGCTCGACAGCTACGACTACCCGACGCTGCGAGCTGATGTCCTGGACGGTTTCGGCCGCGGTGGCACCGGTCGCTATCGAGAAGCCAGCCATGATCTGGCCTCCGATCAGCTGCTTGATCTGCCCTGGCAGACCGCCGCCCCGGGAACGGTCCTCGTCCTCGACGGGCTCTTTCTCCATCGGGGAGAACTGGCCGGGGGGTGGGACTTCTCGATCTTTCTCCAGGTTCCGTTCGCAGTATCCGTGGCCCGGATGGCGGAACGCGACGGCAGCGATCCGGACCCTGAGCACCCGGACAATGCGCGCTACGTCGGCGGCCAGCGACTGTACTTCGCGGCCTGTTCGCCCTGGGACCAGGCCAGCCTGGTGGTGGACAACTCGGATCTCGCGGAGCCAAAGATCATCCGCAAAGCCGGGCCCTCCTAGTCGCCCTGGGCCAGCACCATCTCCGCGAGCAAGCCATCCGATTCCGGCGCCCGGCGACCCGGCCAAACTGTCGGTGGTGCGCCCTAAGTTGTCCAGCAAGAGCAAAGACGGGCATCAGGGGTGATGATCATGTGCTTGAAGTGCCAGGGGTGGACGGAAGAAGAGATCTTTCAGGCTCGACTACAGACCATCGAACGTCACGGCTGGGCGGTGACGTCGGTGACCGGAGACGGCACAACCGTGGGCTTCGCCTACACGATTGGTTTGACCAGGTATCACGGCCATCCGGAGCTCCTGGTCACCGGCTTGTCGCACGCCTCGGCCGGGCAGTTCCTGACCGGGTTCGCCCACCAGATCCGAGCCGGAAAGCGTTACTCGGCTGGCAATATCCTCACCAAGCCGAACGGGCACCGATGGCAGTTCGTCCCGGTCGACGACCCCACCCAACTGGTAGACGCGCAAGAGACCTACCAGAGCGAGGCCGGGCCGGTACCAGGGCTGCAGGTGATCTGGAGCGACCATGACGGGCACTGGCCCTGGCATCCGGCCTGGGTCCACGGGCACGGCAGCCAGCCGCTTTTCGGCCGACCTCCAAGAGAATTCCCCTGACGAAAGCCTCAGCCAGAGCTACTCACCCAGGCCGCTCACCGACCAGATCGAGATCCCGATCGCCGCGACCTAGGGTCACCGTCCTTGTCCGCGCTGTGTCCCCCAGCGTATCGTCCGTGTCACATTCGCTTCGTCGAATGGTGTTCTGAGATGACCCGATCCACTCAGCCGCGGGAGCATCGATGAAGAAGCTCATCAACGAACCCGGTGACGTCGTCGCCCAAGCTCTGCTCGGGATGGCAGCCGCCCACCCCGAGATCCGAGTCGACCATGAGCACCGAATCGTGTATCGAAGAGAAACCCCGAGCGCCGGCAAGGTCGGGCTGATCTCCGGTGGTGGGTCGGGCCATGAGCCGATGCACGGCGGCTTCGTCGGGCTCGGCATGCTGGACGCCGCAATCGCCGGCGAGGTATTCACCTCCCCGGTACCGGACCAGATCCTGGAAGCGACCAGGACCGTCGACTCCGGGGCCGGCGTTCTGCACATCGTGAAGAACTACACCGGCGACGTGATGAACTTCGAGATGGCGGCCGAGATGGCGGCGGCAGAAACTGGCGTCGACGTCGTCGCAGTCGTGACCGATGACGACGTCGCCGTCCAGGACAGCCTCTACACCGCAGGCCGGCGCGGGGTCGGCGTCACCGTCCTGCTGGAGAAGATCGCCGGTGCCGCGGCGGAGCAGGGCCGCAGCCTGGCCGAAGTCGCCGAACTCGCCCGCCGAGTGAACGCCCAGGGTCGAAGCATGGGCATGGCACTCACCTCCTGCACGGTTCCGGCTGCCGGAAAACCGACCTTCGACCTTCCAGAGACCGAGATGGAGATCGGAATCGGCATCCATGGGGAGCCCGGCCGACGACGAGTCCCGTTGGCCTCCGCCCACGAGATCGCCGAGTTACTGCTCGAACCCATCCTTTCCGACCTGGACTTCACCCAAGGCGACGGGGTGATCGCCTTCGTGAACGGGATGGGCGCCAGCCCGCTCCTCGAGTTGTATCTGATGTACGGCGAGGTCGCGTCGATCCTGGACAAAGCTGGGGTCACCGTCGTCCGTTCACTCGTCGGCCCGTACATCACCAGCCTCGACATGGCCGGCTGCTCGGTCACGCTGCTGTCCGTGGACGACGATCTGGTCCGGCTCTGGGATGCTCCGGTGCGCACTCCCGGCCTGCGCTGGGGGATCTGAACGTGCCAACCGGCCAGCCGAGCGAGCCACCACCCTTGAGCGAGCCATCCCAATCGAACGAGCCATCCCAATCGAACGAGCCATCCGCATCGACTGCGCCACCACCGCGCGAGCAGGTGGGCATCGCGGCGCTGCAGCGCTGGATCCGCCGATTCGCCGCCGACATAGCCGAGCAACGCGACTACCTCACCCAGCTGGATTCGCCGATCGGTGACGCCGATCATGGAGCCAATATGGACCGCGGTCTGACCGTCGTCCTGGCAGCGCTCGAAGGCCCGGAGTCCACCACGGCCGCCGCCCTGTTCAAACGGATCGGCATGACCCTGGTCAGCAACGTCGGCGGGGCCAGCGGTCCGCTGTACGGCACCCTTTTTCTCCGGATGGCGACCGCTGCCGGAGATGTCGAGAGCCTCGACCGTGGGGCGCTGGCCAAGGTCTTCCGAGCCGGACTCGACGGCGTCGTCGCCCGGGGCAAGGCCGAACCCGGTGACAAGACCATGGTGGACGCTCTCACCCCGGCAACCGATGCGCTGGACGCCGCGCTGGCCGAGCAACGGTCATTGGCGGTGGCGCTGAATGCCGCAGCGCGCGCCGCCGAGACCGGACGGGACGCGACCATCGAGATGCTCGCGCGCAAAGGCCGAGCCAGCTACCTCGGCGAGCGCAGCGTCGGCCATCAGGATCCGGGGGCGACGTCGATGGCGCTGCTGATCACGGCAGCCGCGGCCACCCTGGTCGAGCCGGCCGGCGACGAGGGCTGACGGCTCATGATCGGGATTGTCGTGGTATCGCACAGCCGCGCTCTGGCCCGGGCCGCGGTGGCCTTGGCCGAGCAGATGCTGCAGGATCAGCAGGTTCGAATGGTGATCGCCGCCGGCCTGGACGAGGAGACCTTCGGCACCGACGCGATGCAGATCCACGATGCGCTGGTCGAGGCCGACCAGGACGGCGATGGTGTCGTCGTCCTGATGGATCTCGGGAGTGCTGTCCTATCCGCCGAACTAGCGCTGGAACTGCTTGCGGACGACGCCGCTCGAGCACGCGTGCTGCTCTGCCCGGCCCCGCTCGTGGAGGGGCTGGTGGTCGCGGCGGTTACCGCACTCTCCGGGGCCGATGGCCCGAAGGTGGCCGCCGAAGCGGTCGCCTCGCTCGCCGGCAAGCAGTCCCAGCTCGCTACTCCCGCTGAGGCCTCGCCCGAATCGACTTTCCCCCCAGCCGAAACCCGACCCGCAGACGTCAACGCCGGCCGGTTCCGGGTCACCCCGGTACATGGCCTGCATGCCCGCCCGGCGGCACGTCTGGTGCAGGTGCTCCAGAGCCTGGACGCTCGGGTAGAGCTGCGAAACCTTTCCACCGGTTCAGGCTGGGTCCCCGGAGCCAGCCTTTCCCGGTTGGCCACCCTCGGCGCATTGCCCGATCACGAGGTCGAAGTGCGTGCGTCTGGCCCGCAGGCACCCCAGGCGCTCGAGCAGGTGCTGGCCCTGGCCCAGCGAAACTTTGATGACCCTCCTTCTGCGGATCAGCCCCAACCCGATGCGGACACCTCGAGCGATCTGCTGTCGGAGCGGGTCCGTGGGCCATTTCCAGCCTCGCCCGGGATCGGCTTCGGGCCAGCCCGGCCAGCTCCTGGGCTCATCCGGCCGGCGCCTGGGTCGACCCGACCCGAGCTTGAGCTGGCCCGACCCGAGCTTGAGCTGGCCCGACCCGAGCTTGAGCTGGCCCGACCCGAGCTTGAGCTGGCCCGACCCGAGCCTGGGAAGATAGCCGCACCGAGCGAGAAGTCGGAAATCGTTGAGGACCCAGCCGAAGGACGACGGCGCCTGGACGCCGCCGTCGACGCTGTCCGGGCGCAGGTCCAGGAAATCCGCCAGCGCGTGGCCCACGAAGTCAACGAGGCCGAGGCAGCGATCTTCGACACCCATCTGGCTCTGCTGGCGGATCCAGAGCTGCTGGAAGCCGCACGGTCTCGAATCGCGGTCGGCCAGGCCGCGAGCAGTGCCTGGGCCAATGCGGTCTCGGTCGCTGCGGCCGGGTACGAATCGCTCACCGATCCCTATCTCCAAGCACGCTCGGCCGACGTTCGCGCCCTGGGCAATCAGGTGTCCCGGCACTTGCTCGGTGCCTACGATCGGTCGGAGGAGCTCGGCGAGCGCAGCGGCGTGCTGATCGCTGCGGATCTCACACCGGCCGAGGCCGCGACGCTGAACCCCGCGCGAGTTACGGCCGTCGTGCTGGCGTTCGGCAGCCCAACCGCACACAGCGCGATCCTGATTCGCGCCCGCGGCATTCCCGCCGTGGTCGGAGCCGGCGCGGCCGTGCTTGAGATCGCCGACGGAACACCGCTTGCGGTAGACGGTACGACCGGCGAACTGGTCATCGAGCCGGCCGAGGCGGTGGCGGCCGAGCTCCGGGAGCGGGCCGCAGCAGCGCAGGCCCGCAACCGGCAAGCGCTGACCCGCGCCGACGCACCCGCGACCACGCGGGACGGCGTCCGGATCCTCGTTGGCGCGAACATCAGCTCGATCGAGGACGCGCGGGACGCCACGGCGTCGGGCGCCGACCTGATCGGCCTGGTCCGCACCGAGTTCCTGTTCCTGGGCCGGTCGCAGGCCCCCGACATTGCCGAGCAGGAATCCATCTACCGGGCGCTGGCCGAGACCGCAGCCGGGCGCCGGATCACCTTCCGGACCTTGGACGTCGGCGGTGACAAGCCACTGGCCTACCTGCCGCAGCGGGTGGAGGCGAACCCCTTCCTCGGCGTCCGCGGAGTCCGCTTCGCCTTGGAGCAACCCGAATTGCTCGCCGACCAACTGCTGGCCATGGTCCGGGTCGCGCACGACCTCCCAATCAGTGTGATGTTCCCGATGGTGAGCACGCTGGACGAACTGATCAGGGCACGCCGGAGCCTGGATGAGGCAATCAAGCTGACCGGCCGAGGTACGCCGTCCGAGTTCCAGATCGGAATTATGGTCGAAGTGCCGGCGGCGGCACTGAAAGCCGCGACCTTCGCCCGACACGTGGATTTTCTCAGCATCGGGACCAACGACCTGACGCAATACACGCTCGCCGCGGAACGTGGCAACGATGCCGTT
>Ga0326721_10000421_pt1 | contig 13031 bp, 11 predicted proteins | sample SGPome_FD_203951 | JGI IMG/M metagenome (GOLD analysis project Ga0326721, IMG submission 203951) | Soil microbial communities from Southern Great Plains, Lamont, Oklahoma, United States - SGP_1_2016 | ecosystem: Engineered > Artificial ecosystem > Soil microcosm > Unclassified | place: USA...
TTCATCAACCGGCTCGGTGCGTTCCTCAGCATCTTCGTGGTGCTGTTCATGACCTCCAAGGGCCGCTCGCCGTCCGAGGCCGCCTTCGCGCTGGGCGCCTACGGCGCCGGTGGCGTGATCGGCGTGCTGATCGGCGGGATGCTGGCCGACCGGCTCGGCGCGCGCAACGCCACCGTGCTCAGCATGTCCAGCTCGGCGGTGCTGGTCGCTTCCTTGCTGTACCTGCCGAACTACGTGGTGCTGCTGGCCGCGGTCACGCTATGCGGCCTGGTCAGCCAGATCTTCCGGCCGGCCTCGGCCACCCTGCTCTCGGAGCTCACGCCGGAGAGCCGGCAGGTGATGATCTTCGCGATGTACCGGTTCGGGTTGAACCTCGGCACCACCGCGGCCCCGCTGATCGGCTTCGCGCTCTACAACCTCGACGATCAGGGCTACACCCTGCTGTTCTGGGCCGAGTCGCTGGTGGCGCTGGCCTATGCCGGGCTCGCCCTGGTGGCGCTGCCGCGCCGGGAACGGCCGGTCGCCGACTCCGCTGGTGGCGCGGCGGCAGCCCCGGGTGGCAGCTACCTGGACGTGTTGCGCAATCGCCGCTACACGCTCTTCCTGGTCGCGGCATTCTTCAACGCCGCGGTGTACGTGCAGTACCTGTCCACCCTGCCGCTGGACGTCAGGGCCGAGGGAGTGGCGATCTTCTGGTACACCGCGGCAGTGGCGTTGAACGGCCTGATCGTGATTCTGTTCGAGCTGCCGCTGACCAAGGTCTCCCAGCACTGGCCGTTCAAGCTGCTGGTCGGGCTGGCCTTCGGGCTGGTGGGGCTCGGCGTCGTGAGCTACGGGTTGCCCCTCGGGCCGGCGGTGATCATCCTGGGAACGCTGATCTGGACGCTGGGCGAGGTGGTCGGCGCGCCGGCGGTGTTCGCCTTCCCGGCGATGGCTGGGCCGTCCCATCTCAAGGGCCGCTACATCGGCAGCTTCCAGTTCATGTTCGGGCTCGGCACCGCGGTCGGCCCGATGGCAGGCGGCGCGCTGTTCACCGCTCTCGGCCACCGGGTATGGCTGGCGATGGCGGTGGCGTCGGTGATCGCGACGGTCCTGGGCGTGGCCGCGGTGCGCACCCCGGCGAGGGTCGCGCCCACCGAGATCCCGGACGTGCCGCTGGCCGCTGACCTGCCGGATGTGCCGGTGGCCGCCGACCGCCCGGGCGCCCTGGTCGACGACGTCCAGAGCTGACCCCAGCGAGCCTGGCCGACGCCCGGACCGCACAACAACCGCAGCGCTTATCACAACAGGAGGTTCGACGTGACCGATAACGGCTTGCTGGAGATGCGGCTGTTCAAGCTGCACCCGGGTACCCGCGCTGAATTCGACCGGATCAGCCGGGACGGGACCATTCCGATGATGCGCCGCTACGGAATCAACGTGGTGGACTTCGGTCCGATGCTCAATGACGAGGACGGCTACTTCCTGTTGCGCGCCTTCGGCTCCGAGGAGGACCGGGTGGCGAAGTCCCAGGCCATCTATTCCACCGCCGAATGGGAGGAGAACTACGACGCGCCGGTGACGTCGATGATCGCCGACTACCGGACCGCGGTGATTCCGGCTACCCGTTCGGTGACGCTGGCCCTCGTCGGCGACTCCGCCTGACCGGGCGAGTGCCGGCACAGCCTGCATTACGATCCTCCGATGACAACCACCCAGCTACCTGACCTGTCGGCCTTCGGCAACATTCCTAGCGACTACCAGCACGTCGCCAAGATCGCCGTCCCGGGTGAGGACATCGCCCTGCCCGACGGCTATCTCAAGTGGTACGACGTCCGGACCGAGCAGGCGACGATTCCCGACGAGGTCCGCGCCGAGGCGCGGGAATTCCTGAAGTCCGAGAGCGACTCCGGCCGGCTCAAGCTCGACGGCGATCTGGGATTCGTCATATTCCACCTGTGCGGAGCGTCCTTCTACTTCCTGATCGTCTGCACCTGGCGCAATCAGAACGAGATGTGGGAGACGCTCTACGCCCAGGACGTCAAGGACGGCGGCGGGTTCGCGCTGGTGCCGCAGGGGACGCACCTGGAAGTGATCTGCGTCTGGGAGTTGGGCGCGGTGCTGCACGAACGGCAGGCCTGGACGGAGTACCTGACTTCGGCACGCGACGAAGAGGCCAAGCACGCCTATCTGCAGAGCCGGTTCACCGGCGCGGTCTGAGGCGGCGCGCCGGGCCGGTAACAAACCCGAGCACTGACACGCGATTTCGAGGAGACCAGTTATGCCCAGCTTGACCCGCACCGAGGCGGCCGAGCGCAGCGCCGTCCTGACGGTCCGCTCCTACCAGGTAGATCTCGATCTCACCACCGGGGCCGAGACGTTCCGGTCGAGCACCACCATCGCTTTCGACGCCCGGCCCGGCGCCGGGGTCTTCCTCGACATCGCCCCTGAGACGCTGCACTCGGTGCTGCTCAACGACAGCCCGGTGGATGTCTCCGGACTGCACGAGGGCCGGCTGCCCTTGACCGGCCTGGCCGCCGAGAACCGCCTGGTGGTGGTGGCCGACATGCGGTACTCCAAGGAGTGCGAGGGCCTGCACCGCTACGTCGACCCGGCCGATGACCAGGTCTACCTCTACGCCTTCGTCTACATCGACAACGCGCCGCGGGTATTCGCCTGCTTCGACCAGCCTGATCTCAAGGCTCCATACACCTTCACGGTCACCGTGCCCGAGAACTGGCAGGTGCTGGGCAACACCGAGGCCACCCAGCTCGAGCCCGGCCGGTGGCAGCTGGCGCCGACGCCGCCGCAGGCCAGCTACCTCACCACGCTGGTGGCCGGCCCCTACCAGTCGGTCTATGAGGTCCACGACGGGATCCGGCTGGGCTTTCACTGCCGGGCCTCGCTTGCGGAGTTCCTCAGCGTCGACCTCGCCGAGATGTTCGAGGTGACCGGCCAATGCCTGGACGAGTACGAGCGGCTGTTCGGGGTGCGGTACCCGTTCGGCAAGCTCGATCACGTCTTCGTGCCGGAGTTCAGCCTGCTGTCCCTGGACCATCCGGCCTGCGTCCTGCTGCGCGAGCTGTACCTGTTCCGCACCCCGGGCACCGCCAGCGAGCGCGAGACCCGTGCCGTCGTGCTGGCGCACGGGATCTCGCTGCAGTGGATGGCCGCCCTGGTGACCAACGCCTGGTGGGATGATCTGTGGCTCGGCCAGGCCTTTGCCGATTACATGGCGCATCGGGTGCCCAGCGAGGTCACCCGGTTCCCCGGCCCGCCGACCACCTTCGCCGCCCGGCGCAAGGGCCAGGCCTATGTCGCCGATCAGCGCGGCTCGACCCACCCGATCAGCCTGGACGGGCCCGATGTGCAGACGGTGCTGCTGGAGATGGACCGGATCTCCTACTTCAAGGGCCATTCGGTCATCCGGCAGCTTGCCGCGCGGGTCGGCACCGATGCGCTGCGGGCAGGCCTGCGCACCTACTTCGACCGGCACGCCTTCGGCGCCGCCACCTACGCCGATTTCCTTTCCGCGCTCGGCGACGCCACCGGCGAGGACATGACCGGCTGGGCCGACCAGTGGTTCAAGACCGCGAACGTGAACACGCTCTCTCCCGAGATCGAGGTGCGCGACGGCGTCATCTCGGCTGCCGCGATCGTGCAGTCCGCTCCGGAGTCCCACCCCGTGCTGCGGCCGCACACGCTGAACGTCGGCCTCTACGGCGGTGGCCAGAACACCACGATCAGGGTCGACATCGACGGCGAGCGCACCGACCTGCCGGCCCTGATCGGCCAGCCCGCGCCGGAGTTCCTGCTGCTCAATGACGGAGATCTGGCCTACGCCAAGGTCAGGTTCGACGCCGGATCGCTGGCCGCGCTGCCCGCGGTGCTGCCCACCCTGTCGCCGCTGAACCGGGCGATGGTGTGGTGCCAGTTGCTGCTGGCGGTGCAGGACGCGGTGTTCCCGGCCGCCGATCACCTGGAGCTGGTGACCCGGATGGTGCCGGTCGAGTCTGAGCTGTCCATCGTCACCGAGGTGCTGGAGCAGGCCCGATTCGATGTCGCCGACCGGTTCCTGGCGCCGGAAGAGCGCCCGCACTGGCTGGGCCGGATCGCCGACAGCCTTCGGCAGCGGCTGGCGGTCACCCCGGCCGACGACGAGCGGCTGATGACGTTGTTCCGCAACCTGATCGAGTTCTCCAGCGATGTCGCGGAGCTGCGCGGGCTGCTGGACGGGATCGGGGTGCCGGACGGCATCGTGCTCGACCCGGACACCTGCTGGCGCATCGAATACCGGCTCGCGGTGCTGGGCGAGCTGGACGAGGCCCAGATCCAGGCCGCCTTCGAACGCGACCCGAGCACGGCGGGGGAGGTGTTCGCCGCCAAGGCGCGGGCCGCCCGGCCGGACCCGGCCGCCAAGAGCGCCGCCTGGGACGCGATGACCAGCGACACCACCCTGTCCAACTACCAGCTCTGGGCGCTGGCCGAGGGCTTCTGGCAGCCCGAGCAGCGCGAGCTCACCGAGCCGTACGTGCAACGGTTCTTCGCCGCGATGCCCGATGCCGCCAAGCTGCGCGGGGACTACGTGCTCGCCGAGCTGATCCGCTTCCTGTACCCGCGCTACGCCGCGTCACCCGACACGGTGCAGTTCGCCACTGAGCTGATGAGCCGCAGCGACGTCTCGTTGCCGCTGCGGCGCAAGGTCGCCGACTTCACCGACGACCTGCGGCGGGTGATCCTGGCCCGGGAGAGCCAGCTGGCGGTCAGCGGCTAGCTGGCTCTGCCGAGCCGGGCCGGCCAATCCGCCACCAGACCCCTGTCAGCACGTCCGGCCGGTGCGGGTCAGCCCGAGATGCGGCTCACCAGGGTGTCCCAGTTCATGAGCGTGGTGCGGGGCACGTCGGCGATCAGCTCGGTGGCCATCACGAGGTGATGGGCGTCTTCGGCCACCGCCGCGGAGTAGTCACCCCACCGGCAGCCGTTCTCCGCCGCGTCGCCGAAGAATGCCTCGTAGCAGGTCGCCCCGTCCTCGGCATTGGCGCCGGGACCGTTGATGACCACCGGCCCTCTGGGGCGCCCCGCGGCGAACCGGACGAAGGCAGCGCTGGGATAGGACGTGGGACCGGAGTAGCTGCCGACAATGGCGCCGGATCCCGAGGCCGTCACGCTGATGGCCGGGAACATGAAACTGGCGCCGCTGACGCTGATGTACCCCTGCGCGGTGACCGCCCCCTGGGCGCCGGCCGAGGGGTTCACCTGGAACCAGGCGGCTCCCACCCGGTCGGCCTTGCCGTTGGCGCCCAGCCCGGTGCTCAGTGTCGAGTACAGCTTGCCGCCCGCGTACACCACCTGCTGCATCCGGTCGTCGTTGGACTGCAGCTTGTTCTCCGGCTCGTCCAGCGCGGCGCCGAGCGGGACCTGGCCTGGCTTCTGCGCGACCGCCGGTGGCGGCGAGTACCGCTGGCTGCTCAGCCGTGCCCTGGTCAGGGTCAGCGCCGGGTGCGCGCTGTTGAGCGAGGAGGTGTTGGACAGCGTCCACAACAGCACCGACTGCGCGCCGGATCCGCCGGCCTCGGCGAAGCTGTTGAAGTCCGGCGTGCTGAGGAAGTACTCCTTGTCCACCGGATAGGCCGCGCCGGGGGAGGTGACGGCCGGCTGGAGGGCATTGGGCGGGAACCCGTCGACCGTCGCACCGAGCGGCACCCCGACGACGGGCACGCTCTGCGGGGAGCCGGTGGCGGCGCCGGCGTCGGTCGCCTGGTACAGCGCCTTCTTCGAGATGGCCCACAGCCGGCCGCCGTTGCCGTCCGCCGCCGCACTGATCGAGTATTCGTCGGCGCTGATGTAGATGCCGTTCGCGTCGGCGCCGAGCCGGGGCTGGTCACCGAAGCACGGGCAGTTCGGATACCTCGGGGTGCCGTTGGTCCCGTCGTTGGTGGTGTCGAAGGAGAACAGGCTGTAGCCGGCAGCGGGATCGGAAGTCTGGCTCACCGCGATGAGCTCGGCGCTGGGAGCCCGGAACGCAGCGGTGTGGGGATCCGTGCCGATCGCGAGCAGCACGTGGATCCAGCGTTGCGCCTGCGGGTCGTAATAGCAGCGCGGATCGGAGGTGAACGTTCCGACAGTCCACGGTGTGGTGGTGCGGTCGAGTGCTGGGCCGAGTCCGAAGAACTCGTTCAACGACACCGGTGAGGTCAGCTGGACGCCGGTGTCGCTGTACACCGCGAGCACGCTGTTCACCGACTCCACGATCCGCCCGTTGCCTGCGCACAGGCCCTGATCCGGAGGCTCCAGGGCGAACTGGTTGCCATTGTCGGCCAGCAGCTGCTGCAAGCCGGTGAGGCCCACGAAGCTCTTGCTGCCGCCTGAGGAGGTGATCGCCGGGCGGCTTGCGGCATTCGGCGCCGGAGCGACCGGTGGCGGGGTGAGCGTGCCGGGGCCGTCCACCTCGGGCTCCTGCCGGATCCCGTCCGAGCCGGGGATGTCGGCCCGCGGGCTGGCTTGGTGGGCGGCCTGTGCCCTGCTGAGCGCGGTCAGGTTGGTGTGGCCCAGGTAGCGCAGCTGATTCGCATGGCTCACCGGAAGCGGCGCGGCTTCGACCCGCGCCAGAGCCGGACCGCCCAATGCCCCGGCGGCGAGGACCGAAGCACACGCGATGCGGATGACTGACTGCCTTGAACGGTGCGCTGACGCGCTCATCTGGGCTCCCATGATCGGCATAGGCCACCATCCGAAGCCGGGCGGCGCTCACCTTATATAGCCCGATGATCTCGAAAAGGGAAGGGTTTCGCCCTAATTTGTGCACCACACACCGGGCGTATTGCCGGAGAGCCAGCTTGCGGTCAGCAGCTAGCCGGCAACGCGGTCGCCGGCCACGCCGTACTGCACCAGCTCGATCAGCAGCGCGGCGGGCTTCGGGACGTACATGAACGCCACCCGCATGCCGGGCCGGGCCCCGGCGCACGGCGCCGCGTCGACCGGCACCAGCCCATGGCGGCGGAGCCGGGCCAGTTCGCCGTCCAGGTCGTCCACCTCGAACGCGACGTGATAGAGCGAGGGCGACCGGCGGGTGAAGTGGTCGCTGAGCGCGGAATCCTGCCGCACCGGGGTCACCAGCTCGATGGCGGGCTGCCCGCCGGCTGCCGGATGGGACCAGAACTCACAGGCCACGCCGTACTCGTCGGCGATGCCGTCGTCGTCCTTGCCCATGCCCAGCGCGGTCAGGAATGCCGCGACGCCACCCGGGTCCTCGGTGGCCAGCCCGATATGGTCGATGCCCATGATCACAGCGCACACCCTAACCGGTCTCGCCGGTGTGATCGCCGGTCAGCCGGCAGCGCGTCCACGCCGCCCGCATCAGCCCGGTGCCGGCCACCGAAACCCGCCGGTTCAGGCCGACCGAGACCCGGCGGCTGAAGACGTTGTACTCGGCCTTCTCGATCTCGTCGAGGATCGCGCCGTACAGCGTCCAGGCGGTCAGCAGGCAATCCCGTGACGTTCGCTGGACCAAGTCGATGCCGGGCCTGGCAGAACGGTAGAGTTCGCGCGCCCGCCCGAGCTCGAAGGCGATGAGGCGCCGGACCGGCTCGCAGGCCGTCCCGGTCGCGCGGGCCCGCTGCAGCGCAGCGCGGTCCACCCCGAAGCGGTCCAGTGACTCCAACGGCAGGTAGATCCGTCCCCGATCGAGGTCCTCGGCGACATCACGCAGGAAGTTGGTGAGCTGGAAGGCAAGCCCCAGATTGATGGCCGGCTGGCGCAGGCCGTCCCAGCCGGCCCGCTCGTCCGCGCGGCCGAGAATCGGCAGCATCTGCAAGCCGATCACCGCCGCCGAGCCCCACATGTAACGGCTCAGGTCAGCAAAGCTCTGGTACTCGGCAACGACCAGATCCATCCGCATCGAGTTCAGGAAGTCGGCGAAGTGCTCGCGCGGCAGCTGCCAGCGCGCGATGGTGTCGAGCACCGCCCCGACGAGCGGATCGGCCGAGGCGCCGCGCTCCAGGTCGGTGAGAAAGGCCTGCGCCCAGGCATCGAACCTGCGCGCCCGCTCGGCGGCCGTGAGCCGCGGGTCGAGGTCGTCGACGATGTCGTCGACGTGCCGGGCGAAGCCGTAGAGCGCGTGCACGTAGGGCCGCTTGGCTGCCGGCAGCAGCCGGGTGGCCAGGTAGTAGGTACGCCCGTGCCGGGCATTGAGCCTTCGCGCCTGCAGGTAGCCGGCCTGCGCCCGGGGCTCGAGGATGCCCGCGGCCCGCAGCTCGCGCCGGGCGGCCCGGCTCGGCCGGAGCGGGGAATCGGCCGTGCCGTGCCGCCGCCGAGCGATCCCGGCCGCCGGGCCGTCAACGGCCAGAGCACGCGCCCGCGGCCGGGACACGCAGTCCTCCTCATAGCTGTTGCCGGTCATCGCGCCTGCCTCAGCCACCGGCTCCGGTGATCCGGGCAGCCGCAAGCTTGCCTGACAGCAGCACCATCGGAACACCGACGCCGGGCTGGGAATTGGAGCCACAGAACACCAGGTTCTCGATCCGGCGGTCCAGTGTCGGAAAGCGGAACGGCCCGGACTGGGAGAAGGTGTGCGCCGCCGCGAACGGCGCGCCGGCGGCCAGCCCCTGGTCCTGCCAGTCCTGCGGGGTCACCACGGCCTCGACCTCGATGCCGTCGGAGAAGCCGGACAGCCCACGCCGGTCCAGCGTTGCCATGATCTCGTCACGGTAGCGCGGGCCGGTGACCGACCAGTCGATCGGCGCTCGGGTATTGGGGCAGGGAAACAGCGCGTAGTACGTGGCACGTCCGGGCGGCGCCAGCGAGGAGTCGGTCCTGCTGGGATTGCTCACCAGGAACGAGGGATCACTCATCAGCCGGCCCTCGTCGATGATCTCGGTGAACGTCCGGCGCCACGCCTGGCCGAAGAAGATGGAATGGTGGGACAGCTCCGGGTAGTGGGTCGCCGATCCGGCGTGCACCAGGACGCACGAGGGGGAGTACCTCAAGCGCGGTAACCGGCGGGGCCGGTATTCAGCCGGCAGCAGCTGCTCGTAGGCGGTCGGCAGATCGGCGTTGACCACCACGGCATCGGCGGCGAACCGGTCGCCGTCGCAGGTGTGCACGGCGCGGGCCCGTCCCCCGGAGACCTCGATCCGTTCGACTTTCCTCCGGTAGTGAAAGGCGACTCCGTGGTCCGCGGCCGCGGCGGCCAGGGCCTGCGGGACGGCATGCATGCCGCCGCGGGGAAAGTAGACGCCGGCGACGGTGTCCATGTAGGAGATCACCGCATAGATGGCCAGCGCGTCGTGCGGCGCCAGCCCGGCATACATCGCCTGGAAGGAGAAGATCCGCCGCAGCCGGTCGTCCTCGAGGTACTGCCCGATCTTCGGCGCCAGCCGTCGCAGGCCGCCCAGCGCGAGCAGCTTGATCCCGGCGCTGCCGAGCAGCTGGAGCGGTGAATCGAGGTTGCGGTCGATGAAGTTCGTCAGCTCCAGCCGGTACAGCTTGCGCAGGAACCGGACCAGGTCGCGGTAGCCGGCCGCATCCCGGTCGGAGGCGACCTCGGCGATCTCGGCCGCCATCCGGTCCGGGTCGGCATGGACGTCGATCCGCGAGCCGTCGGCGAAGTTGGCTCGGTACGCCGGGCTCAGGGGCAGCAGCTCCAGGCGATCCGCCAGCCGCTCACCGACGCAGGCGAGCGCGTCCTCGATCAGCTCGGGCATCGTGAGCACCGTCGGGCCGGTGTCGAACTGGTAGCCGCCGCGCCGGAGCACCCCGGCCCGGCCGCCGGGCTCGCCGGACTGCTCCAGGACCGTCACCCGGCGACCCGCGCCGGCCAGCCGCAGCGCCGCCGACAGGCCGCCGAGGCCCGCGCCGACGATCACCACGTCGCGGGTAGGGCCGGGGACGACCCGGGACGTCCGCAGCATGGCTGCCCTCTCGGCTTGCGTGCGCAGCCGCACGGAGCCCGCTGCACGTCGATGTTTCAATCACTCTAGGTTCAACGGCATCGACTCGGTTACCCGGGCAAGCTCAGCGGCCGGGGAGGTCGGCTCGACCGGAAGTCAGGGGCTCGCCGGCGGCGGCAGCGCGACCCCGAATCCCGCTATCGCCAACCGCAGCAACACCTGCCCGGGCGCCAGCAGATCGGCGATCCGGGCTGCGCTGAGCACCTCGAGCTCAGCCAGCCGAGCCCGGTAGGCGTCCTCGCCGAGCAGCCGCGCGGCGTGCAGCTCGGTCACGTTGTGCCAGACCTTCTGGCGTGCTTCATGCAGGAACCGCCTGGAAGCACGGCGATTCACCGGGGCAAGCGCCCGATCCAGCGGCCTGCGCCGATCGCCGATCTCGGTGTCCTCGGCCTTGACCCGGCTCGCCAGCACCAGGTCGATCCGCTCGTGATCGCGGCGACGCCGGGCCAGCAGGTCAGCGTCGTTGAAGTCGGTCGGGCTGATCACTGCCAGCATCGCCTGGGGCAGGTCATAGTTGACATGGGCATTGATGCCGAGCAGCACGTGCCGCAGCGCGGGCAGCTCCGGCGCGCCGGCGAAGGCCAGCCGCCAGGGCCGGGCGACGGCGCGGGCGTCACCGCGAAGGTCGGCATCATGCGCGGCGAGGTACAGCTCGGCGAAGGCGGCGTCCCAGCGCTGCACCCAGGCGGCGTCCTCGAACACGCCGTCGCGCAGCGCCGCCCCGACCGCCTCGGTGGTGCGCAGGTAGGCGCCCAGGAAGGGCGCCCGGCGCCCGGCGGTCGGGGGCAGGCTGTCCAGGCGCTGGCGCAGACGCGTCGCGACCTCGGCCACGGTGGAGCTGGTCACGGCGGCCCTGCCGCTCGGGTGTGGCTCAGTCGCCCGGGAAGCCGTCGTCCACGCAGAGGATGTTGCCCTCGCTGTCCTTGAACCAGGCGGCCTTGCCGACCCCTGCCAGCGAAGCGACATCGCCGTCCCACTCGACGTCCGGCAGGTCGTAGTGCTCGAAGGCAACGCCCCTGCCCTTCAGGTCAGCGACCTCGGACGCCACGTCATCAACATGCCACTGCGCGATGGTGTGCCCAGCCTGCCCGGCGAATTCGGTCTGGTAGACGCTGAACGTCGAACCGCCGTCGGTCTTGTACAGCAGGAAGATGCCGTCGACCTCGAAGGAGGGTGTGAGCCCCAGCTTCGCGGCATAGAAATCGCGCGCCCTGGTCAGGTCGGCGGCTGGAATGTTGGCGGTGATGGTGCCGGCGTTGAGCATGATTCCTCCCGTTTGCGCATCCCGGTTCGCCACGCTGTGGTCGCGCACGCTAGACCTGGCGCAACCGCACGACAAGACGTGCCGACAGGTGTTTGTCCGCCTGGCGCCGACTACCCGAAAAGTGCGCCGCTGATCGTGGCCGGAAGAACCCTGCCTCGGGCCAGCGGGGGTTCGACAGAAGCCGAAGGCGCCCTGCCGGTGGCAGGGCGCCTCCTGGCGCGATGCGGTGCTCAGCTGGTGGCGAGGTGGGCTTCCCTGACGCCCTGGCGGGGAGCCAGGACCTCCTCGGTACCAGGCACCCGACGGCTGTGGCGCAGCCCGAGCAGCCCGAGCGCCAGCATGACCGCCGCGGCGATGAAGGCAGCGATCGCGGCGATTCCGGCGATGGCGCCCATGGTTCCGAACGCGTAGGCGTTGAGCAGCAGCCCGCGCAGCGTCTCGCCGCGGAACATCGTCTGCACGGTGCCCGCCAGCTTGCTGTCGGTGGGGTTGGCTTGCGCTTGCGCGCTGAGCTGGGAGTAGGTCTTGCCGCCGCCGATCTCCTTCAGATGATTGGCGATGAAGTGGTCGGCGTAGGCCTTCGCCTGCGCGCCCGTGGTGAGCTGCTGCCCGGCGTACTGGCGAATCGGGTCGTACTCCGCGCCGGCGATGGCCTCGCTGCCCTTGGGCGGGAAGTAGATCTGCTGCGCCGCAAGCTGGGAGTGGACCTCGTTGTCGACGAAGTTGTGTGCCCAGAACAGCAGCGAGCCGGCCACCACCAGGACGGCCGCGAGAAACAGGCCGGCGGCGCTGGCCAACAAGTCGAACGTCCTGCGCTTCATGAGAGCTCCTTCGATATCGGATTGACAGGTCAACTATCTCGGGCCGGCGTGGTGCTCGCGCCCGGATAAGGACCCGATTCGTCAGGACCAAAGTCCCGGCTTTCGCCGGTCCGTTGGGTCGGGCGCTGACGTAAGTCCCGTCCAGGTCGGGTCTTCAGCCTCGTGGAACAGGTCAGCGCGACGGGCAGAGTCCACTACCACCTGATCCACGCCATCGTCCTGATCGTGCTGGCCGCCACCCACGCCGGCAACACCTGGGGCATGGGGAAGGTCTGGGCACGGCTGCCCTTCGTCAACCGGCGCCGCTGGGCCCTCTGACCCCTAGCAGGCAGGTAGCCATGGCCTAACGGGCCATGGCTTCCTGTCGTCAGTCCAGTGACCTTCGACCCTTCTCTGACCGTCTCAGCCGGATCAGGCTTGGGGCACACGACTTTCGGTTGAGCGGAGACACCACCATGGTCACGTCCACGACGCGTCGCACCGAGGTGCTGCGCATGGCAGCGGCACAGGCGCTGCTCGCCCCCTCGGTGCACAACACCCAGCCGTGGCGCTTCGCCGTCTCGGCCGACCGCCTTGACATCTACGCCGATCGGAGCCGCCGGCTGCCGGTGCTCGATCCGAGCGGGCGGCAGCTGATGATCAGCTGCGGCTGCGCTCTGCTCAACGCGCGGGTGGCCCTGGCGTCCCGGGGTTACGACCCGGTGGTCGAGCGGTTTCCCGACCCGGGCCAACCGGACCTCACGGCCCGGATCGAGTTGCCGGATGAGCCGACGGGCCAGGGTGAGCTCGGCGCTCTGAACCGCTTCGTCATCAGCCGTCAGACCAATCGACGCCGCTATCGTGACGAGCCGGTGCCCGCCGAGCTGGTGCGGCTGCTGATCGAGTCGGCGCGCGCGGAGCAGGCGACGCTGTTTCCGGTGGAGAAGCTGAGCCACCGGCTTGCGGTGGCGAGGCTGAGCCAGGAGGCGGACCGGCTCGAGAACGCCGATCCCGCGTATCGGGCCGAGCTGCGGGCCTGGA
>Ga0326721_10000422_pt1 | contig 12997 bp, 10 predicted proteins | sample SGPome_FD_203951 | JGI IMG/M metagenome (GOLD analysis project Ga0326721, IMG submission 203951) | Soil microbial communities from Southern Great Plains, Lamont, Oklahoma, United States - SGP_1_2016 | ecosystem: Engineered > Artificial ecosystem > Soil microcosm > Unclassified | place: USA...
GATCATGTCCGGGTCGCTCATCCGGGACACCCCGCCCTGGGCCCGGATGTCGGCGGGCACCCGTTCCAGCGCCATCACCGCGACCGCGCCGGCGTCCTCGGCGATCTTGGCCTGCTCGGCGGTGACGACGTCCATGATGACGCCGCCCTTGAGCATCTCGGCCATACCGCGCTTGACGCGGGCGGTGCCTACGCTCGCTGCCGGAGTGGCCGGGGACGGGGTGCTGGCGGCGCTGCCGTGCTCAGAGGTCATGGCTGCATTCTACGGCTGGATGGCGGGTGCTGGGCACTGCGGGCGTCCCCGGCGGCCCGACCGGCGACGGCGGCCACCGGGCGACAATCCCGGTTACGACGTGGCGGCCGGCCCCGGCTAGAGCCGAGCTCCCTTGGCCGCCAACACCACGTAGGCGCCTCCCGGGGCCAGCAGCAACGGCGCCCCCTTGAGGTCGGTGAACCGGGTCGGCGAGGCGGCCGTCGCCCGTGACCACTTGCCCTCGATCCGGCGGCCGTTGCGGAACAGCACCACCCGTCCGGATCCCACGGAGTGGGTGTACCGCGTGGGGTTGTGGTTGACGTCGATGTCGCCGCGGTTGTCGGTCACCGTGCACAGCTGCACCAGGACGTTCGGGGTGGCGATCGGCGCGCCGTTGGCGGCGTGCAGGCCGGCGCCGCCGACCGTCCGGACGTACTTGCCGAGCCGGGCCTGCCACTGGAAGGTGACCGGGGTGCTGCCCACCACGGTTCGCACGCTGGCCGCTGCCGGCGCCACCTTCAGCCGGGGGTCGGTCCGGGCCCAGCTGAAGCCCACGTTGCGGGAGCCGGCCGTCCGGGCCCGAGCCGACATCTGTGCCAGGTTGGCCCGCACGTTGTACGGCGCCGCGCGGTTGCCGTCCCGGGAGAAGCCCGGGGCGCCCCGGTCGTTGATGATGCCCTTGATCGGCGAGGCATCCAGCCTCGGCAGCGCATCATGGCCGCCGCCGGAGGCGACCAGGGAGATCCGCCCGTACTGGACCAGGAGCTCGGCGTCGCTGGCCCGGACGCTGCGGACCGGCTCGACGACCGGCTTGTGCGTGCCGAACACCGCCAGCATCCGGGTCAGGCCGCCCTCGGCCTCCTCGATGTAGACCACGTCGGCCTGGTCCAGGCCGACCGATGGCCGGCCGTGGACGGTGTCGTCGATCTTGACCCCGAGGATCGGGCCGGCCGGCGGCTTGCCGATGCCGGTCAGCGGATTGACCGCGGCGACCGGCTTGGCGGGCGGCTTGGCGGTGGCGCTGGGGGTGGCCGAGGCCGGCGTGCTGGAGGGCGCCGCCGAGCTGGCGGGCGCGGCCAGCTTCTTGCCGTCCCCGCGCAGCGCCAGGGCGGACACGCCGCCGATCAGGACGACAGCGGCGACCCCGCCGGCGATCAAGGCCTGAGGCTTGGACAGTCCGGCAATCATCGTCGTGCTCCCTGCGGTCAAAGCTGGCTGTTCAGCCGCGCTATGTGGTCGGTCTCAGATCGGGGCATTCCGCGCGCCCGCAGCGTACGAGGGTCGCGCGCCGCATCGTTGAAGAATCGCCGGGCGATGATCACCGGGCGACTTCGAGCCGCGACTGGTCCAGGTCGGCCAGCCAGAGCCGTTGCAGCATGTGCCAGTCTTCAGGATGCTCGGCGATCCGGCTCTGGAAGGCGCCGGCCAGGGCCTGGGTGGCGTGCTGCACCCGGCTGCGCAGCGGCCCGTCGCCCAGCTCGATCTCCGGCCCGATCCACTGGCCCCAGCCGTCGCCGTCGAAGTAGAGGTGCACCGGTATCAGCGCCGCGCCGGTAGTGGCCGCCAGCAGCGCCGGACCGGGCGGCATCCGGGTCGGCTCGCCGAAGAACTGCACGTCCACCCCGTTGCGGGACAGGTCGCGGTCGGCCACCAGGCACACTGCCTCTCCGGCCCGCAGCCGCTCGGCCAGCACCTGCATCGGCGGCCTCGGCCCGCCGGTCAGCGGCAGCACCCGCATCCCCAGGCTCTCCCGGTAGGCCACGAACCGGTCGTACAGCGTTTCCGGCCTGAGCCGCTCGGCCACCGTGCTGAAGGGGTAGCCCCGCCGGACCAGCCACAGCCCGGCGATGTCCCAGTTGCCGCTGTGCGGCAACGCGAAGACGGCGCCGCGACCGGCGGCCATGGCCCGGTCGACGCGCTCGGCCCCGTCCGTGCGCACGTGGGCGATGATCTGGCTGTGGTCCATGCTGGGCAGCCGGAAGGTCTCCAGCCAGTACCTGGCGTAGGAGCGCATGCCGGCCCGCACCAGCCGGTCCAGCTCCGCGGGTGAGGCGTCCGGGCCGGCCACCCGGGCCAGATTGCGGCGCAGCTGCCGTACCGACCTGCCATCCCGGCCGACCGCCAGGTCAGCGGCGGCGGCGAACGCCCGGCCGGCCAGCGGCGCCGGCAGCGCCCGGATCACTCGCCAGCCGGCCGCGTAGCAGGCGGTGTTCAGCCAGCCACCGGCCAGTGTCACGCCTGCCGCGTCCGGGACTGCTGCCAGACGGTGGCCAGCCGCTGGACGACGGTGACCGTCGAGGCGGCCACCAGCACCCACAGCGCGACCGCCTGGACGTAGGGCAGCCGGAACGGCCAGCCGGTCAGGCCGGTGCCCACCAGCACGATGATCAGCCGCTCGGACCGCTCGGCGATGCCGACATCGCAGCTGAACCCGGCGCCCTCGGCCCGGGCCTTGATGTAGGAGGTCAGCGACCCCAGCACCAGGCACAGCAGCGAGGCCGCCAGCAATGCCGGCTGGTCCTGCCTCGCGAACCACCACGCCAGGGTCGAGAACACCGCGGCGTCGGCGATCCGGTCGCAGCTGGAATCCAGCACCGCGCCGAACCGGCTGCTGGTGCCGCCGGCCCGGGCCACCGCGCCGTCGACCATGTCGAACATCACGAAGGCCCAGATGAGCAGCGTGCCGACGAAGAAGACCCCGCGCGGGTAGCAGACCAGGGCCGACACGGTGGCGCCGACGGTGCCCGTGACGGTGATCATGTCGGGGCTGACCCCAGCCTGGGCCAGCGACCTTCCCAGCGGCGCGATCGCCTTGCCGATCGGAGCCCGCAGCAGGTTCAGCACCGCTCAACTCTATCGGGCAGCCCCCGGGCGGCAGGCGCAACCGCGAGGCCGGGCCGCCGCAGGCCTTGCCCGGCACGCCGCGCGGGTGTCAAATGCAGCGGAGGGCCATGCTTTTCGGATCACTCCGGCAGGCCCGTCCGGAGTCGGGGCAGCCCAGAAGGGGGCTGCGTGATGTCAGTCAAGACAGCGGCCAGGACGCAGAGCCGGCTCGCCCCGGTGGCAGCCGGCACTCCAGAGCAGATCCGCAATGTCGCGCTGGTGGGACACGGCGGGGTCGGCAAGACCACCCTGACCGAGCACCTGCTGGCCGCGGCCGGCGCCATCCCGCGAGCCGGCACGGTGGCCGATGGCAACACGGCCTCCGATGCCGATCCGGTCGAGATCAGCCAGCAGCGCTCGGCGTTCCTGTCCGTCTGCCCGCTGCGCTACCGCGACATGGTCCTGAACCTGCTGGACACCCCCGGCTCGCCGGACTTCGTCGGGGAGCTGCGGGCCGGCCTGCGGGCCGCCGATGCCGCCCTGTTCGTCGTCTCGGCAGCCGACGAGCTCGATGACAGCACCCTGGCGCTGTGGGAGGAATGCGCGGCCCTGGGCACTCCCCGCGCGGTGGTGATCAACCGGCTGGACGCGCCCCGGGCGGACCTGGCCCGTGCGCTGGAGGCCTGCCGGCAGGCCTTCGGCGGGGTAGACGGCAACGCGGTGCTGCCGCTGTACCTGCCGACCGATCCGGCGCAGCCGGCGGCGGGCGGGCTGGTCGAGCTGCTCAGCGCCACCGATCCGCGCTATTCCGACGACCGCTCGGCGCTGATCGAGGCCATCATCGCCGAGAGCGAGGACGAAACCCTGCTCGATCGCTACCTGTCGGGCGATGACCTGGATTACGCGGTGCTGGTCGCCGACCTGCACACCGCGGTGGGCCGCGGCCACTTCCACCCGGTGGTGCCGGTCTGCGGTGGCGGGGACTCCAGCTTCGGGATGAGCGAGCTGCTGGAGCTGATCGTCAGGGGCTTCCCGGGCCCCACCGAACGCCCGCTGCCGGAGTGCTGGACGCCGATCGGCGCGCCGGGCCCGAAGCTGACCTGCGACCCGGCGGGCCCGCTGGCTGCCGAGGTGGTGCGGACCTGGGTCGACCCCTATCTGGGCCGGGTGTCGCTGGCCCGGGTGTTCTCCGGCGCCATCGCCGGCGACACCGCGCTGCACGTCTCCGGGCACGGCAGCGCCGACCGCGGCCATCCCGACCACGACGCCGACGAGAAGCTTGCGACGCTGCTCGGCCCGACGCTGGCCCCGATCTCCTCGGCGTTCGCCGGAGACTTCTGTGTGGTGGCCCGGCTGGCCAGCGCCGAGACCGGTGACACGCTCTCCGAGCAGCGCCAGCCGCTGGTGATCCTGCCTTGGCAGCTGCCCGAGCCGCTGCTGCCGATGGCGGTGCGGGCCGCCACCCGCAACGACGAGGACGCCCTGGCCAAGGCGCTGACCAGGCTCGCGGCCGCCGACCCGGCCGTCCGGATCGAGCGCAACGCCGGAACCAACCAGCTGGTGCTGTGGTGCCTGGGCGAGGCGCATGCCGAGGTCGTGCTGGCCAGGTTGCGGTCCGGCGGCGCGGCGATCGAGACCGAGCCGGTCCGGGTGCCGTTGCTGGCCACCTTCACCGCCCAGGCGCGCGGGCACGGCCGCCAGGTCAAGCAGTCCGGCGGCCATGGCCAGTACGCCGTCTGCGACGTGGTGGTCGAACCGCTGCCGCGCGGCTCGGGCGTCCACTTCGTGGACCGGGTGGTCGGCGGCGCGGTGCCCAGCCAGTTCATCGGCTCGGTCGAGAAGGGGGTCCGGGCCCAGCTGGCCCGAGGCCTGCAGCAGCAGGCCACGGTGCCGGTGGTCGACGTGCAGGTCACCCTGGTGGACGGCAAGGCGCACAGCGTGGACTCCTCCGACGCGGCGTTCCAGACGGCCGGGGCGCTGGCGGTCAAGGACGCCGCGGTCACCGGCGGCGTGCAGCTGCTGGAGCCGGTGGACTCGGTGCAGATCACGGTTGCCGAGCACCACATCGGCGCCGTGCTGTCGGACCTGTCCGGCCGGCGAGCCCGGGTGACCGGCACCGAGCCGCTGGCCTCGGACCGGCCCGGCAACCGCAGCGTGATCCACGCGGAGGTGCCGGCAGTCGAGCTGCTGCGCTATCCCGCGGTGCTGCGCTCCCTGACCGGCGGGGCGGGCAGCTTCACCCGCGGCTACCTGCGCCACGACCCGGCGCCGGCCACGGTGGCCACCGCGCTGCTCGGCTGACCGGCTCACCCGGCGTGTGACGCGACCTGGGTTACCTGCCGCAAAGGCCGCGATCGGCAAGGACAGCTTCAGCGGGCCGGGGTCCCTCCTCCGTCCCCGGCGCTTCCGTCCGCGGCGCTGACGAACCGGAGGATGAGCCGGTCATCCAGCGCCCGGTAGCCGAGCTGCTGGTAGATGCCGTTCGAGGTGGGGTTTGCCTGGTCGGTGAACAGCACGACCTGGCGGGCGCCGCGGTCCAGGGCATCCTGGGTGCAGGCCGCCGTGACCGCCGCCCCAAAACCGTGCCGGCGCGAGTCAGGCGGGGTGTAGACCGGCCCGATCCGGCTGACGCCGGCGACCGTGACGTTGCGGCTGGCCATCGACACCGGGTTTGCCTGCTCGTCCTGCCAGAGCCACAGCAGCCCGAGCTCGATGCGCCGCTGGTAGATCTCGGGCTGCGGGGTCGCCGCGGACGCCTCGGCCTCCTGGTGGAACCGGGCGAGCCACTCCATCACCAGGTGGAGATCCGCCGGGACGGCGGCCCGGGCCTTTCCGGCGGGCGGTGGCGTCGGCGGTTGCAGGGTGTCCAGGGTGTAGAGGCGCTGGCGCATGGCGACCTCGGCGCGCAGGCCGGCACCGGCCGTCCAGCTGGCCGCGAACCGGCCGGCGGCATCGGCAGCGCCCATCACGTCAGGCACCTCGGCTGCCCGCTCCCGAATCCCGGCGACCAGCTCGTCCTCAGTCCCGGCCGGCAGCTCCCCCAGCAGGACGCCGTACGGCGGGGTCATCGAGATCGCGCCGGTGACCGTGCCGCCGGTCTCGTACCAGCCGAACAGCGGAGCGCTATCGGAGAACCGCTGACCGGCCCGGAGGGTCTCCAGCACCGTCAGCGGAACGGTGTTGGCGTCAGGGCGTGCCGTCAGCAGGTCCAGGACGTGCTCGGCGTACCGGTGCGGATCGTCGCTGTAGAACCAGGGCATGGCATCACCGTGCCATCACCGAGCCCGGCCGGTCGAGGCAATTTACGCCGCTGGTCGCCGCGGCTCGCCCCGGTAGGTGCCGAAGAACCAGTGGTTGCCCTCCGGGTCGCGCAGTGCGAAATCCCGGGAGCCGTAATCGGTGGTGTACAGCTCCCGGATGATCTCGGCGCCCGCCTCCGCAGCTCGCCGGTACAGGGCCTCGGGCTCGTCGGTGACGACGTAGGCGGCGAAGGTGCCGGGCATCATGCCCAGATCGTCGTCGCGGACGGATCCGAGCATGACCCCGCCGCCGGGGGGCCAGGCCAGCTCGGCGTGGGTGACCAGCTCGCCTTCGGCATAGACAGCCGTCTCCTCGAATCCGACGACCTCCACCAGGAAGCGGATCAGCCCGAGGGCGTCGCGGGCTCGAAAGGTCGGCCAGACCTGCGGCGGTGGCGCCCCGGAGTCCATACCCCAGCTTGGCGGGCCATCATCCAGCTACGCAAGGGCGTCTTTCGGGTCCCGTCAGCGGCTGCCAGCGCACCCGGTACGCCGGCTGGGACGCCTTGGGTAGGTTTAGGGCGCACGGCTCACCAGGACTCCTCAACCCGAATGGAGCTAACCCGTGATCAGACGTCAAACCCGATCAGAGGTCGTTGACGCGTTGCAGGCGGTGAAGTCAGCAGGCGCCGCGGTGACCAAGGACGCCAGGTCGACCGGCAAAGCGGTGACCCAGAACGCGAAGTCGACCGGCGCGGTGGTGACCCAGAACGCCAAGGGGGCGGCCGCCAGCGCGGGACAGGCGCTCAGCACCGCCGTCGAAGCAGCCAGCGGCGCCGTCACCGATGTCGTCACCGAGGCCGTCGACGTTGTGGGCAGCGCGGTGGACGCGGTCGGCTCCGCCGTCGAGGCCGGCGCCGTGGCGCTGGCGGCCCGGGGCCGCCAGGCCCGCAAGCTCGCCAAGGCCGAGGCCCACTCGCGGCGTGAGCAGGCCCGCAAGGCCGGTCGGCGGGCGCGCGCGGAGGCCGAGTCCCGGCGCAAGCAGGTCGGCAAGCAGAGCCGCACGGCGCGCAAGCGCGGCGGCCGGGCGGTGGCGGACGCGAAGGCGCAGGCGGCGGTCACCAAGGCCCTTGCCACGGCTCAGGCGGCTCAGTTGCGAGCCGAGGCGATGGAGCGCGCCGTGGCGGCGGCGGCGCTGGTTCGGCGGGACAAGCCGGCCACCAGCCGGGCCCGCAAGGCCGGGCGCGGCTTGCTGCTCCTGGGCGCGCTGGCCGCGGTGGCCCAACTGGTGCGTACCAAGCTGGCGGCGCCCACTCCACCCCCGGTCCAGCCGTGGAACCAGCCGCCCCGCCAGCCGGCGCCACCGGCTGCCCAGCGGGCGCAATCCGGCGCGTCCCAGCCCGCGCAGTCCGACGGAGCCCAGCCCGACGGGACCCAGCCCGATGGGGCGCAGGCCGACGAGGCGCAGGCCGACGGGACCCAGCCAAGGCAGTCGGATGCGGCTCAGCCCGACCCGGACCAGTCGACGGCACAGCCGGCGCAGTCCGACGCGGCACATCCCGACCCGGACCAACCGGCGCAGCCCGACACGGCGCAGGTCAGCGACCTCAGCTGAGCAGGTGGCCGGTCAGGCCGGTGGCCAGTGCGCCGCCAACTGCTCGCGGGTGTCGGCCAGCAGTTGCGGCAGCACCCGGGTCTGACCGATCACCGGCATGAAGTTCATGTCGCCGCCCCAGCGCGGAACGACGTGCTGGTGCAGGTGCGCCGCGATGCCGGCGCCGCCGACCGCCCCCTGGTTCATGCCGATATTGAAGCCCTGCGGGCCGGCGGCGGCGCGCAGGGCGGCCATCGCGCGCTGGGTGAACAATGCCACCTCGGCGGCCTCGTCGGCATGCAGCTCGGTGTAGTCAGCGACATGCCGATACGGCACCACCATCAGGTGGCCCGGGTTGTACGGGTACAGGTTGAGCACCGCGAAGGCCAGCTCGCCACGGCTGACGATCAGGCCGTCCCGGTCTGACTGTTTCGGTATGTCACAGAACGGGCAGTGGTGCTCGGCGTCGGAGGCAGGCTTGCCCTCGCCCCCGATGTAGACCATCCGGTGCGGCGTCCACAGCCGCTGAAAGGCGTCCGGCCGGCCGGCGAAGTCCGCGCCATCCACCACTTCGGCGCCGTCCACCAGTCCCGGATCGGTCACCACGTCCGGATCGGTCACGGCTCCTCGCGCGGCATCGGCTGGAAGTCGGCCAGCGAGGGCGAGTGGTTCACCCGCCGGTTGGCGAAGTCGGCGATCTGGTCCAGTGCCCTACCCAGCGGGACGCCGTTGAGCTGCTCGCCGTCGCGGAACCGGAACGAGACCGCGCCCTCCTCGGCGTCCTTGCCGCCGGCGATCAGCATGAACGGAACCTTGGCCTGCTGCGCGGTCCGGATCTTCTTCTGCATCCGGTCGGCGCTGGCATCGACCTCGACCCGGATGCCACGCGCCTTCAGCTGCGCCGCTACCCCGTGCAGGTACTCCACCTGCTCATCGGTCACCGGGATCGCGATAACCTGCACCGGCGCCAGCCAGGCCGGGAAGGCGCCGGCGTAGTGCTCGATCAGCACCCCGATGAACCGCTCGATCGAGCCGAACTTCGCCGAGTGGATCATCACCGGCTGGTGCCGCTCGCCGTCTGCCCCGGCGTACTCCAGCCCGAACCGGGCCGGCTGGTTGAAGTCGTACTGGATGGTCGACATCTGCCAGGTGCGGCCGATCGCATCGCGGGCCTGCACCGAGATCTTGGGGCCGTAGTAGGCGGCCCCGCCGGGATCGGGCACCAGGTCGAGGCCGGATTCGGTCGCGACCTGGTGCAGGATCGAGGTCGCGGCCTCCCACTCCTGGTCGGTGCCGATGAACTTGTCCGGCTTGGAGTCGTCCCGGGTGGACAGCTCCAGGTAGAAGTCCTCGAGCCCGAAGTCGCGGAACAGGCCGAGGCAGAAGTCGAGCAGGTGCTTGATCTCGGCCGGCGCCTGCTCGGGAGTGCAGTAGCTGTGCGAGTCGTCCATGGTCAGCCCGCGTACCCGGGTCAGCCCGTGCACCACGCCGGATTTCTCGAACCGGTACACACTGCCGAGCTCGAACAGCCGGAGCGGCAGCTCGCGGTAGGACCGCCCGCGGGACCGGTAGATCAGGTTGTGCATGGGGCAGTTCATCGCCTTGAGCCGGTAGGCGGCATTCTCCAGCTCCATCGGCGGGAACATGCTGTCGGCGTAGTACGGCAGGTGGCCCGAGGTGTGGAACAGGCCGTCCTTGGTGATGTGCGGAGTGCTGACGAAGTCGAAGCCCTCCTCGGCGTGCCGCTGCCGGACGTAGTCCTCCATCACCCGGCGCAGGATGCCGCCCTTCGGGTGAAACACCGCCAAGCCTGAACCGAGCTCGTCGGGAAAGCTGAACAGGTCCAGCTCGGCGCCGAGCTTGCGGTGGTCGCGCTTGGCCGCCTCTTCCAGCTGCGCCAGGTACGCCTTGAGGTCATCCTTGCTCGGCCAGGCGGTGCCGTAGACCCGTTGCAGCTGCTCGTTGTTCTGGTCACCGCGCCAGTACGCCGCGGCGGTCCGCATCAGCTTGAACGCCGGGATCCGCCGGGTGGTGGGCAGGTGCGGCCCGCGGCACAGGTCGGTCCAGGCCAGCTCGCCATCACGATCGAGGTTGTCGTACATGGTCAGCGCGCCGCCGCCGACCTGCGACATCTCCTCGACGTCCAGCTCGGTCTTGGTGTGATTGCCGGCTTGGTTGGCGTCCCCGCCGCCCTTGAGCCCGATCAGCTCGAGCTTGAACTTCTCGTGCGCGAGCTCCGCGCGGGCCTGGTCGTCGGAGATCTCGCGCCGGGAGAAGCGCTGCGCGGCCTTGATGATCTCGGCCATCTTCTTCTCGATCGCCCCGAGGTCCTCCGGGGTGAACGGCCGGCTCGGCAGGAAGTCGTAGTAGAAGCCGTTCTCGATGGGCGGCCCGATACCGAGCAGGGTGCCGGGGAACAGCTGCTGCACCGCCTGGGCCATCACGTGCGCGGTCGAGTGCCGCAGCACCGCCAGGCCGTCCGGCGAAGTCATCGGAACCGGCTCGACCTCGTCGGCGGAGCCGAACGGCACGTCCAGATCGCGCAGCTCGCCGGCCGAATCGCGCACCACCACCGCGCCGGACGGGCCATTGACGTCGATGCCGGCCGCGTCGAGCGCGGCCCGTGGAGTCGTTCCGGCGGCAACCGCAACCGACGGCCGGACGGCCTGGACGGTGGACTGCGATACGGCGCTGGACACGGATACTCTCCTTCGACGGCCTGGCTGGGTGGAACGACATGGCGCACCGTGCATGCTAGTGCGGTGCCCAGAAACTCCCGAGGCGATATTGCCCGCGCGGTGGTCAGCTCCCTCCTCGCCGCCGGGCTGCTGCTGCTTGCCGGGTGTGACGGCTCGTCCTCGCCCGCGCCGGCCGGCCCGACCAGCGACCGGTCCAGCTCGGTTCCCGGGCCGGCCTCCGGGCCGCCGTCGTCCGCCGCTGGCTCGTCGTCCGCCGCTGGCTCAGCCACGCCGTCGGCGTCGTCAGAGCCGTTCGGCACTGTCCGGCTCGGCTTCGCCGGCGACGTCCACTTCACCGACCGCACCGCCGCCCGGCTGGCCGCGAACCCGGCCACTGCCTTCGGCCCGGCCGCCAAGGGGCTCGCCGCGCCGGACCTGATGATGGTCAACCTGGAGACCGCGATCGCCGTCGGTGGCACTCCGGAGAACAAGAGCTTCACCTTCCAGGCGCCGCCGTCGGCGTTCACGGCGCTGCGGGACGCGGGCGTCGACCTGGTCACGATGGCCAACAACCACGCGGCGGACTACGGCTCGGCGGGGCTGGCCCAGACCCTCGCGGCGATCAAGCGATCCGGTTTTCCGGTGGTCGGCCTCGGCGCCAACGCCAGCGCCGCCTACGCGCCGTACTACACCGAGATCAACGGGGTGCGGTTGGCGTTCCTGGCGGCCAGCCAGGTGCAGGAGGAGACGCTGGCCCACTTCTCGGCGACCAGCACCAGCCCGGGCATCGCCAACGCCTACTCCGACCGGCTGATCTCGGCCGTGCGGGCCGCCAAGAAGCGGGCGGACGCGGTGATCGTCTACCTGCACTGGGGCACCGAGTACGTCCACTGCCCGAACGGCGACCAGCACTCCCTCGCCGACGAGCTGGCAGCGGCCGGGGCGACGGCGGTGGTGGGCACCCACGCACATGGCCTGCAGGGCGCCGGCTGGCGTCGGGACGGCACCTACGTGTCCTACGGCCTCGGCAACTACTTCTGGTGGCTGTCCTTCGGCGATCAGCGCGACGACAGCGGCATCCTGACCCTGACGCTGACCCGCAACCGGGTCACCGGCGCGTCGTTCGCCCCGGCCAGGCTGGACGACCGGGGTATCCCGATGCCGGCCACCGGGGCCACAGCGCGCCGGATCCGGTCGGATCTGGAGGAATTCCGCAGCTGCGCTGGCCTGCTGGCCAAGCCGCCGCGCTGAGCCGCCTAGTCCTGCGACCAAGCCTGAACACGCGGATCCCATCGACCTGTCATAACGGACGCTTGCAGCACCGGATCGAGAAGCGCCTGGGCGAGGCACACCGCCCGATCGAGGGTCCGATGGTCTTGGCACTCGGCAACGTCGCGAGCCAACCGGGGGTAGGTCGTTCGCCAGCCGGGCGGCGCCGCTTAGCCGCGATCTCCGGCAGCTTACGGTTCAGCCTCTCCGCCTCGATGGCAGTGCGCAGCTGCGATGCCTGCACTACCTGGGTTCGGGCGATGACCACGAGATCAACTAGGTCGCGGTCCGAGACGATGGCCTGCCGTCGGGTGGATGCACCTCGACGGTCGCGCATACCTTGTCGGCGATGTGATCGACCATCGGGTACAAGAGGTAGCCAGGGGCACTCAAACCGGCGACATCAACTACCAGGTTCGGCGCGATGCGTTCCGCCGGGCGGTGATCGTGCTGCCGACGACCACGTCAACCGTGAACTCGACAACCCGCTTCACGCCCGTATAAGCATCCACATGCAGAACCGCCAGCTCAGTCCCGGCTTGTCCAGGCCGCTCGGTGCGGAGTTCTTTGAGTTCGACCTGGAATCGGACATGGTCGGCGAGGTCGATCGAAGGCGGCTGCCTTGAACTCCGCGGCAGCTGCGCCAATGGTGCCAGAGCGTCGGAACAGGTCAACGTCTTGGCTGTGCCGGGCTGACCGCACCTGGGCGAGCAGCGCAGTGCCCCCTTTGAGAACCCAGTCCTCTCCGCTGGCGGAGAACACCCGCGCAAGAAACCGGTCATAGACGAACTGGCGCTGAAGATGGCTGACGCTCAGCTGACCGTCAGCGGTGATGTGTCACCTGACGAACCGGAAACTGTCAGTGGTCGGCGAGACGCAGGCCGCTTTTTGGTCCCTGACCGGCACCATCTCCCACTCTCCAAAGTCCCGATCCGGACGCGGCTGACGTGTTCCGCGAGGTCTGCCCAGCGAGAACGGCATCAGCGCCCGAGATGTCGAACGCAAGTACGACCTAATCCAAGACCGCCTGGTACCTGCTGCACTGCATATCTTGTGAAAGGCCTCGACCTGCCGCCCCGAAGACCTATCCAGGCCTACCCTGCCGATGCGGAACATCATGATGGCGTGAGGCTAGAAGGCAC
>Ga0326721_10000423_pt1 | contig 12961 bp, 9 predicted proteins | sample SGPome_FD_203951 | JGI IMG/M metagenome (GOLD analysis project Ga0326721, IMG submission 203951) | Soil microbial communities from Southern Great Plains, Lamont, Oklahoma, United States - SGP_1_2016 | ecosystem: Engineered > Artificial ecosystem > Soil microcosm > Unclassified | place: USA...
CGCGGCTCCGGGCGGACGGGGACGGGCATCGCGGCGGGGAATGGGCGCAGGATAGCGACGGCGCGCAGTGTCGGCAACGTCGCGCGCGTGCACGATAGGCAACCGTTAGGGCCGCTTGCGCGCGCCCGGGCATCGGCGGCCTTGCGCGGATGCGCCAAATCATTGAACGTTTGTAAAGGAAGCGCGTATTACGATTCACGTGCCTCCGCCTCTCCCGTTCCGAAATCCCCGATGGACCGCTCCTTTCTTGCGCTCTCCTTAGCGCTGGCCCTGTCCGCCGCCCCGGCACCCGCGCTCGCGCAGATGCCGGAAAGCGACATTACGCCCCTTGCCCGCGCCCGCGCGGCCGGCGAAGGCGCCGACGTGCTGGTGGACGGCGTGGTGAGCGTGCCGCCCGGGGTGTTCGACGGCGGGTTCGCCATCCAGGACCGCACGGGGGGCATCTGGGTGCTCCCCCTGGGCGACCCGGTGCTCCTGCGCCTGGGGCAGCGCGTGCGCATCCGCGGCACGCTGGACAACCCCAACAACCAGCTCGCCATCGTCCCCAGCGCGCTTCAGCTGTTCGACTTTCGCGGCGCGCCCACCGCCGTCGTGGAGGAGGCGCCGGACCCGCGCACCCTTCAGACGGGCGCCGTGGACGAGGGTGAGGAGGGATGGCTGGTGCGCATCCGCGGCCGCGTGGTCACGGAGCCGGAGAACGACGCGCCCTGGGGATGGAAGGTGATGGTGGACGACGGCTCCGGCGCGGTGATGGTGTTCATCGACGCGGAGACGGACGTGCGGCCGGAGGGGTTCCGCCCCGGCACGCAGGTGGACGTCACCGGCTTCGCGGGCCAGTACGACGAGCACTACGAGGTCGTCCCCCGCACCCAGGACGACGTGCGCGTGACCGGCCGCGACTGATCGGCTCGGACGGAGAGAGGATGCGAAGCGGGGGCGTGCCGGATGGGCACGCCCCCGCTTCCGTTTGGATCTCCGGCGAAGGAGATCCTGCACCGTGGGGCCGGGTGCGGAGCGAAGGCGCGGGTCCCGGGAGCGAATGAATTCGCGGCTACAACTTCACACCGTCGGCCTCCGCAGACACCGAACGGCCTCGTAGCGACGTCGCAGGTAATCACCCGAAGCGGAAGCGGAGCAGGAACACGGCACCCGCGACGTGCAGCGGCGACCCGCCCAAGCGACGCGCAGCCGAACCGCAGCCGAACCGCGGCCGCAGACGCGCACGGGCCCAGGCAGCGCGACGGATCGGGCGATCACCCGCCGGCCGCCTGCGCGTCCGGTTGCGGGGCCGCGGAGCCGAATACGTCCGCCAGGTCCGACGCGCCCGTGAGGGCCAGCTCCGCCGCCGCGCGCCCGCACAGCGCGCCGATGACGTTGCCCGTGCCGCTGTATCCGCCGGCCACCCACACGCCGTCGCGGACCTCCTCCAGCAGGGGCAGCCCCGTCGGCGTAAAGCCCACGCTGGCGGCCCAGCGGTGCGTCACCGGCGCGCGCACGCCGATGCGCTCGCGGAGAAACCGCTCCAGCTGCGCCTGGACGGTCTCGCCCGGCGCGACGTCCTCCGTCCACTCCCCCTCCCCGCCATGGTCGCGGAACCCGCCCAGGGCAATGCGGCCGTCCGGCAGCTGCTGCCAGTACTCGTAGCCCCAGCGCGCGTACACGGGGCGCGGCACCCGCACCTCGTCCGTGGGCGCGGTGGCGAGCATCTGCAGGCGGGCGGTGCGCACGCGGCCCTCCAGCTCGGGAAAGATGCGCTCCAGCCGCCCGTCCACCGCCACGACCACCCGGTCGCAGCGGATGGTGCCCCCTGGCGTCCGCACCTCGCCCGGGCGCACATCGATGGCGGGCGCGTGCTCGTACAGCCGCGCGCCCGCGTCCAGCGCGCGACGGGCCAGGAGGCGGCAGCGCAGCAGGGGGTTGAACGCGGCGTCCGTGGGCATCAGCATCCCCTGCCCCTCCGGGCCGTCGTACCACTCCGCCGGCAACCCGTCCGCGCGCATGGCCTCCAGCTGGCGGCGGCAGTCCTCCTCCTCCTCCGGCGTGTCCGCGACCCGCAGCGAGCCGGTGATGCGCACCGCCTCGGGCACCTCGTCCGCGATGCGCCGGACCTCGTCCATGGTCAGGCGGTAGACGCGGTGCGCGCGCTCGCGGCCATGTCGCCGCACCGCGTCGTGGTAGAAGTCGTACGCGCCCGCCAGAAGAAATCCGCCGTTGCGCCCCGCCGCCCCCGCGGCCACGTGCCCCGCGTCGATCCCCACGACCGAGGCGCCGCGCCGCAGCAGCTCCCCCACGGCCGTCAGCCCCGATCCGCCGAGCCCCACCACGCACACGTCGGCGCGGACGTCGCCGTCCAGCGTGGGCAGGTGCGTCCAGTCGTGGTCGTCCCAGACGGGGGTGTTCCCGGATACGGCGAGGGTCATGGCTCGCGGAACGCTGCGGATCAGGTGGATGGATCGGCCGGGAGCGAGCCCTGCCAGACGGAGCCCATCTCGAAGATGTACATCGTGTCGCCGGTGTACTTCGACGTCTGCACGCGGTCCGCCGCGCGCAGCAGCCACGCCTCGTCCTCCGGCTCCACGACGTCGATGGACTTGAGCTTCACGTAGACCTCCGTCCCGGGGCGCCACTGCAAGCGGTCCAGGTCGTAGGCCGGGTCGTCGTACAGCGCGGGCGGGCGCGGGCTCCCGTCTTCCGCCCGCTCGAAGACGTTGTCGTAGAACTTCAGCAGGCTGCCCGTCGCGGCCACCACCTGCGTCTTGTGGAAGTCCGGGTGAAAGAGCCACAGCTCCAGGGAATACGGCACCCCCGCGGCCTCCAGCGCCTGGCGCCACGACGCGTGGATGTCGATCAAGGCGGCCAGGATGCGGCGCCGGTACCAGTACGGCGGGTTGCGCGGCACCAGCCGGCTCCAGGGATCGAGCCAGATCTTGACGTACGCCCGCTCCGCCGCCCGCAGCGCCTCCACGTCCAGCGCGCGGTGCGCCAGCCGGAAGCGCTCCAGCTGGCGGATGCGCCGCTTCCACCCGCGGACCTTCTTTCGGTTCGAGAACGGATTCGGCATGGATGCGAGGCGCGGGGCGTGGGGGAGAATCGTGGACGCGCGTACTCGGCGGGGGCGACGGATCAGGTCACCAGCTGTTGATCTTCAGCCACTCCGCAGCCAGGGTGGTGAAATCGTTGAAGAGCAGCTCATCCCGGTTCAGCTGCAACTTGGCGCAAAGCAACGGCAGGGCGAGCTGAAATCGTTCGTATCGCTCCACCATCACCGAGCCGCTGGGGATCACGACGCTGGAATCCGCCGTGGCGTTCCGCAGCCAGTCGCGAACCCGCTTCACCGCCTCGTGCGGCTCGCCCCCATGCGACTGGATGTCCTGGCCCGCGATGTCGGAGCAGTACTTCTGGTACCGGAACGGATCCTGGTCCAGGATCAGGCAAAGCTTCTTCCGCTGCGGGCCGGTGCCGTACCGCTTGGCTCCCAGGAACAGGCCGAGCTCGAGCGGCATGTTGAAGCGAGGCAGGCTCCACGTCGGGTCAAGCTCGGTACGGGAGATGTCGTGAATCCCCAGGCGGCAGGCTCCAATGATCTGCCCGATCTTGTCGATCCTGACTTGGCTGCCGTCCTCCAGCTCCTGCGCGCAGCGCGCGACGAACCCGCAATCGTGTACGGCGAACACCAGCGCCTCGAACATGGGCCGGTATTCGCCGTCGAATGGGCAGTTGATGAAGACCTGATCGTCGTACGCCAGCCTCGCCACAATCCCTTCCCGCCCCGCCCCCGTTTCAGCCGCTGATCCACATCACCGGCCGTTGCTGACCGCCTTTGCCGCAGAACGTGCTGCCGACCTGCTCACGGTGCCCGTCTTCGCGGAGCTCTTCACTGTCCGCGCATTGGCCGGTACGTTCGGATTTTCCTTCTGCGCGGGAGAGTTGTTGCCCCGGCCGCTTCCAGACGGGTTGCCCTCACGCTTTCCGTTCGACTCGTTCATGAGAACCTCCAGAGTGTGCCAGCTTCCCATGGAAATTATCGCGAAGCCCGTCTCTCAACAACTCCCATCCGGTGCGATTCCGCTCACTGCTGCATCGTCCGCACCTTCAGCCGCACCGTGTGGCTATCCGCATCCGGGATATCCACCTCGCGCGGCGGAGTGCGGAAGTGGTCGGGGTAGCCCTTGATGGCCATGGACTCCGTCATCACCTGCTCGTCGGCGGGGATGGTGCGCAGGATGTCGTCGCTCACGAACACGATCAGCTTGGACCGCGGACGCGTGATGGACACGTTGAAGCGGTTGGGGTTCAGCAGGAACTCCGCCTCGCGCTCCACGTACTCGCGGTCCGCCACGGCGTAGCTGACCAGGATCAGCTCGCGCTCGTTCCCCTGCATCCGCTCCACCGTATCCACCACGGGCAGCTCCTCGCGGGGCCAGCCGGCGGCCGTAAGCTCAGACAGGATGGCGCTGTTCTGCGCGCGGTGGGGGCTGATGACGGCCAGCCCGTGCGCCCGCAGCGCCTCCGGCGTGTAGCGCGCGCCCGTCCCGGGATCGACCATCCCCTCCCGCGCCAGCCGGGCGATGCGCGCCACCAGCCGCGCCTCGAACGCGTTGCGCGCCGTGGCCCGCACGCCCGAGTACGTCGCCAGCACCACGGCATCGTCCGGGCGCAGGAACACGTCCCACAGCAGCGCGTCCAGCGGATCGCCCAGGTCCACCGCATCGGCCGAGACCATCAGCCGCCGCTCCGCATCCTTCGACACGAAGCCGGGATAGAACAGGCGCCGGGGCCAGCGGACGAGCGCGCGGTTCATCCGCCGGCTCTCGCGCAGGGGATAGCGCCCGAAGCGATCGGCGAAGTGCGTGAACGCGCTGCCGAACAGCGTCTCCTCGCGCGGATAGCGGCCGTGCAGGATGGGCGGCAGCTGGCGGTCGTCGCCGGCCAGGATCACGCGGCCGCCGCGGCGGATGGACGACAGGGCGATGAGCGCGTCCGGCACCTTCATCTGCGACGCCTCGTCGATCACCACCACGTCGAACAGGGGGCGCACGGGGATGCCGTCGCTCCCGTCGTCGCGCGAGGCCTTGTCGATGGCCTTCATCTGCTTCCACAGCGACCACACCGTGGAGCCCACGACCACCGGCTGCCCCGTATGCGCGGCCTCGTCCAGCACGCGCGGCAGCTCGTCGTCCTGGATGACCTCGGCGGAGAGGCCGTCCAGGTCCGCGTCCGCCTCGCTCCCCCGCCCCGCCAGCTTGACGGCGCGCAGGGGCGAGGGGATGCCGGCCGCGTCCAGCTCGCGGGCGATGCGCGCCAGCACGTTGACGATGGCGCGGTGCGTGGCCGCGCTGACCAGGATGCGCAGGGGCCGCCCCGCCCGCTTCGCCGCCGCCGCCAGGCCGATGAGCGTCCACGCCAGCAGGTACGTCTTGCCCGTCCCCGGCGGGCCCCACACCACGGAGACCGCCTGCTCGAACGCCGCGCGCCACGCCGCCACCTGCTCCGCGTTCAGCACGGGGCGGCCCAGGTGCGCGGCGGCGGGATCCAGCACGTCCGCCACGGCGGCGTCCGCGTCCAGCGGCGCCAGCCATCCGTCGGGGACACGCCCTTCGAGAAGGCCCAGGGCGAACGCCGCCTCGCCCGGCCGCTCCGCCAGCGCGCGGAGGGATTCCACCACGCGCCGGGTGTTGAAGTCCACGCCCGCGCGGTCCAGCACGCACACGCGGTCCAGGTCCACGGCGCGGTCCTTCTCCAGCTTTTCCCACTTCCAGTCCGTCCCCAGCGTCAGGCGCGGCGGGCTGGCGGAGAGGTCGTAGTCGATGAGCTCCACCATCAGCTTGCGGCGCAGCCAGCGCTTGGCGTCCGTCTCCGCGAGCGAGTGGCCGTCGTCGTTGGTCAGCACGAGCGCGAAGTCGCCGGGGCGGAACTTGGCTTCGCGGCACGCCTCGTCGAACTCGAAGACCGCGTGGCCGTTCTCCAGGATCGCCACCTTGTTCAAGCCGCTGATGGCCTCGAAGCGGCGCGCGCGGTCCGCCGTGGGCAGGGCGTGCAACTGGCGGATGGCGACCGCCTCTTCCGCCGCCTCCGCCAGCGTGAACAGGCGCAGCTGCTCCAGCAGGGGATCGGCGATGGGCTCGGCGCGATCGAACGCGGTGAGGAACGCCTGGTCCAGCCGCAGCATGGGATCGCGCCGCTTGAGCGCGTGCTCCCGCACGGCGCGCACGATGGAATCCAGCGCCGCCAGCTTGGATTGCACCGCGCGAACGATCTCCGCCCGCACCTGCTCCGGCTCGAACGACTCTCCGTCCGCGAGGTGGCGGCGGCCGCTCCACACGTTGTGGATGCGCTCGAACGCCACCTGGCTGCTGAACGGCCAGCCGTAGTCGCCCCGCGGCGCGTGCGTCCACGCGTCTTCCGACGGCCGCAGCACGGCGGAGACGGAGCCCAGGTCCCAGGCGAACGGGACGGGGAGCGCGAACAGTTCGCCGATCACGTCCAGCATCACCGTGCCCGGCGGCGTGCCGCCCGCGTCGCCGCTGGGGAACAGCACGCGCGCCACGCCCGCGATCCCGGGCTGCGTGCCGGGATCGCCCAGGTGGCGCTGGAGGACGTCGCGCAGCAGCTCCGCCTCGCGCGCATCCCAGACGAAGAAGTGCACGGGCTTCATCCCGCCGCGCGTGGGGCCGTGCATCCCCCGGCTCGCCTCCTCCGCCTCGGCCACCACGGAGCCGGCCGCGAGCAGGAAGCGGCCCAGCATGTCGCGCTCCGCCGCCGCCGTTCCATCCGCCGAGACGAAGGTCTCCGTGGCGCCGCGCCCGCCGCTAAGCCGCTCCGTCTTCAGGCCCAGCGCGAACACCGTCCCGGTGACGGGATCGCCCTCCGCCGTAAGCAGGATGCGGACGGACTCGCCGCCGCCCATGCGGAACGACTGCTTCTCCCCTTCCTTGATCTTGCCGTAGTCCAGCGCCTGCACGCGCTTCTTGAGCACCGTCTCGGCGGATTCCAGCGCGTGGCACCCCGCGTACACGCCGCGCCGGAACTCCGCCTGCCGCAGGGCGCGCACGGTGCGGATCCCCTTGGCGTTCAGCTCCGCCTTCGCGAGCGGCGTCAATCCCACCACGCGCGACAGGTCGTCCGTGGACTCCGCCTCCGCGCGGCAGTGGTGAAAGAAGGAGCACGAGGTGCAGCGCGGGCGCAGGTGCCACGCGACGTCCGCGGGGGTGGTGGATGCGACACGCGGCAGGTCCGTGCGCAGGAACTCCTCCACGTGATGGCGATACGCCGTCAGCGCAAACCGCTTCGGCCCCCGCGAGCCGCGCGTCCACAGCCATCCCCAGCGCGTCTCCACCGTCGCGTCGATTCCCTCCGCGCGGCAGATCTCCTCCAGCAGGATGGTGTAGAACGCCACCTGCGCGTAATGCTGCACGGAGGCCTCGCGGCTCCACTTGATGTCGCCCACGCCCAGCATCAGCCGTCCGTGCCGGTCGCGCCCCACGCGCACCAGGTCCGGGTGCGCCGGCGCGATGCGCACGTCCGCCCCGAAGCCGAAGCGCGCCGCGAACGCCGCCTCGTCCGGCACGCGCAGCTCCGGCTGCACGATCCAGGCGGCGTCTCCCGGCTCGCGCAGCGCCTGCACGAACGCCGTGTACGGCAGCCGCGCCGCGTCGCCCTCCGCGTCCGTCCCCGCCCACACCACGCGGTCGCCGTACTTGCCCACGAGCGCCCGCACGGCCCGCCGCTCGAAGCGCCGGCCCGCCTGGGTGAGCAGCCCCATCCCCGGCCGCACGCCCACGAGGGGGCCCGCGGCGGGATCGTCGTTGGGCGCGGGCACGTCGCCCCCGCGCAGCGCGAGCGGCACCATGTGCCAGCGCAGCTGCCGGTCGCAGCCGAAGCGAAAGTACTGCGACGCCAGCGTTCCGGTGAGCCGGAGGTCCGCGGCGACGGGAGGACGGGAAGACAACAGCAGTGCGAAAGTGCGAGAGTGCGAAAGTGCGAGAGTGGTCCCTCGCGCGCGACGATTGCAGTGTGCGCATCGTACACCGGATGCGCGAATCGGGTCAACCGTGGGGGGATCGTGCGGGGAGGGATGCTGCCGGAGACATCGGAGCGCGGATGCGACGTCCCGCCGGGGCTCCGAGCGAATGAATTCGCCGCTGGAAAACCGCGAAGTCCGCCTTCGCGGAATGCCCCTGCACGGGCTGGCCCGGTGCACCGGTGTGAAGTAACGCAGTTGAAGCCCTGTTCGTGTCGCGCCTCGGCGCGAGACAGGGCTTATGGCTTTCCCAGCGGCGGGTTTACCCGCTCAGGCTGGAGGCCGGCAGATGACGACGGAACTCCGCCCGCGCCTGATCCGCCGGGTCCGCCTGGTCCGCCGGGTCCGCCCGCGCCTGATCCGCCTGATCCGCCGGGACCGCCGTTACGTCGATCGTGGCCGTCCCCTCACCCCTCGATCCGCAGCGTCGCGTCCGGCTCCAGCTCCGCGATTCCCTGCGGCGCGCGGACGATGCCCTCGCGGCGGATGCGCGCGCGGAACTCGCGGTTGCGGCGCCACTTCTCGCGGTCCACGTACGGCCGCTCGTGGTGCAGGTGCAGCACCGGCGCGCGGAACCGCACCTGCGCCCCCCGCACCCCCGCGTTCTCCAGCCGCTCGCCCAGGGCACGGTCCAATCCCCCGTACGCCATGTCCAGGTCGTATCCGTTCACCCGCAGCAGGTCCGTCTTCCACCCGCTGGCGTTGTGCCCGTTCCACGTGGGCCGCGTGGGCGTCACGCGGTCCAGCGCGGCTCCCAGCAGGGGAGAATCCACCAGCCGCAGCGCGTGCCGCCCCGGCTTCCATCCGCGCGACCGCAGCCACCCCCGGTCCGCCACCCGCATCGCCCGCACGTCGTCCGGGGTGATGGCGGCCGTGACGTCCGCCGGCAGCTTGAGGTAGCCACCGGACAAAAAACGGCCGGGCGCGGCGAGGCGCCGGTGCACCTCGACCACGTCCCGGCGCGGGATGCAGTCCCCGTCGGTGAACAGCAGGTAGTCCCCCGTGGCCGCCAGGATCGCGCGGTTCAGGATCTCCGTCTTGCGAAAGCCGCGGTCCTCGTGCCACACGTGCACCATCCGCAGCCCCGTCTCGTTCCGCATCCGCCTCACCAGCGCCGCCGTCTCTTCCCCCGACCCGTCATCCGCGACCACGACCTCGAAGTCGCGGACCGTCTGCGCCGCGTATCCCCACAGCACCAGCTCCAGCGCGCGCGGCTGGTTGTACGTCGTCACCACGACGGACACGCGCGGCCCCGCCACGGATCAGCCGCCCTGAACGGCGAAAGCGCGAAAGCACTTTCGCACTTTCGCACTCTCGCTCGTTCGCACTTCCGCGAAGCGGACCGCCGTCATCCGCCGATCTGAAGCACGGCCAGGAACGCCTCTTGGGGGATTTCCACGGTGCCCACCTGCTTCATCCGCTTCTTTCCCTCCTTCTGCTTTTCCAGCAGCTTGCGCTTGCGGCTGATGTCGCCGCCGTAGCACTTGGCCGTCACGTTCTTGCGCAGCGCGCTGTTGCTCTCGCGGGCAATAATCTTGGTGCCGATGGCCGCCTGGATCACCACCTCGAACTGCTGGCGGGGGATGAGCTCCTTGAGCTTTTCGGCGATGTTGCGCCCGTACTCGTACGCCTTGTCGCGGTGGATGATGACGCTGAACGCATCCACCGGGTCGCTGTTGATGAGCATGTCCAGCTTGACCAGCGGGTTGGCCCGGTAGCCCACCATCTCGTAGTCCAGCGACGCGTAGCCGCGCGTGGCGCTCTTGAGCCGGTCGTAGAAGTCCAGCACGATCTCGGCGAGGGGAAGCTCGTAGATGAGCTCCACCCGCTGCGGATCGGGATACGTCATCCCCAGGAAGGTGCCGCGGCGCTCGTGGCACAGCTTCTGGACGGCGCCGATGTACTCCGCCGGGCACATCACCCGCGCCTTTACGTACGGCTCCTCGATCACGTTGATCTTGGTGGGATCGGGGAGCGTGCTGGGGCTTTCCACCCACAGCTCCTCCCCGTCCGTCATCTTGACCGAGTACTTCACGTTGGGGACGGTGGTGATCAGGTCCAGGTCGTGCTCGCGCTCCAGGCGCTCCTGGATGATCTCCATGTGCAGCAGCCCCAGGAACCCGCAGCGGAACCCGAAGCCCAGCGCCAGCGACGTCTCCGGCTCGTACACGAGCGAGGCATCGTTCAGCTTGAGCTTGGCCAGGGCGTCACGCAGGTCCTCGTACTGCTCGGTGTCCGTGGGATAGATGCCCGCGAACACCATGGGCTTTACCTCCTGGTAGCCCGGCAGCAGCTCGCCCGCCGGGTTGTCGGCGTCCAGGATGGTGTCGCCGGAGCGCGTATCCGCCACGCGCTTGATCCCCGCGATCACGTAGCCCACCTCGCCCGGCTTGAGCTCCGGCACGGGAAAGCGGCCCAGCTGCAGGTACCCCACCTCGTCGATGGGATACACGCTGTCGTTGCTGCCGAACGCGATGCGCATCCCCGGCTTGAGCACCCCGTCCACCACGCGGATGCTGGGCACGGCGCCCACGTACTTGTCGTAGTACGAGTCGAAGATCAGCGCCCGCGCCGGCGCCCCCGGATCGCCCTGCGGCGGCGGCACCTTGGCCACGATCGCCTCCAGCACCCCCTCGATGCCCAGCCCCGACTTGGCGCTGGCCAGCAGCACGGAGTCCGGGTCCACGCCCAGCAGGTCGACGATCTCGTCGCGGCGCCGCTCGGGCTCCGCGCCGGGAAGGTCGATCTTGTTGAGCACGGGGATGATCTCCAGCCCCGCCTCCATCGCGAGGAAGAGGTTGGAGAGCGTCTGCGCCTGCACGCCCTGCGACGCGTCCACCACGAGGATGGCGCCCTCGCACGCGGCCAGCGAGCGCGACACCTCGTACGTGAAGTCCACGTGCCCGGGGGTGTCGATCAGGTTCAGCTGGTACTCGCGGCCGTCCTGCGCCTTGTAGCGCATGCGGACCGCGTTGAGCTTGATGGTGATCCCCCGCTCGCGCTCGATGTCCATGGAGTCGAGCACCTGCTCCTTCATCTCGCGCAGCTGCAGCGTCCCCGTGGTCTGCAGCAGCCGGTCCGCGAGGGTGCTCTTGCCGTGGTCGATGTGGGCGACGATGCAGAAGTTCCTGATATTGTCCAGTCGCAACGTGCGATTCCGGCTCGGATGGGATGGTGTCGTTCGTCAGGTGCAAAGCTCTGTAAGTTAACCCCGCAACGGGGGTTGTAGAAAGCCCCGCCGGCCGGAAGCAGTTGCCGCGCAAGCGGGTGCACGATTATCTTGGCCCGCGCCCGCCGTTCCGCGGGCTCCATCACCGCCAAAACAGCGGAGTGCCCTCCCCCCGGGGATGCACGCGCGCCGGGCCCATCGCCCGCCGCGGGTCCGGGTATTCCACCCACCACACATGGCAACACCGACAGAACAATGACGAGATTCGATCGCTGGATGATCGCCGGCGCGGCCGCTGCCCTGGTCGCCGCGCCCGCCGCCGCGCAGGTGCCCGGCACCCCGCGGGCCCTGGGGATGGGCGGCGCGTACACGGGCGTGGCGCGCGGCGTGGAGTCGCTCTTCACCAACCCGGCCAACCTGGGGCTCCCCAACAGCCCGCACTGGTCCGCCGCCTTTCCCACCCTGACGGCCGGCGTGGGCACGCGCGGCATCTCCGTGGGCCAGGCGATCGACCTGGCGCAGTGGGGCGACCTGGACGACGCCGACCGCGACGCCATCTTCGCCGACATCCCCGTGACCGGCACGGGGCTGGACCTGGACGTGCGCGCCCCCCTGGCCGCCCTGCAGATGCGCCGCTTCGCCGCCAGCGTGAGCTACGCGACGATCGGCAGCCACACGGTGAACCGCAGCATCGTGGACCTGCTGTTCAACGGCTTCGACCGGAACAAGACGTACACCATCGAGAACACGCAGGGCTTTCGCGCGGCGTTCTGGGACCTGGCCGCCGGGTACGGCAACCGCATCGGCCCGGTGGCCGTGGGTGCCACGGCGCACGTGTACTTTCCCCGCGCGCTCGTCCGCTCCGGGCTGGTGGACGTGGACACCAGCTACAGCGTGATCTCCGGTTTCACGGTCCCCACGGACATCCGCGTGACCTACGCCGGCGTGCGGGCGGAGAGCGGCAGCGGGCTGGGGCTGGACCTGGGCGCCGCCATGGAGCCCATCCCCGGGCTGACGGTGAGCGCCGCGCTGGAGAACGTCGTCAACACCATGGCGTGGGACGACGACCTGGGCGTGCGCACGGTGGTCCTGGACCAGAACGACTACCAGGACGGCGACCTGGAGCAGATCAGCTCGGAGTACGACGAGAGCGAGGCGGAGTACAATGAAGCCGCCGCGCTCCCCGGCACGCGCGCCCTGGCCGCCACCCTGCGCGGCGAGCGCGAGGCAGGCCTGCCGATGACGCTGCGCGCGGGCGCCGCGTACCAGCTGCGCACCGGCACCACGCTGGCGGCGGGGTATCAGAAGGAGCTGGATGAGGATACGCCGTTCGGCGGGCTGTGGGGGCAGCAGCTGAGCGTGGGCGTGCAGCAGCGCCTGCCCATCATCACCCTGCGCGCCGGATTGGCGACGGACCTGGAGGACGGCACGCTGCTTTCCGGCGGCCTGTCGCTGGGCCCCGTGCACCTGGGCGTGGCCCGCATCGCCACCGGCACCGGCGATGCCGAGCGCGAGGGCTGGATCGCGACGTTCGGCCTGGGCGGCAAGAGCGACACGAGCATGCCGTGACGGAAGTGCGGGAGTGCGTGAGTGCGAAAGTGCGTAAGTGCGTAAGTGCGGAAGTGCGGAAGTGCGAAAGTGCGAAAGTGCGAAAGTGCGAAAGTAACCGCGCTCGGCTGATGTGAATCGAACCCCTCCTCCGCGTCGTGCGGGGGAGGGGTTCGTGCGTGATGGAGGAGACTCGGCGCGGGCGGAGCGCCCCCCTCCCCGAC
>Ga0326721_10000424_pt1 | contig 12961 bp, 11 predicted proteins | sample SGPome_FD_203951 | JGI IMG/M metagenome (GOLD analysis project Ga0326721, IMG submission 203951) | Soil microbial communities from Southern Great Plains, Lamont, Oklahoma, United States - SGP_1_2016 | ecosystem: Engineered > Artificial ecosystem > Soil microcosm > Unclassified | place: USA...
GGTCGCTACGGCATCGGCATCCACCGCCCGGATGTCTTCGACGATGTCGGCCGGGTACTGGCCGCGGTAGATCGGGTCGAGGAACCAGCGGTTGAACTGGCCGTCGATGCGGCGCGCGGCGTCGACGTCGGCGGGGTTCGTCGGGTCGGCCGGGTCGGCGACGGTGTGGTTGAGGGTGATGCCGATGTCGAGCGACGCGTCACGGCGGCGCAGCTCGCGCACCGTCTCGCCGTGGGCGAGCAGCAGGTGGTGCGAGGCGAGCAGGCCCTCGGCGACGCTCGTGTGACCGGGCGCGTGCTCGCCGCCCGTGTACGACAGGAACGACGAGCACCACGGCTCGTTGAGCGTGGTCCACACGTTCACGCGGTCGCCCAGCGCATCGTGCATGGTGCCCGCGTACTCGAGGAAGCGGTCGACGGTGTCGCGGTTGGTCCAGCCGCCCTTCTCCTGCAGAGCCTGCGGCATGTCCCAGTGATACAGCGTCAGCCAGGGGAGGATGTCGGCGTCGAGCAGCTCATCGACCAGACGCTTGTAGAAGTCGACGCCCTGCAGGTTCACCGCGCCGCCGTCGGGGCGCACACGCGACCACGACGTCGAGAAGCGGTACGTCTGCAGCCCCAGCTCTTTCATCAGCGCGACGTCTTGCGGGTACCGGTGGTAGTGGTCGCACGCCACATCGCCGTTGTCCCCGTTGATCACCGCTCCCGGCACGCGGGAGAAGGCATCCCAGATCGACGCGGTGCGCCCGTCTTCGAAAGCCGCCCCCTCGATCTGGTAGGCCGCGGTCGCGGCGCCGAACAAGAAGTTCTGGGGAAAAGCACGGGTCATAGAGGTCATCCTTTCACCGCGCCCGCCATGATGCCACTGACCAGCTGCTTGCCCGCGACCACGAAGAGCACGAGCAGCGGAAGGGTCGCGAGCACCGCACCGGCGAGCACGATCGAGTAGTCGATGTAGTAACCGGACTGCAGCTGACTGAGCGCGGTCTGGAGGGTCGGATTCTGCGGGGAGAGAACGATCAGCGGCCACAGGTAGTCGGTCCACGCGGTCATGAACGTGAACAGACCCAGGATCGCCATCGCGGGGCGGGCGGCGGGGATGCCGACCGTCAAGAAAGTGCGGAACTGGTTGGCGCCGTCCATGCGCGCCGCCTCGATCAGCTCGTCGGGGATCACGTCGACCAGGTACTGCCGCATGAAGAACACCCCGAATGCGGTGACGAGCGTCGGCACGATCACCGCGCCGATCGAGCCCGTCCAGCCGAGTTCGCGCATGAGCATGAACAGCGGGATGATGCCGAGCTGCGTCGGGATCGCCATCGTCGCGATCACGAACACCATGAGTCCGTCGCGTCCCTTGAAGCGCAGCTTCGCGAACGCGTAGCCGGCGAGCGTCGAGAACGTGACGACCGAGATCGTGATGATCGCGGAGATCAGAAACGAGTTGCCCAGCGCCAGCCAGAACGGGATCGCATCGAACACCTTCGCCGCGTTGACGAAGAAGTTGCCGCCGGGGATCAGCGGCAGGGTCTCGCCGCGCGTGGCATTCGTGCCACTCGCCACGACGACCGACCACCACAGCGGGTAGACGCTGCCGATGATGAACGCGGCCAGCAGGCCGTACGTGAGAAAGCCGGGGCGGCTGCCGATGCCCGCGTTGCCGAGGGTGGTGCCGCGGCGGCGACGGATCTTCTCGGGCACGCTCAGCGCCATTGTCGCGGTCATCGCGCGTCCTCCTCGATCGTGTTCTTCGCGGCCGCGCGGGCGCGTCGGCGTGTGGCGCGGTTCTTCGGGCCGTCGCCGGTCGAGATGCGGCGCGAGATCAGGAAGTTGATCACGCCGATCCCCACGATCAGCAGGAACAGCAGGATGGCGACGGCGGATGCTTCGCCCAGATCGCGCCGGAAGAACGCGAGCTCCCACAGGAACAGCACGGTCGTCTGGAACTGCCGGTCGCTGCCGCCGATACCGCCCGCGGTCGAGACGTCGAACAGGCGCGGCTCGGCGAAGATCTGCAACCCGCCGATCGTCGCCGTGATGATCACGAAGATGAGCGTCGGACGGATCGTCGGGATCGTGATCGAGAAGAAGCGACGCGCGGCGCCCGCTCCGTCGAGGGCCGCCGACTCGTAGAGGTCGCGCGGCACGGACTGCATCGCCGCGAGCAGGATGAGGGCGTTGTACCCCGTCCAGCGGAAGTTCACCATCACCGCGATCGCGATGTGCGAGAGGGCGGTGTTGTGCTTCCACTCCTGGTCGGCGATGCCGATGAGGTTGAGCAGGTTGTTGGCGAGACCGTCGGCCTCGTTGAAGATGCTCGAGAAGATGATGGCCACGGCGACCGGCGTGACCACGAACGGGATGAGCACGCTCATGCGCCAGAACGTCGGAGCCCGCAGACCACGGTCGAGCAGGTAGGCGATCACGAGGGCGATCGCCAACTGCGGGATCGCCGAGAGCAGGAAGATGCTCACCGTGTTGAAGATCGAGTTCCAGAACATCCCGTCGCCGAGGATCTCGACGAAGTTGCCGAACCCGACAAAGTCACCCTCGCCCTTCAGCAGATCCCACTCGTGCACGGCGACGTACACCGTGTACAGCAGGGGGAAGAGGCCGACCAGCCCGAACAGCAGGAAGAACGGCGAGATGTAGAAGTACGGCGAGGCCTGCTGGTCGAAGCGCGAGACGCGGTGACGCCAGGGGCGGCGGGGCGGAGCATCCGACGGCGGTGCGGATGCCGTCGCCCGCTGCGCTGCGGGCGGTGCGGTGAGAGTCATGGGGTTCCTTTGGAGGATGCTTCGACAGGCTCAGCAACCCAATACCGATGGGTCGCTGAGCCTGTCGAAGGGCCGGTCAGCCGACCAGGTCGTTCAGCAGCTGGATCGCCTGGTCCCAGGCGCCCTGCGTGTCGGTCTCGCCGCGGTCGAGCGCGCTGAGCGCCGGACCGAAGACGTTCTCCTGGATCACCGAGTCATCGGCACCCTTGAACTGCGCGACCACGCCCTTCGCGCGCTCCGCGAGGATCGCACCGGTGGGGGCGTCGTTGAAGAACTCGTTCGGCGTCGCTTCGGAGGCGAGCGTCTCCTGCGCCTTCACCGTCGAGGGGAAGTTGCCCGCGGCGGCGGACTGCTTCACCTGCTGTTCGGGCTGCGTCAGCCAGTCGGCGAGCTCTGCGGCCGCCTCTTTGTGCTGCGAGGTCTCGGGGATCGACAGGAACGCGCCACCCCAGTTCGCCGCACCGCCGGGGAAGACGTCGGCGAAGTCCCAGCCGGTCGTGGCGTCGCCGCCACCGGCCTCGACCTGACCCTGCACGACTCCGAGCATCCAGCCCGGGCAGACGAACGTCGCGAACGTGCCGTCGACGAACGACTTGCCGCCGTTCCAGTCCCACGCGGTCTGCGCGGCCGACTGGCCGCCCTCGGTCGCCGCTCCCAGCAGTTCGAAGCGCTCCTTGAGCTCGTCGTTGCCCTCGACGTTGAGCTCGCCGTCGGCGGTGTAGTAGCCCTCGTCGAGCTGGTTGACCATGGCGTTCCACACGAAGCCGGAGTGGTCGAACCACGCCTTGCCGGTCTTGGCCGTGTAGTCGGCGCCGACCGCGAAGTAGTTCTCCCAGTCGCCACCCAGCAACTCGGCGACCGACTCGCGATCGCTGGGCAGACCCGCCGCTTCGAAGGCGGCGCCGTTGTAACAGATGCCCGAGGGGCCGATGTCGGTGCCGTAGCCGATCACGCGGCCCTCGGCATCCGTCGCCTGTCCGTACTTCCAGTCGACCCAGTCGCCCTTGCGGTCTTCGATGCCGTGGTCGCGCAGGTCGACGAAGGTGTCGGAGACGTCCATGATGGCGCCGAGCCAGCCCTCTTCGATGGCGACGACGTCGCTGAGGCCGGAGCCGGCGGCGATCTTGGTGAAGGCGTCGGTGCGGGCGTTGCCGCCGGTGTCGATGTTGGTCGCCTCGATGGTGACGTTGGGGTGCAGTTCCTCGTACTCGTCGTAGAGGTCTTCGTAGCCGAAGGTGCCGAACGTGGTGACGGTGAGGGTGATGTCCTCGTCGCCGCTCGATTCGCCGGCGTCGCCGCCGCCGGTCGAACAACCGGCGAGGGCCAGGACGGAGACGGATGCCACGGCTGCTGTCGTGAGGATCCGCTTGCGGGCGCGTGTGTTCACAGTTCACTCCTTTGTGAGGTGGTGCGGTGGTGGTGCGGGTGAGGTGGTGCGTCGGGATGGTGCGTGAGCCGTGGGCTCCGCGATGGGAGCGCTCCCACGACGTTCCGGCCACGATATGGGAGCGCTCCCACGGTTGTCAAGAGCCCCTGTTCACTGCGGCCGCTGTACCTAACTCAGGACAAACTGAGGCGAGAGAGCTGTTGCAGCGTTGCAACTGCGCCCGAAGGCGGTTTTCTCCTGAGTTAGGGACGGGGAGTAACCTTGCCCGGTGCCCGAAGCCGATCTTTCCCCTGCCCTCGTCCGCGCCGCCTCGCTGATCCGCAGCGTGCCGGACTACCCGGAACCCGGCATCATCTTCCGCGACATCACGCCGCTGCTCGCCGACGCCGAGGCCCTGCGCGTCACCACCGAGGCGATCATCGCGCCCTTCGCCGGACAGTTCGACGTGATCGCCGGCATCGAGGCACGCGGGTTCATCCTCGCCAGCGCCGCCGCGATCGCCGCCGGCACGGGACTCATCCCGATCCGCAAGGCGGGCAAGCTCCCCCGCCCCGCCGCCTCCGTCGACTACGCCCTCGAATACGGCACCGCCACGATCGAGATGCACGACGACCTGCCCGCCGGATCCCGCGTACTGCTCATCGACGACGTGCTCGCGACCGGCGGCACGCTCGCAGCCGGCCGCAAGATCGTCGAGCAGCTCGGCAGCCACGTCGTCGGCATCTCGGTGCTGTTCGAGATCGACGGACTCGGCGGCCGCGACCTCGTCGGTGACCTGCACACCGTCTTCCACTCCAGCTGAGTCGCCCGTCCGCGGCGCGAAGCACGCCCGGCGCGGGAAGGTAGACTGAAGCCGCCTTCCTGCCCGCGACTTCTGGAGCCGTTCATGCCCACCATCGTCGTCGACGTCATGCCCAAGTCCGAACTTCTCGACCCGCAGGGGAAGGCCGTCTCCGGAGCGTTCGCACGCCTCGGCGTCGAGGGCTTCACCGATGTGCGTATCGGCAAGCGCTTCGAGCTCACCGTCGAGGGCGAGGTCACCGACGAACTGCTCGCCGAGGCCCAGCGTCTCGCCGACGAGGTGCTCTCCAACTCCGTGATCGAAGACGTCGTGGGCATCGAGGTCGTCGAATGACGGCACGCATCGGGGTCGTCACCTTCCCCGGCTCGCTCGACGACCGAGACGCGCAGCGCGCCGTGCGCATCGCCGGCGCCGAGCCCGTCGCCCTGTGGCACGGCTCTCACGACCTCGAGGGCGTCGACGCCCTCGTGCTGCCCGGCGGGTTCAGCTACGGCGACTACCTGCGCGCCGGCGCGATCGCCGCACTCTCGCCGATCATGACCGAGGTGAAGGATGCCGCGGCCAAGGGCATGCCGATCCTCGGCATCTGCAACGGTTTCCAGATGCTCGTCGAATCGCACCTGCTGCCGGGCGGGCTGATCCGCAACGGCCACCAGCACTTCGTGCGTCGCGACCAGAAGCTCACGGTCGAGAACGACGACACCGCCTGGACCAGCGCGTTCTCGCGCGGCCAGGAGATCATCATCCCGCTGAAGAACGCCGACGGCGGATACATCGCCGACGAGCAGACGCTCGACCGCATCGAGGGCGAGGGCCTGGTGGCGTTCCGCTATGCGGGCGTCAACCCGAACGGATCGCTGCGCGACATCGCCGGCATCACGAACGAGCGGGGCAACGTCGTGGGGCTCATGCCGCACCCCGAGCACGCGACCGAGGCCGGCTTCGGCCCCGACACGGCCGTGGCGATGCGCTCCGGCATCGACGGCATCGGCTTCTTCGCGAGCGCGATCTCCGCGGTCGCCCGCGCCGCCGCCTAGTCGCTTCGTCGAGAAGAGGGGCGGATGCTTCGGCATCCGCCCCTCTTCCGTCTTTACGGCCCGTCGTTCGAATCGAAACGGGTCAGCGGATGCCGAGTTGCTCGGCGATCACGAGCGCCGTGCCGCCGAGCAGCACGATGTCTTCGCCGCGCACCGCCACGCGGATCTCGAAGTCGTCGGTGACGATCGCCAGGGAGTGATGCTCGATGGCGGCCCTGGTCTCGTCGAGGAACACTCCTCCGACGATGTCGAGCGGTCCCGACAGAACGACCTGCTCGAGACCCAGTGCCGCGACGACGGGTGCGAGAACCCGGCCGAGCGCTCGCCCCGCCTCGGCGAGCACATCGTCGGACAAGGCCTCGGCCTCGGCCAGGTGCTGTCGGATGTAGGGCACGGCCGCGACGACTTCGAGGCATCCTCTCCGACCGCACCGGCACACCTCTCCGCCTTCGTCGACGAGCACGTGCCCGATCTCGCCGGCGGTGAAGCGGGCACCCGTGACGAGAACCCCGCCGACGATGACGCCGCTGCCGATGCCCTGGCCGATGCGCACGAGGGCGAGGTTGTCGACGCCGGGTTGGCCGTAGGTGCGCGCGGCGAGTGCCGCGGCGTTGGCATCGTTCGCGACGTGCACAGGCACGGGAACGACGGCCGCAACCGCCGCGGCGACGTCGACGTCGTGCCAGTCGAACGCCACGGCCTCGCGCACGACGCCGTCGGTGCCGACGACGCCGGGTGAGCCGACGCCGACGCCGAGCACGCGTACGGTCGAGCGCTTGACGAGAGCCGAGGCGAGAGCGCAGACCTTGACGAGCACCGCGGCTCCGCGAGCGCCGTCGGTCGGCACGCTCACCGAATGCACGATGTCTCCGTCGAGGTTCATGATCGCGCCGGTGATCTCGGCATGCGCCGACAGGTCGAGTGCGACCACGTGGTACGAGTCGGGGTTCAATGCGATGAGGGTGCTCGGCTTGCCGACCCTGCCCTCCGGACTCGGGCCGCTCTCGTGCACCAGCCCTTCTGCGGAGAGGTCGTCGACGATGCGCGAGACGCTCACCCGGGTGAGGTCGGTGGCCCTGGCCAGATCGGCACGGCTCATCGGATCGTTGTGGAAGAGCGTGCGCAGGATCAGCGAACGGTTCGCCTGACGGGTGTGGGCGGGGAGCGCTTTCTCGGCACCGCGGCCGGCGCTCACGAGATGCCCAGTTCGGCGGAGAGCACGGCGACGAGAGGGCCCTGCAGCGCGAGCAGCCCGCCGTCCGAGCCGATGTCGACGCTGATCACACTCGTCGTGGTGGGGAGGGTGCGATCGGTGAGGTGCGCGCGGGTTCGCGTGGCGAATGCCTCGTCGAGGATGTCGTCGGGGCCGACGAGCACGACATGGGTCGCGCCGAGCACCGAGATGATCGGTGCGAGGGCGGCGGCGAGAGCATCCGCGGCATCCTCCATCACGACGTCGCGCTGCTCACCGGCGTCGAGCCGACGCCGGATCTGCGGAACGGCCACGATCGAATCGAGGCATCCGGATCTGCCGCACAGGCAGGAGGTCTCGCGACGCGGGTCGACCACGACGTGGCCGATCTCGCCCGCGGCGAAGTCGACACCGTCGACCAGAGTCTCGCCGACGATCAGACCCGCTCCCGCGCCGCGCTGGATCGTGACGATGAGGATGCTGCGGCCGTCGTTCTCGCGGAAGGTGTGCACCGCCAGCGCCATCCCGTTCGCGTCGTTGACGACGTGCACGGGAACACCGAATCGCTCGGCGAGTGCGCCGCGCAGGTCGACGTCGAACCACCCGAGGTGGGGAGCGAATCGCACGACCCCGGCACGGTCGACCATGCCGGGGCTGCCGACGCCGATGCCGAGCACGGGTGCCGGTGCCTTCTCCAGCAACTCCTCGGCGAGGGCGATGGCTCGATCGATCGCGGCGTCGCCGCGTTCCGTGAGCATGGAGATCTGGCTCTGGTGGGAGATCTGACCTCGCAGGTTCATCACCGCCCCGCGGAAAGACAGCGCGTCGGAAAGATCGAGGCTGATGATCGATCGGGAGTCGTCGTCGATGGCGACCAGGGTGGCGGGTTTGCCGACGCGCACATCGGTGGAGTGCCCGGCCTCGACGAGGATGCCCTGATCGATCAGGTCGCCGACGATCGCCGAGACGGTGACCTTGTTGAGTCCGGATCCGCGGGCGATGTCGGCCCGGCTGCGCGGCCCCTCGTGGAAGAGCGTCTGCAACAGCATCGCCCGGTTGCGCACGCGATTGTGCTCGGGGAGCGCCTTGGTCGTGATGCGGAGATCGGCCACAGCCCATTGTCCCCCGCGGAGGCGCTCCGTCCAGACTGATTCCATCCCGCCCCACCCGCGCATCCCGTCGACGGCGTTCACCCCTTGACGGCGCCGGCGGACATGCCGGTGACGAGGTTGCGCTGGATGATCATGAAGAACACCACGACCGGGAGCGAGAACAGGGTGGCAGCGGCCATCTGCCCGCCGTAGTCGGTGCCCATGTCGCCGCCGACCGAGACGGTGAACGAGTTCAGCCACACCGGAAGGGTGTAGTTCACCTGGTCCTTCATGAAGGTGAAGGCGACGATGTAGTCGTTCCACGCGGCGATGAAGGCGAACACGCTGCTCGAGATGATGCCCGGCATCACCAGGGGGAAGAGCACGCGGGTCAGCACCTGCCAGGTCGAAGCGCCGTCGATGCGCGCGGCCTCGTCGATCTCGATCGGGATGGCGAGGAAGAACCCGCGCATGACCCAGATCGAGAACGGCAGCACACTCGCGACGTACGCGAAGATCAGGCCCCAGTAAGTGCCGAGCAGCCCCATCGAGTTGAAGATGAGGAACTGGGGGATGAGCAGCGCGGTGCCGGGGAGCATCTGCACGATGAGGATGAGCACGAGGATCGGCCTGCGTCCGCGGAAGCGGAACCGCGAGAGCGCGGCGGCGGCGAAGATGCCGAGCACGATCGCGAAAACGACCGCTCCGGCGACGACGATCACCGAGTTCTGCAGGTAGATGAGGAACTGGCCCTTGCCGATCGCCGTGAAGAAGTTGTCGAGCGTCGGCGTTTCGGGGAAGAAGTGCGGGGTGCTGCTGAGCATCTCCGACCGCGGCTTGAAGGCCGTGTTGACCATCCAGTAGACGGGGAACGCCCACACGATGCAGAAGAGGATGGCGATGCTGCTGCTGATCCAGGGGGCGCGGCGTAGACGGCGGGTGCGAGCGGTCATGTCAGAGGTCCTCTCCCGAACGCACGAGGTGCCGGATGTACACGGCGCTCAGCGCCGCCAGGATGATGGTCGAGGCGACCGCGATCGCCGAGCCGGCGCCGATCTGCAGGTTGCCCGAGAAGGCGGTGGTGTACGTGAACACACCGAGTGTCGAGGTGGCCCCGTCGGGGCCGCCCTCGGAGATGAGCCAGATCTGGTTGAAGACGTTGAAGTCCCAGATGATCGAGAGCATCGTCACGAGAAGGATCGTCGGCCCGATCGACGGCAGCACCACGACCCGGTAGATGCGCCATTCGGATGCACCGTCCAGGCGCGCCGCCTCCTTGAGCTCGACGGCCACCTGCGTCTCGGCGGCGTACAGCGTCAGAGCGATGAACGGTACCGCTCCCCACACGACGAGCAGCCAGATGCAGATCCACACGAGGACGGGGTCGGATGCCCAGTCGCGACTGGTCATGTCACCGAAGATGCCGAGCTGGGTGAGCAGCCAGTTGATCACGCCGTACTGCGGCTGGAACAGCCACGACCACACGATCGACGAGGCCACGTTCGGCATCGCCCACGCGAGGATCAGCACCACCGTGGTCAGGTAGCGGATGCCGGAGGGAAGGCGTGTCATGAGGTGCGACATGCCCGCACCGATGGCCACGCTGCCGATGACGAGGGCCGCGGTGAAGACGATGGTGCGGGTGAGCGACCACCAGAACTCCTGATCCGAGAGCACGGCGACGTACTGGTCGAAGCCCACGAAGTCGAAGGCGCCGGTGAAGAGCGTGCGCTGGTTGTAGTTCGTGAACGACGTGAAGACGAGGAACCCGATGGGCAGGAGCGTGACGAACACGATCATGAGGCCGGCGGGGGTGAGCAGCCAGAACGGGGCGGATGACCTGTTCAGGCTGCCGGCACGGCGCTTCCGCGGGGGCGGGGTCGACCGGGAGGGGCGGGAAGGAGCCGTCGGCGGAGACTCCACGGAGGTGGTGACCAAGGGCTGGCCTTTCGTCGGATCGGAGGCGCCGCGCACGGGGCGGCCAGAGGACGGGACAGGAGGATGCCGCGCGGCTCGACCGCGCGGCATCCTCTCGCACTACTTGATGTTCAGCGTCTTGTCGGCGGCGGCGTCGAAGTCGTTCGCCGCCTTCTCCGCGGTCTTGGCACCGGACGCGATCGACGAGAACAGGTTGTTGATGTCCTTGTTGCTCTCGATGGTCGTCCAGTTCGCGTTGGCCGGAGTGGCCTTCGACGTGAGCGCTGCGGTGAAGAAGCTCGATCGCACCTCGTCGACCGTCTCCTGCGCGAACTCGATACCCTCGACGCTGTTGGGAATCCAGCCGTCGACGCCGTAGACGTAGTCCTGCTGGATCTCGGGGCTCGAGGCGATCTTGACCCAGTTCAGCGCGAGGTCGGAGTTCTGCGACTTCACCGGAACCGCCCAGTCGGAGCCTCCGAGCATCACCGGCTGCGCCTCACCGGAGATGCCGGGGAACGGGAAGGTGCCGAGGTCGGGCTCGAGCGCCGGGTTGATCTTGAGGATCGCTCCGGTGTTCGTGTTGAGGATCGCCGAAGTCTTGCCGTCGGCGAAGAGCTGGCTTTGGTTCGGCTCGAACGTGTCGAGCGTCGCGGACGCGGCGGTGGAGTACGCGTTCTGGAAGGTCTGGAATGCTTCGAGGCCTTCGATCGCCTCATCGGAGCTGAAGCCCGCGGTCCATTCGCCGTCCTTCTCGGTGGCAATGTCTCCGCCCGCATCCCAGACGAACTGCATTCCGGCGTAGAAGTACTGGCCGGGGAGGTAGAAGGCCGAGAAGTCGGAGGTCTGAGCGTTGGCGGCCTTCACCTTGTCGAGCGCCGCCGTGAGCTCCTCGTACGTGGTCGGGGCCTCGGTCACTCCGGCATCCGCCCACATCTTCTTGTTGTAGATGACTGCGCGGGCGCCGGCAAATCCGGGAACGCCGTACAGGCTACCGTCGATCGTCGCCGGGTCGACGAGGCCGTCGAGCCAACTCTGCCCCTGCGCCAGATCGTCCTTGTACGGCGTGAGGTCGAGCAGACCGCCGTTGGCGGCGTAGCTGGCGATCTGGGTGTTGCCGACATCGAGCACGTCGGGCGGAGAGTCGGTGGCGAGGGCGGTGGTGATCTTCGTCGTGATGCCGTCCCAGGTCTGCGACTGCACGTTGACCTCGGCGCCCGTGAGTTCGGTGAACTTCGCGTTGATCGCGTCGAGCGTCTCGGGCGTGTAGTCGTTCTGCATGACCCAGACGGTGATCTTCTTGCCCGTGCCGTCGACCTCGGGCACCTTTCCGTCGCTGGGAGCACCGGCGTTGCCTCCGCCGGCGGAACCCGAACATGCGCTGAGTGCGAGGGCGGTGACGATGCCCAGGGCACCGATCGTCGCCAGCTTTCTGATTGCCACGTAACTCTCCTTGGTAGGTGGGGGTACCGCGACGGATACGTCGATGTGCCGAGCGGTGAAGTTAGTACACCCCTGTTTCATATCCGTTGTCAATCATTATGTTCATATTCGTGAAGCTGTTAGGTTTCTGCGTTATGACGGCATTGTTTCGCCTTTCGCGTGATTATCGGTCGTCGAATTAGGTCACATAATTTACTAACTATTAGGGCATGAAACCAACTAATTCACGTCCGCCCGAAAACACCAGGGAGTTGCCCGCAATGCCGACCCTTCTACCCCGCGCCGCCGCCCAGACCACCACGTCCGGAGAGTTCGAGCTCACCGCCGACACCACGCTGTCCGCCCATCCCTACCTGACGCAGCCCGCCCTGCGGCTGCAGGAGCAACTGCGTGCCGCCACCGGCTTCGTGCTGCCCGTGACCGTCGCCGGCACGGGCGCGCCGTCGGGAGACGGCGGGGCCCCGAGCATCCGTCTCGACATCGATCCGTCACTGGCGACCGAGGCCTTCGAGCTGCAGACGACGCCGCACTCGATCCGCCTCGCCGCGTCGACGGAACGCGGCGGGCACTGGGCCGTGCAGGCGCTGCTGCAGCTCTTCCCGATGGCGGTGTACCGGCGCTCCCCCGTCGCCAACACGCGCTGGACCACACCCGTCACCCGGGTGCAGGATGCCCCGAAGTTCGGCTGGCGCGGTGCCATGCTCGACGTCGTGCGCCACTTCGCACCGACCCGCGACGTGCTGCGCTTCATCGACCTGCTGGCCATGCACCGCCTCAACACGCTGCACCTGCATCTCACCGATGACCAGGGCTGGCGCGTCGAGATCGCCCGCTACCCGCGGCTCACCGAGGTCGGCGGATGGCGTCCGGAGACGCAGCTCGGCGCCGCACACGGATCGGATGCCGATGGCCGACCGCACGGCGGCTTCTACACGCAGGCCGACATCCGCGAAATCGTGGCGTACGCCGCGGCCCGAGGCATCACCGTCGTGCCCGAGATCGAGCTGCCCGGTCACGCGCAGGCGGCGGTGGCGGCATACCCCGAGTTGGGTGTGGGCGGCAGCGCACCGGCGACGCCCTGGACCCTCTGGGGCGTCAACCCCGTGATCTTCAATGTCGAGGAGTCGACCATCCGGTTCCTCTGCGACGTGCTCGACGAGGTGATCGAGCTGTTCCCCTCGGAGTACATCTGCATCGGCGGCGACGAGTGCCCCAAGATCCAGTGGATCGAAGACGAACGCACCCAGGAGCGGATGCGGGAGCTCGGCGTGCACGACGAGGAAGGCCTCCAGAGCTGGTTCGTCAGCCGGATCGGA
>Ga0326721_10000425_pt1 | contig 12925 bp, 10 predicted proteins | sample SGPome_FD_203951 | JGI IMG/M metagenome (GOLD analysis project Ga0326721, IMG submission 203951) | Soil microbial communities from Southern Great Plains, Lamont, Oklahoma, United States - SGP_1_2016 | ecosystem: Engineered > Artificial ecosystem > Soil microcosm > Unclassified | place: USA...
CGACCTCGCCGTTGATTGTGCATTCGACGGCGATCTGGTCCAGGCTGGGAACCTCGTCCAAGGTGACGACGGCCGGGCCCACCGGAGTGGTGGCCTGGAAACACTTACCCTGCAGCCATTGGGTCGTTCGCGACTGCCAGTCCCGGATCGAGACATCGTTGGCGGCGGTGATCCCAGCGATGTGGTCGGCCGCGCGGTCCGGCGCGATGTTGCGCCCAGGGCTACCGATCACGATACCGATCTCGGCCTCCCAGTCAGCCTGGGCGGATACCTGAGGTAATTCGATGTCGGCGACAGGGCCGGTCAAGGTGCCGGAGAACTTCGCGAACAGCGTTGGGTAATCGGGCCGGATGCGCTGTACCTCGTCAACGTGGTCGGCATAGTTCAGGCCCACGCAGACCACCTTGTCCGGGCGCGGCAGCGGAGTCAGGTAGTCCGCTCCGTCGATGAGCTCTCCCTGGGCGTCTGCCGCCGTTCGCCGCCAGTCGGGACCGGACGCGAGCAGCTCGCCGACGTTGGCGAAGGGCAGGAGTCGCACGCTGCCCGTCCCGGACTCGACGGCAGCTGACGTGCCGCCGGGACGTCGCACCGTTACTAGTCTCATCGCGGCCTCCGGTTCTCGTTACAGGTGCAGCAGCGCCGGGCTGAGCCGCCCGGTCCGGCCGGGCAGTGGATGGCCCACGACGCGTTCGGCGATCTCGACCGAGCGGAGTAGCGCGTCGAGGTCGACGCCCGTGTCGATCCCCAGCCGCTCGCAGAGGTAGACAAGGTCCTCAGTCGGCACATTGCCCGCCGCGACTCCCGCGAAGGGGCATCCGCCCAGGCCACCCACAGACGAGTCCAGGGCATCGACACCGACCTCGAGAGCAGCCAGGGCATTGGCCATGCCGAGCCCACGCGTGTCGTGCAGGTGGAGGCTGACGGCCACACCGGGCCATCGGCTGCGGATCTCGGCCACATAGCTGCGGATCTGCGCGGGATCCGCCCACCCCATCGAGTCGGCAAGTGAAATCTCCTCCAGGCTCTCGCCGGCGTCGCTCACGATCGTCGCCAGGGTCTCCACCAGGGAGAGCACCGTGTCGAAAGGCACCTGGCCCTCGTAGTTGCACCCGAACGCGGCCATCACGGCCACCCGGGTGACCGGAACCCCGGCGGCCTGGTAGGCGGACACCAGCGACCGCTGCGTGTCGATCTCCTGCGCACGGGTGCTACGCAGGTTCCGCATCGCGAACGTCTCGCTGGCGGTGAGGACCAGCTGCCCCACGATCTGGTAGATGCCAGCGTCGATCGCCTGGTGAAGCCCGCGCTGGTTGAAGAACAGCGCCGTGTAAGCGACCTCGGGGTTCACCGTGACCAGCGAGGACACCTTCGCGGCGTCAGCCATCTGTGGAACGGCCTTGGGACTGACGAACGACGTCACCTGGATTCGACGGAGCCCGGTGGTCGACAGCGAGTCGACCAGCGCGGCCTTGTCGGCGCTGGGGATGCGGTACGGGTCGCCCATGCCTTCGAACTGCATCCCCTCCCGCGGTCCCACTTCTTGGATACGCAAGCGCTGTGTGGTCACGACGCTTCTTCGGTTCGGCGGGACACGAGCACGCCAGCGTCGGCATCCCACATGTCGTAAGGCGGCAGGGCCGCGGCCGCGAGACGGTCGATCTTGCCGTTGGACGTCATCGGCAGCGACGGCTGACGGTCGAGGTAACGCGGGATTGCGAAGGCCGGCAGCCGCTCACGGGCATGCTCCAGCAGCCGGTGGTGTTCGACCGTCACCCCCTCGCGCACCATGATGATCGCCTTGACGTCGTCCTCGACGTGCTCGCTGGGCACCGCGACGGCGAGCGCCGCGACCACGTCGGGGTGGGATTCCAACGCCTCCTCGACCACTTCGGGGTTGATGTTCTCGCCCCGGCGGCGGATGACCTGCTTCTTGCGGCCGGCGAACGCCAACTGCCCGGCATCGTCGATGCGGAAGTAGTCGCCGGTGTGGAACCACCCGTTGCGCCACAACTCGGCCGAGGCTGCCGGGTTGTCCAGGTAGCCCGTCGAGATCACCCAGGGGTGCCGCGGTCGGACGACGAGCTCGCCGCGTTCCTCAGCCGTGACGGGACAGTCGTTGTCATCCACGATCCGGCCTTCGTACTCGGGGTGGAGGGTTCCGCAGGTCAGGGTGCGGGCCAGCCCGCTGCAGATCGCCCCCGCCTCGGTGGAGCCGTAGCTCGCCACTCCTATCACGCCGAATCTCTCTTCGAACTCGGCTACCTCGGGAATGGCTGGCGCCATGTACATCACGACCGGCGCGTGCCCGCTCCGCCGCTCGGGAGTGTCTGCTTTCATCAGGAACCGTGCCATCGAGCCGAGCAGCGCGGTGTGCGTGACCGCGAAGCGATCGATGTCGGACCAGAACTGTCGCACGCTGAAACGCTCGGCGATCACCGCGGCGCCGCCGGACAGCAGTGCTCCGAGCAAGCCTCGGCATTGTCCGACGACGTGAAAGAGCGGCAGCGTGACCAGTGAGACGACGGCCCGGTCCGCGGACATCGGCTGGACGGCCGCCCGGGTGATCGTCTGCGCCTGGGTCACGAGAGTGCCCTTGGGCCGCCCGGTGGTACCCGAAGTAAACATCATCGCCTGCAGATCCCAGGGCCGGACCTGCGAGGTGTCGCCGAATACCTGCTGCCGCGTCGGCCAGGTGAGGACGTCGGCAAGGGCCTCGTCAGTGGTGGCCACGCCGGCGCCGGACACGTCCGGTCGCCGGGCCACGATCAGCGGCGTCACCGGGAGCCTGGCGATTGCCTCGCGCAGGGGCGCGTCCAGCCGTGCCGCTTCGGTCACCACGGCGGCGGGGGAGCTGGCTGCGAGGATGTCGGAGACATGCCCAGCCGGCAGCCCCGGGTCGATGGGCACCCCGACCGCCCCGTAGCTGGCCAGGGCCAGCCAGAGGACCGCTGAGTCGATGCTGTTGTGCAGGATCGTCGCCACGCGGTCACCCGGACGGACTGTGCGATCGGCGAGCCATCCAGCGAGTCGTTCGATCCGCTCCCCTACCTGGGCGTAGCTCAGGGTGGTGTCGCCGTCGGTGATCGCCGCGCGGTCCGGGTACGCCGTGATGACCCGGCCGACCTGGATCGGAAAGGTCCGCTGTTCCAGCGGTGGCAGAACCGGATGGTCGCCAGGCGTCACGGTGGCTGGCGCCATGGCTTCGTCCGGTCCTCCTGGAGTGGTCGTCATCGACAAGCCGGCTCCGTTTCGGTATGTCACGCCTGGCTTGCGGCGGTCTGCGGCGCCTTCGGGTGGTCGTACTGGTGCACGTACTCGATCGACTGGAACGGGATCTGCCGGGTGCGCTCGACGAAGGCGTCCAGTTCAGCGATGAACGTGTCCTCCGCGGTGTAGTCGAACGGGTCGCCGATCTGCTTCTCCTCCGCCGGCGTGCAGGGATTCTTCAGATAGAAGTCCACGGTGCGGGCGGTCGCCTCCTCGAAGTCGACAACGTCTCGGTAGCCCAGCTCACGCTGCATCTTCGAGATGTCGAGCATCTTGTGCCGTGTTCGCGGGGCGCGCCCCTCCCTGCTGAAGCCGAGGTCGCGTCCGACACCCCAGTAGTAGGCAGGAGCACCGGCATCGGCGTTGAAGTTCACCAGCTCGATCTCCGCGCCCATCTGCCGCGCGATCGCCATCACCCGGTCCGCGTCGCACGGCGTGTACTCGTCCGCGACGTTGTAGAACTGCCCGTTCGAGTTCTCCGGGTTCTCCACCGCGAGCAAGACAGCGTGAGCTGCGTTCTCCACATAGGCCCGCCCCTCCAGGGTCAGGCCGTGGTCGAGGATCGGCAGCCGCCGCCGCCCGTCGCGGATGCGACGGATGACGCTCCACTCACGAGGGGCGATCTGGCGCGGCCCGAAGAGGTTGGGATACCGGAAGTGGGTGAGCCGGTAATAGCCGCTCTCGTGCCCCATCCGCAGCGCCAGCTCGGCCTCGACGATTCGCGAGACGATCTTGTTGTCGGTGTACCGGGGGGACTGCTCGGTGGCGGCGCGAGAGAAGGTGTCGGCGTAGGCGGTGCCACCGATGGTGATCAGCCGGTCCGTGCGTCCGCGCAGGACGATGGGCAGCAGCCGGACCCGGCCGTAGGTCGCGATGACCAGGTCGAAGGTGCGATCCTGCAGCGCCTCGGTGAGCGGCTCCTCGAAATTCGGATCAGCGTGAATGTGCTCGAAGTCGCGAACCTCGTCGGGCTCGTGACTGCCCCGGTGCAGAATCGTCACCTCGTAGCCGCGATCTCGTAGGCCGTGGACGATGTAGGGGCCCGTCGGGCCCGTGCCGCCGATGACGAGACAGTTCTTGCTCATTGATCTCTTCCTTCCCACGCTACTTGCACTGCTCCTGCACAGCGGCCAAAAGATCGAACATCTCGTCCTGGTCCGTCGGATCGAGTTGGTGGAACCCGGTCATCAAGGTCACGTAGTCCAGCCCTGCCTCCGCCAGTTCCCGGATGCGGGCGACCACCTGGTCGGCGTCGCCGACCAGCGCCATCCACTCGACGAGTTCCGCCGGGATCGCGTCCGCCAGATTTGACCCGGGGTCTCCGGTATAGGAATAGCCGTCGCCGATGCCGGTAACCAGGGTGGCCAACCGTTCCGGTATGCCCGCCCGTGCCGCGCTGCCCTGCCCCCGCATCGCCGCGAAGTTGGCGAACTTCGCCGTGATGTATCCGGCCAGCATGCGGGCCCGCGCCCGGTCACGGTGCAGACCGGCCGGAAGGTAAGCGCCGATCTGCACTTCGTCCCGGCTCCGCCCGGCAGCCGCGAGGGCCGCTTCGACCTCCGCGACGGCCGCGGCGACGAACACCGGATCCGAGCCGGTGCCCAGAGCGATGCGATCAGCGTGCGCTACAGCCACGGCCCGCGTCCGGGGTCCGGTAGAGACGATTTCCAGTGGCACCGGAGGCAATCTCCGACGGTGGAGTTCCTGCACGGAGGCCAGCCCGCCGGGCATGCTCTCCGGCCCCGGCACCGGAGCGCCGGCCAGCAAGGAACGCAGCGTGGCGATATCAGCGGCGAAGTCGTCCACCTTGGCCGGCATCTGGCCGATGTGCCTGACAGCGCTGTCGCCGCGGCCGATACCGCACACGATGCGGCCCTCGGACTGCAGTTGGAGACTTGAGAAGCCGGCCGCGATGATGCTGACGTGCCTGGTCACCGTGTTGGTGACACCGGCGGACACGCAGATCCTCGACGTCACGGCGCTGGCCTCGGCGAGGGCAACCATAAGCTCACCGGCAAGGACCGGAGAGTCGCCGAAGGTAACGGTGTCGAGCCCGATCCCCTCCGCGCGGCGCGCCAGCGCTGCGACCTTGCCCGGCATCGGGAAGAACGAGGCGCCGATCTTCACGCCATCACCTCCACAGGCGGATTCGTCAGCTCCAGCGCGCGTGCGATGGCCGCTCGCGCGTCCGGCTCAGCAGCAATGCCGCGCAGCAGGCTCACCGCGGCGCTGAGGTCTTGATCGGAAGCCTTCTCCGCCCCGATCCCATGGCGGACGCAGTCGGCGTACTTGAGCGTGAGTTCGGCGAGGCTGAGCGGGCTGCGATAGTCGCCGTGGGGCACGTCCACTCGAGCCTCGAACGTCTCGCGGTCGTGCGTCTGGATCGCCACGACCGCGTACCCGTCGGTCCATTCGGAAGGTCCGTATGGTGGAGACTCGGCATCGGTCAGGATCACGTCCGGATGGCCCGGCCGTTCAGACCAGGCCCTGACCCCGGCGTCGGTGAACTGACGGAGCGACAAGTGGCCCTCGGTCAGCATCGTCTCGATGACGAATGGCGCGGAGAACTTCGCCTCCAACCCGGTTCCCGGACGGTGATGCTTGAGCGCACCGGCGCCGTTTGCCTCTACCGTCACGGTGATCTGGCGTACCGATTGCAGGCCGCCTCGCTCGCGAACTTGCGGTCGCAGCGCCAGCGCCGCGTCCGCGGCACGCTGAAGCTGGTAGCAGCAGGGGTACTTCTTGATGTTCGTCCGCGGCACTCCGTCATAGGCGATAGGCGTGGCCGATGACGGGCGATCCCTGCCGAACACCTGCAGCAGCCCGTCTCGCCCGGACAGCGCATCGGCAGAGGCCGTCATGCCCGCTCGAGCGAGTTGCAGAGCCTGAACCGCGTTGGCTGCGGCTAGTCCTGCGTGCAGGGGCTTGGTCATGGAGCCGAAGTTCGCCCGCAAGCCGGATGCGGTCGTGGCAGCGATGCCGATCGCATGGCTGACCTGCCGCGCGGGTAGCCCGATGAGTCGTGCGCCGGCGACTGTGGCGCCCACGACGCCCAGGGTCGCGGTCGGGTGCCAGCCGTCGCGATAGTGGGCGCCGACGCCGACAGCACCGGCGAGCAGGGCCTGCGCGTAATAGCCGGCCAGGTACGCCTCCACCAGGTCCTTGCCACTGGCCGCACGGCCTTCATCGAGCAGCGCGGTCAAGGCGGGAAACAGGACGGTGCTCGGGTGACCCTTGACCTGATGGGACACGTCGTCGAAATCGAGCGCATGCGCAGCCGTCCCGTTGCGCAGCGCCGCCGATCGAGCGTCAACCGTGCCGGTGCCCAGCCAGCAAACGGCGGGTCCGCCCGCAGCTGGCAAGGCGGCGACAATCGCGCAGGCGGGCTCGCGGGCGGCCGCTATCGCGGCGGCGATCGTGTCCGCCAGAGCAGCGCCGACCTGGCCGTCGCTCCGTCCGGAGCTGAGACGGTGGCCCGGCGTGTGAAGCGGATCCGCCAGGGCTGCCATCTCGGTCATCAAGTCGGGCACGGTCACCTCCTGCGAACTCAGTAGGAGCGCGGCATGCCGAGCGCGTTGTGCGCGATGAAGGCCAAGGCCAGGTTGTTGCTGATCGGCGCGACCTGCGAGAGGCGGGCTTCGCGGAATTTCCGTTCGATGCCGTACTCCTCGGTCATGCCGTAGCCACCGAAGGTGTCCATCGCAGCGTTGGCAGCCGCCCAGTTCGCCTTGGACGCGAGCAGTTTGGCGGTATTGGCCTCGAAGCCAGGCTGCAGGCCGGCATCGAAGGCCCGCACAGCGGACCAGCGCATGGCGCTCGCCGCGGACAGGTCGGCATAGGCCTGCGCGAGCGGGAACTGGATGCCTTGGTTGGAGCCAATCTTGCGGCCGAACACCTCACGGGTGCTCGCATACTCGACCGCCTTGGACACGAACCAGTAGCCCGAGCCGATGCTCTCGGAGCAGACCAGGATGCGTTCGGCGTTCAGACCGCTCAGGAGGTACTTGAACCCCTTGTCAGCCTCGCCGATGAGATTCTCACCGGGGACGATGAGATCCGTGATCGCCAGTTCGACCGTCTCATGGTTGACCATGGTCGCGATCGGAGTGGCCTTCACGCTGTCTCCCACCTCGCGCAGATCGACCAGGAACACGCTGAGTCCATGGTGCTTCTTCTCGACCGCTTCGTATGGCGTGGTGCGGGCAAGCAGAAGCATCAGGTCGGAGTGGAAGTAGCGGCTGGTGAAGACCTTCGAGCCATTGATCCGGTAGGTGCCGTCGTCCTGCAGCTCGGCGCGGGTGCGGATCTTCGCGGTGTCCGAACCGGCGTCCGCCTCGGTGATGGCGAACGCTTGCAGCCGCAGGTCGCCACTGGCGATGCTGGGGAGATAGCGGCGTTTCTGCTCGTCGTTGCCGTGCCGCAACACGATCCCCATCGTGTACATCTGGGCGTGTGCCGGCGCTGCGGTGCCGCCGCTGCGATTGATCGCTTCGAGGATGGTGGCGGCCACCGACAGGGGCTGTTCGCCGCCGCCGAACTCGCTCGGGATCAAGACCGACAGCCAGCCGCCCTCGATCAACGCATCGACGAACGCCTCGGGATAGGCGCGATTGCTGTCACAGGTGCGCCAGTAGCGGTCATCAAACCGTGAGCACAGGTCGAGCACCGCCTCACGGACGGGAACCAGTTCCTTGTCGAGCAGATCGAGATCAGGAAATGCCATGTGTCGCGGTTCCAATCATCCTAGGTCTTGATGGTTCTTTCAGGCTCCGGACCAGTTGGGGGCGCGGCGCTCCACAAATGCCCGCACGCCTTCGATCCGGTCCTTGGAGGTATATGGATTCGGGCCGACGTCCAGCCGCAGTGCTGCCTGAACCGGCAAAGCCGATCCCTTGTTCATCGTCTCCTTGTACCGTCGAAGCGTCAGCGGAGCGTTACCGGCGATCTCGGCAAGGAATGCCGCGACGTCCTGCTCGTAGCTCTCGTCGTCGAACACCCGATTCACCAGACCCAGGCGGGCGGCCTCTTCGGCGTCGATGCGCCTGCCGGTGTAGAGCAGTTCCTTGGCGATGGCCGGCGCCACCAGCCGAGGAAGGACCACGATCGCGAAGTTCGCGCCCATTCCGAGCTTTGCCTCCGGCATTCCGAAGCTCGAGCCCCGGCTGGCCACCCGCAGGTCACAGGCCATCGCGAGCTCGAACCCCCCGGCCAGGGCAAAGCCCTGGATGACAGCGACAGTGGGCTTGGTCAGTTCGTAGAGCGCTTCGAAGGTATTGCGGTTGGGTCCGCGCATGGGCGGCACAAATCTCGCGCCGAGCTCGTTGAGTTCCTTCAAATCCCGTCCGGCGCTGAAAGCACGACCGCCGGCGCCCCGCAGCGCAACCACCGTCACGGAGGGGTCGGATTCAGCTTCGTCGAAGACCTCGACCAGCCGGCGCAGCACGGCGCTGCTGAGCGCATTGCGCCGTTCCTGCCGATCGATGGTGATCCAACCGACCCGGTCGGCGCTGCGGTAAGTCACCTCGCGGTCGATGTCGGTCACGCGTCGATCCCTTCGTCGGTGTCGCGGCCTTCAGGTCCGCGGCCGAAGTAGTGCTCGGTGGCTTCGCCGAGAGCGGGAGGCGCCGTGCGGGCGGGTGGGCGCAAGCCGCCGAAGCGGACAGCCGAACCGACCGTCGGGAGCGTGCCGCCGGAGGCTGTGGTCACGGTCTGAACGATGCCCAGAGCCGTGACCTGGTCGTTGACTGCGAAGTCACCGACTCGGTTCAGCGGCGATACCGGCACGGATGCTCGCTGGAGCAGCTGACACACATCCTCAGTCGTGCGGTGAGCCAGGCGCGCCTCGATCTCTGCCTCCAAGGTGTCGACATTGATCGCGCGCGACGGGTTGTCCTTGAACTCCGGACGGTCCAGCAATTCGGGGGCCTCGATCGCCTGGCACATACGCCGCCACAGCGCGTCATTGCCGGCGGCGATCATGACCTCGCCGTCCTTGGTTCGGAACACTTGGTACGGGGCGATTCCGGCCGCACGCGAGCCGATGGGCGTGGGGTTGTCGCCATTGACGAGAAAGTTGATGATCTGGCTCGACAGCCAACACCCCGCGGTCTCAACCAGAGATGTCTCCACCAGGCCGCCACGGCCGGTGGCAGTCCGGCGGTATAAGGCAGCCAGAACACCCAGGGCGGCCCACATGCCCATGCCCTTGTCGAGGATCGATACCGGCACGCGGGAAAACGGCGCGCCGGGCTGGGTGTTGAACCGCATCATGCCGCTGAACGCCTGGATCAAGGGGTCATAGCCGGCCTGGGCCCCGAGCGGGCCACTTCCGCCGAAGCCGGTCAGGTCGCAGTAGACAAGTCGTGGGAACTCAGCACACAGCGCCTCGCCACCGAGCCCGAGCGCGGCGAGCGAACCGGGACGCAGGTTCTGGATCAAGACGTCTGACCGGGCCACCAGCTCGCGGAATCGCCCGAGACCTGCCTCCGACCGTAGGTCCAGCGTCACGCTTCGCTTGTTGCGGTTCAGCGACGCGTTGATTGCGCTGTTGTCACCGACGAACGGCGGACCCCAATGCCGAGTGTCATCACCCAGCCCCGGACGCTCGACCTTGATCACTTCAGCGCCCAGATCGGCGAGGATCAGACTGGCGAACGGCCCCGCCACGTTGCTCGTCACGTCCACGACGACCACTCCAGCGAGCGGTTGCTCATCTCCGGTCACAGGCAGCCTCCATCAGACAAAATATATCATGCTTGTAAGACCGCGGTCTGGTCAAGTAGCTAGCCAGAAATGGGGAGGCGGCGGGCCCGGAATGCGGCAGAGGGGCGGCGGATCATGTATCGTGTAGTTTGTTTCAGGACCGGGAGCGCTCAATGACGAACACTGTCAGTCGCCTGGAAGGCATCAGCCTGCCAGGTGGTCACGCACAACTCAGCGAGCGCGTGCGCCTGTACCTGCGTGAGCTGATCGTCTCGGGGCGGGTGTCGGCGGGTGAGTTCCTCCGGTTGGATCCGCTTGCCGAAGCGCTCGGGATCAGCACGACACCCGTCCGGGAAGCGTTACTCGGCCTCGCGAGCGAGGGTTTCGTCAAGCTTCGGCCGCGGCTCGGATTCGAGGTCCTGCCGATCACCCCCGATGACATCGTCGACATCTTCGCCATTCAGGCGTTCTTGGCCGGTGAGCTGGCCGCACGCGCGGCGAGCCGCCTCTCCGATGAGGACTTGACGGAGCTCTCGGCCATTCAACGGCGCTGGGAGCAGGCGGTGGCCGACCACGACCTGGAGGAGGTCTCGCGGCTCAACCACGAGTTCCACCGCCTGATCAATCTGGCGGCTGGCGCTCCGAAGTACGAGCTGTTCCTGCAGTCCGCTGCGCGCTTCGCCCCGCGAGTTCTGTATTCGGACATCGAAGGATGGCGGCAGGCGACGCCTAAGTCGCATCGCGCGATCATCCGGGCGCTGTCCAAGCGTGACCCGGAGGCCTCTCGTAAAGCGATGGCAGAACACATCGAGCATGCCGGGAAGCAATTGAGCGAGCACCTGCAGTCGGGACGCGCAGAGCCGAAGGAGGCTGGCAACAGGGCCGCTACGAACGGAGTTCGCCGGCAAGATCCGCCTGCATCAGCGCCCCGGGGTCGCCGTGCGCGAGCGACCACATCAACTTGACGAGGCAGGTCTCCGGGGTCATCGAGCCCGCCGGAGTGACGTTGGGTAACGCAAGCAAGAGCTGGTCGCTCGCGTAGGAGCCAAGCCGCTCGCCACCGTGGCAGGTCTGGGTGCTCACCACGACGGGGTGTCGGTATTCGGCCAGCACCTCGACCCAGTCCGACGGTACGTGGCCTACACCGGTTCCCTCGATGACCGCGCCACGGGTCGTTGACAGCATGCGCCGCAGCCCGGGAACCCTCAGTGCGGGTGTCACCTTCACCAGGATCACGTCGTCAACCACTTCCGGCGCGACGATGAGTTCGCGCCGGCCCCGAGGTAGGTGCTCGACATCGCCGGCCCAGGTGACCGTGTCTCCCCGGACCCGCCCCAGCGGGGGCAGGCCCACGCTGGCGAAGGCGTCGATGGCCCCCGAGTGAACCTTGCGAGCCCGAGTGCCACGAATGACCACACCGGTGTTCCGTTCCCCGTCCTCGCTGAACACCACACAGACTTCGGCAACATCCGCATAAGCCGCCAGGTACAGCGCATCGCGCAGATTCGGTAAGGCGTCGCTGCCTGGGTCGCCGCCGGGAATCATCGATCCGGTGAGGACAACGGGGACGCTGAGCCCGGCGAGCATGAAACTGAGCGCGGCGGCCGTGTAGTGCAGGGTGTCGGTCCCGTGCAGCACGACGACTCCGTCGACACCGCCCTGCAGCGACTCAGCCACCTTCTCGGCCAGCAGCGCCCAGTCTTCTGGGCGGAAGTCCATGCTTCCCTTGGCGAGCACCGGGATGACCTCGACCTGGACGCCAGGCGGGCGAGCAGCGGCGATCAGCGGCGCGAGGTCCGCCCCCGGCGACGATCGGCCGTCGACACCCGACCGCTGCCCGATGGTGCCTCCGGTCGTCACCACCGCGACGCGCGGCTTCATCGCGGCGCGGTCAGGCCGATGCGGGGCGCGGTGAGCGCCTCGACCCCGGACTCGGTAACCGTGATCGTGTTGGCGCAGGTGAGCAGCACCGGCGTATCGACGAGCGTCTGTACCAACAGCGAAATGCCCGCGGTCAGTGGCTCATTGTTCGCTTTCACCAGGTCATAGGCGAATTGAGTAAGACCCATCGAGCCGCCGACCCGGCGGTAGTACTCGCGCCCGGTTGCTGCCTGGTAGACCTCGCTCGCCGCGCGGAAGATCTCCGCTCCGGTAACACCCGCGCGGATCGTGGCGCTCGCAGCCTGGTGCATCCGGACGACGAGGTCGTACGCCTCGGCGACATCGGCCGGCGGCCGATTGCCCACGTATACGCAGCACTGCACCCCGGCCCGGTAGTGCCTATCGACGCCCATGATCTCTACCGTGACGACATCGCCGGCATTGATCGGCTCGGTTGTCAGGGTGTCGTGCATGCGTCCGCCCCGCGGCCCGGCCCACACCGCAACCAGTGACTTGTCGAAGTCGCTTTGCCCGGCCAGGTACATCGCTTCGTGAATCCGGCCGATGACCTCGTACGGCCGCAGTCCAGGCCCGATGGCGCTCAACCCCGCTGTCATTCCTATCTCGGCGATCTGGGCGGCCGCGCGCATACAGGCTCGCTCAGCCTCCGAAGGCGCAGCGGCGATCCGCTCCAGTTCTCCGGAGACGTCGAGCAGGCGAGCAACCGGCGCCACGACCTGGATGCGGCGAAGCTGACTCACCTTCAGCCAGCGCTCCTCGATGCCGACCTGTCCCCCGGCGGCTCCGCAGGCTCCCAACAATCCCGCGAGAAGGGGGTACGGATCTTCGGCGTCGTCGAAGAGCAGCGGCGCTGGTGTCCACTGCTCCTTCACGGTCTGCGCCTCCAAGGACCTGCAGATCAGCGTCGGCAGCCCCTCGTGCGGAACGACCACCGCGTGCAGCTCGCTCGTCCGAGCGGCGATATGGGCCGCGCGGTAGCCGGTCAGATAGAAGATGTTCTCGGGCCGAGTGACGATCGCGGCGCGAAGGCCCTTGCGCCCCAGGACCTCGCGAA
>Ga0326721_10000426_pt1 | contig 12899 bp, 8 predicted proteins | sample SGPome_FD_203951 | JGI IMG/M metagenome (GOLD analysis project Ga0326721, IMG submission 203951) | Soil microbial communities from Southern Great Plains, Lamont, Oklahoma, United States - SGP_1_2016 | ecosystem: Engineered > Artificial ecosystem > Soil microcosm > Unclassified | place: USA...
CCTTGTTGCAGCATCGTAAGGCCTACTACGCCGAGCTTGAGCGCGCACACCGAGATCTCGAAATCACCGACTGGCTGTTGTGGTTCGCCGCCAAGACACTGGAGGCGCAGCAACGAACTCTGCGCCAGATCGAATTCGTGCTGGATAAGGCTCGCCTCATGGGCAGTTTGCGTGGCGTGCTGAACGAGCGCCAGGAAAAGGCGCTTATTCGGTTATTTGCCGCTGGGCCGGAAGGCTTCAAGGGCGGGCTCAGCGCCGCCAACTACATGACCATCACGGGCACGACATCGGCGACCACCACCCGAGACCTCGCCGCGCTGGTCGACACCGGCGCGCTGACTCGCACCGGTGCGAACAAGGCCACGCGCTATCATCTGAACATCGCCACCACGCCACTTTCGTCGCTCGACGAGCACGACATCGCCTAAGCTCTACCGTCGGGCCACGTTCGCGAGCCTCACAAAACGCGCCTCTTACTAAAGGTCCGCTCAGGGGCGGGTGCGGAAACGAGGTCCGCGCCTAAAACCGGTCCTTTATCGCCATGCCGGACAGCGGACGGGCCAAAGGTCTGTTCGGGGTGGGGAAACGGCCCGTGTTGTGGACTATGAAACACCCCGGCTGGAGCCTTCCATGAACTCTGATGAACTTCCTCGCGCCCAGGGCATCGTGCGGTTTGATTTCGACCGTTACGACGATCTCCACGGACAATCGACCTGCCGCATCAAGGCTAAGATCGAGGCGGACGATCCGAGGCCCATTTGGTGGGAAATGGTCGTGATGGGCGAGACCCTCGGTCTACACATCACCGTAAACAGGGACACTGACGAGTTGATCGTCGCGCTGACCAATGTTGCAGAACCCGGTGGGGGCCTCTGGATCGATGTCGAACAGCTAGCTGATTGTATTGGGGGCAAGATCGGCTGGTTCTGGTCCGCGATGAACTCCCAAGGTTATTGGGATTTGTTCATACTGTCGTTCGAGGGCAGTGTAATTCCAAGCGTAGCCTTTCTCGGAATGGCGTCGGAAGTGCACGTAATGCGGATGGCCCTGGTCGAGCAGCCGTCTGCCACTGAGGTGATTGAGCGTTAGGCTAGCCGAAACGCACACACATCATCACGGTCATCCGGGTTGGACCCGGACCGCTCCGCGCCTCCCCATCAGCTCGCCGCGCAAGCCCGAGGTCGAGAAGCCGTGCCCGCAACACGATGCCCGCTAAGACTTGCCCCCACCTGGCGGCTTCGCCGCCTGTCCGTCCCCATCGGGGGTGGAGACCGGCCGTCGCGCCAGGGCCGGCTGGTCGTGGCGGCTGGCCATGATCTCGCCGATGATCGCCACGGCCACCTCAAACGGCGCCTTGCCGCCGAGGTCGAGGCCGATCGGGGCGCGCAGCTTCTGGAGGTCGGTCTCGGCGACGCCGGCGGCGCGCAGGCGGTCCAGCCGCGCGCCCAGCCGCCGCCGGGCGCCCAGCAGGCCGACATAGGACGCGGCCGAGGGCAGGGCGGCCAGCAGGACCTGGTGGTCGACCTCCTCGTCATGACCGCAGACCGCCACCGCCGTCCAGGCGTCCAGCCCGACCGCCGCCACGGCGCCGGCCACGTCGTCGCGGCGATAGGCAACGCCGGCCAGGGGCGGCGGCGCGATCGGGCCCTTGGGACGCACCAGGGTGGTCGAAAACCCGGACTGGGCCCCGAGGCTGGCCACGGCCAGGGCGGTGGGATCGCCGCCGAACACCACCAGTCGCGGCGGCGGATCGAATCGCCGCGAAAAGGCGCCGGGCCAAGTAGGGGCGGGGTCCGACGCCGGGGCGCAGAGCCGTCGCTCGCCGTCGCTGATCCAAGCCGCCGGCTCGCGCGCCTCGGCCAGGGCCAGCAGCGCCCGCGCCGCATCGTCGTCGGAGGCGAGGCGCTCGACCAGGATCTCGATCCGCGCCCCGCACAGCAGGCGGATGTCGGGCCAGGGGCTGCCCTCGCCATAGACCAGGCGCCGGGGCCGCCCGTCGGCCATGCAGGCCCGGGCGTGGGCCTCGACATCGGCCTCGATGCAGCCGCCCGACAGGAACCCGGCCCGGCTTTCCATGCCGAACACCATCTGGGCGCCGACTGGACGCGGGCCGCCCTCGCCGAGCGAAATGATCGTCGCCAAGCCCGCCGCGCCGCGCGCCAGGGCCTGGGCCAGGGCGGGCCGCATGTCCTCGGCCAGGCCGTGCAGCGGCCAGTCTCCGGCGATTTCGGAGGCCTGGTTGAGCGGGGGATCGGGAAGCTTCATCGCCGGCGATGTTAACCCCTCGGCAAGTTTCCAGAAACGCCTTCTTCAGTCCTTTGGGCCTAGGCTCGTCGACACTGGTGTTCCATCCGCACGGATTTCCATGTCGCTTTCGGTTTCCAAGCTCGGTCTCGCCGCCGCCCAGTTCGGACTGGACGGCATGAGCGCGTCGCCGCGCGCCCGTTCGCCCGAAACCGAAGCCCGTGACATTCTCGCCATCGCCGCCCGCGCCCGCCTGTCGGTGCTGGACGTGTCGGGCAACTATGGCCGCGCCGAGCAGGTGCTGGGCGACCTGATCCCGCGTCCCGTGCCGTTCCGCGTCACCCTGTCGGCCGCCCGCGCCGACCGCGGCCCGGACTTCGTCGAGGCCGAGGCCCGCGCCAGCCTGCGCCGCCTGGCCGTGGAACGCGCCGACGCCATCATCGTCCCCTCGCCCGCCGAACTGTTCGGCCCGCACGGCGCGGCCGTCTGGGACCGCCTGGCCCGGCTGCGCGACGAGGGGCTGTTCGCCAAGGTGGGCGTCGCCGCGCACGCCAGCGACGATCCCGTCGGCGTCGCCCGCCGCTTCAAGCCCGACATCCTGCAAGCGCCGGCCAGCCTGCTGGACCAGCGCCTGCTGGCCGACGGCTCGCTGCAGCGCATCGCTGGCATGGGGATCGAGGTGCAGCTGCGCTCGATCTTCCTGAACGGCCTGCTGTTCCTGCCGCCCGACCGCGTGCCCGCCCAGCTGAAGGGGGCCTCGGGCCGCCTGTCGAAGGTGCGGCGAATGATCGCCGAGGGCCGGTCCGATCCGCTGCAGGCCGCCCTCGGCTTCGCCCTGTCGCGCGTCGAGGCCAGCGCCGTCCTGGTGGGCGTCACCTCGGCCGCCGAGCTGTCGGCCGTGGTCGCCGCCGCCTCCAGCCCGCCGCCCGACCTCGACTGGGACGACATGGCCATCGACGATCCGGTGGCCCTGGACCCGCGACGTTGGGTCGCCTGACATCGGGACGAAATAAGGCTCAGCCTCGGAGAAAGCGCTGAGAAGCAAAAGAGGGAGCCGAACGCCATGATCCTCGCCGTCGTCCAGGCCCGCATGGGCTCCAAGCGTCTGCCCGGCAAGGCCGTCGCCACCCTCCAGGGCCAGCCGATGATCCTGCGCCAGCTCGAGCGGCTGCGCGGCGCCCGGCGCCTGACCAAGATCATCGTCGCCACCAGCAGCGACCCCGCCGACGACGGCCTGGCCGGCCTGGTGGTGTCGCGCGGCTACGCCGTGCACCGCGGCGCGGGCAGCGACATCCTCGACCGCATCGCCCGCTGCGCCGAGGCCGCCGGGCCGGTCAGCCACATCGTTCGCGTCAAGGGCGACGCGCCGTTCGTCGATCCGGCCGTGATCGACGAGGCCGTCCGCCTGGCCCAGGCCACCGGCGCGGCCTACACCTCCAACCGTGTGGAGCGCACCTTTCCGGCCGGGCTGGAGGTCGAGGTGGTCACCGTCGAGGCGCTGCGCGTCGCCGCCGCCGAGGTTCGCGACCCCCTGGCCATGATCTCGCCGACCGCCGCCATCCGCGAGCGGCCCGATCGTTTCCGGCAGGCCCACCTGAAGGCCCATCGCGACTGGTCGCACTACGACTGGCGGGTCAAGACCCCGGCCGACCTGGCCTTCGCCCGCTCGATCTACGACGCGCTGTATCCGGCCGACCCAGGCTTTTCGATGCACGACGTGCTGGACCTGGTGGAGAGCCACCAAGACCTGGGCCGGTTCGCGGCCTAGGCCTTGCGTCCTTCGAGGCTCGGCTGCACCTCGCACCTCAGGATGAGGAAAGCAGTAAATCGCTCCTCATCCTGAGGCGCCCACGCAGTGGGCCTCGAAGGGCGCAGGGCGCTACTTCCAAGCCCCATACGGGTCCACCGACGTCTTGCCCAGCGCCTCGGCCACGGCCGGGTGGGTCAGTTCGCCCGCCAGGACGTTGAGGCCCTTGGCCAGGTGGACGTTGCTCTTCAGCGCGTCCAGGCCGTGGTCGGCCAGGGCCAGGCCGAAGGGCAGGGTGGCGTTGCCCAGGGCTTCGGACGAGGTGCGCGGCGCCGCGCCCGGCATGTTGGCCACGCAGTAGTGGACGACGCCGTCGACCGTGTAGGTCGGCTCGGCGTGGGTGGTCGGGTGGCTGGTCTCGAAACAGCCGCCCTGGTCGATCGACACGTCGACCAGCACCGAGCCGGGCTTCATCTTGGCCAGGTGCTCGCGCTTGACCAGCTTGGGCGCGGCGGCCCCGGCGGTCAGCACCGCGCCGATGATCACGTCGGCCTTGAGGATCTCGTCCTCGACGGCGGCGATCGTCGAATAGCGGGTCAGGATGCGGCCCTGGTACAGGTCGTCCAGCTCGCGCATCCGGGGGATCGAGCGCTCCAGCACCACGACCTCGGCGCCGAGGCCGGCGGCCATGCGGGCGGCGTTGGAGCCGACCACGCCGCCGCCCAGCACCGCCACCCGGGCCGGGGGCACGCCGGGCACGCCGCACAGCAGCAGGCCCATGCCGCCATTATGCTTGAGCAGGGTCTCGGCGGCGCTGAACACCGCGATGCGGCCGGCCACTTCCGACATCGGAGCCAGCAGCGGCAGGCCGCCGCGCGCGTCGGTGACGGTCTCGTAGGCGATGGCCGCGCAGCCCGAGGCCAGCAGGCCCTCGGTCTGGGCGGGGTCGGGCGCCAGGTGGAGGTAGGTGAACAGGATGTGGCGGGGCGTCAGGCGCTCCCACTCGACCTTCTGCGGTTCCTTGACCTTGATGATCAGCTCGGCGCCCGCGAACACCGCGTCGGCGTCGGGCGCGATGGTCGCGCCGGCCTTGACGTAGAGGTCGTCGCCATAGCCGGCCCCCAGGCCCGCGCCGGCCTGGACCAGCACCGCGTGGCCATGGCCCACATACTCGCGCACGGCGGTAGGGGTCAGGCCGACGCGGTGTTCGCCCGGTTTGATCTCGGAAGGCACTCCAACGCGCATGATCGTCTCCTCCAAAAGGTCTTTGACGCTGGTTTACGCCTGGGTGAACGCAGGTTCCCGGGGAGTTTCATGCGCCCGTAACCGTGGTATGCAGGATCCCATCACGATGGAGCCCTTTCGGTGAAGAAACCTGCGGCCAACCTCGACGCCTTCGACCGGAAGCTGCTGAACCTGCTCCAGAGGCGAGGCCGGGCCAGCTATGTGGAAATGGCCGAGGCGGTGAATCTTTCCGAATCCGCCTGCCTGCGCCGGGTGAAGGCGTTGGAAGAAACCGGGGTGATCGGGCGCTACGCCGCGGTGATCGACGAGCGGGCGGTGGGCCTGCCGCTCAGCGTCTTCGTCACCGTCACCCTGTCGTCCCAGGCCGAGGCGACGCTCAGCGTCTTCGAGAAGGCCATCGCCAATGTCCGCGAGGTGGCCGAGTGCTACCTGATGACCGGCGGCTCGGACTATCTGCTGCGGCTGGTGGTGGCCGACGTCGACGACCTGGAGCGGGTGCACGCCCAGGAGCTGACGCGGATCCCGGGCGTGGTGCGGGTCAGCTCGTCGATCGCCCTGCGCACGGTGGTCAAGCGTGTCGAATTGCCGCTTTGAGGCGAGCCCGCCGTTGCGGCGGGATTAACCTTCCCCTGGCAGGACTGTAGGCCACCGCGTTGCACTCGTCGGGGGATGAGATGGTTTCGAGACGTCTGCTGCTGGGCGCCCTGGCGTCCGGCCTCGCCGCGCCGGCCCTGGCCTGGGCCGAGGGCGACGATCCCGCCACGCCATCGATCCTGACCCGCAAGGGCCGGCGCACGCGCCGGGCCCTGAAGTCCCAGCCCACCGACAAGGCCGCGCTGGACAAGGCCCTGGCCCAGGTCAAGCCGCTGGAAGCGCCCGATGCGGTCGAGCCGGCCGAGGTGCATCCGCCCCAGCTGGTCAGCCCCGACGAGGCGCTGGGCCGCCTCAAGCAGGGCAACGCCATCTTCGCGCGCGGCGGCGCCAGCATCGTCCTGCCGACCATGGTCCGCATCGCCGAGCTGTCCAAGGGCCAGAAGCCGTTCGCGGTGATCGTCGGCTGCAGCGACAGCCGCGTCGGTCCGGAACTGGTCTTCGACTGTAATCTGGGTGAGCTGTTCGTGGTCCGCGTGGCCGGCTCGACCGTCAGCCAGGAGGGCCTCGGCTCGATCGTCTACGCCGTCGAGCACCTGGGCGCGCCGCTGGTCGTCGTCCTGGGCCACAGCAAGTGCGGCGCGGTCGGCGCGGCGGTGGACGTGGCCACCAAGCACAGCGAACTGCACGGCTCGCTTCTGAACATGGTGCTGCCGATCATCCCCGCGGTGCTGGAGGCGCAGGAGACCCACCCGGCCGACCTGCAGGACGCGGCGATCCATCAGAATGTCCGCGACGTCGCCGCCCGCCTGAGGGTGGCCGACGGGACCCTGGCCGAAAAGCTGAGCGAAGGCCGGCTGAAGATCGTCTCGGCCACCTACGACCTGGCCAGCGGCGTGGTGGCGTTCGACGCCTAGACCCCGTTGACCCCTTCCCCGGCTTAGGTTCAAGTCCCCCCGACACGCTAAGGTTGGGGAGGCAGGGATGTCGACGGACGAGACGCCGCCGCAAGGCGGCCATGAGCCCAAGACGTCCCGCTGGGCGGCCTTCAAGGCCGGGATCCCGGCCGGGCTGAAGTCGCCGCTGGTCGCGGTCGGCGCAGCCGCCCTGGTGGCCGGCTTCGGCGGCGGTTTCGCGGTCGGCAAGGTCGCCGATTTCGGCTGGTTCGGCCACAAGGCGGCGACGGCCGAGGCCCCCAAGGGCCAGGCCTGGTCGCTGTTCGGCAAGCCCCGCTCGGCCGGCGCCCCGCGGCGCGGTATCCCCAAGCCGGAAGGCTTCGCCGTCTGGCGCAGCCGCATCGACAGTTCCGGCGCCGAGCCGATGGCCTGTGTCCAGATGAGCAAGCCGCTGGACCCGTCCAAGGCCTATGCCGACTTCGTGCTGATCTCGCCGGACCTGGGCCGACAGCCGGCCGTGCGGGTCAAGGACGACGAGCTGTGCATCGGCGGCGTCGGCTTCACCGACCACCGCGTCACCCTGCTCAAGGGCCTGCCCGGTCGAGGCGGCGAGACCCTGGCCGCCAACGCCGACGTCGACTTCACCTTTGGCGAGAAGCCGCCCTATGTCGGCTTCGCCGGCGACGGCGTGATCCTGCCGCGCGAGGAGTCCGACGGCGTGGCCCTGGAGACCATGAACGTCTCCAAACTGGCCATCGAGGTCTGGCGGGTGTCGGACCGCAATCTGGTGCGCAAGTCGATCGGCGCGCCGGACCCGACCGGCGAAGGCGACTACGCCAGCGACTATGGCGATGACAGCCCCGACGACGAAGGCCGCCAGGTCTGGAAGGGCGTGATCGACGTGCAGGGCGCGGCGGGCCAGAAGGCTACGACCGTCTTCCCGCTGGGCGCGGTGCTGAAGGAAATGAAGCCCGGCGGCTATGTGATCAAGGCGCGCGACGCCTCGGGCGGCCGCGACCCGACCGGCGAGGGCGACCCCACCCCGGCCCAGGCTCGCCGCTGGATCATGTTCACCGACATGGCCTTGATCGGCTACGACGGGGCCGAATCCCTGGACGTGGTGGTCCGCTCGCTGAAGAGCGCCAAGACCGTGGCCGGCGTGCGCGTGGCCCTGGTGGCCAAGGACGGCGAGGACCTGGCGGTGGCCAAGACCGACGCCGACGGCCGGGCGCGCTTCGCCCACGCCCTGCTCGAGGGCGACGGGGCGGCGCGGGCCAAGATGGTCATGGCCTATGGCGACCAGGGCGACCTGGCGGTGCTGGACCTGGATCGCTCGCCGGTCGACCTGTCCAAGCAGGGCGTCGGCGGCCGCACCGAGTCCGACGGCGGCCGGGCGCTCAGCAGCGACATCGACGGCTATCTCTACGCCGATCGCGGCATCTACCGCCCCGGCGAGACCGTGCACCTGACGGCCATGGTCCGCGATCGCCTGGCCAAGGCGGTCAACGACCGCAAGGGCTACATTCTCGTCAAGCGGCCCTCGGGCGTGGAGTTCAAGCGCTACAACTTCAGCCGCGCCGACGCCGGCGCGGTGCTGGCCGACATCGCACTCCCCCGGAGTGCTCCGCGCGGCCGCTGGACGGCGGTGCTGAAGATGGAAGGGTCCGACGCCGAGGCCGGGTCGTTCAGCTTCAGCGTCGAGGACTTCGCCCCGCAACGACTGGCGGTCACCGCTACGGGCCAGGAGTCCGTGCCGGTCGCGGCCGGCCAGGAGCGCAAGATCGACGTCTCGGCCCGCTTCCTCTACGGCGCGCCGGGCGCGGGCCTGCAGACCCAGGGCGAGGCGCGACTGCGCACCGACACCGACCCCTTCCCGCAGTACAAGGGCTATGAGTGGGGCGACGACCTGGCGCCCTTCGACGAGAAGTTCATCGAGCTGGGCACGACCGTCACCGACGGCGACGGCCACGCCATGCTGAACCTGGGAACGGGCGAAGCCGGCGACACCGCCCAGCCGCTGGTGGCGGCGGTGACGGCCTCGGTGTTCGAGCCGGGCGGCCGTCCCGTGCGCGAGGGCCTGGAGCTGAAGGTGCGCGGCAAGCCCGTGTACTATGGCGTCAAGGTTGAGCAGGGCGACGCCGGGAACGGCGATCCGCCGGTCAGCCTGGAGATGATCGCGGTCAACGCCGCCGGGGCGCGGATTTCGTCGACGGCGACCTACACCCTGATCAGCGAGAACTGGAACTACGACTGGTTCCAGCAGGACGGCCGCTGGCAGTGGCGGCGCACCAGCCGCGACGCGGTCGTGGCCAAGGCCACGGTCAATATCGGCGCCGGCGCCCCCGCGCGCTTCAACCGCCGCCTGGGCTGGGGCGACTACCGCCTGGTGGTCGAAGGGCCGGACGGCGCCAAGTCCGTGACCAAGTTCTCGTCGGGCTGGGGTTCGCCGGCCAAGGAAGGCGAGGCGCCCGACTTCGTGCGGGTCAGCGCCGGGACCAAGGCCTACGCCCAGGGCGACACGGTGGAGATCACCCTGAAGTCGCCCTATGCCGGCCAAGCCCAGGTGGCGGTGGCCACCGACCGGCTGATCGACTTCAAGACGCTGAGCGTCGGCGAGAACGGCACGACCGTGCGCCTGAAGACCTCGGCCGCCTGGGGCGGCGGGGCCTATGTGATGGTCACCGTGATCCAGCCGCGCGACCCGGTCAGCTCGCCCAAGCCCAAGCGGGCCCTGGGCCTGATCTACGTGCCGCTGGAGCCCAAGGGCCGCAAGCTGACGGTCGACATCGGCACGCCGGTGAAGCTGGACAGCAAGGCCCCGGTCGACGTGCCGATCAAGGTCCAGGGCCTGGGCTTCGGCCAGAAGGCCAAGGTCACCATCGCCGCCGTCGACGAAGGCATCCTGCGCCTGACCCGCCAGGACAGCCCCGATCCGGCCAAGTGGTATTTCGGCAAGCGGGCCCTGACCCTGAACTATCGCGACGACTACGGCCGCCTGCTGGATCCCAACATGGGCGCGCCGGCCAATGTCAATTTCGGCGCCGACGAGCTGGGCGGCGAGGGCCTGACGGTGACGCCGATCAAGACCGTGGCTTTGTGGTCGGGGATCGTCGAGACGGGGATGGACGGCAAGGCGGTGGTCAAGCTTCCCGCAGCCGACTTCAACGGCGAGCTTAGGATCATGGCCGTGGCTTGGACCGACAACGCCGTCGGCTCGGGCTCCAAGGCCATGACCGTGCGCCAGCCGGTGGTGGCCGACCTCAACCTGCCGCGCTTCCTGGCCCCCGGCGACAAGCCGATGGCGACGCTGGAGCTGCACAATGTGGAGGGCAAGGCCGGGGCCTATACGGTCGAGGCCAACGCCACCAACGGCATCGCCGTGGCCTTCAGGAAGGTGATCACCCTGGTCCTGGGCCAGCGGATCGCCGAGAAGATCCCGTTCCTGGCCCCGACCGTGACCGGGATCGGCAAGGTCGGCTTCAAGGTGTCCGGCCCCGGCTTCCAGACGGCCAAGGACTATCCGATCCAGACCCGCCTGGGCTGGGGCGACGTGGTGCGCACGACGACCGAACTGCAGCAGCCGGGCATGAGCTACACGCCCAGCGCCCAGCTGCTGTCGGGCCTGGCGGCCGGCGACATCACCCTGCAGGTCAGCTACTCGCCGTTCCGGGGCTTCGACCCCTCGGCGATCGCCGTGGCCCTGCAGCGTTACCCGTACGGCTGCACCGAGCAGCTGGTCTCGACCGCCTATCCGCTGCTGTACGCCCAGGGCGTCTCCAGCGATCCCAAGCTCAAGCGCAATCCGGCCATCCTGGCCGGGGCGGTGGGCAAGCTGCTGGATCGCCAGACCCTGGACGGGGCCTTCGGCCTGTGGCGGGTGGGCGACGGCGAGGCCGACGCCTGGCTGGGCGCCTACGCCACCGACTTCCTGGTCGACGCCAAGGCCCAGGGGATCGCCGTGCCGGACGAGGCGATGGACAAGGCGCTGAACGCCATGCGCCAGATCAGCCGTCCCGACGGCTGGAGCTCGGTGTCCTATCGCCTGGAATATCCCGAATGGTGGGGCCGCACGCCCGACGACTCCAAGAAGGCCACCGAGCGCATGCGTCGCCGGGCCAGCGCCTACGCCCTCTATGTGATGGCCAAGGCCGGACGCGGCGACCTGGCGCGGCTGCGCTGGTGGCACGACGTGCAGATGAAGGACGAGGACCAGCCCCTGGCCAAGGCCCAGGTGGCGGCCGGCCTGGCCCTGATGGGCGACCAGGCCCGGGCCCGCTCGGCCATGCGCCAGGCGGTCCGCTCGCTGGGCTGGCGCGACGACGCCGACTGGTACCAGAGCCCGCTGCGCGACGTCGCCGCGGTCACCGCCCTGGCGGTCCAGGCCGGCCAGGGCGACATCGCCCGCCAGCTGCAGGGCCGCTTGGAGAACGTGGTCAAGGATCCCGACGCCCTGAACACCCAGGAGCAGGCGGCGGTGCTGTCGGCGGCCTACCAGCTGCTGAAGGCGGCCGGGCCGATGACCATCGACGCCCAGGGCGTGACCGCCTTGCCGCCGGCCGGCGGCGCCCCGCGCTGGGCGGTGGGCAAGCTGGCGGACGCCCGCTTCGTCAACAACGGCAAGGGCGCCCTGTGGAGGACGGTCAGCGTGCGCGGCACGCCGGTCGCCGCCCCGGGGGCCGAGGCCAACGGGATCTCGGTGTCCAAGCGCCTGTTCTCGATGAACGGCGGGGCGATCGACCCGGCCCAGATCCACCAGGGCGACCGGGTGATCGTGCTGGTGTCCGGCCGCTCGATGCAGGCCCGCTCGACCGCCCTGGTGGTCGACGACGCCCTGCCGGCCGGCTTCGAGATCGAGACCACCCTGGGCGCCGACGACGCCCAGAACGGGCCGTTCAAGTTCCTGGGCGAGCTGACCAACCCGGATGTCCAGGAGAGCCGCGACGACCGTTACATCGCCGCGCTGGACCTGGGTGGCGAGAAGCCGTTCGCCATGGCCTATGTGGCGCGGGCCGTGACGCCGGGCGAGTTCTTCCTGCCTGGGGCGATCGCCAAGGACATGTACCGGCCGAGCCTGAACGCACGGTCGGAAGCGGGACGGATCACGGTGGCGGCGGGGCAATAGGGGTGTTCTGACTTGCCCCACCTGGCGGCTTCGCCGCCTGTCCGCCCCCATGGGGGCGGAGCCTTCGGGCTTGAGGCTCTTCCCCCTCCGGGGGAAGACGGTCGCGAAGCGACCCGTAGGGGGCAAGGTGAGTCGGCCGTAGCGAACATGACCACGATCCCCCGCCTCACCCGCGTCCTCGTCGCCTTCGTCGCCGTCCAGGTGCTGCTGTTCGCCCTCAGCGCCGCCTTCCCGCCGGACATGGCGCGGGCGCAACGCTCGTCGCCCGTGGTGCTGGACCATCGCGGCGCCTGGCTGCGGGCCCTGCCGGTCGAGGACGGGCGGTGGCGGGTGCGGGCCGACCTCCAGCGCACCGATCCCACCTTTCAGAAACGACTGATCGCGGTCGAGGACGCGCGGTTCTACGGCCACCTCGGCGTCGATCCGCTGGCCCTGGTCCGGGCGGTCGGCTCGGCGGCGGTCCATGGCCGGGCCACCTCGGGCGCCTCGACCCTGACCATGCAGACCGCCCGCCTGCTGGAGCCCCGGCCGCGCAATCTCGGCTCGAAGCTGGTCGAGATGGTCCGCGCCGCCCAGCTGGAGGCGCGACTGACCAAGCAGCAGATCTTGGCGCTCTACCTGACCCTGGCCCCCTATGGCGGCAACCTGGAAGGCGTGCGGGCCGCCAGCCTGGCCTATTTCGGGCACGAGCCGACCAGCCTGACCGATGGCGAGCAGGCGCTGCTGATCGCCCTGCCGCAGTCGCCCGAGGCCCGTCGCCCGGATCGCCGGCCCGAAGCGGCCCGCGCCGCCCGCCGCGCCGTGCTGGACAAGATGGTGAGAGCGCGGGTGCTGACCGAGGCCGCCGCGTCAGAGGCCGACGCCGAGCCGATCCCCCGCCGGGCTCCGTTCCCGACCCTGGCCTGGCACGCGGCCGGCGAGCTGGCCTTGGCCGCGCCGCCCGGCCAGCCCAGCGTGGTCTCGACGATCGACGCCGACCTGCAGACGCGGCTGGAGCCGATGGCCGCCGCCGTCGCCGCAGCCCAGGGCCCGGACGTCACCGCCGCCATCCTGG
>Ga0326721_10000427_pt1 | contig 12884 bp, 12 predicted proteins | sample SGPome_FD_203951 | JGI IMG/M metagenome (GOLD analysis project Ga0326721, IMG submission 203951) | Soil microbial communities from Southern Great Plains, Lamont, Oklahoma, United States - SGP_1_2016 | ecosystem: Engineered > Artificial ecosystem > Soil microcosm > Unclassified | place: USA...
TCCCAATTGCTGAAGCGACGGTTCATTTGAACCAGTAGACGCAGGGTTTCGGCGACCTGCACGCGTTGGTCATCCTGCATGGCCTCCAGGCGCGACACAACGCGGGAGTTGTCCTGACTGGAACCTCCGCCCGTCTGCAGCCACGGATTGTATGCTTTTGGCACCACGGCTTCGTCTTTGTGAAGCACGGCCAACATGTCGTGGGGCACGCGGTTGGTGCCGACCTCGAAAGCAGGTATGCCGTTTTCGCGATACCACTTTTCCCAGTCGGTGGCGTAGTTGCCAGACAGCGCCGACATCTCTTCAGGTGTGAGCTTGTTTGTGGCGATGAAGGCTGCCAAGCCTGCAGCGTCGCCGGTCCCGTCGAATGCGTGGTAGCCCGCGTTGTACTTGTCGAGTCGGGCTTCTTCCTGCGCAGAAACGCCGACATAGCCGACCCCCGCAGTCCCAAGATAAACGGGACGCCGGTATTTGGACTGAGGGGTGGTCGTACCGCCGCTGGCTCCGCTGGAACCGCCAAACACTGCGCCGCCCGTGCCTTTGCCGCCACCAATCTGCTCGGGACGCGTGTCTCCGATGTCGGGAAACATCAGCGTCGTCAGGTCTCGGATGGCGTCGGCAACGCTCTTCACGGCCTCGTAGGTGCCGTTGGCGATCTCGATCTGTTCGCGCCAGTAGGCGAGCGTCTTATCGAGAGCTTCGTTCTGCTCTTCGAGCTCGCGAATGGTGCGTTCGGCATCGGTCAGTTGATCCTCGGTCAGCTTGGCCAGGTCGGAGAGTTGCGACGCCAGGCCCAGGCGCTCACGGTCGGCGTCGAACTGAGTGGCGAAACGCTCATTGCCCAGGTTGCCGCGCGCCGCGCTGATGGCTTCGGCAATCTGGTCGTTCTCGGGCAGGTAGCCGGTCGTGCGTGCCACCACTAGGGCTTGCTCGATAAACGCGCGACCCTCGTCACCGCGCATGACGCGCACGTTCTCGACCTCGTTGAGCAGCTCGCTGACATTGCTGCGGAGGTTGTCAAAGAGGTCGCGCAGTGTGGCAGCCAGGTCCTTGGCGATGCCGATGCGTTCCTGCAGCAGTTTCTTCTCCGCCGCCACGGCACGCTCCAGCGCCCGGAAAGCCTTGTCGCGGGCGTCAGCGCGTTCCTTGTCGATGCGATCCTGGGCGTCTTCTGCCGACTCGTTGAGCTCGGCAAACGTGCCGGACAACCCGATGAGCGTAGCCGCAGTTTTGTCAGCGTCTTCGCCCAAACCCAGCACTTCGGAATTGACTTGAACCAGACCTGCTATGCCTTTGGAGAAGTCAGCATCGCTCAAACCTTTGCCGGCCAGGTCGCTCACGCCAGCCAGAAACCCATTCAGTTTTCCGAGCATTGCCGGATCGGCTTTCCCGCCCCCCAAAAGGCTCGGATCGATACTGTCGGCCAAACCGGTCTTGCTCAATTCTTCAATGGAAAAACCATCTTTGGCGGCGTCGGCGATCGTCTGGCTGAATGTCCGCGACAAATTCTCGCGTGCCGCGCGCTGCACCTCGACTTGATTGAGCGCGTTGGTCACGAGTGCGCGGAATTCGTCACGATTTTTCGGCGTGTCGATACCGAGCTTGGCGAATTCGGCGTCGAGCTTTTCTTGCTGCTTGGCGCGGCGCTCTTCCTCGGTGTAGAAGTTCTGGTAATAGTCGTTGGTGAGCGCAGCCATGCGCTCCAAACCTCCGAAGGCGTCTGCCAAGGAACTAGCGGCGTCGCCACCAGAAAGACTCGCCTCCAGCAGGGTCACGCCGAGGTCCGAGAACATCGCGTTCACGCCGGTCAAGCTGGTGGCCAGGCGCGTCAAGGTATCGATGGCTTTTTCGCCTTCCCGGGCAAATTCGCTCTCGACGTAGCGGGTCGTCGTTTTCGAGTCGTCTACCTCGGTGTAGACGATGTTCATGTCCTCACCTTGCGAGCCGATGTTCTCAGACTCGATGCGCGTGCGTCGTGCGGTCTCCGTCACCCACGTGCCGATTACCTGCTGGGCCAGGTCGTTGTTGGCAGTGGCCAGGGCCTCCGCAATCTTGGCGGAAATTTGATCGGCATTCAGGCCCTCAAAATTGAGACCCTTCGCGCTGCCGCCAAGCTGCGTAGTAAACGCCCGCACGGCTTCGCTGCCCAGGCCCAAGACGTCAGCCATATCGCCGACATTGGTGCGCAAGACGTCGTACGCGCTCTGAATGGCTTTGGACTGCTTGGCGGACTGCTCGGCCAGGTCACCGTACTGTTCCTCCAGGTTGTCCACCAGCAGTTGCAGCGTAGCGGCTTGCTGCGTGTTGCCTTGGCCACTGTCTTTCAGCGCCTGCAGTTGGCGACGCTTGCTTTCCAGCTCCGCCACAGGATTGAAGGTGTTGAAGCTCGGGCCGTCGAATAGGGTGCCGCCTTCGCGCCACTCTTCAAAAGGAGACAGTCCGTTCCCCCCGCCAAGCGTGCCCATGAGCCCCACGCCGTTTCGACGCTCCGACCGGAATGCCCCCACCGCGTTGAGTACGAGGGCGGCCACGGCAGCGAACACACCGGCACCGCCCAGCGCGCCCAGGCCGCCACTACCACCCCCAACCGACCCGAAGCTGGCTGGCGCCTGCAGGCCCAGCCCACTCGCGCCTGTCGAAAGGCCCAGGCCGCTGCCACCCGCGGTGAGTCCGGTGCCCGCTGCTGGACCCATTCCGAAGAAACTACCGATGCTCCCCAGGAAACCCTGCCCGCTGGTCAAGCTGCCGTACAGGCTATAGGCGTTCTTGCCCATGCTGATGATGTCAAGAATGCCGCCGCCACCTCCCCCCGTCACGCCGCCGATGACCTGATTAACCAGGCCAGAGATGGCGCCGGAGATGGGGCTCAGGATGGCGCTGATGGTAGGCCGCAGGATCATCGTCTTGAACATGTTGATGACGGTATCCCGCAGGTTCTCGGCGAAGCCCTTGCCGGACTCGAAGCCCCGCAGCAGCGCGTCGGTCAGCGACGAGTTGATCTGTTCGGTGGTCTTGTTCCAGTCGTCGACAATGACCTTGTTGGTGGCATTCAAGACCTCGATGCGATTGCGTTCCCGCGCCTTTTCCTTGGCCGTTTCCTTGTCGGTGTCGGTCATCGAGCTCTGGTCGATTTCCCGAATTTGCTTGGCGAGTTTGAGCTCCGCCTCGCGCGCCGCGATGATCTTTTTGCGCTCCAATTCTGTGCGACCAACCAGGCTGATTTCCAAGGTCAGCAGCGCGTTTTGTTCGTTGCCCAAAGTGATCTGCTCATCCAGGGTGCGATTCACCTTCTCGAACTCGGCCACCTGCAGGCTGCCGACGAGCTTTTCTTGTTCCTTGACGAGACGCCGCAGGTTCTCGACGTACTCCGGTTTGAAAGAATCGGAACCCTCGGCCTCAGCCAGGCGCAGTTTGTTTTGCTCCAGATCGAGTTGGGCCACCGCCACGGCGCTCCTGCCATAGGCTTCGGTGGTTTCGTCGAGGCGCATGCGCTGCTGCTCAGTCGCCGTCGCCTCATCGTAGACGGCCTGAATCTGCTTGCGACTGGCTTCCTCGGTCTTGGCAATGGCCTTGGCGCGCTCTTCCTCTTCGACACGCACCTTGGTGAGGGTGTCGAGCTGCTGGGCCAGCGCTAGTTTCTGTTCGAGGTGGGCACGTGTCTTGGCGTCGAGCTTGCCCTTGAGCTGGCCCTCGATCTCGTCGGTGAGCTTCAGACCAGCGTTATTCTTTTCCGCCTGAATGCCCTGCTCTTTCAGGCGTTCCGTGTAGTCCGCCTCTGCCTTGATCTTGGCCCGCAGGTCAGCCAACTCGGCCTGGCGCGACTGGGCGGCGCGGTCGTCGCCCTTGGTGGACTTGGCGTTGTTGGCGCGAATAATCGCCACCTGCTTTTCGATTTCCAAATCGCTCTTGCCGGCTTCCACGCCCAGCTTGCGCACCCTGGCGATTTCAATTTCTACCTTCTGCTCTTTAGTCTTACTGTCGTAGACGATTTTGGAAAATTCAATGCCGGCTTCCTCGGATCGCTGGCGCTGAGCGGCTGCCTCGGCGCCCCGGCGCTGCATACGCTCGTCGCTCTGCAGCAAACTGATGCGTTCCTTGAGGTAGTCGATGCCTTTTTGGCGAGAGGCACGCATGGCCTCGTTGTCCACTGCCAGTGGCTGCGTTTCTTTCTTCTGCAGCTCGGCTTGGAGCTGGCGCAGGGTGTCTGCAGAGCTGTCGGCACGGCCGACGTTGAGCATGGCGTCCCAGGCTTCCTTGGCGCCAGTCTTGATGCCGTACCAGGCACGCTCGATGGCACCGAGCTGCGTACGCAGCTGGGCCGACTTGGTGTCCATGGCGTTGGCGTAGGTGGTCTGCGCCAGGCTCGCGGCCTCGGTCTCGCGGCCCTGGTCGCGCAGGGCCCGGATTTGTTCGTAGATGGAGGCCGTGAGGTAGCCATACTGCTTGTTGAGCTTGACCGACGCCTCGACCGGGCTCTCACCCAGTGCCTCGAAATTCTTGACGGTCTCCTTGACGGAGATGCCCAGGTCACGCTCCGCCCGCAGGGTGGTCTCCGTGAACTTTTGGAGGTTGCGACCAGCCACCTCGCCCGTGCTGGCCAGGGCCGCAAGCACCTCGGCTGCGGCGCTCTGCGTGCCCACCACCTGGCTCACGGCCACGGCAGCGTCTTTGAGCTGGGCAGAGGTGGTGCCGGCGGCGTTGCCGGTAAGCACCAGGGCTTTGTTGTAGCCGTCGATCTCCTGGCTGCCCTGGTAGTAGGCGAGCGCCAGAGCGCCCACGCCGGTGGCCACTACGGTGGTAGCGGAGACCAGTCCCACCAATGCGCCGCCCAGCGCCCGCGCGGCCGGTGCGATGCCGCCAAAGATGTCACGCAGCTGGCCGCCCTGTTGCAGCAGCACGGTGAGGGGCGCCTGGCCACCCTGGAGCGAGACCACGATGTCGGTGATCTGTGCTGGCACCTGGCGGAGATTGGCGGCAGTTTCCTTGGCGGTTTTACCGTAGGCGTTGAGGACCTTGCCGTTCTGAACCAGCGCTTGCTCTTGCTCGCGCAGCTTGGCGATATACGGCGCCGCCTGGGTAGCCACCCCCATCTGAGCCGCCTGCAGCTCCAGCAGGTCGGCGCGCGTCTTGCCGATGGCGTCGGACTGGGCTTTGAGCGACGTGACAAAAGCGTTTTGTGATGCTGTCTTGCGTTCCGCGGCTTCCTTCTGTTCGAGGGCCTGCGTCCACATGCGGACGTATTCGCTGTCCTGCACCAGCTTCTTGGCTTCCTGGTGCTGGCGCTCAAAGAGCTGGGTAGCGGCGGCCTGCTTTTGCGCGGCAGCCATTAGGTCAAATTCGGAGCGGACCTGGCGCAGGGAGTCGACGAGGGGCTTGAGGGCGTTGGCGTCGCCGCCCCGCATGCGGATGAGGTTGTCGAAAATGTCGGCTTGGCCACCACCGGAGGCCTCGGCCTTCAGCGTGGCCAGCTCGCGCTGCGTCGTGGAAATTTGGCGCTTGATCGAATTGGCAAGAGTGACGGTCTTGCGTTCGAGTCGGTCAGCGGTTTGCTCGCCGGCACGGGCGAGACCTTCGAGAGCGGCGTTGGCACCGGTAGCGGCAGTGACGGCAGCGTCTTTGATGCCGGCGACACCTGCCTTGATGGAGTCGATGCCTGGCTTGGTGTTGTCGCCAACCTCAAACTCTAGCTGTGCCTTCCGCTCTTCAGTAGCCATGTGCCCCGCCTATAAAAATATGGTGCGGAGCGACCTTTCTACCCGCGGAAATACCACCAGGGCATAGGGTCGTCGAGCACGCTACACATCGAATTCACCAACTGCTCGTCGTCAATGTGGAAGTACGAGTCGCCCATCACCACGTACTTCCTGTGGCCCGCGTAGCCCCCTAGGGCGTTGCGAGCGTTCACTTCACCGCACATCACCATGCCCCGGGGGTTCCAGTCCCCCACGAGACGCGTGTTGCGGAATTGCGCGGCATCCGGGTCAGCGAGGTGCACCAGCACGTGCTGACGCAACTCCGAAACCAGATACGCGCGGTATCCCATCGCAGCGGCCGCCAGGGCGCCGAGCAGGATGACGGTGATAGCAAGAGCCTTTTTCATGGGCCCGATGCTACATCATTCCTGCCCCGCGCGGATTTCCTTCAACGCGGCTGCCTCCAAAACCTGAATGTCGTTGTGCAGGGAGTCATGCTCTTCGTCGCTCAAATTCATCCGGTCGAGATGGTGGTACAGGACCAGGTAATTGAGAGACGTCGGGCCGTTCACCCCCACATTCCACTGACTGCAAATCTTGCGAAAGAGCTTTACCGCCGTCTCGTTGTCGGGCCACACGATCAGCAGATTCTTCTCTTCCTCTTCTTCCCAGTCCTTGATGGACATTCCCCAAATTGCCAGTTCGGCGGCAGTCGGACCCTTGGCAAAAAGAGCCCGGCCTATCGCCTCTAGTTTCCCAGTTTGCCCTCGATGCAGCCCACGCGGTATGCATCCAGAATGGCTTGCGTCGCGGCAGGATACGTGTTGGAAATCTCCTGGAGATTCTCGTCGTTGATCTCGCCTTCCAGGTCCCAGCCCAGCAGGATGTCTTTCATGTAGCCAGCGTTCTTGCTGGCTGCCTCGCGCATGATCTCGGCGTAGTCCGGCAGTTCGCCGTCCGGGCGCTCCAAACTGGCACGAGTCGCCTTGGAAACCGAATCCACCAGTTCGGCGTATTCAGTCTTGGTGCGGAACTTGAACTCGCACTTGATGACGCCATCGGTGCCATCGAGCATCGGGAACTTGACGAGGCGCGTGAACTTTTCGGGGCGCTGGCCCAGGACGATTTTTGCCATGATTTTTGGTCTCTATTTTGGGAAAAAGACCCCTGCCACATACGGTTGGCGGGGCTGAAAAGAACCCCCGAAGGGGTCCGATGGCAACACCTCGCTTACGCGGTGGTGAAGCGGGTAGGCAGACCTTGCAGAGCGAAGGTGGCCGTAACCGTGTCAACCTGGCCCTTGGTCAGGCTGGGAACTTCGTTCAACGACACGTAGCCGTAGAAGTAGTTGGTGGCGCCGTTGGGCTTCTGGATACGCAAAGGACGCAACTCGCGCTTGTCGCTGGCAGCCTTCAGGGCCAAATAGCCGGGCAGGGTTGGATCGTCGCCGATTGGGATGGTCAGCGTCATCGGCGAGAAGTTCGTGGGCAGCTGGATAGCGTTGCGCTTGGCCAGAGGCTCCACGGTGGCGAACTGCTGCTCGCCGCCGCTCGTCGAGGGATTCAGCACTTGCTGGATTTCCTGCCAGCCGGTCACGGCCCGCACGGTGCCGGTGCCCCCGCCTGGCGTGTAGAGCGTGGTGTCCGTCGAGTCCAGACCGGCCAGTTCAAAGTTGTTGGTCGTCGGGTCTTCTACGCGGTAAACGCGGGCGTCAGCGTCTTCCCAGCCCGACGTGAAAATCAGCGGGGTGTTGGCGGTCAGACCGTGAGCGGCTGCAGTGGCCACGGCAGGATCGGCATTGGAAATCGCCGTGACGGCGATGGGGGCGCTGAATGCTACGCCGAGAAACAGCTTCGAGCCGTCGGGGAGGGTATAAGCCATGGTGATGGGCCTTTCGGAGAATTTGCCGCGAGTGCGGCGGGAATTCTGCGAGGCACATAACCGGCGAGGCCCGAAGGCGAGGTCGATTGCGAGGCAGGGTGACTCATTTGGCGTCGTCCTGGCTTTTGAGCCACTCTTCCCACGCCGTCAACACGCCCTTCAGCATGCGGATGATCGTGGTGTGAAGAGTTTTGGTCGAGGCTTTCATAACTGCGGATATTACCCGATTCTAGCGTGGGCCCCAAATGGAAAAGCTCTGTAGGGCGCCCTGGAGCTCATTTGAATCGTCGAAACCGTCAATTGGTTCGCTAAGCGGCTGCACGGTGAGTTTGTCCACCGCTGCGCACAAGCCGTCTTCGATGGCCCGGATGAGCGTGAATGCCGCCTTGACGTTGGTGTGCCACACGTTGACCTGAATGTTCGCGTTGCGCTTGTCGCCGGCAGTGTTGTCGAAGAATCGAAACGGCGTGCCGCCAATGTGCTGCCACACCACATAGGGCGTCGGCGTGCTGGCGGGCGCGGAACTTGGATATACACGCGGGCAGTGCACCTTCATCAGCGCCACGAGTTCGTCTTCGAGTTGCATGTCATTTTCCCAGAACGTAGGAGTAGAGCACGTTTTCGGCCGCGCTGAAGGCTGCGTCAAACGAACTGGCTGCGCTGCGCACGAACGCCCGGCCTGGCACGTGGCGGGGCGTAGGCAGGGTGACGTAGTAGGCCGCCTTGACCGCGGCGCTGGCGCCGCGCCCGGGCCGCCGCTTGCCGATCATCTCGGGGCGCACCATCGTGCGAATCTGGCCGTTTTTGAGGGTGTAGTAGCGGTAGCGCTGCATGTAGCCGTATTCAACAAGGTGGCCATGCGGTGCCTTCAGGTGGTTCCAGCTGATGTGGTAGACCGCGCGGTGCTCATTGGAGTTGCTCTCGCTCAGCGTCCGGTATATCGAATTCTGGAGGTTGCCCGAGACCGTGCCGATGCCGGCGACGTTCATTTTGACGCGATCGTAGAGCACCTTGGCGCCGGCAGCTGCTGCTGGCCGCACGGCTTCTTTGGCGCGGTCGGCAATCGAGTCGAGATAGGCGTCCAGGCCACTCGAATCAAAGCCGATGCGAAAAGATTTGCCGCCAGACAGGCTCACGTCACCACCTCGCAGATGTAGTCAGTGAATTGGTGGGCGACGTCGTCGGGCATCACGGCCTTGATGCGGTAGCGGACGGCGCCGTGCCAGAGTTCCATGTCGTGCACGACGTCGGTGCGGTAGTTACCGCGGATGGACGCCCGCACCACCGAGGTGTCGCTGTCGGATTTGATGGACTCGCTGCCGCTCAATTTGCGGATGTGCACCCACAATTTCGCTACCAAAATCATAGCTGCGGGCGCTTGATTGGGCTCGCCCCAGCCCACATCCTCGCCCGATTTTCGACGCAGTTCGACCAGGCGGTTTCGCTTTCCGGCGCTCGTGCTCACAGCAGTCCTTTCAGGGCGTCACCGCTGGCAATCTCGTCCAGCGACCATTGTTTCCAGGCGAGGTCATACGCCCACTGCTCGCGCTCCGGGCGGTGGAACTCACCCACCTGCTGGCCGGCCAGCGGCCAAGCCATAGAGCCTTCATTATCCGCCACGACAGGCACTCCCGCCACCAGGGCGTCGACGCCGGTGTTGCTGTTGTACGTGATGACCTGGGCGGCACCAGCCAAGGCGTCTTCGAGGGAGCCCGTCAGCTTGCGCACGCCCCGCGGTCCCTGGCGAAACCCGCGGCGCGCGGCGACCGGGTGCTGGCGGAACACGGGTTCCAGCCCCGCGGCCCGCGCATGCCCGGCCATGTTGGCGTACCAGGGTTCCAGATTGACGCCCTGCAGGCTGGCGTCTCCCGGCACCTGGCCGACGATGAGCGCGTAGCCCGGGCCCTGGCGCCAAGGCTGCAGCACGGCATGGTGCTGGCGGAAGCGTGCGCCGCCGTCATCGGGAGTGGGCGCAAAAATACCGCGGCCGTTGAGGCCGTTCCAGGCCAACGACGTCCAAGAGAACCTGTCGCCCAGGTAGCCCCTCTCCATGACGAGGACCTCGTGGCCAGCGCGGCGGAACTGCACGCCCAGCCGCCAACCCCAGCACGCCACGGCATGAGTGGTGACGGCGCCGTCGTGGTGCATCACGGGCTCGTGACCGAGCGCGCGCAGGCCATCCGCCAGCGTCTGCTGATGCAACATTTGATGCGCAGCGCGGCGGCTGGCGCTTATCGTAATACGCATCCGATTCCCATGGCCGAGCCGCTGTCGACGAACTCGACGGTCTCAAACTGGCCTTTGAGCACGTGCCACAACAGCGGCACCTGCACGGGGTTGCCTTGCACCTTCTCGGCCTGGCCGTCGCCCACGATGTCGTGGAAGGCTACCAGCGGCGCCGCTTCTCCGTACGCCTGCCAGTCTGCGGTCACGCCCTCCAGCGTGTGGTCGCCGTCGATGAGAATGGCGTCGAAAGGGCCCCGGCCTTGCACGAGGCGCCGCGTGGCGGCGGAGCGCGAATCACCAAAGATGACCGACGCGTTGTAGCCACGAGCCCGCAGGTCCTCCACGGCGTCACGCAGGGAGTTTTGACTTTTGACGGTGCCCCACAGGGCCCCCGGCAGGTCTACCGCCACGCCCACGCTGCCCGGCGGTAGACTGCGCATGACCTCGTAGAAGGTGTCGCCATGGCGGGCGCCGATCTCCAGGTAGCGGGTGACTTCGCGCTCCTGCAGTAGGCCCATAAAGCCGCGGAGTTCAAATTCGTTCTGGCTGGGCTTTCGGCCCGAGCGGGTGGTCAGCATGGCAGGTCTTCCAGTTGAAGCGCGGTTTCGAGATCGCACCGCGGGTAAATCGTGAGGGCTGAGCCCGGCGTGCAGTTGAGGATTTCCAGCCCCTTCGGGCGCCAGGCGGCAAATTGCCGGCGGAAAGCCTCGAATCTCTTGGCCGTGGTATTGGCGAGGCGGGCTGGGTGCGGTCCAAAAAAGTGACTGCCGTGCATGTCAAAGCCGCAGAGCAGGAGCCGCGTGGCGCCAAGCTCATAGGCCGTCATGCAGGCCAGCAGGCCTGAATTGGTGCCGCTAGTCGACCACGGTGCGCGGGCCACGCCCTTGACGGGCAAAAAGTCTGGCGCACCGGTGTACTTGGGACCCGGGAAATCCTTGGCCTCGGGATGCTCAGCCCACCAGCCGGCATCCGTGGAGACCAGGATGTTGGCCCAGGGCGCCAGGCGATAGGCGTCGGACACCGCTGCTGCCTGGCACTTGCCCCGCACCTGGTTGGCCACGGCCAGGCTCATGCTGGGACCGGTAGCCAAAATCGCCCACGTGCTCATGGTCAGGCGACGGTGGGCGTACGCAGCGGGTAGAGCAGAGCCATCACAGGCGTCGGCAGGAATCCTGGCCGGAAGGCTTTATCCGGGTCATCGTCGCGAACGCGGTCCAGGTAGCCCACCATGATGAGCGTCGCCGAGCGCACGACATCTGGCACGCCAATCGGCGTGCCGGCGCTGTCCACCAGCACCTGGCCGGCGGTGTCTAGGAACGTGTCAGCGCTCGCCTTGATGTACGACAGCACGGCTTCGCTGGCGCCCATGATCTTGGCCTGAAGGTCGAGGTCGGCGCCCACGTCGTCCTCGTCACGGCGCAGGTGCACGCGCGCCTCGTCGAGGGTTACGAGCATGCGGCTCATAGCTTCACTCCCTCGGCAGCTTTGCCGTCACGACCGCGTTTCACGGAGAGCACCCAGTCGGCCGTGCCCTCGCTGGGCTTAACCTGGGTGGCCTGTTTGCAGGTCCACGTGCTGCCGCCCCACGTCACGGTGTCGCCGGGCTCGTACGGCAGATTCTCGCGATACACGCCGCGATAGATCATCACGGGAATGCTGAAATCCTTGACGACGGCGGCGCCACTCGACATGCCCATCTTGACCACAAATTTGCGATCACCTTCCTGCTCGACCTGCAGGGTGGCCACTCCCTCAACGATGCATTCCCAGCCCCGCATGCCGTCGGTGGCCTCGAAGCTGCGCCACAGGCCGCCTAGGTGCTTGGCCCAGGAACCCCGGGGGTACGCGCGCTCGACGTCGATGGCGGGCAGCACGTGCAAGTCCAGGGCGTCACGACCGGGTTCGCCGTCCTTGGGCGCGGGAATGCTTTTGACGGCAGCGTCCACGAGCGCAGCCACGTCGGGCACGGCCTTGGCCACCTCAGCTGCGACGAGCGGCCGGATTTCCTCGGCGGTGGGCGTGTGACCATCTTTGGGAACGGGTAGCGCCTTGACCGCGGCTTCTACCAGGGGCACCAGGATGTCGGGGCCCGGGGTCTCTCCGTCCCTTGGAGTAGGCAACGCGTGCAGGGCACCTTCCACGCTGCGGATGCGCCCCAAAATCCCCTCGGTATTTTCAGTCAGACGGGCGTACGACCGCTGTTCCACGTCAGCCAACTGGGTCGCTACGGCGGCGTCGACGAGTGGTTGGATGACCTCGGGGCCCGGCGTCTCGCCATCCCGGGGGGACGGCAGGGCTTTGACGGCGTCGGCCACGGCAGCCGCTACCAGCGGTTGAATGTCCTCAGCGGTTGGCGTGCGGCCCGGCTCGCCATCCTTGGGGACGGGGATGGCCTTCACGGCGTCGGCCACGGCAGCCGCTACCAGCGGTTGGATGTCCTCAGCGGTTGGCGTGCGGCCCGGCTCGCCATCCCGGGGGACGGGGATGGCCTTCACGGCGTCGCCAATGGTGGTATCGACTTCGCCCTTGAAACGCTTGGCCCAGGCGTCAGCCAACGCGGCGTCGGCGACCTGCCGCAATTCGTCGGGTGTCGGCGTGTGACCGTCTTTGGGCGCCGGCGTCTCAGCGATGCGGCGTTCGATTGAGTCGATGCGGGAAGCAAGGGATGCACTCAGGCTACCCATGGCCTCCCGAATGACTCGGGCGGTGGCTTTCATGAGCCCGGAGGTGTCTTTTTCGGTCAGCACGGCATTTGCTCCCAGTATTTGTTGCCTTTTTGCAGGTTCTGCGTCTTGGTCAGAATTTGCAAGTTTCCTTCCCAATGCAAGCCACAGACTGTTTTTCCCTGGAGAGGAACCAGATGGTCTACCTCGTGAGGGATTCCCGTCTCTTGCGTGAGTCGCGTTGCCTTTTCATAAAAAGCCAAAACTTTCTCATTATTGATCCAAGGGGCAACGGCCCGGCGCTTTGCCGCTGTTCTTTTTGCGATCAAAGCGTTGACTTTTTCGGGGTTCTCCGCAGCCCATTGAGTCTGGCGCGCCCTTTCTTGTTCTTTATTTTCTGCGTAGTACCTTGCAAAGTAGG
>Ga0326721_10000428_pt1 | contig 12842 bp, 12 predicted proteins | sample SGPome_FD_203951 | JGI IMG/M metagenome (GOLD analysis project Ga0326721, IMG submission 203951) | Soil microbial communities from Southern Great Plains, Lamont, Oklahoma, United States - SGP_1_2016 | ecosystem: Engineered > Artificial ecosystem > Soil microcosm > Unclassified | place: USA...
CTCGGGATGCCCGGGAGATAGTGTGGACGCCATGGACCTGCGTGTCGCGGCATACGCGGTCGTCACCGACGACGACGACCGTCTGCTGCTCGCGCGCTGGATCGAAGGGCGTCGCGTCGCCTGGACGATGCCCGGTGGCGGCCTCGAAGCCGGCGAATCGCCGGAAGATGCAGTGCGACGCGAGCTGCGTGAAGAGACCGGTTATTCGGTCAAGGTCGGTGAGCTGCTCGGCATCCACTCCCGGGTGATCCCCGCCAGCCAGCGCGTGCAGAAGGCGGCCGAGCCGCTGCACACCCTGCGCATCGTCTATCGAGCCACCATCACGGGTGGCAAGCTGCGCTACGAGACCGAGGGCTCGACCGACATGGCCGAGTGGTTCACGCGCAAGGCGGTCGCCAGCCTGCAACGGGTGAAGCTCGTCGACATCTCGCTGCGCATGGCCGGGATCTTCTGACCCTCAGCTGCGCGGCTCCTCCGGAACGGAGATGTCGGCCACGGTCGCGCCGTAGGCGGCGATGAGGTCGTCCGCCTCGACGAAGAGGCTGTATCCGTGCGCACCGGCGCCCATCGCGATGCGCTGACCCACGATCGACTCGTCGGCGAAGACCGGCCAATCGGTGGTGCTGCCGATCGGCACGATGGTGCCGCGCTCATAACCCGTGGCGGCGAGTGCCAACTCGGGTTCGGGCAGACGGAGCTTGTTCACTCCGACCACGGCGCGCAGTTTGGGCCACGAGATCGAACGACCACCGGGAACCAGCGCGAACAGGTAGGTGTCATCGGCGCGCTTGACCACGAGGGTCTTCACGATGCCGGAGGGTTCGAGGCCGAGAAGCTCAGCCGCCTCGAAAAGGCTGCGCGCCTCCGGCCGCTCACGGATCTCGATCTCGAGACCGCGAGCGGCGGCGGCGTCTGCGACCCGCGCGTGCGGGTCAGGCGAAAGCTCTTCGCTCACGCGTCAGGCGCGGAGAGCGGGTCGTCGGCGACCCAGAGTTCGTCATCTGCGCGGAGCGCGGTCCACGCGGCGTAGAGCACGGCGGCCGCGGCAGCAGCACCGAGGATCAGAGCGACGATCGAGCCGAGACCCGAGCTCTTCTCCTGCTTCTTCTGGTGCGCCTTCTGCGCCTTCTTCACCTTCTTGGAGATGGGCGCGACGATGCCGTGACGCTTGTTGTTCGCGACGTCCCAGGCGCTGAGGGCGGTGCCCACGACGCCTCCGACGATCGGAACGACCTTGTCATCGACGACGTGCTTGCCGATCTTGACGCCGCGGTCGACCACGGGGGCCACGCGACGGTTGTACGTGTCCTGAACGACGGGGACGACCTGTTCGCGATTGAAGTGGCCGAGCTGGCGGCCGGCTTCACGGGCGACGCCTGCGGCGTGGCCGACGAGCTCCTGCTGTACCTCCCACAGGTGATTCGCGTCGTTCTGAAGACGACGCAGTTCCTTCTTCCGCTTGCGGCTGAGGCTCACGATGATCTCCTATCGGTGTGGAGTACGGGTTCCCCATCTTGCCAGACGAGTCTGGATACGGGGAGGGAATCGCTGAGCCCTTGACTTATGCCGACAAGTGAGGGAGAACCCGGCGAACACACCGGAAGCTCTGAGAGAATGGATGCATGCCTCACGCTTCCCATGTCGCAACACTGCACACCAACCACGGTGACATCGTCATCAACCTCTTCGGCGACCAGGCCCCGAAGACGGTCAAGAACTTCGTCGGCCTCGCCGACGGCACCCAGGAGTGGACGCACCCCGCCACCGGCAAGCCGGGCGAGGGTCCCCTCTACACCGACGTCATCTTCCACCGCATCATCCCCAACTTCATGATCCAGGGCGGCGACCCGCTCGGTCAGGGCGTCGGCGGACCCGGATACAACTTCAACGACGAGATCGACGCCGAGCTCAACTTCGACGCCCCGTACATCCTCGCCATGGCGAACGCCGGCCTGCGCCGCAACGCCATCACCGGTGAGGCCGAGGGCACCAACGGCTCGCAGTTCTTCATCACCACCGACCCGACCCCGTGGCTCAAGGGCAAGCACACCATCTTCGGTGAGGTCGCCGATGACGCCTCCAAGGCTGTCGTCGACGCCATCGCCGCGGTTCCGACGGCTGCGGGCGACCGCCCGATCGAGCCCGTCGTGCTGCAGTCGATCGACATCGTCGCGGCCTGACGACAGCGATCGCCGATCCGGATGTCGACGCCTGAGTTCGCGAGCAATCGCGACAACTTCTGTTACCGGCATCCGGATCGGCAGAGCTTCGTGCTCTGCCAGCGCTGCCTGCGCACGATCTGCGGCGAGTGCCAGACGCCCGCCGCCGTCGGGGTCATCTGCCCCGAGTGCATGAAGAACGAGCGCAAGAACCGCACCCCCGCGCAGAAGCGCGCCGAGCGCCGGTGGGGCGGCCGCAACACGGCGATGGCCGTGACCCGCAGCGGCAAGCCCGTCGTCACGTACGCGCTGCTCGCGGTGACCTCGCTGCTCGGGTTGATCGGTCTCATCCCGGGAATCGGCGAGCAGCTCAACAGTCAGTTGGCCTTCTACGCGCCCTATCTGTACCCGTCGCTTTCGCTCCTCTCCTTCGAGCCGTGGCGTCTGCTCACGGCCCTCTTCGTGCACGGCGGGTTCATCCACCTGGCGCTGAACATGCTCGCCCTGTGGATGATCGGCCAGAGCCTCGAGCCCATGCTCGGCCGCGCACGCTTCCTGGCGCTGTATCTGATCAGCGGTCTCGGCGGTTCTGTCATGGTGGCGATCCTCGCCCCGCTGACGGCGACGGTCGGAGCATCCGGTGCCATCTTCGGCATGATGGCCGCGCTGCTCATCATCGGCCGACACATCGGCGCCAACGTCACCGGACTCCTTGTGATCCTCGGCGTGAACTTCGCCTTCGGGCTCTTCAATCCCGGTATCTCGTGGCAGGCGCACCTCGGAGGCGCCATCGTCGGTGCCCTGGTCGCCCTGATCATCGTCGCGACCAAGCGGCGCGAACAGCGCATCTGGCAGATCCTCGGCCTCGCCGGCCTGACCGTCGCATTACTGGTCATCGTCGCGTTCGTTCCCCCGCTGATCATTTTGTCCTGATCGCGAGTTGTTAACAGGGTTGTGCACCCCTGTGAATAACACCGGTGTAATTCTCCCCAGGCTGTGGAGAGACCTGTGGATAACTTCTCGGCGATGGCTTCTTGTCGTTGCGAGCAACGCGAAAGGCCCCCCGCTGAGCGAGGGGCCTTCGGAAAGACGAGAGAGCGGGCGGATCAGCGCCAGCGGGTGGTCATGAGGAAGCCGATCAGCGCGATACCGAGACCGATGCCGAGGTTCCAGTTTCCGAGTCCCGGAATCGGGAACTGCTGACCCGAGATGTAGAACACCAGGATCCAGACGAGCCCGAGCAGCATGAAGCCGATCATCACCGGCTTGAACCAGACGGCGTTGGGAGCGGCGTCGCCTTCTGCGCGCTCGACGACGGGTTCTTCAGCGTTGCGGTCTCGTGCCATATCAGCAGTGTACCGAACACCGGCGTCCAGACCGAGATCGGATGCTCCGCCGAACCCCTGATCGCTCGGCAATACCACAGGACAACCGGATAAGATCGCGCCATGACTGCATCTGTCGTGCCTGGGGGGCGACGCGCGCGACGGTCACGGCCACGATCGCGCGCGACATTCGCAAGTGTGCTCGGCGAGCTTCTGCTCACCGCCGGAGTGCTCGTTCTGCTGTTCGTCGCGTGGCAGATGTGGATCGGCGACATCATCATCGCCGCGCAGAAGAACGAAGAGGGCGCCGCCGTCTCTGCGGAGTGGGCCGCGGGCCCGGCTCCCGAGCTGCCTCCCCTCGTCGAGGGCGATGACGGCACCACCTACTACGAGCCCGTGATTCCGGCGGCCCCCGCCGACACGCAGCAGCTCGGACAGATGCACATCCCCCGGTTCGGCGCCGACTACAACTTCGGCATCTACGGCGGCACGACCCGCGCACGCACGCTCGACAACCTCGGCATCGGTGTCTACACGAACTCGAAGATGCCCGGCGAGGTCGGCAACTTCGCGATGGCCGGTCACCGCACCACGTGGGGCAAGCCGTTCAACCAGATCGACAAGCTGCAGATCAACGATGCCATCGTGGTCGAGACGCCCGACGGCTGGTACACCTACCGCTTCCGCACGCTCGAGTACGTGAAGCCCACGCAGACCGACGTGCTCGCCGACGTGCCCCAGATGCCCGAGGTTGCCACGGGCGAGCGGTACATCACCCTCACGGCCTGCTCTCCGCTGTACTCGCTGGCCGAGCGCATCGTCGCGTACGGGGTGTTCGAGAGCTTCCAACCCCGCGCCGAGGGACCGCCGAAGGCCCTCACCGACCCGCCGCCCCCGCCGGCGGCACCGTCCATCTAGAGAGCCACGAGGAGAACCGATGTACGCCGCAATCTGGCGCCTGCTGCCCGGCCCGTGGTTCGTTCGACTGCTGATCGTGCTGATCGTCGTCGCCGCCATCCTCTACGGCCTGTTCTTCTTCGTGTTCCCGTGGGTCAGCCCGTTCATCAACCCGGGCGAAGTCGACCTCGAATGACCCGGGTGCTCGTGGTCGACAACCACGACAGCTTCGTGCACACCCTCGTCGGATACCTGCACGAACTCGGCGCCGAAACGCAGATGATCGAGTCGGATGCCGTCGACACGGCGCGGCTCGACGCGATGCTCCCGCAGTTCGACGCCCTGCTGCTTTCTCCCGGACCCGGCACTCCTGCGGATGCGGGCGTCTCGCTCGACGCGGTGCGGCTCGCGGCTGCACGACGGATGCCCCTGCTCGGCGTCTGCCTCGGACACCAGACGATCGGCGAGGCGTTCGGTGCCCCCGTGACCGAGGCGCCCGAGCTGATGCACGGCATGGTGTCGCAGGTCGAGCACGACGGGTCTGCGCTGTTCGACGGCATCCCCTCGCCGTTCGATGCCGGTCGGTACCACTCGCTCGGGCTCGCGGCATCCGCTCTCCCGCCCGAGCTCACGGTGACGGCGCGAGCCGACACCGGCGCCGTCATGGGAATCGCGCACCGCGAACTGCCGATTCTGGGCGTGCAGTTCCACCCCGAGAGTGTGCTCACGCAGGGCGGCTACCGCCTTCTCGCGAACTGGCTCTCGCTGTGCGGAGACACGGATGCGGTGGAGCGGTCGGAGCTGCTGCACCCGTTGGCCTAACCTTGTCGGGCTGCCTGGGCGCTCAGGAACCGGCGGGTGCTATCCGCCGGTGCAGAACCGCAGTTCGACCGCCGAGTGCACGGGCACGTCACCGGGCGGCACCGACATCGATGCGACCGTTGTCGGGTTGGTGGCCGGGCAATCGGCCGCTTCGACGGGCGTTGCTGTGAGGCCGAGCGACTCGAGGTTCGCGGTCGCCGCAGCGACGGTCCACCCCGCGAGGTCGGTCAGCGTGACCTTGCCGCTGGCGACGACCAGATTCACGACGGTGCCCGGCGGCACCTCGGCATCGGCCTTCTCGCTCGACGTGATCACGGTGTCACCGGCGAGGTTCTTGTCGTTGCGTTGATTGACCGTGCCGAGTTCGAGCCCGGCGGCGCTGAGCGCCTTCTTGGCGTCTTCCAGCCCCATGCCCTCGATGAGCGGGACCTTCACCTTCTCCTGCCCGGTCGAGACGTAGACGGTGACCAGCTGGCCCTTGTCGACGGCGACCCCGGCTTGCGGATCGGTGCGGATCACGTTGCCCTCGGTGATCTCGGCGTTCGGTTCGAGCACCAGCTTGGCCGAGAGCTCGAGTTCGGCGAGATCGGACTGTGCCCGCTCCGACGAGACGTTCACGAGATCGGGCACGACCCGAGCCGACGGTGCCACCTCGGGGGTGCGCATCGTGACGACCCAGAAGAGAACAGAGGCGATGAGCACCGCCAGCAGAGCGACGCCCGCCCAGATCCAGGCCACGGGAGGACCGGACTGCGTGCGCGTCATCGTCGTGTCGGTGCTGAGCTGACGCAGCGACCGTGCGGTCTCCTGCGCCTGACGCGGGCTCGGACCGTAGAGCTCGCTGGTGAGCGCGCCGAGCTGCTTGCGCGTGGGGGCATTGCCCGTCACGGCCTCGTCGAGCGCGGCACGGAAGTGCGCAGCATCCGGATACCGCTGGTACGGGTCTTTCGCGAGGGCTCGCAGCACGATCGGATCGAGGGCGCCCGGGGACTCCTCGTTGATCTCGGTCGGCGGCACCGGGGTCTCGCTGACGTGCTGGTACGCGACCGCGACGGGTGATTCGCCGCGGAACGGCTGGCGTCCGGTCAGCAGCTCGTAGAGCACCACACCGGTCGAGTACAGGTCGGCGCGCGCGTCGACCGGCTCGCCCTTCGCCTGCTCGGGCGAGAAGTACGCGGCCGTGCCGATGATCTGCGTGGTCTCGGCGACCGTCGACGACGAGTCGGAGACGGCTCGGGCGATGCCGAAGTCCATCACCTTGACCTTGCCGTCGGGGGTCACCATGACGTTGCCCGGCTTGATGTCGCGGTGCACGACGCCTGCGCGGTGCGAGTAGTCGAGCGCTTCGAGGATGCCGTCGGTGTACCGCACCGCATCGTCGAGGGGAACCGGCCCCGCGGCGATGATCTCTTTGAGCAGCTTTCCTTTGACCAGCTCCATGACGATGTAGGGCGGGTCGTCGGATCCGTCGGTGGAGGAGTCGCCGGCGTCGAAGACGCGCACGATCGAGGGGTGCGACATGCGAGACGCCGCTTGCGCCTCGAGGCGGAACCGCGTGCGGAACGCGGTGTCGCGAGCCAGGTCGGGGTCGAGGATCTTGATCGCGACCTCGCGGCCGAGAGTGAGATCTTGACCCCGATAGACCTTCGCCATTCCGCCGTGACCGATGAGCTCGTCGACGCGGTACCTACCCGCGAGCACGCGTGGCTCTGTGGACACGGATGACCCCCCTGGATCTACGACTGTGAATGGTGTGGAAGTACAGGCTACTCGCCGTCGCCGTCAGTTCCCGGATCGGTGGCAGCAGCCACGATCGTGCTCGACTGGCCCTGCGGCGAGACCTCGGATGCGCGGTCACCGCAGAAGGCGCGGTAGGTCGCGGTGACGACCTGTCCTGCCTTGCCGGCGTCGACCGTGATCTGGCTCGTGCGGGTGCTCGGGTTGAAGCTGAGCACCGTCACGCCGCCGCTGAAGGTGGCGTTGGTGAGCGTCACCTCGTACGACGTCAGGCTGCCGGTTCCGGACGGGCACGTGAAGGCCGTCCAGTTCACGGTGGCGGGGCCGCCCTCGGTGAAGGTGCCCGAGAACGTCGGCGCGTTCTGAGGCTTGCCCACGGGGGTCTGGTCGGCGTACAGCGTCAGCGTGATCGCCGAGCCGGGAGCGACCGAACCGCGCGGTTCGACGCGCTCGACGGCGCCGACGAGGTCGGCCGAGGGGGCCGTGGTGGCACCGGTGACGCAGTTCGGTTCGAGGCCGGCGTCGCGCGCTGCCGCCATCGCGGCGTCGCACGTCATGCCCACGAGCCCGAGGGCATCGATGTCGACCGGCTCCGGTTCGGGGGTCTCGGTCTCGGTCGGTGTCGGCTCGGGCGTGACCGAAGTGGTCGGCTTGGGCGTCGGGTCGGCGGCGTCGTCTTCGCCGGCGTTCGACAGGGTCCAGATCGTTCCGACGATGAGGCCCACGAGCAGCACGATCAGCGCCACGAGCGGCCACGTCCACGGGCTGCGCTTCTTCTTCTTGGTCTCGTCGCCCTCTTCGGGCTCGCCGGCCGGAAGCTGCGCCGTGGTCGGCAGCACGCGGGTCGCGCCCTCGTCGCCGGATGCCGTGAGGATGCGGGTCGCGTCATCGGGTGCGACACCGCCGTTGGCGATCGCGGGAACGGCGATCGCGGCGGAGTTGAGGTCGCCACGTCGCAGGGCCTGAGCCGCGCGCGCGACGGTCGCCGAAGACGACGGGCGATCGCTCGGCTTCTTCGCGATCATCGCCATGACGAGGTTCTGCACGGGGATCGGCACGGTCGGCGGCAGCGGCGGCGGCTGCTCGTTGATCTGCGCCATCGCGATAGCCACCTGCGACTCGCCCGTGAAGGGGCGCTTGCCGGCGAGGCACTCGTACGCGACGATGCCCAGCGAATACGTGTCGGTCGCCGGCGACGCCGGGTGACCGGACGCCTGCTCGGGCGAGAGGTACTGCACGGTGCCCATGACCTGACCCGTGGCGGTCAGCGGCACCTGGTCGGCGATGCGTGCGATGCCGAAGTCGGTGATCTTGACGCGGCCGTCGGGCGTGATCAGCAGGTTTCCCGGCTTGATGTCACGGTGCACGAGACCGGCGGCGTGCGCCGCCTGCAGAGCGGATGCCGTCTGGGCGACGATGTCGAGCGTCTTGTCGGCGCTCAGCGCACCGTCGCGCTCGAGCACGGTCGAAAGCGCCTCGCCGGGCACGAGCTCCATGACGAGATAGGCGCTGCCGTTCTCCTCGCCGTAATCGAACACACTCGCGATGCCCTCATGGTTGACGAGTGCTGCGTGACGGGCCTCTGCGCGGAAGCGCTCGAGGAACCCCGGATCACCCATGTACTCGTCTTTGAGGATCTTGATCGCGACGGTACGTCCGATGACGTGATCCGTCGCCTCCCAGACCTCGCCCATGCCACCGATCGCGATTCGCGATTGCAGCTCGTAACGACCACCGAACGACACACCCTGCGTCGGCCTCATCTGCCCAGCACCGCCTCTATGACCATCTTTGCAATCGGAGCGGCGATCGTGTCGCCGGATCCGGATTGTCCCTGTCCGCCGCCGTCTTCGACGACGACTGCTACTGCAACCGCGGGGTCGTCCGCCGGCGCGAAGCCGGTGAACCACAACGTATGCGGCCTGTTTCCGTTCTCAGCGGTGCCGGTCTTACCGGCCACGTCGATCCCGTCTATTCTTGCACCCTGCGCAGCTCCCGTTGAGACGCTCGCGACCATGGCGTCGGTGACCTCGTCGGCGACGTCGGCCTCGAGGGCCCGGCCGAACTCGGTGTTGTCGAACGACCGCACGACCGACAGGTCGTTGCCGATGACGGCATCCACCATCTGCGGGTTCATCACGACCCCGTCGTTGGCGATGCCGGCCGAGACCATAGCGATCTGCAGGGGCGTCGCGGTCACCTGCCCCTGACCGAATCCCGTCAGGGCGGTCTGCGCGTCGTCGAGGGCCCGTGGGTAGCTCGACGCTGTCGACTCGAGCGGCGTCTCGAAACTGCGGTTGAAGCCGAACTTCTCGGCCATCTCGCGGATCGCGTCGTCACCGAGCTCGACGGCGAGCTCTGCCATCGGGATGTTGCAGCTGAGGCGGATCGCCTCGGCGATCGTGACCGTGTCGCCGGGTCCACAGGCACTGCCCCAGGCGTTCGACACCCGGTTCGACGATCCCGGCAGCGTGTAGACCGCGGGGTTGGGGAGGGTCGAGTCGGGGGTGAAGTTGCCGCTGGCGTAGGCCGCTGCGGCGACGACGAGCTTGAACGTCGACCCGGGAGGGTTGAGGTCGCCGGCGATCGCGCGGTTGTACAGCGGCTTCAGCGGGTCGTCGACGAGCTGGTCGTACGTCGAGTTCGCAGCATCCGCATCGTGCGTGGCCATGAGGTTCGTGTCGAAACCGGGCGTCGAGACCATCGCCAGGATGCGTCCGGTCTTCGGCTCGATCGCGATCACGGCGCCCTTCTTGTCTCCGAGGGCGTCGTAGGCGGCCTTCTGCACCGCGGCGTCGAGTGAGAGCTCGACGCTGAAGCCGCGCGCCGGCTGCCCCGAGAAGATGCGCTCGATCTCGGCGAAGAAGGCGTTCGATCCGGTTCCCGACAGGTCGGCGTTCATCGCGCGCTCGATGCCGGTGCTCGAGCCGAGCACGGGGTTGAAGTAGCCGGTGACCGGGGCCCACATCGCGGCATCCGAGTAGACGCGCTGGAACTGGTACCGGTCGTCGCTCGGCACCGACGAGGCGATCGAGACGCCGTCGACGATGATCGCGCCGCGCTGAATCTCGTAGCTCTCGAGCTGCGTGCGCTTGTTGTGCGGGTTCTGTGCGAGGCTGTCGGCCTCGACGACCTGGATCCAGCTCATCGAGGCGAAAAGTGCGAGGAACATGAACAGCATCACGATGCTGAGACGGCGGAGTTCTTTCGTCATCCGATCACCACCCTCGGTTGGCGGCGGACGCCGTCGGATATCCGTAGCAGCAGCGCGACGATGAGCCAGTTCGCGACGAGTGATGACCCACCGGCGGCGAGGAACGGCGTGGTGAGCCCGGTCAGCGGGATCAACCGGGTCACGCCGCCGAACATGATGAACACCTGCAGAGCGATCGTGAACGAGAGACCGAGCGCGAGCAGCTTGCCGAAGTCGTCTTGGCCGGCGAGGCCGATGCGCACGCCGCGGCTGACGAACACCATGTAGAGCGCCAGAATCGCGAAGAGGCCGATCAGGCCGATCTCCTCGCCGAGGCTCGTGATGATGTAGTCGCTGTGCGCCAGGGGAGTCTCTTCCGGGCGTCCCTGGCCCCAACCCGTGCCGACGAGACCGCCACGGGCGAGGCCGAAGAGACCCTGCATGGGCTGGTAGCCGACACCGTCGGGGTCGACCTGGTTCGGGTCGAACAGGAACAGCCAGTTGATGAAACGGCCGCGCACGTAGCTGAGGATCTGCGTCGCGAGCGCAACGCCGGCGACCACGAGCGTGAGGCCGATGACCACCCAGCTCGTCTTGCCCGTGGCGACGTAGAGCATCGCGACGAACATGCCGAAGATCAGGGTTCCGGTGCCGAGGTCGCGCTGGATCACGATGATGCCGAGCGAGATCGCCCACACCACGAGCACCGGGCCGAGTTCGCGCATGCGCGGCCACGTCATGCCGAGGAAGCGCGTGCCGACCGAGGTCAGGCTCTCGCGCGTGCGCACCAGGTAGCCGGCGAAGAAGATGGCGAGGCAGATCTTCGCGAGCTCACCGGGCTGGAAGGCGAAGGCGCCACCGAGAGAGACCCACACGGCCGCGTTCGCATCGGGGATGCGCAGACCGGGAACGAACGGCAGCAGCAGCAGCAGGATGCCGGCGAGGCCGAAGATGTACGTGTACCGGAACAGCACGCGGTAGTTGCGCAGCAGGATCACCACGGCGATGGCACCGGCAAGCGAGATCGCCGTCCACGCGAGCTGCTTCGTCGAGTAGGCGTTCCACCCGGTGAGGCTCTTCGCGATGTCGATGCGGTAGATCATCGCGATGCCGAGACCGGTGAGGAGCGTGGCGATCGGCACGACGAACGGGTCGGCGTCGGACGCCACGATGCGCAGGGTGATGTGCAGGGCGAACGCGAGCACGGCGAGACCGCCGCCGATCGCCAGGATCATCGGGTCGATCGTTCCCAGGGCACCCAGCTGCACCAGCGTGAGCGAGGCCCCCGCGATCAGCACGGCGAACAGCAGCAACCAGAACTCGCGGTTGCGCTGCTTCTGGGGCGTGCGCAGGCGCTTGAGCGCCTTGATCACGCTCGTGTCGGCGGAGACGTCGGTGCTCATCCCTCACCGCCGTCGGGGGTCTCGGTCGGCAGGGGAGTAGGCAGCGGCGTCGGCAGCACGTTGGCCTCGGCGCCCGCGCGCAGGCGCTCGACGATGGCCATGGCATCCGACAGCGACCGCGCGGTGATGGTGCTCTCGACGGACGCCCGCTGGTACTCGGGCAGGTTCGCGAGCAGGATGTCGGTGTCTTCCACCGGTGTCGACAGCGTGATCGGGCCGATGTTCTGCTGCACGCCCTGGAAGATCACGACGCTGTCGTCGTCGGCGCCGATGAAGTAGCGCGTCTGCGTCCAGCTGTAGGCCGCGAAGGCGGCGACGCCGAGCATGGCGAGCACCAGGAGCATCCCGGCGATCCATCCGATGCGGCGACGCGTCGCGCGCCGGCGGTCTTCTTCGATGAGCTCCTCGAGGTATTCGGGAGCGGGCTCGAAGTGGCTGGGCTCGTTGGCGGCCTGGCGCACGGGGTGCAGCCAGTTGCCGCGCGGTGCGCGCACGGGCGGAACGATCACGCCCGACGGGTTCGAGGCCGCGCCGACGATCGTCGGGGTGCCGGAGGAGAGCGGATGCTGTCCGCCCACGTCGACCAGCACGATGGTGACGTTGTCGGGAGCGCCGCCGTCGAGGGCCTGCTTGAGCAGGTTGTCGGCCGTGCGGCCCGGGGCCATGCCGAGGCGCATCGCCTTGAGGATGCGGGTCTCGTCGACGACGCCGGAGAGGCCGTCGGAGCAGAGGAGCCAGCGGTCGCCCGGCTGCGTCGGCATGACGAACATGTCGAGTTCGGGGTCGGCATCCATGTCGCTGAGCACGCGCATGAGCACGGAACGGCGGGGGTGGTAGCGGGCCTCTTCGGGGGTGATGCGGCCCGAGTCGACGAGGCGCTGCACGAAGGTGTGGTCGGCGGTGATCTGCGTGACCACGTCGTCGCGGTAGAGATAGATGCGCGAGTCGCCGATGTGGCCGATCACGGCGTAGTCGTCGACCATGATGATCGCGCTGACCGTGGTGCCGAGGCCTGCGAGTTCCGGGCGCTCCTTAGCGGCGCGGATCAGGTCGCCGGCAGCCGTGGTCGCCGCGGCCTGCAGCGAGGCCTGCGCGTCGTCGGTCGAGGCGTACGCCTGATCGAGGGGCTGCAGACGCTGGATCGCGATGCTCGACGCGACGTCACCACCGGCGTGGCCGCCCATGCCGTCGGCGACGGCGAACAGGTTCGCTCCGGAATAACCGGAGTCCTGGTTGTTGGAGCGGATCTTCCCGGTGTGGGAGATCGCGGCACTCGAGCCTTCGAAGACCATGCCCGCGTCAGGCC
>Ga0326721_10000430_pt1 | contig 12779 bp, 11 predicted proteins | sample SGPome_FD_203951 | JGI IMG/M metagenome (GOLD analysis project Ga0326721, IMG submission 203951) | Soil microbial communities from Southern Great Plains, Lamont, Oklahoma, United States - SGP_1_2016 | ecosystem: Engineered > Artificial ecosystem > Soil microcosm > Unclassified | place: USA...
GCCGCCTCCCGGGGCGGAAGGCGGCGTTTCTCGACCCCTCACCGGGGAAGAGATCCTCAGCCGATGCGGATGAGCTTCTTGTTGACGAACTCGTCGGCGGCGAGGTGTCCGAGCTCGCGCGAGGTACCGCTGCGCTTCACTCCCCCGAACGGCAGCTCGGGGCTGTCGGCGAGCACGAGGTTGACGTAGACCATTCCGGCCTCGATCTTGTCGGCGACGCGTTCGGCCTGCTCGGCATCGGTCGTGTAGACGTACGAACCGAGACCGAAGGTCGTGTCGTTCGCCAGATCGACGGCCGCATCCTCATCGGCTACGCGGTACACGACCGCGGCCGGGCCGAAGAGCTCTTCGCGGTAGACGTTCATGGCGGGCGTCACGTCGGCGAGCACGGTCGGAGCGAAGAACGCGCCGTCGCGGGTGCCGCCGGTCAGCAGCGTCGCCCCCTGCTCGACGGCCTGATCGATCTGCTTCTGCAGGTTCTCGGCCGCCGTCTGCGAGGCCACCGGGCCCAGGACCGTGTCGTCGAGGGTCGGATCGGATGCCTCGACCGCCGCCATCGCCGCCGTGAACTTCTCGACGAAGGCGTCGTAGAGGGCATCGACGACGATGAAGCGCTTGGCACCGTTGCAGGCCTGCCCGTTGTTGTCGAGACGTGCGTCGACGCCGGCCTGCACGGTCGCGTCGAGGTCGTCGGTCGACAGCAGGATGAACGGGTCGGACCCGCCGAGCTCGAGCGCGACCTTCTTGAGGTTGCGTCCGGCGATCTCGGCGACCGCCGCACCCGCCCGCTCGGAGCCGGTGAGCGAGACGCCCTGCACACGCCAGTCGGCGATCATCGTCGCGATCTGATCGTTCGTGGCGAGCACGTTCTGGTAGGCGCCCTTCGGGAACCCGGCGTCGTGGTAGATCGCCTCGATCGCGGTCGACGACTCGGGGCACTGCGGGGCCGGCTTCAGCAGGATCGTGTTGCCGACGATCAGGTTGGGAGCCGCGAAACGCACGATCTGGTACGCCGGGAAGTTCCACGGCATGATGCCCACGAGCGGCCCGAGCGAGGAGCGGCGGATGATCGCCGACCCGTCACCGAGGATCGCGATCGGCTGGTCGGCCATGATCGACTCCGCCTGGTCGGCGTAGTACTCGGCGATGTCGGCGGCGAAGTCGACCTCGCCGAGCGCCGCTTCACGCGGCTTGCCCATCTCGCGCACGAAGATGTCGGCGAGCTGCTCACGACGCTCGCGGTGCAGCTCGGCGGCGCGACGCAGCAGAGCAGCGCGCTCGGCGACGGTGGAGCTGCGCGACCACTCGCGGTGCGCCTCGTCGGCGGCGACGAGCGCCTGCTCGATCTGCGCATCCGTGAACGTGTCGAAAGACGCCAGAGTCTCTCCGGTGGCGGGGTTGATGACGGCGTAGTCGGTCATGTCGTTCGTCCTCTCGCGGCCGGTCAGGAGACCGGGATCAGCGTGTACTTGGTGGACAGGTATTCGTGGATGCCCTCGAAGCCGCCCTCGCGACCGACGCCCGACTGCTTGACGCCTCCGAAGGGGGCGGCCGCGTTCGAGACGACGCCCACGTTGAGACCCATCATGCCGGTCTCGAGGCCGTCGATCATGCGCTGCCCGCGCTGCAGGTTCTCGGTGAAGACGTACGACACCAAGCCGTACTCGGTGTCGTTGGCGAGGCGCACGGCCTCGTCTTCGGTGGCGAACGTCGAGATCGCGAGCACCGGTCCGAAGATCTCCTCACGGAGGATGGCGCTGCCGGGCACGACATCGGTGAGCACGGTCGGCTCGTAGAACGTGCCCGTGCCCTCGAGGGCGTTGCCGCCGGCGAGCAGCTTCGCACCGCGCTCGACGGCATCGCCGACGAGCTCTTCGGCCTTCGCGACGGCATCCGCGTCGATGAGCGGTCCGATCGCGACGCCGTCTTCTGTACCGCGGCCGATCTTCATGGCCTCGACGCGCTCGGCGATGCGACGCGCGAACTCGTCGGCGACGTCCTCATGCACGATGAAGCGGTTCGCCGCAGTGCAGGCCTGGCCGATGTTGCGGAACTTCGCCAGCAGCGCGCCCTCCACGGCCTTGTCGAGGTCGGCGTCTTCGAAGACGACGAACGGGGCGTTGCCACCCAGCTCCATCGACACGCGCAGCACGCCCTCGGCAGCCTGGGCGATGAGCTTGCGGCCGACCTCGGTCGAGCCAGTGAACGACAGCTTTCGCAGGCGCGGGTCGGCGATGATCGGAGCCGACAGAGCGCTCGACTTCGACGTCTGCACGACGTTGACGACGCCCTTCGGCAGGCCTGCCTCTTCGAGCAGCTTCGTGAAGAAGATGGTCGTGAGCGGCGTGAGTGCCGGGGGCTTGATGACCACGGTGCACCCGGCGGCGAGTGCGGGGGCGATCTTGCGCGTCGCCATGGCGAACGGGAAGTTCCACGGCGTCACGAAGAACGACGGGCCCACGGGGCGCTGCGAGACGACCATGTGGCCGGTTCCCTCGGGGTTGATGCCGTAGCGGCCGCTGATGCGCACGGCCTCCTCGCTGAACCAGCGCAGGAACTCGCCACCGTAGACGACCTCGCCGCGCGCCTCGGCGAGCGGCTTGCCCATCTCGAGCGTCATCAGCAGCGCCAGGTCTTCCTTGTGCTGCTGCACGAGGTCGAACGCCCGGCGCAGGATCTCGCTGCGCACGCGCGGTGCCGTCGCCGCCCACGACTCCTGTGCGGCGACCGCCGCATCCAGGGCGCGGATGCCGTCGGCCGGCGTCGCATCCGCGATCGTGCGGATGACCGCTCCGGTCGAGGGGTCGGTCACATCGAAGGTGCCGCCGGTCTCGGCATCCGTCCACTGTCCGTCGATGAAGAGGCCGGTGGGGATGCTGTCGAGCAGCGCCTGCTCAGCGGGTGCGATCTGCGAGGTCATGATTCTCTTTCTCTGAGGAGGGCGGGGTTCAGCGGCGGCGGAGGCTGGCCGGGGCGTCCATGCTGAGCGTCTGGCCGCGGAAGAAGGCCGGACGCTTGATGGCGTTCCAGATCATCACGGCGATGCCGACGACGATGATCAGCATGCCGAGGATGAAGACGATGCCGAGGCCACCGATCTGCGCACCCGAGCCGTAGGCCGGGTCCATCGAGTCGATCAGCGTGGTGACGAACAGCACAGCCAGGATGAGCCCGCCGATGAGCGGGAACAGGAAGGTGAAGAACACGTTGCGCACCGAGTCGAACCACTGCTTGCGGAAGTACCAGACGCAGGCGAACGCTGTGATGCCGTAATAGAAGCAGATCATCATGCCGAGCGTGAGGATCGTGTCCCACAGCGTGTTCTCGCTGACGACGCGCATCACGGCGTAGAACGCCGAGGCGACGATGGCCGAGGCGATGGTGGCGTAGCCCGGGGTGAAGAACCGCGGGCTGACCTTCGCGAACGACTTCGGCAGCGCGCCGTAGTGCCCCATGGCGAGGAGCGTGCGGGCCGGACCCACGAACGTCGACTGCAGCGACGATGCGGAGCTGGTGAGCACGGCGAGCGAGACGAGGAACGCGAGCGGTCCGAGGATGGGACCGGACAGGTGGAAGAACACGTTCTCCTGGATGTTCTCGTTGCCGAGACCCAACTCTCCCGTGCCGACACCGGCGAACATGATCATCGCGACCGCGAGCAGCAGGTACAGCGTGACGATGGTGATGACCGTGGCCGTGGCCGCTCGGCCCGGTGTCTTCTCGGGATCCTTGGTCTCCTCGTTCATCGTGAGGGTGACGTCCCACCCCCAGAAGATGAAGATCGAGAGCGAGAGTCCGGCGGCGACCGCGCTGAACGACGAGATCGCGAACGGGTTGAACCAGTTCAGGTCGAACGGCTGGTAGTCGAAGCCGTTGCCGCTGACCGCCTGCACGATCGCCGCACCGGCGAAGAACACCAGCACGAGGATCTGGAAGCTCACCAGCCAGTACTGCAGCTTCTGCGTGGTCTGCATGTCGCGGTACGAGATCATCGTCGCCGCCAGCATGAAGAGCAGACAGACGCCGATGTTGATCCAGGTGACGCTGGCGAGCTCGGCGATGTCGGGGTTGTTGGTGATCTGCGAGATGAGCAGGAACAGGAAGTCGACGGCGATGCCGGCGAGATTCGAGAGCACCAGGATCGTCGCGACGACGAGTCCCCACCCGGCCATCCAGCCGATCCAGGGGCCGAAGGCCCGGGTCGCCCAGGTGAACGACGTGCCCGAGTCGGGCATGCGGTTGTTGAGCTCGCGGTATCCGAAGGCGACGAGCAGCATCGGGATGAACCCGACGAGGATGATCGCGGGGATCTGCGGGCCGACCGTGGATGCCGTGGGCCCGACCGCCGCGGTGAACGTGTACGCCGGGGCGATGCACGAGATGCCGATGACGATCGCGCCGAGGAGCCCGATGGTGCCGGCGCTCAGACCCTTGCTGGAAATGCCGGTGGTTACGGCTTCGGGCTCCGTCGCCCGATCGGTGCTGCTCATCAGCGGTCTCCTGCTTCACCGCGCGTGCGCGGGACGACGATCATGGGAACGGGCAGCACGTGCAGCATCTTCGCTGCGGTGGAGCCCAGGAAGAGGCGTCGCGGCTGTGCGAGCCTGCTGGAGCCGACGAGGATGACCTCGCCCGGAAGCCAGGAGAGGTTCGACACGGCGTCTTCGACGCTCTCGCCCGGAGCCTCTTCGACGATCGCGCCGAGGCCGTCGGGAAGGAGCTCCTTGGCGACGGCGAGCACATCGTGGGCGTGGGCGTTGCCCACGACCCGGATGGCGCCGGTGTCGAGTCCCGGGGGCACGTCGAACGGCACCAGCGACACCAGTCGCAGATCGACCCTGCTCTCGGCGGCGAGAGCGGATGCTTCGTCGAGGAGAGCCTCGGCGCCGGGCCGCTGGCCCACCGCGACGGTCACCCGCGGGATGACGTGGTCATCCTGCGTGGCGGAGCCCGCCGGAGCGAGGGCGACCGGGATCGTCGAGTAGTGCAGCAGCTCGGAGGCGACGCTGCCGAGGCGGTGACGGCCGAAGATGCTGTCGCCGGCGGCACCGACGACGATCAGGCGGGCGTCGAACTCCTCACCCGCAGCGAGCAGCCCTTCGGCGAACGACTCGGCGATGCGCACGTGGCCGCGGCTGGCGAGGTCGTGCGGAAGACGCAGGATCGCGTCTTCGAGCCACTTCTTCGCCTGCGCCCGGATGTGGTCCTCGTACGCGCGCTCCGGCGGCACCACCGGACTGCGCGTCCCCTCGGCGGGGAGCACGATCACCAGGTGGAGGGTCGCCCCGATGCTGCGGGCGATGCGCGCCCCGAGGGCCGCGGCATCCGCACCGGCATCCGTCGCCGTGTAGCCGACGACGATGGCGGAGGTCATGCGCCGCTCGCTGCCGTGGCGGCCCGACCGGCTTCGATGATGTTCGTCGCGACCAGGTGTCCCATGCGGATGGCGCCGTCGACGTGCTGGTAGCCGGCTCCCGCCATGTCGCTGCACGCGACGTGGATCGGGCCGACGGCCGAACGCAGGTCTGCGCCGTAGCGGTGCAGACCGCCCATGTCGAAGCTGGCCGCGTACGCGCCGCGGGTCCACTCCTCGGTGCCCCAGTCGCTCTCGTAGTAGACGACCGGGTTCTTCGCCTCGGGACCGTAGTAGTGCGAGAGCGATTCGAGGATGCGCTCCTTGCGCTCCTCGGCCGAGAGCTCGAACACGCCGTCGGCGTTCGCGTCGGAGACGAAGCCCACCAGGGTGCCGCGCTCGTCGCCGTGGTTGGTGTTGTCGTAGGCCTCGTGCGAGAGCTCGTAGGGGCTGAAGGCGGTGCCGCTGAGGCCCTGCTCGCGCCAGAACGGACGGTCGTAGACGGCGTGCACCTTGATCACGAAGCCCATCGACAGGTGCTGGTGCAGCTGGTGCTGGCGACGCGGCAGCGGCGGCACGAACGAGATGCGGCTGTAGAGCACCGGGGCGTGCGCGAGGATCGCGAAGCGGGCGCTGACGGTGAGGTCGTCGGTCGTCGCGACCACACCGGTGTCGCCCCATTCGAGCGAGCGCACGGGCTGGTTGAGGAAGACATCGTCGCCCAGGCGCTCGGCGAGCAGGATCGGCACGCGCTGCAGGCCACCCACGACGCGCTTGTCGAGGATGAAGTCGGCGTCGACCAGGTGCGAATACGAACCGGCGGATGCCGCCATCAGCAGCGACTGCAGAAGAGAGAAGGAGTGCGTCGGCTTGGTGAGCATGGCGGAACCCGTGGCGAAGGCCAGGTTGCGCACGGCCTCGTCGTCGTCGGTCTGCTGCCGCAGCCAGGCATCCCACGTGATGGTGTCCCACTCGGCCGCCTTCGGGTGCTCCCAGGGGCGATCCGGGTCGATCTCGGCGACCATCGCGTCGAGACGCTCGGTGATGTCGGCGATCGTCTTCTCGGTCTCGGCCGACACGGGGAACATCTCGCCGGTGAAGCGGGAGGTCTTCCCGTCGGGGCCGACGTACACGCTGTCGCCCTCGCGATAACGGCTGTACGTCTCGAGGCCGAGCTCGTCGATCGTGTCGGTGAGGGCCTGCTGGTCGGGCGAGACCCACTGGCCGCCGAGCTCGAGCATGGCGCCGTCGATGACGTCGGTCCACAGGCGTCCACCCACACGGTCGCGCGCCTCGAGGACGGCGACGGAGAGCCCCGCCTTGCGCAGGTCGTTCGCCGCCGTGAGCCCTGCAGCTCCGGCACCGATGATCAGGACGTCACGAGTGATCTCAGCCATGTACAACTCCTTTGTTGGAAGTGCCGGTCGCGACCTGTAATCCCCCGATCAAGGTCGCGACCGGACGTGGTGGTCCGGTCGCGCGAAAGCGCGACCGCGAACTACGCCGCCGCGGCGAGAGCCGCAGCGACGACGTCGAGGCCTTCGTTCAGCAGGTCGTCGCCGATCGAAAGCGGCGGCAGGAAGCGGATGACGTTGCCGTAGGTGCCGCAGGTGAGCACGATGACTCCCTGGGCGATGGCGGCCTTGGCGACCGCGGCGGTGAGCGCGGCATCCGGAGCCTTGGTCTCGGGGTCGACGAACTCGGCGGCGATCATCGCGCCATGTCCGCGCACGTCGCCGATCCGCGGGTCGTTCTGCTGCAGAGCGGTGAGGCGATCGGTGAGGAGGGTTCCGATCTCGCGGGCGCGCTCGATCACCCCGTCGTTCTCGAACACGTCGATCGAGGCGAGGGCTGCGGCGCAGGCGATCGGGTTGCCGCCGTACGTGCCGCCGAGGCCGCCCGCGTGCGAGGCGTCCATGATGTCGGCGCGGCCGGTGACGGCGGCGAGCGGAAGGCCGCCGGCGATGCCCTTGGCGGTGGTGATCAGGTCGGGCTCGATGCCGAAGATCTCGCTCGCGAACATGTGCCCGGTGCGGGCGAAGCCGGTCTGCACCTCGTCGGCGATGAAGACCACGCCGTTCGCGCGGCACCAGTCGGCGATCGCGGGGAGGAAGCCCTCGGCGGGGACGATGAAGCCGCCCTCACCCTGGATGGGCTCGATGATGACGGCGGCGAGGTTGTCGGCGCCGATCTGCTTCTCGAGCTGGAGGATGACGCGGGCCGCGGCCTCGCCACCCTCGAGTCCGTCGCGGAACGGGTACGACATGGGGGCGCGGTAGACCTCGGGAGCGAAGGGACCGAAGCCGCTCTTGTACGGCATCGACTTGGCCGTGAGCGCCATGGTCAGGTTGGTGCGGCCGTGGTAGCCGTGGTCGAACGCGACGACGGCCTGACGGCCCGTGAACTTGCGGGCGATCTTGATCGCGTTCTCGACCGCCTCGGCGCCCGAGTTGAACAGGGCGCTCTTCTTCGCGAAGTCACCCGGGGTGATGCGGTTGAGCGCCTCGGCGACGCCGACATACGACTCGTACGGCGAGATCATGAAGCAGGTGTGCGTGAACTGGGCAGCCTGAGCGGCGACGGCGGCAGCGACCTTCGGGTGCGCGTTGCCGACCGAGGTCACGGCGATGCCCGATCCGAGATCGATCAGCGAGTTGCCGTCGGCGTCGACGACCACTCCGCCTCCGGCGGCGACGGCGGCGATCGGCACGGTGTGCCCGACGCCCGCTGCCACGGCATCCGCCTTGCGTGCCAGGATCTCGGCCGAGCGGGGGCCGGGAAGTTCGGTGACCAGACGACGCTCCTGGGGGAGCTCGGGTCCTCCGAGAGGAACGACGGGAGATGCGGTGTCGAGGAGTGCCATGTCGCGAGCGTACGACCGGGTCGATGACGGATGCATTCGCCGACGCGTACAATCTGTACACCGACTTCGCCGATCTGTACAAACCCCTGCAGGAGCATCCGTGGCCGCCGACCAACCCACACTGCGCACACTGCTGCGCCGCCGCGACCTCGGGCTGCACCTGGTCTCGTCCGACGAAGACCTTCCGGCCGCGTCTCTCGAACGCCCGCTGCGCTGGGTGCACAGCTCGGACCTCGCCGACCCGACCCCGTTCCTGGCCGAAGATCTCGCGCTCCTCACCACGGGCACCCAGTTCGACGACACGGCCGACATCGACGCGTACGTCGCACGCCTCGCCGACCGCGGGGTGCTCGGTCTCGGCTTCGGCACCGATGTCTATCGCGCAGGGGTTCCCGACGAACTGGTCACCGCCTGCGCGGTTCGTGGAATGCCGCTGTTCGAAGTGCCGTACCGCACACCGTTCATCGCCGTGGCGCGCGCCCACTCCGAAGCCATCGCCGCCCAGGTGTACGCCCGCCGGTCGTGGGCGCTCGACGCGCAGCGCGCTCTCGCCCTCGCAGCCCTGCGCCCGCACGGACTCGACGCGATCCTCACCGAGCTCGCCCGCCGCCTGGGGGTCTGGACCGGGATGTTCGACGCCGCCGGTTCACTGATGCACGGGCATCCGCGGGACGCCATCGGCCCCGCGTCGCTCGAACGCCTCGCCGACCGCGTGGGCGACGTGCTCACGCGCGGACTCGAGACGGGCCAGTCGCTCACGCTCGACGACCGCACGTTCATGCTGTTCACGGTCGGTCGCGGCGGCAACCTGCGCGGCGTGATCGCCCTCGCCAGCGACACGCTCGACCCCGAAGCGCGCTCGGTGGTCACCTCGGTGATCGCCATGGCCGGTCTCGCGCTCGAACAGAGCGAACAGCTCGCCCGCAGTCGTCGCCGCCTGCACGCCCAGCTGCTGCGCTCCCTTCTCGCCGACGACCCGACGCTGCCCCGCCGGGTGCTCGGGTCGCTCCCGCCCGCACCGATCGTCGTGGCGGTGGCGGGCGACGCGCCCACCGGCCCCCTCGCGGACTGGTGGGAGCGTCATCGCGTCGAGCACGGCACGGCCGTCTTCCTCGCCGAGTCCGACGACGGGGTGACGATGTGCGTCTCGGCGTCGGACGAAGAGCTGCTCGACGAGGCGGCCGAGCGCTTCGGCATCCGCATCGGCGTGTCCGCCCCCGAGACGTACGCCGCCTTCTCTCGCGCCCACGCGCAGGCGCAGACGGCGTTGCGCCAGCAGAGCGCCGCCGGAACCGCGCGCTATGCGGATGCCGTGGGCACGAGCATCCTCGCCGCCCTCGCCACCGACGAGGCGCGCCTCGTCGCCGAATCGCGCCTCGCTCCCCTGCGCGAGCACGACCTGCAGACCGGAGGCCAGCTCGAGACCTCGGTGCGGGTCTGGCTGGAGCACGATGCCCGCGCCGAGGCGGCGGCGGAATCGCTGGGGGTGCACCGCCACACCCTCCGTTCGCGGATCGCCCAGGCCGGCGGGCTGCTGGGCATCGACCTGTCGTCGTTCCCGGCGCGCGCCGAACTGTGGGCACTGCTGCAGACGGCGCGCGACTGAGTGGTTCCTCACTTCCCGCTCCCGTCGCATTTTCTGTCGGTCTGAGCCCCTCAGACCGACAGAAAGTGCGACGGGAGCGGGTCTAGCCGCCGAGCAGCACCCGGCAGCGCTCGACGTCGTCCGCCGTCTGCGCGATCAGTTCGGGTACATCGGCGAACCGCAGCGTCGGGCGCAGATGCGCGACGAGCTGCACCTGCAGCCGCCGGCCGTACAGGTCGATGTCGGCGTCGTGCAGGTGCACCTCCACGCGGCGTTCGCGGTCGCCCGCGAAGGTGGGGTTGGCGCCGACACTGACGCTGGCTGCCCAGGGGTGCGCATCATCGTCGATGCGCACCCACGCGGCGTAGATGCCGTCGGCAGGCAGGATGCCGTCGTCGAGCGCGAGGTTCGCCGTGGGGAATCCGAGGTCGCGCCCCCGCCCGTCGCCGGGCACGACCACTCCGCCGATCACCGCCGACGGCGGCACTGTCATTCCGTCTCGAAGGGCGAGATGGCGCGATACCGGCTCTGCTGGAAGACCAGCGGCTCGACATCGTCGAACACCGTGATGTCGGCGATCTCGTAGAGCGCGACCTCGTGGTCGCCGCCGTCGAAGGTGCTGTGGAGGCGGCAGGTCAGCCAGAGCGCGGCATCCTGCACCAGCACGGCACCCTGCTCGCTGCGGTGCCAGCCGTGCGTGCCGAAGCGGTCGTCCTCGCGCGACGAGAGCAGGCGGCTCAGTGGTTCGTGATGAGCGGCGAGCACGCTCATGCCGAGCTCGGGAACGGCGCGGAGCACCGGCCAGGTCTTCGAGGTGCGGGCCGCGCTGATGGCGACGAGAGCTGGTTCCAACGAGATGGAGGTGAAGGAGTTGACGGCCATCCCGACCGCGCGTCCGTCGACCTCGGCGGCGAGGGCGACGACGCCCGTGGGGTAGACGGAGAACGCTCGGCGCAGGGCGCGGTCCCGGGGAAGGGCATCGGTCACGGCAGTCGACATTTCAGTGTCCTTTCGTTAGTCAACTTTGACTAGTTCTGATCATAAGCATTTTTGACCATGCAAACAACAGGCAATTCGCGCACCAGCCGTTAGCATGAGGGGCATGTCGACCACCCGCCTCGTCGTCCTCGGTGCCGTCAAGCAGTTCCAGCCGGTGCACGGCTACTTCCTGCGCCGAGAACTCATGACCTGGCACGTCGACGAGTGGGCCCACATCCAGCCCGGCTCGATCTACAACGCGCTGCGCGCCCTCGAGGTCGACGGCTACATCGCCGAGAGCGGCACCGAGACCGAGGGCAAGCGCCCCGCCCGCACGACCTACCGCATCACCCCCGCGGGCGAGGTGGAACTGCAGCGGATGCTGCGCGAGAACCTCTGGAACGTCGCCGCCTTCGACACCCAGGCCATCATGACCGTCGCGTCGTTCATGTTCGTGCTGAGCCGGCAGGAGGTGATCGCCGGCCTCGAGCACCGCCTCATCAAGAGCGACGCGATCATCACCCAGAACGGCTTCGACGTGCAGGACACCCTGCGCTCCGAGACGACCCCGAAGTACGTGCGCGAGATCTTCGACCTGTCGACCGCCCGCCTCACCGCCGAGAAGCAGTGGCTGCTCGACCTGCTCGCCCGCCTCAACGACGGCGAGTACGTGTTCGCCGGCGAGACGGTGCCCGAAGAGCCCGCCTCCGAATAGCGCGAACCGCCCGGCCGATGGGGCGAGCGGCGAGTTCAGCGCGTCGCGACGAGCGTCGCGATCGCCTCGGGCGTGAGCGCCGCGGTGTTCGCCCCGTGGTGGCGGGCGACGATGGCCCCCGCCGCGCAGGCGACGAGCAGCGCACGCTCGATCCGCTCCCCCGCGGCGAGCGCTGCCGCGAGCGCCCCACAGAACGCATCTCCGGCACCGGTCGTGTCGACGGGGTCGATCGGGAACGCCGCGACGTGCACCGTGTCGCGGTCGGGGCGGTGCAGGCTCACACCCTCGCCTCCGCGCGTGAGCACGACGGCATCCGCCCCCGCACCGAGCAGACGTTCGACGCCCCCGAGCTCGGCGCACTCGGTCTCGTTCACGATCAGGTAGTCGACGTCGTCGAGCAGGGCGATCGCGGATTCCGTCGCCGGGGCCGCGTTCAACAGCGTGACCGCGCCGGCATCCGCCGCGGTCCGCAGTGCCGCGGCGACGCTCCCGACCGGGATCTCCAGCTGGGCGAGCACGACCGCCGCGCCCGCGACACCGGTGACGGCATCGGCGACGCCGAGTTCCGCGTTGGCGCCGGCCGCGACGATGATGCTGTTGTCGCCGCCGTCGAGCGCGAGCACGTGCGCGACGCCGGTGGGGGCTGCGGTGGAGCGGCGCAGGATGCCGGTGACTCCGGCATCCGTCAGGGTGCGCTGCAGCAGCGTGCCGGCCTCGTCGTCGCCGACGACCGCGCAGAACCGGGTGGCGGCGCCGCTGCGCGCGGCGGCCACCGCCTGGTTGAGGCCCTTGCCGCCGGGGAAGCGTCCGGCGGCTCTGCCGAGCAGCGTCTCGCCGACGCGGGGAGGGCGCGAGACCGCGACCACGAGGTCGAGGTTCGCGCTCCCCACGACGGCGACACCGGTGAGGGTGTCAGACACGCGTCATCGTCCGACGGTACTGCGCGCCGGGGTGCGAGTCGGCGAGCGCCGGGGTGGGCGTGCCGATCAGACGTTCGCGCAGGGTCTGCGGCTCATCGGGCTGCGGGGCGATCACGCCGCGCTCCTTGAGGATCGGCATCACGTGCTCGATGAAGTCGACCGTGGAGGCGGGCGGGATGACCGGTGCGAACAGGTAGCCGTCGAGGTCGGCGCCGTCGGCGAGCTCGACCATGCGGTCGGCGATCTGCTCGGGCGTTCCGACGAGCGGGCGCGCACCCACGCCGTGCGCGTGCCAGTCCCCCAGCACATCGCCCACGGTCTTGTCGGCGAAGCGGGCGACCTGCGTCTGAGAGAGCTCGGTGCTC
>Ga0326721_10000431_pt1 | contig 12711 bp, 14 predicted proteins | sample SGPome_FD_203951 | JGI IMG/M metagenome (GOLD analysis project Ga0326721, IMG submission 203951) | Soil microbial communities from Southern Great Plains, Lamont, Oklahoma, United States - SGP_1_2016 | ecosystem: Engineered > Artificial ecosystem > Soil microcosm > Unclassified | place: USA...
GCCCGTCCGCGAGGGCGGGGTCAAGCACGTGGAGTTCGTGGCCCTGGGCGCCGACCAGGCCCTGGCGATCATGGTGTTCGACGACGGCACGGTCGAGAACCGGCTGATGAAGCGCGCGGCCGGCGTCACGCCCGCGGCCCTGCAGGAGGCCTCCAACTTCCTCAACGCCCGCCTGCGCGGTCGTACGCTGAACGAGACCAAGGTCGAGATGGCGGCCGAGCTGGACACGGCCCGGCGTGAACTGGACGCCGCGGCGGCGCGTTTGGTCGAGGACGGCCTGGCCGCCTGGAGCGGCGGCGAGGACGCCGACCGCGCCCTGATCGTCCGCGGCCGCGCCAACCTGCTGGCCGACGCCAGCGCCCGGGAGGACCTGGAGCGCGTGCGGCGGCTGTTCGACGACCTGGAGCAGAAGGGCCAGTTGATCGGCCTGCTGGACGACGTGCGGACCGCCGAGGGCGTGCGCATTTTCATCGGGGCCGAAACGCGACTCTTTTCGCTTTCGGGTTCCTCCCTGATCGCGGCGCCCTATATGTCGGGCCGACAGAAGGTGCTGGGGGCGATCGGCGTGATCGGCCCCACCCGGTTAAACTATGCCCGGGTGATCCCGCTGGTGGACTATACCGCCCGCGTGCTTGGCCGGATGATGGACGGATAGAGGACGAGATGACCGACGAACAGACGCCGGCCGAAGACGTGGCTTTCGATACCGACCAGGCTTCGTGGGAAGACGCGTCGCAGGAGATCGAGGCGCTGAAGCTGGAAGTGGCGGCGCTGAAGGATCAGGCCCTGCGCTACGCGGCCGACGCGGAGAACACCAAGCGCCGGGCCGAGCGCGAGATGAACGACGCCCGCGCCTATGCGATCCAGAAGTTCGCCCGCGACCTGCTGGGCGTGGCCGACAACCTGTCGCGGGCCACGGCCCACAGCCCGCGCGACTCGCAGGACGCGGCGGTGACCAACTTCATCATCGGCGTCGAGATGACCGAGAAGGAGCTGCTGGGCGCCTTCGAGCGCAACGGCCTCAAGAAGATCGATCCGGCCAAGGGCGAGAAGTTCGATCCCCACCTGCACCAGGCGGTGATGGAGCAGCCCTCGGACGAGGTCTCGGCCGGCGGCGTCATCCAGGTGCTGCAGGCCGGCTATGAGCTGATGGGCCGCCTGGTCCGCCCGGCCATGGTCGCCGTGGCCGCCAAGGGCTCGAAGGGCCCTGACGCCCCGGCCGAACCGACCGCCGGCGCGGCCAACCCCTATGCCGCGACGGGCGACACCTCGGGCGAGGCGTTCGACACCAAGGCCTAGCCGTTTCCCTTTCTCGAACCGTCATCCCGGGCCTTGTGCCCGGGACCCCTGGTTCAGCTGAACCGTGAGACGCAAGCGGTTCGCTGGCGAACCGCCACCGCTGCACCTACGGCGGACAGAGGGATCCCGGGCACAAGGCCCGGGAAGACGAGCTGAAGAAGAAAAAAGCGCTCTAGCCCTCTCCCTCGATCCGATCCGCCAACCCCCTGGCCCCCGCCACGGCGTCGGCCCAGGTCACGTCGAAGTCGGCGTCCTCGCCATAATAGGGATCGGCCACGGACTTGCCCTGGCGGCCCTCGACGACATCCAGCAATAGCAGCAGTTCGCCCGTCGCATCGGCCGGCCGCAGGGCTTTCAGGTCCGCCAGGTTGGCGCGGTCCAGCGCGACGATGTGGCTGAAACGGCGGAAGTCGTCGGGCGTGACCTGCCGCCCGCGATAGCCGGAAATGTCGATCCCCTGCCGCCGCGCCACCGCCTGGGCGCGGCGGTCGGGCGGATGGCCCACGTGCCAGGACCCGGTGCCGGCCGAATCGATCTCGACCTCCAGGCCGCGTCGCGCGGCTTCCTGCCGGAAAGCCGCCTCGGCCAGGGGCGAGCGGCAGATGTTTCCCAGGCAGACGAACAGGACGGCGGCGGGCTTCACGGATGACCTCTCGGCAAGGGGACGCGCCGCTTGCGCGCACGCCGGACAGGCCCAACATGTAGCCTCGCCCATTGCCCTGACGAAAGGCCGACTCCCATGACCACCGAGACCGCGATCCTCGCCGGCGGCTGCTTCTGGGGCGTCCAGGATCTGCTGCGCCGCTATCCGGGCGTGCTGAAGACCCGCGTCGGCTATTCCGGCGGCGACGTGCCCAACGCCACCTATCGCAACCACGGGACCCACGCCGAGGCCATCGAGATCGTCTTTGATCCCGCCGTGATCAGCTATCGCCGGATCCTGGAGTTCTTTTTCCAGATCCACGACCCGACCACCCTGAACCGCCAGGGCAACGACATCGGGACCAGCTACCGCTCGGCGATCTTCTACCTGAGCGACGAGCAGAAGCGCGTGGCCGAGGACACCATCGCCGACGTCGACGCCTCGGGCCTGTGGCCGGGCAAGGTGGTGACCGAGGTCGCGCCCGCCGGCCCGTTCTGGGAGGCCGAGCCCGAGCACCAGGACTATCTGGAGCGCATCCCCAACGGCTACACCTGCCACTTCATCCGCCCGGGCTGGACCCTGCCGACCAGGGCCGAGCGCGCGGCCGCCGTCTAGGTCGGATCACGTTCGGCTTCGGAAGCGAAAACCTCGTCCTTCGACAGGCTCAGGATGAGGTTTTCTAGGGCCGAGGCTCGCCCATGGTCCTCATCCTGAGCCTGTCGAAGGACGAGGACCACGCACCGACCTGACCGTCGACGGAGCATGGGCAAGGCGCCTTGCGCGACGGGGCGCGCATTTCGCCGCACCCCGTCGCGCGCCCCCTCTTCCCCAGCGGCGCGATTACGCTAATGTCGCAAGTCCATTCATTGCGGGGCTGCGGGGGATTCTCTCTGTCGGCGGCGGCCCTGGGACCTGGACCGAGATATGAAGCTTACCATCGAGCGGGCGGCGCTGCTGAAGGCGCTGGGTCACGTGCAGAGCGTCGTGGAACGCCGCAACACCATCCCGATCCTGTCGAACATCCTGCTGTCGGCCGATCGCGACACCCTGTCGTTCTCGGCCACCGACCTGGACATGGAGATCATCGACGAGGGCCTGGCCCAGATCGACGTGCCCGGCCAGATCACCGCCCCGGCCCACACCCTGTATGAAATCGTCCGCAAGCTGCCCGACGGCTCGGACGTCTCGCTCAGCTTCAGCGGCGACGATCCCCGCCTGGTGATCCAGGCCGGCCGTTCGCGCTTCAACCTGCCGGTCCTGCCGGCCGGCGACTTCCCGGTGATGAGCAGCGACGGCCTGTCGGGCCGCATCTCGGTCGACACCAACGAGCTGATCCGGCTGATCGACAAGACCCGCTTCGCGATCTCGACCGAAGAGACCCGCTATTACCTGAACGGCTTGTACCTCCACACCGTCAACGACGGCGGCGTGACCAAGCTGCGCGCCGTGGCCACCGACGGCCACCGCCTGGCCCTGGCCGAGATGGACGCCCCCGAGGGCGCGGCCGGCCTGCCGGGCATCATCGTGCCGCGCAAGACCATCCAGGAGGCCCGCCGCCTGATGGAATCGGCCGGCGAGCAGGTCGACCTGCAGGTCTCGGCCCAGAAGGTCCGCTTCGAGTTCGGCCGTGCGGCCCTGACCTCCAAGGTCATCGACGGCGCCTTCCCGGACTATCTGCGCGTGATCCCGCGCGACAACGCCAAGATCCTGACCCTGGACAACGACCTGTTCGCCAAGGCGGTCGACCGGGTGGCCACCATCTCGGCCGAGAAGAGCCGCTCGGTGAAGCTGGCGGTCGAGCCCGGCCGCATCACCCTGACGGTCCGCAACATGGAGGCCGGCCAAGCTGTCGAGGAGGTCGAGGTCGACTACGACGGCGAGGCCTTCGAGATCGGCTTCAACGCGCGCTACCTGCTGGACGTCTGCGGCCAGATCGGCGGCCCGATCGCCGAGTTCCGCTTCGCCGACCCGGCCTCGCCCACCCTGGTGGTCGACCCCACTGACCCGGGCGTGAAGTACGTGCTGATGCCGCTGCGGGTGTAGGGGCTTCGAGGGTTCGCTGATTATGGAAACGGGCGCCGCGGCGCCCGTTTTGCTGTGCGGTTCCGGTCTGTCCGCCATCCAGGATTGACGGCCTTCCAGCGATCCTGCCCACTGCCGACGTCAGAGGGGGCGGATTTTCATGGCCAGACAGCGAGGCGGTCGAAACATCCTCGACAGCGGCATGAGCCTCGGCGGGTGGGTGGTGATCGCAGCGTCGGTCGGGATCTGCGCCGCGGTCTATCTCGCCCAGAAAAACGCGTCGGCGGACGAGGCCGCGTTCTGGAGCCTTCGCGGTCCCCCTTGCCCGCCCCTGGACCAGACCCGCTACCAGCGGGCCTGGGGCACGGCCCAGGTCACGCGCTACGAGGGGGCGAGTTTCGAATATCGGGTCGGTCACATGATGTGCACCCGACGGCCGGGCGAACCCGGAAGCGGCGGCCCTTATCCCGTCTGCCAGTTCACGGGGCCCGTCTTCCTGGGCGTCGAGACCGGCGGCCGCCGTTCCTATTTCGCGCCGCCGTCGCGCTATGCGGCCCGCGTAGCGATCCTAAACGGCCAGGCCCGTTGCGTGCTGATCCCACGTTTCAAGATGAACGCGCGTCGCTAGAGCCGCCGCGCCGCGTGGCTGCACGCGGCTTGCACCGGTTTTGTCTCTGCGCGACCTTTTGCGGAACCCCGTCTCAGGGGTTTTCCGCGCGACAGCCTCAGGCCACCCCGAGGATCCGCACCACCAGCCAGAGTCCACCGCAGATCACCGCCCAGCCGGTCGCGATACCGAGCTCCGGATTGCTCTGCCACCATTGGCGCGGTGCGCCGAAAGCCTTGAGTTTCATATCCCCCTCCCCAGGGTTTGGTACCGCTATTCAGAACATAGAAACCTTGTTGCGCAAGCAACTTCCGGTTCCTGCGACGACTTGCGCGCGAATCCCGGAACAAAGGGGCCTCTTGCAGGCATCGCCGCCCGTGCTAGCCTCCGTTGCATAAGAAAACGGGAGGCGGCGCGCATGGCAAGGGTCAGCTACATGACGGTGGGGTCCAACAGGCTGGAGGCGGCCAAGGCGTTCTACGACGCCCTGCTCGGCACGATCGGCATGACCGGCGTCTACGAGCACCCCTCGGGCGGACGGCTCTATCGGGGCAAGGGCACAGGCCTGTTCGGCGTGCTGGGACCCTATGACGGCGAGCCGGCCTGCGTCGGCAACGGCACGATGGGCGGCTTCGATTTCGAGAGCCGCGAGGCGGTCGACGCCTTCCACGCCAAGGCCATCGAACTGGGCGGGACCTGCGAGGGCGCGCCCGGCGAGCGGATGCCGGGCGCCTATTTCGCCTATTTCCGCGACCTGGATGGCAACAAGCTCTGCGGCTACAAGTTCGGCTGACCGCGCCCTGGCGCCGACGGGGCTCGAGCGCCTATATCCTCGACGGGCGTTTCCAGCGCCGACGAGGAGCATCCCATGAGCAAGGATTTGAGCGGCCGCGTGGCCCTGGTCACCGGCGCGTCGTCGGGCTTTGGCGAGGCCGTGGCCCTGGGCCTGGCCAAGGCCGGCGCCAAGGTGGCCCTGGCCGCCCGTCGCGAGGATCGCCTGCGCGACCTGGCCGGCCGGATCGAGGCGCTCGGCGGCGAGGCCCTGGTGATCGTCGCCGACTTCACCAAGGAGGCCCAGGCCCAGCGCGCGGTCCGTGAGACCGAGGACGCCTTCGGCCGGGTCGACATCCTGATCAACAACGCCGGGGTCATGTACCTGGAGCCGGTGGCCACCGCCGACCTCGCCCGCTGGCGGTCGATGCTGGAGCTCAACCTGCTGGGCCTGATCGCCGCCACCCAGGCCGCCCTGCCCGGCATGACCGCTCGCAAGGACGGCCACATCGTCAACATCGCCTCGACCGCCGCCCATGTCGCCAACCCGATGGCCGCGGCCTATTCCGCCACCAAGTTCGGCGTGGCCGGCTTCTCCGAGTCGCTGCGCAAGGAGGTCCACAAGGACAACATCCGGGTGACCGTGATCTCCCCCGGCATGGCCGCCACCGAGTTGCGCGACCACATCGCCGTCGCGGCCGTGCAGTCCGCCGTGAACACCTCGGCCGAGGCCATGCGCCAGCTGACCGCCGAGGACGTCGCCGACGCGATCCTCTACGCCGTCTCCAGGCCCCCGCACGTGATGATCAACGAGATTCTGATGCGCTCGACCGACCAGGAACGGTAGGCCTCGCGCGACCGGCTCCGGGCGAGGCCCAGATTCGGGCGCCGTCCCAACCCGCCTACGCCACGATCGGGGCGCACAGCGGAAGGCGCATCGCAAGGAGGCCGCCATGCACACGCGCTGGGACCGCATCGCCGCCATCGTCTTCAGCGGGACCGCCTGGGCGCTGGCCCTGGTGGCCGGGCCGCACATGGCCCACGCCCTGCGTCACCCCGCCCGCCTGATGGCTCACGCCTCGATCGGCCGCCGACGCGACCTGGGCTGATCGCGGCGCTCGGACCTGGGACCCGAACAGGCTGTGGCAAGTCCCGCGATTCGCATCGCTCTTGCGGAAAACCGGCGTCCACTTTTCCGCGCGATGCTCTAAGAACGCGTGGGTGAGCCGCGCCGCCCTCCTTTCGCTGACCCTGACCGACTTCCGCTCGTACGAGCGCGCGCGGCTCTGTCCGGAAGGGGCCAGCGTCTATCTGTTCGGGGCCAACGGGGCGGGCAAGACCAACCTGCTGGAGGCCATCAGCCTGCTGTCGCCGGGCAAGGGCCTGCGAGGCTCCGGCCTGACCGAGGTCGGCCGCCGGCTGCCCGGCGAGGCCGGGGGCCGCGCCTGGGCCGTCGCCGCCGAGGCCCAGGCCGGAGACGACGAGCCGGTGCGGCTGGGAACCGGCGTCGAGCTGGCCGGCGCGGCCCGCCGGGTGGTCCGCGTCGAGGGCGAGACCGTCCCGCCCGGGCGCCTGGCCGACTATGTTCGCCCCATCTGGCTGACCCCGGCCCAGGACCGGCTGTTCCTCGAGGCGGCGGGCGAGCGGCGCAAGTTCTTCGACCGCCTGGTGTTCGCCGGCGAGCCCGACCACGCCCGCCACGCCAACGCCTATGACAAGGCCCAGCGCGAGCGCATGCGGCTGCTGACCGACGCCGCGGAGACCGGCCAGCCGGCCGACGCCATCTGGCTGGCCGCCCTGGAGGCCCGGCTGGGCCAGGCCGGAGCCTTGATGGCGGCGGCCCGGGCCCGGACGCTCCGGGCCCTGCAGGCCGAGATCGACGGCCGCGGCGACCGCCCCTTCCCCCGCGCTCGCCTGGCCCTGACCGGCGAGTGGGAAAGACTGGCGCTGGACGGCGTCGAGGCCGGCGAAATCGAGGCCCGGCTCGCCGTCGCCCTGGCCGCCGCCCGCCCTCGCGACGGGGCCGCCGGACGCGCCCTGACCGGCCCGCACCGGGGCGATCTGGCCATCCACCACGTCGACAAGGACCGTCCCGCCGCGGAATGTTCGACCGGGGAGCAGAAAGCGCTGATTCTGAACCTGGTTTTGGCCCAGGCCGCGCGACTTTCGCGTGCGAAGGACGCGCCGAATCCTATATTGTTGCTCGACGAAGTCGCCGCGCATCTCGACCTGAAAAGGCGGGCCGCCCTGGCCGACGAAATCACGGCGCTCGGCCTGCAGGCTTTTCTGACAGGCACCGACGAGTCGCTGTTCGACCATCTGAAAGGTCGGGCTCTGGGCGTTCGCGTCAGCGAACTCGGCCTGACCGCATTGGAAGACGTATGACCGAAGAGACCAAAGGCCCTGAAGCCGACGCCAACACCGATCGCCTCACCACCGCCGACGGTTCGGAAATGTCGGCCCCCGAAGTGATGACCGGCGAGTACGGCGCCGACTCCATCAAGGTGCTCAAGGGCCTGGACGCGGTGCGCAAGCGCCCCGGCATGTACATCGGCGACACCGACGACGGCTCGGGCCTGCACCACATGGTCTACGAGGTGGTCGACAACGCCATCGACGAAGCCCTGGCCGGCCACGCCACCAGGGTGGAGGTGATCCTCAACGCCGACGGCTCGGTGACGGTCACCGACGACGGCCGCGGCATTCCGGTCGGCATCCACGAGGGCGAGGGCGTCAGCGCGGCCGAGGTCATCATGACCCAGCTGCACGCCGGCGGAAAGTTCGACCAGAACAGCTACAAGGTTTCGGGCGGCCTGCACGGCGTGGGCGTCTCGGTGGTCAACGCGCTCAGCGACTGGCTGGAACTGAAGATCCACCGCGACGGCCACAGCCACCAGATGCGCTTCGAGCGCGGCGACGCGGTGACCTCGCTGAAGGTGACCGGCGACTCGCCCATCCGCGCCGACGGTCCCAAGGCCGGCGAGGTGCTGACCGGCACCGAGGTGACCTTCTTCCCATCCAAGGACACCTTCGCCTTCATCGAGTTCGACCGGAAGACGCTGGAGCATCGCCTGCGCGAGCTGGCCTTCCTGAACTCGGGCGTGACCATCTGGTTCAAGGACGACCGCGACGCCGAGCCCTGGCTCGAGAAGCTGCACTACGAGGGCGGCATCGAGGCCTTCGTGCGCCACCTCGACAAGGCCAAGACCCCGCTGCTGAAGACCCCGATCGTCATCCGCGGCCGCAAGGACAAGGTCGAGGTCGACCTGGCCCTGTGGTGGAACGACAGCTACCACGAGCACATGCTGTGCTTCACCAACAACATCCCGCAGCGGGATGGCGGCACGCACCTGTCGGCGTTCCGCGGCGCGCTGACGCGCATCATCACCGGCTACGCCGAGAGCTCGGGCATCACCAAGAAGGAAAAGGTCAGCGTCGGGGGCGAGGACGCCCGCGAAGGCCTGACCTGCGTGCTGTCGGTCAAGGTGCCGGACCCCAAGTTCAGCTCGCAGACCAAGGACAAGCTGGTCTCGTCCGAAGTGCGCCCGGCGGTCGAGAGTTTGGTGCAGGAAGGCCTGGCCACTTGGTTCGAGGAGCATCCGAACGAGGCCAAGGCCATCGTCGGCAAGATCGCCGAGGCCGCCGCCGCCCGGGAAGCGGCCCGCAAGGCCCGCGAACTGACCCGTCGCAAGAGCGCGCTCGACATCACCTCGTTGCCGGGCAAGCTGGCGGACTGCTCGGAGCGCGACCCGGCCAAGTCCGAGATCTTCATCGTCGAGGGCGACTCGGCCGGCGGCAGCGCCAAGCAGGCCCGCAACCGCGACAACCAGGCCGTCCTGCCCCTGCGCGGCAAGATCCTGAACGTCGAGCGCGCCCGCTTCGACAAGATGCTGTCGTCCGACCAGATCGGCACGCTGATCACCGCCCTGGGCGCGGGCATCGGCCGCGACGACTTCAACCCGGACAAGGTGCGCTACCACAAGATCGTGCTGATGACCGACGCCGACGTCGACGGCGCCCACATCCGCACCCTGCTGCTGACCTTCTTCTACCGTCAGATGCCGGAGCTGATCGAGCGCGGCTACATCTACATCGCCCAGCCGCCGCTCTACAAAGCCGCCAAGGGCAAGTCCTCGCGCTACCTTAAGGATGACAGCGAGATGGACGCCTTCCTGGTGGACGAAGGGGTCGACGGGGCCGAACTGGACCTGCCCTCGGGCGAGCGCCGCACCGGCCAGGACCTGCTGGCCCTAGTCCAGCTGTGCCGCCAGGCCAAGGGCAACATCGACCGCCTGTCGCAACGCGCGCCCGCCTTCGCCATCGAGCAAGCCGCCTTGGCCGGCCTGTTCGGGGATGCGCCCGACATCGCCGCCGCCGCCAAACGACTTGATCTGTATGCGGAGGAAGGTGACGGCCCGTGGTCGGGCGAGCGCGGCGACACCGCGTTCGTCTTCAAGCGGATCCGCCGCGGCGTGACCGAAAGCGTGGTGCTGGACGACGGCCTGCTGCACGCCGCCGACGCTCGCCGGCTGGCCGAACGGGCCGGCGCCCTGGCCGACATCTTCTCCGGCTCGGCCGTCTTCCGGCGCAAGGACAAGTCGACCACCGTGCGCGGCCCGCTCGACCTGGTGGGCGCGGTGCTGGACGCCGGCCGCAAGGGCCTGTCGATCCAGCGCTACAAGGGCCTGGGCGAGATGAACCCGGACCAGCTGTGGGAAACCACTCTGGACGTCGAGGCTCGCACCCTGCTGCAGGTCCGCGTCAACCACGCCGACGACGCCGACGACATGTTCAGCCGCCTGATGGGCGACCTGGTCGAGCCCCGCCGCGAGTTCATCCAGGAAAATGCGCTGGACGCCGAGGTGGACGTCTAGGGCGCGTCCGGAGGCTAGCGGCGCCCGTTCGGAGAGGCGGAGGGACGTCCGCTGGCGGAACCCGGGCCAGACGAGCCGGTTCTTGAACTGGGGGCTCCATCCTCGGAGCGGAACGGCTCAGGTGACCTTAGCGGCGGTAGCGCACAGGCGGCTCAAGCTTGACGGGTATGAGGTCTTCTACCGGGAGGCCGGCGCCGCCGATGCGCCGGTGATCCTGCTGCCGCACGGCTATCCCTGCTCATCCTACGAATTTCGCGCCTTGATGCCGGCGCTCTCCGATCGCTGGCGCCTGTTGGCGCCGGACTTCCCCGGCTGCGGCTACAGCGACACCCCCGCTGGTTTCGCCTACGACTTCGACGGATACGCGGCGTTCCTGGCGCGCTTCCTCGACAGGCTTGGCGTCGACCGCTTCGCGCTTTACCTCCATGACTTCGGCTCGCAGATCGGCCTTCGGCTGGCGATCGCGCGGCCGGAGGCGGTGACGGCCGTGATCATCCAGAACGGCGACATCTACGAGGACGCGTTCGGGCCGAAGTACGAAGGGCTCTTCGATATTCTCCGCCGCCCTGAAGCCGAAGCGCGGGCGGCGCTGGCCCAGGCCGTCACCGAGGAGGAATTCAAGGCGGAGTTCCTCAACGACGTGCGGCCCGAGTTGGCCGACCTGATCCCGCCCGACCTCTGGACCTTGCATTGGGCGCTGATGACGCCGCGGCGCAAGGCGATCACCGTCGACGTCCTGGCCGGGCTGCAACAGAATCTCGATTGGTTTCCCCGCTATCAGGCCTATTTGCGCGACCACCGGCCGCCGGCGCTTATTTTGTGGGGACCGCAGGACGGCTACATGCCCGAAGCGTCCGCGCGGGCCTATCTGCGCGACCTGCCCGACGCCGAACTCCACCTTCTGGACGGCGGCCATTGGCTGCTCGAGGTTCAACTCGAACAAGTCGTCCGCCGCATGAGGCCGTTCCTGGAGCGAACGCTCGGCCGGCGAGCGAATGCGTGAGTGTCCAAACGCCAAACTAGACCTCCATTTGCGATCGGGCTTTCGACCGATGAATCCATTCGCGGGTTCGGGCGTTTTCAGCCGGAAGGAGCGACTGATGTCCGAGATCCAGACCTATCGCGTCCACGCCCGCGACGACGACCGCAGCCATGGCCACGCCGTGGATGCGTCCAGCTTCGAGGAGGCGGCGATCGCCTTCGTGGAGATGTGGCGTCCGCCCGTCGACGCCGACAACGAGGTTTCGGTTATCGTCCGCGAAACCGAGAGCGGCGTGGAGCTGTGCTATCGGATCGATCTGGACGGCGGCGACACCATGCCTTGCCAATAGGTTCGACGTCCCGATCGTCGGCGAGATGAACGGCGAGCGACGCGCCCGCTCAGATCGGTCGGCGCGCCGCCGCTGCTTGCTCCAGCCCGCTTAGGCAGTTATATATAGCGCGCTATATTGATGAGGCGCGCGATGACTCCAGACACCCTCGCCGACCTTGGGCCGGCCTTTCTCGGCAGCCGGCTCAAGCGGCTGTCCGACCGCCTCCAGGCGGAAGCGACGGCCGTTCTCCAGGCGCACGACCTGCCGATCCAGCCCGCACAGCAGGTGCTGCTGGCGGCGCTGAAGCAGGACGGCGCCCTGACAATCGGCGCCCTGGCTCAGCGCCTGCGACTCAGCCAGCCGACCATCACCCGCACCGTGCAGGGCCTGGTGGACCAGGGCCTGGTCGCGGTCAGCCGCGGGGCGCGCGACCTGCGCCACAAGACCCTATCGCTGACCGAGGACGGTGCGCGGGTGATCGGCGCGGCCCAGCGGGAGATCTGGCCCCGGGTCGCGGCGGCCGTGACCGAGCTTTGCGACGGCGGCGAGCAGGCGTTGCTCGACCAGATTTCGGCCTTGGAGGCGCGGCTCGACGCGCGGTCGCTGGTCGATCGCGTGACCGCGGCGCGCGGCCTGACGGTCCGCGAGTTCTCCGACGACCTGGCCGGAGCCTTCTACGCGATCAACGCCGCCTGGATTTCGCAGATGTTCACGCTGGAGGAAAACGACGTCACCCTGCTGGAGAACCCGCGCGCGCTGATCGTCGACAAGGGCGGGGCGGTGCTGTTCGCCCAGACCCCGGACCTCGGCGTGGTGGGGACCTGCGCGATCATGCGGATGAAGGACGGCTGGTTCGAGCTGACCAAGATGGGCGTCCTGGAAGCGGCGCGGGGCCGCAAGGTCGGCGAGTTCCTGCTGGCGGCGGCGCTCGAGCGGGCCGAGGCCATGGGCGTGGCCGACCGGCTGTACCTGCTGACCAACCGCAAGTGCGCGGCGGCCATCCACCTCTACGAGAAGCTCGGCTTCCAGCACGACGCCGAGATCATGGCGTTGTTCGGCGGCCGCTACGAGCGCTGCGACGTGGCGATGCGGTACTGGCCCGCTTCATGAATTCGTTGGCCGGAGAGGCGGATCAGGAAGACACCTGGGCCGCCGCCGCCTTCAGGACCGCCGTGGCGGCGT
>Ga0326721_10000432_pt1 | contig 12711 bp, 13 predicted proteins | sample SGPome_FD_203951 | JGI IMG/M metagenome (GOLD analysis project Ga0326721, IMG submission 203951) | Soil microbial communities from Southern Great Plains, Lamont, Oklahoma, United States - SGP_1_2016 | ecosystem: Engineered > Artificial ecosystem > Soil microcosm > Unclassified | place: USA...
CGTGCTCGCCTCGGTCACCGGCACTGCCGCGCTGCGCCGCGGTGACGCCCGGGTGCTGCTGGTCTCGCTGGGATTTCTCGCCGCAGCAGGCTTTCTGGGTTTGCATGCCCTCGCCACGCCGGGCGTGCTGCTCGACACCAAGAACGCGGGATTCACCGTCGCGACGCCGGTGGGAATCGCCATCGGATCCGTCTTCGCGGCGCTCTCCAGCGTGGAATTCGGCCTTCGCTCCGCCGCGGTGGTGCGGGCCGGGAGAAAGCTGCGGCTCGGCCTGCTGGCGCTGATGGGCCTGTGGGCTTTCCTCTCGCTGGCTACCCTGCCACCGCTGCACGAGCCGGCCCCGCCGGAACGCGCGGACGGAATCCTGATCGCTCTGGCGGTGCCGGCTGTCGCGCTGTACGGGTTCAGCGCGATTCGCTACCTGATGCTGTGGCGGGCGAGGCCGTCACTGATGCTGCTCGCGATCCTGTCAGCTTTCGCGTTGCTGGCCGAGGCGATGGTGGCCATCGTCTTCGCACGCAACTGGGCGCTGTCCTGGTGGGAATGGCACATCCTGATGCTGGCGGCGTTCGGCCTGGTCGCAGCCGGCGCCCGGCTGCAGTGGCACGAGGAGCGCTTCTCCGACCTCTACCTGCACGACACGGTGTCGGGAACCCGGGTGGTCAGCGTGTTGTTCGCCGATCTGCAGGGCTTCACGAGCTTCTCCGAGAGCCACCGGCCGGACGAGGTCACCGCGATGCTCAATACCTACTTCGACGTCGCCGTGCCGCCGGTCGTGGGCCAGCATGGCGGCAACATCGACCGGATCATCGGCGATGCCCTGATGGTCACCTTCAACAAGCTCGGCGACCAACCCGATCATGCGGTCCGCGCGGCGGCCGCCGGGCTCGCGCTGCAGGACGTCACCGCCGGCGTTGCGGCGGTGCACCCGGGTTGGCCGCGTTTCCGGGTCGGCATCAACACCGGGCCGGCAACCGTGAGCCTGCTGGGAACGGCGGGCGGACGGACTCACACCGTCATCGGTGACACGGTGAACGTCGCCGCCCGGATCGAGAGCCAAGCCCCGACCGGTGGGGTGGCGATCGGTCCCGCGACCAGGGCGGTGCTCAGGGATGCGACCGTGGAGTCGCTGGGAACCCTGGAGCTGAAAGGTAAATCCGATCCGCTGGAGATCTTTCAGCTGATTTCGCTGGCTCGCTGATTTCGCTGGCGCGCTGAGCGCTAGTTACGCACGTGCGGTGATCACGTCGAAGGCGTCGACAATTGCCGGCGTCGGCGGCGGTCCATCCAGAGCCACGCCGCGCTCGGCCATGACCTTTCCCATCGCCGGCATCAGCCGTTCGTCACGGAACCTGTCGTAGTGCCCCGAACTCTCCCAGACATCCACCACGTGCACGCCCTCGGACGTCAGGGTGAAGGTGTGCAGGATCAGCCCGTCCGGAGGATTGTCCCGAACGCCCATCTCCGTTGAGACCGCTTCGAGATCCTCGCGGCCGACGGGCAGATCTTGAGTCAGCAGAACGGCCATGATGGCCTCCCTCGTGGTCGGCAAGGTGCCGATGACGCCAGTGTGACCCTGCAATACCCGTCATAGCAATGATTCACAGGGCGTTCGAACCGCTGGATCACCTACAGAAAGCCAGCGAGCGCGTCGCGTAGCCGCAGCCGGGTGCCCTCGAGGTCGCCTGCCACGCTCGGGACGAGCACGGCATCCGGACGAGCGGCAAGCACTGCCAGCAGGTCGTCGTACAGCTGCGCCAGACCCGCTTCGCCACCTGCCATCGCGGCGGCTTCCCGGTGCTGTTCCGAGGCGTCTGGCGCGCACCCGCGGGCCAGGAATCGCGCGATCACGTTGTCCTTGCTGTCCATCAGCGCAAGGTGGCGGAACCCCGCGCCCACCTCTCGCGCCAGCGACTCCAGCCGCTCCACGAACGCCAGGCGGCCGAGGAACTGCGCGACCACGACGGCATGACCGCTCAGCAGGTGGGCGCGCGCGGCGGCTACCGCGAGGTCGCGCGCCAGCAGGCCGCTCTGTTGCGGGTGTTCCTCCCACCGGCCGAGTGAACGCCGCAGCAGGTCGATGTCCAGGCACAGGGCGAGCGGATGCTCACTCACGAGCAGGCGCGCCATCGTCGACTTGCCGACGCCAGGCGGCCCGTTGAGCAGCAGCAGGGGTCCGGCGGGCACCCGCGCACGGTCATGCGCCCGAGCAGTCACAGCAGCGGCAACTGCTCGCTCAGGTCCGCGCGGTTCCCGCTGGCCCGGACCTGACCGGCGGCCAATGCCTGCGACCAGTCGGCACGCCCCGTAGCCAGCAGCAGGAACGTGACCGGGTCGGTCTCGATCACGTTCGGCGGGGTCCCCCGGGTGTGCCGGGGCCCGGAGATGCACTGCACCGCGATCAGCGGCGGCACCCGCACCTCGACCGACCGGCCCGGATACTTCGCCGGGAGCATCCCGGCCAGGCTGCGCACCCCCACCCCGAGCGCGGCGCGATCCAGGACGATCGGCTCCCGGTCCGGCAACGACCGGCTCAGGTCCTGCGAATGCGCCAGCACCTCGAAGATGCGGGTGGTCAGGTAGTCCGCCGCGCTGATCGGCCCGCGCGGCGCCCGGACCACCTTCGGCAACGGCTCGGCCAGCCGGGCGCGCACCTGGCTCAGCAGCAGGTCCAGCTCGGTGAGCAGGTCATCCGGCGTCCGGTCGGCGGCCAGCTCGGCGGTGACCGCGTCGATCTGCCCGGCGTCCACCCGGTAGCGGGCGACGTAGTCGTGCAGCGCCAGCGGCGGCTCGTCGACGGGGGAGCCGACCGCGCCCAGCAGGCCTCGGAAGATCATCAGCACGTGCCCGGTCAGCAGCCTGACATCCCAGCCCGGCAGCACGCTCGGCACGCCGAACGCCTCCCGCGGCAGCTGCGCCAGCCAGTTCCGGATCAGCGCGGCCTGGGCCAGCAGCGGCCGGCTCGGATCGGATGGCATCGCTCAGCCGAAGAGCCGGGGCAGCGTCGAGGCCCAGGCCACCCGCAGCTCGGCCATCGGCAGCCGGAACTGGCCCTGCACCTCGATCGCCGACTCGAGGATGTCGAGCCGCCCGATCCGGGTGGCCAGCAGCCGCCGGGCAGCGCACAGGTCGGTGAACCTGACCTCTTCGGTGCGTGGCACGGACACGATCGCCCGGCCGGCCGACTCGGAGAACAGGAACACGAACGGGTCCATCCCGTCGGGCACGATGACCCGGATACCGCAGTTGCCGCGCAGGCAGGCCTCGGCCAGCCCCACGAACAGCCCGCCGTCGGACAGATCATGGGCGGCGTCGATCAGGCCATCCCGGGAGGCGTCGATCAGGACATCAGCCAGCAGCCGCTCCCGCTCCAGGTCGACCTTCGGCGGGCGGCCGCCGAGGAAGCCGTGCGCGACGTGGGCCCACTCCGAGCCGCCGAACTCGTCCCGGGTGTCGCCCAGCAGGTACAGCAGGGCGCCGTCGCCGCGCAGCGCCATCGGCGTCCGGCGGGTCACGTCGTCGATCACGCCGAGCACGCCGACCACCGGCGTCGGCAGGATCGCGGTGGTGCCGGTCTGGTTGTAGAAGCTGACGTTGCCGCCGGTCACCGGGATGCCCAGCTGCTGGCAGCCGTCGGCCAGCCCGCGGACCGCCTCGGCGAACTGCCACATCACCGCCGGGTCCTCCGGCGAGCCGAAGTTCAGGCAGTTGGTGACGGCCAGCGGCCGGGCGCCCGTCACGGCGACGTTGCGGTAGGCCTCGGCCAGCGCCAGCTGCGCGCCGGCGTACGGATCGAGCCGGGTGTAGCGGCCGTTGCCGTCCACCGAGACGGCGATGCCGACGTTGCTGTCCTCGCCGTCCGGCCCGGGCAGCCGGACCATGCCGGCGTCCTCGGGCTGGGCCAGCACGGTGTTGCCCTGCACGTACCGGTCGTACTGGTCGGTGACCCAGGACTTGTCGGCCAGGTTGGCCGAGGAGATCAACTTCAGCGCGGTGGCCCGCAGCTGCTCGCCGGTCTTGGGCCGGGGCAGGCCGTTGCCGTGCTCACCGTTGAGCGCGTCCTGGTCGTATGGGCGCCGCAGCGGCCGCCGGTAGACCGGCCCCTCGTGGGCCAGAGTGCGCGGCGGGACGTCGACGATCGTCTCTCCATGCCAGCGCATCACCAGCCGGTCGCCGCCGGTCACGGTGCCCAGCACGGTGGCGGTGACGTCCCACTTGGCGCAGACCTTGAGAAACGCCTCGAGGTTCTCCGGCGTCACGACCGCCATCATCCGTTCCTGGGACTCGCTCATCAGGATCTCTTCGGGCGCCAGCGTCTCATCGCGCAGCGGCGCCAGGTCCAGGTCGATGTGCATACCGCCGGCGCCGGCCGCGGCCAGCTCGGTCGTCGCGCAGGACAGCCCCGCCGCGCCCAGGTCCTGGATGCCGGTGACCAGGTCCGCGGCGAAGATCTCCAGGCAGCACTCGATCAGCACCTTCTCGGCGAACGGGTCGCCGACCTGGACCGCCGGCCGCCTGCGCTCCCCCTTGGCCTCGAAACTGGCGCTGGCCAGCACCGACGCGCCACCGATGCCGTCGCCGCCGGTGCGGGCGCCGAACAGCACCACCAGGCTGCCCGGGCCCTCCGCCTTGGCCAGCTTGATCCCATCCGCCGGCAGCACGCCGACGCACAGCGCGTTCACCAGCGGGTTGGCCAGGTAGCTGGGGTCGAACACCAGCTCGCCGCCGATATTGGGCAGCCCCAGGCAGTTGCCGTAGCTGCCGATCCCGGACACCACGCCGGGCAGCACCCGGGCGGTGTCGGGAGCGTTCGCCGCGCCGAAGCGCAGCGCGTCCATCACCGCGATCGGGCGCGCGCCCATGGTCAGGATGTCGCGGACGATGCCGCCGACGCCGGTGGCCGCGCCCTGGTGCGGCTCGACGTAGGACGGGTGGTTGTGGGACTCGATCTTGAAGGTGACCGCCAGGCCGTTGCCGACATCCACGACGCCGGCGTTCTCGCCCATGCCGACCAGCAAGGCCGAGCGAGCGCCTTCCGGAATCTTGTCGGCGAACTGCTTCAGGTGCACCTTGGACGACTTGTAGGAGCAGTGCTCGGACCACATCACCGAGTACATCGCCAGCTCGGAGCTGGTCGGCCGGCGGCCCAGGATCTCTTTGATCCGGGCGTACTCGTCCTTGGCCAGGCCCAGCTCGGCGTACGGCTGGGGCTGCCCGGCGGAGGACTCGGCGGCCTCGACCGTGTCGAGCGGCGTGAAGCGGCGAGTGGCGGTCACGCCTGCACCAGGCTGGTCAGGACGGAGCTGAAGAAGCCCAGGCCATCAGCGCTCGGGCCGGTCAGCGGGTCGATCGCATGCTCGGGATGCGGCATCAGGCCGACCACGTTGCCGGCCTCGTTACAGATGCCGGCGATGTCGCGATAGGAGCCGTTCGGGTTGCCGTCGAGGTAGCGAGCCACCACCCGGCCCTCGCCTTCGAGCTCGTCCAGGACCCGCTTGGGCGCCACGAAGCCTCCGTCGATGTTCTTGATCGGGATCACCAGCCGCTGGCCGTCGGAGTAGTCGGCGGTCCAGGGGGTACCGGAGCGCTCGATCCGCAGCCGCTGGTCGCGGCAGACGAACCGGCGCTGGGCGTTGCGGATCAGCGCGCCGGGCAGCAGGTGGGCCTCGCACAGCACCTGGAAGCCGTTGCAGATGCCGAGCACCGGCAGGCCGTTGCGGGCGCCGTCGATGATGGACTCCATCGCCGGTGAGAACCGGGCGATCGCGCCGCACCGCAGGTAGTCGCCATAGGAGAAGCCGCCGGGCAGCACCACCGCGTCGACGTCGGCCAGCCACTTGTCGCCGTGCCACAGGGGCACCGGCTCCGCTCCGGCCAGCCGGACGGCGCGCACGGCGTCGCGATCGTCAAGGCTTCCGGGAAAGGTCACGACTCCGACACGCACGCTCACGCCCACAGGTTACCGGCTGGGCTGCCTGCTCCCTGCCCGGACGCCGGACCGGGGCCGGTCAGCGGGAAATGGTGAAGTCCTCGATCACCGGGTTGGCCAGCAACGTGTCGGCGAGCTTGGTCACGGTGGCGTCGTCGAGGTCGTCGTCGACGTCGAGCTCGAAGTGCTTGCCCTGCCGCACCGAGTTCACGCCCTCGATTCCGAGCCGGGTCAGCGCGCCCAGGATGGCCTGGCCCTGCGGGTCCAGGATCTCGGGCTTCATCACGACGTCGACTACCACGCGGGCCACTGCTGCTCCTTCGATCGGCTGAGGGCAGCCTAGTGGGGGCGCGTCCGACCCGGCGACGTAGCGTCGTGGTCCGTGCAGCGGGTTCTGATCGCCGGCTCGTCCGGTTCGGGCAAGTCGACGCTGGCCGCGGCCCTCGCGCGGCGGCTCGGACTGCCCTACGTCGAGCTGGACTCGCTGTATCACGGGCCCGGCTGGGTGCCGCGACCGGAGTTCCTCGACGACGTCCGGGCGGTCGCCGCCGGGAGCCGCTGGGTGTCGGAATGGCAGTACGCCCCGGCGCGGCCGGTGCTGCTCGAACGCGCCGACACCCTGATCTGGCTGGACCTGCCCCGGTTCACCGTGATACAGCGGGTGCTGCGCCGGTCGTTCCGGCGGGCGGCTTGGTCCGAACCATTCTTCAACGGCAACACCGAGACGTTCCGGTCCTGGCTCGATCCGGAACATCCGATCAGGTGGGCGTGGAGCACCCATGCCGGGCTGCGGGCGAAGGTGCTGGCCGCGATCGAGCAGCGACCGGAGCTGACCGTGGTCAGGTTGCGGTCACCTGGTCAGGTACGCCGGTGGCTGCGCTCAGTCGAGGGTGGCTGAGGGGAAGTCGGACCGGAACAGGGCCATCAGGAGGATGTCCTCGTACCGGCCGCCGGACCAGGCCTGCTCGCGCAGCCGGCCCTCCTCGACGAAGCCGACCGCGCAGTAGGACCGGATCGCCCGCTCGTTGCTGCCGTGCACCGTCAGCCACAGCTTGCGGAAGTTCTGCATCCGGAAGCCGTAGTCCACCAGCAGGCTCAGCGCCTCTCGCCCGTAGCCGCGGCCCCAGTAGGCGCGGTCGCCGATCCCGATGCCCACCTCGGCGGTGCCGCTGCGCCGGTCGGAATTGAACAGCCCGCAGTCGCCGATGAACCGCCCATCGGCCTCGATGGCGAAGTTCGGGCTGTCCTTGTCCTTGGCCTGCTCGGCGACGAAGTCCCTGACCACCTCGAAGGTCCGCGGCCGAGGCGGGTCGCCGCCGCCGAGCAGCTCGACTTCGACATCGTTCTTGAACTCGGTCAGCCTCGGCAGATCGGCCTCGGTCAGGGCCCGCAGCGTGACCCGCTTTCCTACCAGCATCGTGGCGCCATCCATCCGTTGTCAGCGGCCCGCTTTCCGCAGGGCGCGGAGACCGGCTAGGACCGAGCCGGAGCCAGCCAGTCGGCGAACCGTAACCCGGTGAGCCGCTCGTACGCATCCAGATATCGCTGGCGGGTGGCGGCCACCACCTCGTCCGGCAGCGGGGGCGGCGGCTGATCGGAGCGCCGGTCCCAGCCCGAGGCGGGTGAGGTCAGCCAGTCCCGGACGTACTGCTTGTCATAGCTGGGCTGCCGCCCGCCCGGCCGCCACTGGTCGGCCGGCCACAACCGCGAGGAGTCCGGCGTCAGCACCTCGTCGCCGAGCATCAGCTCACCGGTGCAGGAGTGCAGCCCGAACTCGAACTTGGTGTCGGCCAGCAGGATGCCGCGGTCGGCGGCGATGCCGCGCGCTCGGGCGTAGATGGCCAGGCTGAGCTCCCGCAGCCGGCCGGCGGTCCGCTCCCCCACCTGCGCGACGACGGCGGCGAAGCTGATGTTCTCGTCGTGCTCGCCGAGCGCGGCCTTCGCGGCGGGGGTGAAGATCGGCTCGGGCAGCCGGTCGCCGTCCACCAGCCCGGCCGGCAGGGCGATGCCGCACACCGAACCGGTGGCCTGGTAGTCCAGCAGGCCACCGCCGGTCAGGTAGCCGCGGACCACCGCCTCGACCGCGATCATGTCCAGCTTGGAGCACAGCAGCGCCCGGCCGCGCCAGGCGTCCGGGATCAACTCGTCGTCGCAGCTGAGCAGGTGGTTGCCGACCAGATCGGCCAGCTGGGCGAACCACCACACCGACATCGCGGTCAGGATCCGGCCCTTGTCCGGGATCTCGGTGGCCAGCACATGGTCGAAGGCCGAGATCCGGTCACTGGCCACCATGACCAGGTGGCCGGTGTCGGTGGCGTAGAGGTCGCGCACCTTGCCGGAGTGGAGGTGGGTAAGCCCGGCGTCTGGCTGCTGGGTGGCCGTAGTCGGAGGCACCAGGCGATCCTGTCACACCCGGATAACGATGCTGGTTCCCCGCGACCGGCGACCTGCGTGCTCGGTCATGGCGACCTTCGGAAACAGATCTTGTAGTAATGAGACCAAGTATTGACCCGAGTTGTAGTAAGCCCTACAGTCTAGGAATTCCTGGTGCACGGGCGACGTGCCAGCACCGATCACCGGTACCTCTTTAGAGGGAGCGACGATGAAAGCCACCGGAACGACCCACACCCGAGCCGCGATCGCGAGCCTGATCGTGGCGGTCAGCGCCGCGGCCTGCAGCTCGTCCGGTGGCGGTGGCGCCACCACGGCCGGCGCCGCGAAGGGCGGCCACGACGGCGGGGTGGCGACCGGCGTCACGATGAGCGCCCTGCAGAAGCAGGTCGACCTTTCCCAATGCGGCAAATCGACCCGCGCGGTCAAGCACGACCTCGGCGTGACCACGATCAGCGGCACGCCCAAGCGGGTCGTCGCACTGGAGTTCTCCTTCGCCGACGCGGCGGCCAACGCGGGCATCATGCCGATCGGCATCGCCGATGACAACAAGACGTCGAAGGTGACGGCCCTGATGGCCGGCATCACGCACTACACCTCGGTAGGTCTGCGTTCCGCGCCGAACCTGGCATCGATCAGCGCGCTCAAGCCGGACCTCATCATCGCCGACACCACCCGCGACGCCAAGATCTACTCCCAGTTGAAGTCCATCGCGCCGACGATCTCGGAGAAGAGCGTCGGCGTCGGCTACGACGACACCCTCGCCACCGACCTGGCGATCTCCGTCGCCCTCGGCCGGTGCGACCAGATGAAGGCCGCCTTGGCCAAGCACATCGCCGCCATGGGCAGCATCGCCAAGGACATCCCGGCGGGCGAGCACAAGACGTTCGTCTATGCCGACATCGTCCCGCCGAACTTCAACGCGCACAGCGCGGACCAGTGGGAGCCGCAGATCCTGGCCACCCTGGGCCTGCGCTCGGTGCTCCCGCCCAAGCCGGGGTCGCGCTTCGTCGCCATGACGCTCGAGAGCCTCTACACCGCCAATCCCGACGTCATGTTCCTCGGCATCGACGGCCCGGAGAAGACCCTCGTCGACCAGTGGAAGACCAGCCCGGTGTGGAAGCAGATCAGCGCGGTGAAGAACAACGCGGTGTACTTCGTGCCCGACGCGCTGTGGTCCTCCGAACGCGGTCTCAAGACGTCGGAAGTCGTGCTTCGCCAGGCCCTGGATCACGTTACGAAGTCAGGTAAGTAGACCGGTGTACGCGACCCCCGACAGAGTGCCCAGGTGGGTGAGATGACGCGTACGGTTGGCGCCGTGAAGGCCGGTCCGGCGGCTGCGGCGCCTGCCGCGGTCCGCAAGCCGCAGGTCAGGTACGGCGCCTCGACAGTGGTCGCGGTGGCGGCGCTCGCGCTGGTCGCGGTCGGCATCGGCTGGAGCGTCGCCATCGGGCCGACGCACCTCGGAATCGGGACGATCGTCCGGTCGGTGCTGGTCGGCGGGGACTCGACGGACGCCGCCATCGTGCACGGGATCCGGTTGCCGCGCGTCATCCTGGCCGCGCTCGTCGGCGCCAGCTGCGCGGTCGCCGGCGTCATCATGCAGGCGGTCACCGCGAACTCGCTCGGCGCGCCGGAGATCCTCGGCGTCAACGCAGGGGCGGCGTTCGTGGCGGTGGCCTCGCTGACCTTCGCCACCGGGCTGTCCAGCGTCAGCCTCGTCCCGCTCGCCATGATCGGGGCGGCGATCTGCGGAATCCTGGTGATGGTGACGGCCGGCCTCGGTCGCGGCCGCACCGATCCGGTGCGGATCGTCCTCGCCGGCGTCACGCTGACGACGGTGATCTTCTCCGTCATGCAGGCGATGATCATCCTGGTCGACCCGTCGACCTCGTCGCTGTTCCACTGGCTGGTGGGCGGTGTCAACGTGGGCACCTGGTCCGACAGCCGCACGATCCTTCCCTGGACCGTGATCGGCCTGGTCGGGGCGATGGCGATCGCCGGCAAGCTCAACATCCTCGGCCTCGGCGAAGACCTCGCCCGCGGCCTCGGTATCCGGGTCGGGCAGGTCCGGGTGCTCGGGTCGGTGCTGGTGATCATCCTGGCCGGCGCTTCGGTCGCGGTGGCCGGGCCGATCACCTTCGTCGGCCTCGTGGTGCCGCACATCGTGCGCAAGCTGGTCGGCATCAACCACTACGTCCTGATCCCGCTCTGCGCGCTGGTCGGCGCCGACATGCTGATCTACGCCGACATCGCCTCGCGCTACATCAACCCGCCGTCCGAGGTCCCGTCCGGCGTCGTCACCGCCTTCATCGGCGCGCCGTTCTTCATCTATCTCGCTCGCCGTCAGAAGGGTGACCAATGACCGCGATCGCCACCGCTCCCGCGCCGGCGCCTGCGCCGGCCGTACGGACGCGCCACCTCACGCCGGAGCGCCGCCGCCGGATGCTGCTCGCCGGCGTCGGAGTCGCTTGTGTCGTCATGACCCTCGTCAGCCTGATGGTCGGGGCGGTCACGTACTCACCGGCCGACGTGTGGCATGCCGTGACCGGGTCCGGCCAGGGCGAGGGCGGCTTCGTGATCACCCACTTCCACCTGCCACGCATGCTGCTGTGCTGGGTGGTCGGAATCGGGCTCGCCGTCTCCGGCGGCGTGATGCAGGGCGTCATCCGCAACCCGCTCGCCGCACCGAACATCGTCGGCGTGACCCACGGCGCGGGCCTGGCCGCCATCCTCGTCGTGCACGTGCTGCCGACCATGCCCTCCTCGCTTATTCCGGTGGCCGCGTTCGCCGGCGGCCAGCTGTCCATCGTCGTGGTGTACGCGGCGGCCTACCGGCGCGGCGCGAGCCCGGCCCGGCTGGCGCTGGTCGGGGTCGCGGTCGGCGCGCTGTGCAACGCCGGGATCCTCTTCCTGCTGGTGCGCTACCCGCTGAACTCCAGCGCCGCCCTCACCTGGCTGGCCGGCAGCCTCTACGCCCGCGACATGTCCTCGTTCTGGCAGATCCTGCCGTGGGTGGCCGTGCTCGTCCCGCTGCTGCTGCACTACGCCCACCGGCTGGACACGCTCGGCCTCGGCGACGACCTCGCGGCCGGCCTGGGCGAGCCGGTGGAGCGGACCCGGCTGATCACGCTGTTCCTGTCGGTCACCCTGGCGAGCGCGGTCGTCGCCAGCGCCGGCACGATCGGGTTCGTCGGCCTCGTCGCGCCCCACATCGCCAGGCGGCTCGTCGGCGGGCGGCACCTCACCTACCTGCCGGTGGCCGGCCTCGTCGGCGCGCTGCTGATGCTCGTCGCCGACACCATCGCGCGCGGCGCCGACCCGCCGCTCGAACTGCCGTGCGGCCTGATCACCTCGGTGATCGGCGCGCCGTACTTCCTCTACCTACTCACCAAGACCGGCAAGGCCGGCGGACGCTGAAGGAGTGACGGTGCGGCTACAAGCTGAAAGCGTCGAACTCGCCTACGACGACAAGGTGATCGCGCGCGACCTCTCCATCACGGTGCCGGACGGCAAGATCAGCGTGCTGATCGGGCCCAACGGGTCGGGCAAGTCGACCGCGCTGCGGGCGCTGGCCCGGTTGCTCAAACCGAACCAGGGCAGCGTCGTCCTCGACGGCAAGTCGATCCACGAGATGTCGACGAAGGAGGTCGCCCGCCGGCTGGCGATCCTGCCGCAGATGCTGGTGGCTCCGGAGTCGATCACGGTGGAGGACCTCGTCTGGTTCGGCCGCCACCCCTACCGCAATTCGCTGCGCTCACCCGGTTCGGCCGACAAGGAGGCGGTGGAGTGGGCGCTCGACGTGACCGGTAGCACCGCGCTGCGCCACCGGCACGTCGACCAGCTCTCCGGCGGCCAGCGGCAACGCGCCTGGATCGCGCTGTGCCTTGCCCAGGGGACCGACCTCATCCTGCTCGACGAGCCGACGACGTTCCTCGACATCGCCTACCAGATGGACGTGCTCGATCTGTTGCACGACCTGAACCGCGACCAGCAGAAGACGATCGTCATGGTGCTGCACGACGTCAACCAGGCGGCCGAGTACGCACAGCACGTCTTCGTCCTGCGCGACGGAACGCTCGTCTCCGAAGGAGATGCGGAGTCGGTGCTGACCTGCGACATGATGCGCAACGTGTTCGGCATCGAGTCACAGATCCTGGTGCACCCGGTGAGCGGCAAGCCGCTCTGCGTTCCGGTCAAGGGTCGCCAGCGCGCGCTGGCCGATGCCCGCCTCGCGCCCGCCGTCTGATCGGCCGGTGCTCGAGGTACCGGCGCCCGCCCTCGGACGGGCGGGGCTACGCGCGCTGCTCGAGGACCGGTGGGCGATGGTGGACGCCGAGCTCGCCCCCCTGCCCAGCGAGCGGGACCTGAACGTCCGGGTGGGCGGGCGG
>Ga0326721_10000433_pt1 | contig 12710 bp, 12 predicted proteins | sample SGPome_FD_203951 | JGI IMG/M metagenome (GOLD analysis project Ga0326721, IMG submission 203951) | Soil microbial communities from Southern Great Plains, Lamont, Oklahoma, United States - SGP_1_2016 | ecosystem: Engineered > Artificial ecosystem > Soil microcosm > Unclassified | place: USA...
CGCCCTGATAGCCGCTGAGCACCGCGTCGATCTGCCCGAAGACACCGCGGTCCTCGATGCCCGCGACGACCTCGCGCACGTCAGACGGGTCGATCATCGGGCCGCGCCAGGCGCCGTACCCGGTGTGGTTGGAGAAGTTCACCGTGTAGACCGGGAACACCTCCACGCCGATGCGCTGCAGCGGGAACACTGCGGCCGAGTTGCCGACGTGGCCGTACGCGACGGCCGACTGGATGGAGAGGATCTTCATCTCTCGATCCTTTCATTCAGGGCGGGATCCAACCCGCTTCGGGTGGTCATCGCGCGGCGGCGACGAGGTCGGTGACGAGAGTCGCGGCATCCGCATCGGAGAGATCGTGCACCGTGAGGCGGAGGTGCTTCGAGGCCTCGGCGCGATCATCGAGCGCGAACTCGTCGCCCGTGCGGGCAAGCCACCCGCGGCGCATCAGCTGCTCGGCGACGAGCCGAGCGGGCCGGGGGAGTTCGATCCAGAGGCTCAGGCCGTCGGATTCCGGGGCGGGGAGCCCGTGATCGCGCAGCCGTTCGGCGAAGGCGGCGTTGCGATCGGCGTAGTGCGTGCCGGCCTCCGCGATGGTCGCGGCCGCGCTGTCGTCGGTGAGTTGCGCGAGCGTCAGGCGTTGCAAGAGGTGGCTCACCCACGTGGTGCCGGGGCTCAGGCGCATTGCGAGACGTTCGGCGGTGGCCGGATCGGTGGCGGCGATCGCCAGGCACATATCGGGACCCAGGAACTTCGACACCGACCGCACTAGGGCGAACCGCCGGTGGGAGGGGCCGATCAGCGACTCGTACCGTCGCCGGGAGAGCATCGAGAAGTGGTCGTCCTCGATGATCAGCACGTACGGATAGTCGGCCAGCACCGTGCGGAGATCGGCCGCTCGTCGGGCGGTGAGGCTCGCACCGGTGGGGTTCTGGGCCCGCGGGGTGCAGATCACGGCGCGGACACCAGATTCGAGGGCCGCACGGAGCCCGTCGACGGTCATGCCTTCGGAGTCGACGGGAACTGGAACGGCGCGGTATCCGCCGAGACGGACGGTGTGGATGCTGGCGAGGAAGCACGGGTCCTCGAGCGCGACGGCGTCGTCGCGCATCAGCGCCTGCGCGAGCAGCCGTTCGACGGCATCTACCGCACCGCTGGTGATCGTGATGCGGAAGTCGGTGTTGCCGAGGTCGGCGGCGATCCAGTCCCGCGCCCACTCGTCGAGGCTCCGATCGATGATCGGCTCGCCGTAGAGCACCGGGCGGCCGGTCACGGTCGCGAGGGCGCGAGAGGGATCGGGTATGCGCGTCGGATCGGGATTGCCGGTGCCGATGTCGCGCAGCACGGTGTCGGCGGCGTAGCCCTCCTGCGCCACCGACTCGACGCCGGTGATGGTCGTGCCTGCTCGGCCCCGAGAGACGACGAGGCCGGCCTGCGCCAGCTGGCGGTAGGCGGCCACGGCCGTGTTGCGATTGACCCCGAGCATCGCCGCGAGCTCCCGAACAGGAGGGAGCGAGTCCCCGGGGCGCAACGCACCCCGATCGCGCAGGCCGCGCACACTGTCGGCGATGTCGGCTGCGGTCGTTCCCGTGATGTCGGTGCTCATGTGTCCTCACATCGATTCTAGATCGAACGAGACGATGCTACGGTTTGACATAGATCAAAAGACTTATTGGTTCATCTGAGAGGAACGCTATGAACGACCAGGCACCCACGACAGGATCTGCACGCGTCAAGCGCGGCCTCGCCGAGATGCTCAAGGGCGGCGTGATCATGGACGTCGTCACCGCCGACCAGGCGAAGATCGCCGAAGATGCCGGCGCCGTGGCCGTCATGGCGCTGGAACGCGTGCCGGCCGACATCCGCGCCCAGGGCGGGGTCTCGCGCATGAGTGACCCCGACATGATCGACAGCATCATCGACACGGTGTCGATCCCGGTGATGGCGAAGTCCCGCATCGGCCACTTCGTCGAGGCCCAGGTGCTCCAGGAGCTCGGCGTCGACTACATCGACGAGTCCGAGGTGCTCTCGCCGGCGGACTACGTGAACCACATCGACAAGTTCGACTTCACCGTGCCCTTCGTCTGCGGCGCCACGAACCTGGGCGAGGCGCTGCGTCGCATCAACGAAGGCGCGGCCATGATCCGCTCCAAGGGCGAGGCGGGCACCGGTGACGTCTCCGAGGCCATGAAGCACATCCGCAAGATCCGCGGACAGATCGCCGCGCTGACCGCACTGCCCAAGGACGAGCTGTTCGTCGCCGCCAAAGAGCTCCAGGCGCCGTACGAGCTGGTCGCCGAGATCGCCGAGACCGGCAAGCTCCCCGTGGTGCTCTTCGTCGCCGGTGGAGTGGCGACGCCGGCGGATGCCGCGATGATGATGCAGCTCGGAGCCGACGGCGTCTTCGTCGGATCCGGCATCTTCAAGTCGGGCAACCCGGCCGAGCGTGCGAAGGCGATCGTGAAGGCGACCACGTTCTTCGATGACGCCAAGGTGATCGCCGAGGTGTCTCGAGGACTCGGCGAGGCGATGGTCGGGATCAACGTCACCGACCTGCCTGCCCCGCACCGTCTCGCCGAGCGTGGCTGGTAGTCCCCGGGTCGGAGTGCTCGCGCTGCAGGGTGACGTGCGCGAGCACGCCGCCCTGCTCGCAGGTTTGGGTGCCGATGTGGCTCTCGTTCGGCGTCCGAGCGAGCTCTCGACGGTCGACGGACTGGTGATTCCGGGTGGGGAGTCGAGCGTCATCGACAAGCTCTCCCGGATCTTCGGGATGCAGGAGCCCATTCGCGCAGCGATCCGCAGGGGGATGCCGGTGCTCGGGACCTGCGCCGGACTCATCATGCTGGCGGATTCGATCGTGGATGCCATCGACGGCCAGGAGTCGTTCGGCGGCCTCGACGTCGTCGTGCGTCGAAACGCGTTCGGGCGCCAGGTCGAGTCGTTCGAGGCCGAGCTCGACGTGCCGTCGCTCGGCCCCGCGCCGGTGAACGCGGCGTTCATCCGTGGCCCGGTCGTCGAGTCGGTCGGAGAGGCCGCTCGTGCGCTGGCGGCATTGCCCGACGGGCGCGTCGTCGCGGTCGAGCAGGGGAACCTTCTCGGTCTCAGCTTCCATCCGGAGATCACGGGGGAGACGCGCTTCCACCAGCGCTTCCTCGATCACGTGCGCGCCTTCGCGGCGGCCGCCGCCTAGACGGCGGACAGGCGGCGGATCGCGTCGACCGTGCGCTCGATGTCGTCGGTGGTCGTGACCCACGATGACATCGAGCAGCGCAGCGCCGCGCGCCCGCGCCACTCGGCACCGGTGACGGCGGCCGTGCCGTCCACGAGTATCGCCTCGCCCAGGGCGCGGGTCGCGGCATCCGATCCGGTGCGGAACATGACCTGCGTGTAGACGACCTCGTTGACGACGTCGATTCCGTCGATCGATTCGAGTCCCGCAGCCATCGCGAGGGCGTTGGCGTGCAGGCGATCCAGGAGCGCCGCGATGCCGGACCGGCCCAGGCTCCGCATCGCCGCCCACGCCGGCACTCCGCGTGCCCGCCGGGAGAGCTCGGGCGTGACGTCCCAGGGATCCAGACCCGAGTAGATGAGATAGTCGCCGCCCGTGCGGAACGCCGCGATCGAGTCGGCGGGGTCCCGCACGATCGCCATGCCGCAGTCGTAGGGCACGTTCAGGGTCTTGTGGGCGTCCGTGGCCCAGGAATCCGCGAGGTCCATCCCCGCCGTCAGAACGCGCAGCGACGGGGATGCAGCGGCCCAAAGCCCGAATGCGCCGTCGATGTGCACCAGGCCTCGTGTCGCTTCGCGATCGGGATCAGCTCGGCGAAGCCGTCGAAGGCGCCGGTGTGCACCTCGCCGGCCTGCAGGCACACGATCGCCGGGCCGTTCGTCTCGGCGAGCGCCCGCTCCAGGGAATCCGCTCGCATCCGGCCCTGAGCATCCGAGTCCACGACGGTCAGCTCCCGGCGTCCGATCCCGAGGAATCGCGCCGCCCGATCGATTGATCCGTGCCGATCCGCACCCACGACGAAACGCAACGGGGGAGCGTCGCGCACGCCGCGCTCGGCGACGTCCCACCCGGCCCGCGCCATCACCGCGTGACGTGCGGTGGACAGGCAGGTGAAGTTCGCGAGTTGGCCGCCCGTGACGAAGCCCACGCTCGCGGATCGGGGGAGACCGAACAGATCGAGCATCCACTGACCCGCCACGCGCTCCAGGGCGACGGTCGTCGGGGTCAGCGTCGAAGACCCCGAGTTCTGGTCCCATGCGGACACCAGCCAGTCAGCTGCCAGCGCCGCGGGCAACGTCGAACCGATCACGAAACCGAAGAAGCGTCCGCCGGGGATCGCCACCAGTCCCGGATCGGCCTGCGCAGCGATCTCTTCGATCACCGCGGCCGGGTCGGCGCCCTCGTCGGCCAGCGGACCACCGAAGACGGCGAGCATGTCGTCAAGGGTCGCCCGGGGCCAGACGGGGCGTTCATCGACGGTTTCGAGAAAGGCGAGGGCCGCACGATGCGCCGCGTCGAGCGTGGCCCCGATGCCGCTGTCGTCCATAGCCTCAGGACTACACCCGCGCGGCCTCGCGCGCCAGGTGTCGTGCCGCGCAGATCGCGCCGCCGTGCGATGCGGAAGCGTTTCGGTAGACTGGACGGCGCCCTGGACACGGCTCCGGGGCGGATACGACGAGCGGAGAGAAATGTCCGGGCATTCCAAGTGGGCGACCACGAAGCACAAGAAAGCCATCATCGACTCCCGCCGGGCGAAGTCGTGGGCGAAGCTCATCAAGAACATCGAGGTCGCAGCGAAGCTCGGCGGGCCCGACCTTCAGGGCAACCCGACTCTCTTCGACGCGGTGCAGAAGGCGAAGAAGACCTCTGTCCCCAAGGACAACATCGACCGCGCGGTGAAGCGCGGCGCCGGCATCGGCGGCGAAGCCGTCGAGTACCTGTCGATCATGTACGAAGGCTACGGACCCAACGGCGTGGCCATGATGATCGAGTGTCTGACCGACAACAAGAACCGTGCCGCCGCTGAGGTGCGCACCGCGCTGAGCCGCAACGGGGGAACGCTCGCCGACCCGGGCAGCGTCGCCTACAACTTCTCGCGCAAGGGCGTCATCGTCGTCGGTGCAGAGGGCACGAGCGAGGACGACGTCATGCTCGCGGTTCTCGAAGCGGGTGCCGAGGAGATCGAGCCCCACGCCGAGGGCTTCGAGGTCATCACCGATGCGGCCGACCTCGTCGCCGTCCGCAGCGCGCTGCAGGATGCCGGGATCGACTACGAGTCCGCCGACGTCGAGTTCGTGCCGAACCTCAAGGTCGAGATCGACGCCGACACGGCACGCAAGATCTTCCGCCTCATCGACGCACTCGAAGACAGTGAAGACGTGCAGAACGTATTCACGAACTTCGACCTGTCGGCCGAGGTGCAGGCGGAGCTCGAGAACGACGACGCGTAGGCGCGTCACGGCGACGACGTCGGCGATGCCGCTTAGCCTGGGGGAGTGACCTCCACTTCCCTGCGCGTCCTGGGCATCGACCCCGGCCTCACCCGCTGCGGTGTGGGAGTCGTCGACGTCGATCGGTCGCGCCGCGGCACGCTGGTGCACGTCGGCGTGATCCGCTCGTCTCCGGATGCTCCGATCGGAGAGCGCCTGGCGATCGTCGCCGCAGGAATCCGCGAGGTCATCGCCGAGCACCAACCCCAGGCGGTCGCCGTCGAGCGGGTGTTCGCGCAGCAGAACAGTCACACCGTCATGGGGACGGCACAGGCGAGTGGCGTGGCGTTGCTGCTCGCGGCCGAGGCCGGTCTTCCCGCGCAGACGCACACGCCGAGCGAGGTCAAGGCCGCCGTGACCGGCTACGGCTCGGCGGACAAAAGGCAGGTTCAGGCGATGATCGCCCGCATCCTGCGACTCGATGCTCCTCCTCAACCGGCGGATGCTGCCGATGCACTCGCCATCGCTCTCTGCCATGCCTGGCGGCGGGGGAGTGCGGGCACCGCCTCGGCGGGAGCGCTCACTCCGGCACAGCGCGCCTGGGCAGAGGCGGAGCGTGTCGGTCGAACATATCTACGACCCGGCGCATAGGCTGAGGGGATGATCTCCTCGCTGCACGGCGCCGTCCTGCACACCACCACCGACCAGGTCATCATCGACGTGGGCGGGGTCGGCTTCTCGGTCGCCGTCCCGGCAGACGTCGCGCACACCGCGGTCGTCGGTGAGCAGCTGCGCCTGCACACCAGCTTGATCGTCCGGGAAGACGCGCTGTCCCTCTACGGGTTCGCAGACCGCGACGAGCTCGAGATCTTCGGGCTACTGATCAGCGTCACCGGTGTCGGGCCGAAATCCGCCCTCGGTGTTCTCTCCCACCTCACGGTCGACCAGATCGCCGAGGCGGTCACCTCCGAAGACGATGCGCCGTTCCGCCGCGTGTCGGGAATCGGGCCGAAGACCGCGAAACTCATCGTGCTGCAGCTCGCCGGCAAGGTGCACGCGACGAGCCCGTCCGCGCCGGCTTCGAGCGGTCCGGTCGACATCGTCAGCCAGGTCTCCGCCGCGCTCATCGGCCTCGGGTGGTCCGAAAAGGTCGCGGCCGAGGCCGCCGCGCAGACGGCAGCGGAGGCATCCGATGCCGAGCGGGCGTCCGTGGCCGCGCTGCTGCGCCGCACCCTCGCTCTGCTGGGGCCGGCGCGTGTCTGACGCCCTCGACGCCAGCGAACCCGTCGACGAGACAGAACTCGCGATCGAGGGCGCCCTGCGCCCGTCGAGCCTCGGCGAGTTCGTCGGGCAACAGAAGGTGCGCGGACAACTGCAGCTTCTGCTCGAAGCCGCGCGCATCCAGAACCGCCCGGCCGATCACATCCTGCTCGCCGGTCCTCCGGGGTTGGGTAAGACCACGCTCGCGATGATCGTCGCGCACGAGAGCGATCGACCCCTCCGTCTCTCCAGCGGCCCCGCGATCCAGCATGCGGGCGATCTGGCCGCGCTGCTGTCGAGCCTCGTCCCCGGCGAAGTGCTCTTCATCGATGAGATCCACCGCATGGCGCGTTCGGCCGAAGAGATGCTCTACCTCGCGATGGAGGACTTCCGGATCGACATCATGGTCGGCAAGGGGGCAGGGGCGACGAGCATCCCGCTCGAGTTGGCGCCGTTCACCCTCGTGGGAGCGACCACGCGCTCGGGACTGCTCCCCAACCCGCTGCGCGACCGCTTCGGCTTCACCGGGCATCTGGAGTTCTACGAGGAGCACGAGCTCGAGCAGGTCATCTCGCGCTCGTCATCGATGCTGAGGGTCGACCTGCCGAGGGATTCCCTCGCCGAGATCGCGCGTCGGTCCCGGGGTACCCCCCGCATCGCGAACCGACTGCTGCGTCGCGTGCGCGACTACGCACTCGTGCACGGCGACGGCGCGGCCACGCTGCACGATGTGAAGGCCGCGCTCGAGCTCTACGACGTCGACCCGATCGGTCTGGACCGTCTCGACCGGGCGGTGCTGGAGGCGCTCGTACGACGGTTCAAGGGTGGGCCGGTGGGGCTCAGCACGCTCGCCGTCGCGGTCGGTGAAGAAGCCGAGACCGTCGAGGCGGTGGTCGAGCCGTACCTGGTGCGCATCGGATTCCTCGGCCGCACCCCGCGCGGACGTGTGGCGATGCCGGAGGCGTACGCGCACCTCGACATTCCGCACTCGGATGGGACGCTTCATCTGCATGACCTATAATCACTGAAGACTTCCCCGATACCTCTGTGCGCCCAAAGGCTGGTGCGTGCACCTGAGAAAGGCGCTTCCCCATGCCCATGGAAATTCTGCTCTTCGGCCTCCTCGCCGTGCTCCTCGTCTTCATGATCTTCAACACGCGCAAGCGCAGCAAGCAGATGAAGGCCGAGCAGGAAGAGAAGGCCACGAAGACCGTTCCGGGTGTGCGCGTGCTCCTCCAGGGCGGCATCTTCGGAACCATCGTGTCGTACGACCCCGATGACCTCGACCACCCGGCTTCCGTCGAGATCGCTCCGGGAGTGGTGATCGAGGTGCACAGCCAGGCCATCCTGCGCATCGTCGAGCCCAAGGACATCGTGCTCGACGACGCCGAGATCACCGAGCTCGACACCGTGGCCGACGACGCGATCCCTGCGACGGAGACTCCCGAAGAGACCCGCGCGCGCCTCGACCGCGACGCAGACAACAAGTAAGCAGTCCGCGGGGTCCCTCCCGCACTTCGCTCTTCCGGCCTCGCAGAAAGCTGAAAACACGTGGCTTCATCCTCTCCAGTCCGTCACGCCTGGCGGGTCCTTCTCGGCCTGCTCCTCGTGACGGGTGTGCTCTTCGGCATCAACGCCGTCGGCGTCCACGTGTTCGATAAGAGCTCCTGGGCTCCAGAGCTCGCTCTCGACCTACAGGGCGGCACGCAGATCGTCCTGAGCGCCGAGACCGAAGACGGCGCAGCGCCGTCTTCGGAGCAGCTCGACCAGGCCGCCTCGATCATCCGCCAGCGCGTCGACGCCTCCGGTGTCGCCGAGGCCGACATCACGACCGAGGGCGGACAGAACATCGTCGTCCAGATCCCGGGTGTTGCCGACCAGCAGACGCGCGATCGCATCACGAGCAGCGCCCAGCTCGAGTTCCGCCCCGTGCTCGCGACCACAGCGGCCGCCAGCACCTTCGTCGGAGAAGACGGGAACGAGACGCCGTACCCGGCTCCGGACGACTCCCTCGAGGCGACGCCGACGGTCGATCCGACCGACGCGAGCGACCTGAACTGGGTGACTCCGAAGCTGCAGGCCGAGTTCCTCGCCTACGACTGCGCCAACCCCGAGAACGCGGCGAAGCGCCCGTCGGCCGATGAGCCGATGGTGGCGTGCGACACGGATGGCGCGGCGAAGTTCCTTCTCGGCCCGGCCGAGCTCGACGGCACCGCGATCGACGATGCCGCCAGCGGCCGCGACCCGCAGAACGGCGCCTGGCTCGTGCAGCTCACGATGAACGGCGACGGAGCGGATGCCTTCGGCAAGGTGAGCACCCGCCTCAACCAGAACCGCATCGACGGGCTGACTCCGCGTGACCAGTTCGCCTTCGTGCTCGACGGCTCCGTCATCTCCGCCCCGCGCATGAACGGCGTGATCCTCGACGGCCGCCCGAGCATCTCGGGCAGCTTCACGCAGGAGTCGGCGACGGCCCTCGCGGATCAGCTCAAGTACGGCGCACTCCCGCTGAGCTTCACGGTGCAGAGCTCCGACACCGTCTCGGCGACGCTCGGCACGCAGCAGCTGCAGATCGGCCTGATCGCCGGTCTCATCGGTCTGATCCTCGTCGCGATCTACTCGCTCATCGTCTACCGTGCGCTCGGCTCGGTGATCATCGCCTCCATCGCGGTGATGGGTGTGCTGACCTACATCATCATCTGCATCCTCGCGTGGCGACTCGGATTCCGTCTGTCGCTCGCCGGCGTCGCCGGTCTGATCGTCTCGATCGGATTCACCGCCGATTCGTTCATCGTCTACTTCGAGAGAATCCGAGACGAACTGCGTGACGGCAAGTCGATCACATCGGCGGTCGAAGATGGATGGGGTCGCGCGAGGCGCACGATCTACATCTCGAAGTCGATCAACATCCTGGCCGCCGTCGTGCTGTACATCCTCGCGGACTCGACCGTGAAGGGCTTCGCATTCACTCTGGGTCTCACGACGATCATCGACGTGTTCATCTTCGTGATCTTCACGCACCCCGTGATGCAACTGTTGGCGCGCACGCGCTTCTTCGGCGGCGGGCACAAGCTGTCCGGTCTCGACCCGGAGGCGCTCGGTGCGGTGTACCGGAGTCGCTCGCAGTTCCGCGAGGCCTCCACCGCCTCGGCGGGTCGCGGCGCGAAGAACGCCCGTGCCCGCGGCGAAGCAGAACGCCGTCAGACCATCGCCGAGCGCAAGCGCGCGGAGGCACTCGCAGGCAATAGATCGACCAACGCCGGAAGTGAGGGAGACGCCTGATGCCTTCCATGAATGAGTTCGGCAACAACCTGTACACGGGGAAGACCTCCTTCCCGTTCGTCAGCAAGCGGCGCCTGTGGTTCATCATCGCGATCGTCCTGGTCGTCGGCTCGGCACTCGTGCCTCTGATCCGTCCGGTGCAGTTCTCGATCGAGTTCACGGGCGGATCGCAGTTCACCGTGACGGCGCCGGACAGCACCGATCAGCAGATCGCCACCGACGCGGTGCAGTCCATCGTTCCGGAGTCGGCCACGAAGGTCGTCATCGTCAACGAGACCGACGTTCGCGTGCAGACCGATCAGATGAGCGCGGAGGAGACCCAGCAGGTCGCCACGGCTCTCGCCGACGCCTACGAGGTCGAACCGGCAGAGGTCACGTCGTCGTTCATCGGCCCTGCCTGGGGAGAGAACGTCACGCGTCAGTCCCTCTGGGGACTCGCGATCTTCCTCGCACTCACCTTCCTGATCCTGGCGATCTACTTCCGCACGTGGAAGATGTCGGCTGCGGCGATCATCGGCCTCCTCGACGTGCTCGTGATCACGGTGGGCGTCTACGCTCTCGCCGGGTTCGAGATCTCGCCGGCGGCGGTGATCGGATTCCTGACGATCCTCTCGTATTCGCTGTACGACACCACTGTCGTGTTCGACAAGATTCGAGAGAATACGAGCGAGGACGGAGAGAAATCGGCGCGTCTGTTCGGCGAATCGGTCAACCTCGCAGTCAACCAGACGCTCGTCCGGTCGATCAACACGTCTGTCGTCGCGGCGCTGCCCGTCGGTGCGATCCTCTTCATCGGATCGCTCTGGCTCGGAGCCGAGACGCTCACCGACATCTCGCTGTCGATCTTCGTCGGCATCATCGTCGCGACCTACTCGACGCTCTTCGTCGCCGCCCCGCTCTACTCGCTCTTCCGTGAGAACGAGCCGCAGATCCGTGAGCGTGACGCGCGGATCCGCGAAGCGCGCAGCCGCGCGGCCGTCGAGGCCTGACACGCTCTGCCCGGCGGCGGTCCGACCCCGCCGGGCACGCGTAGTCTTGTCTGATGTCCTGATTTTCTGATTTCGGAGGTGAGCGGATGGCGGAATCGCAGTCGCCGGCGCAGGGATCCAGCCTGCGGCGTCTGGTTCCCCGCATCTTCTCGCGCGCGTCCAGGGTCAACGATCTCGACAACCTGATCCGGACGGTCAAGGCCAATCACCCGCGCGGTGACATCTCGGTCATCGAGCGTGCCTACGCCGTCGCGAAGGACAAGCACACCGGTCAGCAGCGCCAGAGCGGCGAGCCGTACATCACACATCCGCTCGCGGTGGCGCAGATCCTCGCCGAGCTGGGGCTCGGTCCTCGTGCGATCGCTGCGGCCCTGCTGCACGACACGGTCGAAGACACCGGTTATGCGCTGACCGACCTCACCGCCGAGTTCGGCGACGAGGTCGCGATGCTCGTCGATGGCGTCACCAAGCTCGACAAGGTCAAGTACGGCGAGAGCGCCCAGGCCGAGACCGTCCGTAAGATGATCGTCGCGATGTCGAAAGACATCCGCGTGCTGCTGATCAAGCTCGCCGACCGTCTCCACAACGCACGCACCTGGGGTTTCGTCCCGCCCGAGAAGGCGGCGAAGAAGGCCAAGGAGACGCTCGAGATTTACGCCCCCCTGGCGAACCGCCTCGGTATCCAGGCGATCAAGTCGGAACTCGAAGATCTCTCGTTCGCCGTGCTGCATCCCAAGATCTACAACGAGATCCACAGTCTCATCGCGCAGCGCACGCCGCAGCGCGAGAAGTACCTCGGCCAGGTCGTCGAGGAGATCGAAGAAGATCTGCGTGATCTGCGTATCCGCGGCAAGGTCTTTGGACGCCCGAAGCAGTTGTACTCGGTCTACCAGAAGATGGTGGTGCGAGGTCGCGAGTTCGACGACATCTACGACCTGATCGGCATCCGCGTGCTCGTCGCGTCTGTGCGCGACTGCTACGCCGTGCTCGGAGCGATCCACGCGCGGTGGACCCCGCTGCCCGGTCGGTTCAAGGACTACATCGCCACGCCCAAGTTCAACCTCTACCAGTCGCTGCACACGACCGTCATCGGTCCCGCCGGCCGCACGGTCGAGATCCAGATCCGCACGCACGAGATGCACCAGCAGGCCGAGTACGGTGTCGCGGCCCACTGGATGTACAAAGAGCGCATGAACGGCGGCAAGGTCGAGGTGCGGGCATCCGACACCGACATGGCCTGGTTGGCGCACATCTCCGACTGGCAGGCCGAAACCGCCGATCCGGGAGAGTTCCTCGACTCGCTCCGCTTCGAGATCGGTGCGAAGGAGGTCTACGTCTTCACCCCGAAGGGACGCGTGGTGGGTCTTCCCGCCGGCGCGACCCCGGTCGACTTCGCGTACGCCGTGCACACCGAGATCGGGCACCGCACGATGGGTGCCAAGGTCAACGGGCGATTGGTACCTCTCGAATCCGAGCTGAAGAGCGGCGACGTGGTGGAGGTCTTCACCTCGAAGAACCCCGATGCCGGCCCCAGCCAGGACTGGCTCGGCTTCGTGCGCAGCACGCGTGCACGCAACAAGATCCGCGGGTGGTTCACGAAGGAGCGCCGCGAAGAGGCGATCGAGCAGGGCAAAGAGGCGATCGCGCGAGCGATGCGCCGTCAGAACCTGCCGCTCCAGCGTCTGATGAGCCAGGACTCCTTCGCGGAGGTCGCTCAGCAGCTTCGCTACGAAGACGTCTCG
>Ga0326721_10000434_pt1 | contig 12693 bp, 13 predicted proteins | sample SGPome_FD_203951 | JGI IMG/M metagenome (GOLD analysis project Ga0326721, IMG submission 203951) | Soil microbial communities from Southern Great Plains, Lamont, Oklahoma, United States - SGP_1_2016 | ecosystem: Engineered > Artificial ecosystem > Soil microcosm > Unclassified | place: USA...
AATACATTCAGGACATGCTCATAGCCTGTAATGCTGGTAAAGGTCAGTGGTTCAGCTGCGTGAGCGGCAGAAGTTGGTGCTGCAAGAATGACCAAGCCCAAAGTAATTCCGGCGAGACGACGCATGATGTTCTCCTGTGTGCAAATAGATACTAAAAAGTTATTATTGTCAGTATAAGGCACGAAACCATAAAAAGCAAGCCAAGGAAGGTGCCAAAATCAAAAATTTGCTATTTTCACTGGTTTCAGTTATGATTAGAGCAACAAAAGTTTTATACGCAATGGAGGTAAGAAATGAAGGAAACTGCACTGGTACACATGGAGGTACCCGCTGAGGCACGCCATCTGGAAACGTCAGAGGAAATCGTCAACCTGACAGATAGCTCTTATGACATGCGAACCAGCACCTTCCTTCGTTGGCTTTCACTGAATTACATCGGAGCCGCCACAACGGTAGGTACTCTGGTAACCGCAGACCCGGTTTATCTTTCAGGTGCTGAGACCGGGGCATACTGGCTCTTTGGTATCGGTGCTGCCGCTGGTATCGGCACTGCGATTTCAGGTATAGTACAGGCGATTGGATCGTTCAGCGACAAGGACATCTATCAAAACATCCGTGATGAAGTCGCAAAGAAGGCGAAACCTATCTCGGCTGAGGAATGGCGCGAGTCCAAGAGCATGTCATCCTACAACAAGTCTTACGGTATTCGAATCCGTAACCGTTCGGTGAATAATTCTCTGGTCACCGCACTATTGCCTGCCCGGATGTTCAAGAAGAAACTGGTTTCCGAAACTGTTTGGTATGAGCCTCGGACTGATACCTTCACTTGCGAATCCCACTACATGGGTTTTGCTCACTACACCAAGAAGATTGAGAAGTTCGCTGGTCGCCGGCAGACTTTCAAGACCGCACTGGCATCCCTTTAATGATGGAGAGAAGAATGAAGACTACAACGCTTGCTAAGACGAAAGCCACCAATCAATCCATCGCTTCTTCGGAGCGGGGTTTGGCTCCCATGCGTCATCCGAGTGATGAAATCATGGAACAGCTAAAGGGGTATAAGGCTTCTGTAGAAGACCGTATGGCTGCTGCGGAATTTGCTTTTTCGCTCATCGGAACAGAAATCACTGAATGGGCAAAGATGGAGAAGCAGGCACAGGCAAAACTGTCGGCTGCAACTCCCGAAAACCGGGCAGCAATTGAACGGTTGCATGAGATTGCAAAAATTACCCTTGACCGGTATGAAAGGCGGGCTCCTGAACTCAGTATCATCATGGATAAGCTGGATGCCACCCTCAAGCGTATCAACGCTGCTATCTCGGTACTGGAAGTTGACCAGAACCTTCGTTCTGTTTCCAACCTGTTTGCAGTTGATGGCTTTGAGCAGATGAATTTCAACCTTGAAAGTGAATCTGAGGAAATCCGCCGGCTTTGCTACACGGCTGATGCTTTCCTTGAACTTGAGCCGTAAAGTAGGATTTCAATAATCTTTGTAGTAAGATCAGCATAAGAGAGCATTAATCGTCCAGTAGAAAGATGGGAAAATGGCAGAATCAGAGATGGTGCAGGGGGAGTGGCAGACCGGTTCCCTCGTGACTGAAGCAGGCAAGGAAGCATTTGTTCGCCGGGAGAAGCGGGTCAACGATTTGATTATCCCTGTCATGGAGGAAATTGAAAAGAAGCCACAGAACCCGACCATCCTTTACACCAGTTTTGAAGGAGCAAAGCCGGATGATGTGCGGGAAGCAGTATGGCGTTTGCTGGACTTGGGTTTCATTCAGATGACCGAGAACCGGATGTTTGAAGTCAAGCCCCGGTACAGTGCGGAACTGCTCAAGATGTTCTACTAAAGCATGCGGTACGAAGAATTGAATATATAGAAGAAGCCCCTAGGAATCTGATCCCGAGGGGCTTCTTTACGTTTATGGGCTAATTAAGATTATCGTGTCCCTTTTATTTGATAATCTCATCCGCAATGCTCTTGGCAATGGCGTAAGCAAAATCAACCGGCACAGCGTTACCAATCATCTTGTAGCCAAAGTTCACATTGGAGTACAGGAATTCATAGGAATCAGGGAAAGTCTGGATACGGGCTGCCTCACGCACTGAGAGCCTGCGTGAGGGACCATCACCGAAGATATGGGTATCAGGCCCAACCTTTACCATTCGGGGCGAGGAGGGATGCAGGGGAGCCTGTCGACCACCAGCCTGAATGGTAAAGGACTGCTCATCCCAGCCACGTACCCGGTTCCGGGACATGTACATTGAGGAGAAGCCATCGGTTGAGTACTCGTGGTTCAGGATAGGAAGGGTGTCAGGGTCATTTGCCTTTACCTTGTCAACTGCCGGCGTTGCGGAGTCCTTCAAGTCCCAGATGGCATCCTTCAGGGTAACCTTCTTCTTATGGGGTTCGGGGAAAGTGAAACTGGAAGCAAGATCTTTGTGATAGCCAACGAAGAATACCCGCTCACGAGTCTGAGGAACGCCGTAATCAGCAGAGTTCAGGAGTTTATAGGTAAAGTCATAACCCAGTGCGGAGAACTTGTCGATGATGATTTCCAGAGCATCCTTGTGGTTCTTGGCGAACATACCCTTGACGTTCTCTGCTACAAAGAATTTCGGTTGCTTGTCCTGAATGACTCGGATGTATTCAAGGAGTACCTGACCCCGTTTGTCTTCAAAGCCACGCCCTGCTCCACCGAGGCTCCATGACTGGCACGGAGGTCCACCGATTACGCCGTCAATACCATCGGGGATGTCTTCACTCTTGACATCAAAAAGTGAGCGGTCATCAAGGGGAGTATCAGGAAAGTTGTGACGGTACGTTGGCGTGATGTTCTTATCGAACTCATTTGCCCATACGGTTTCAAATCCGGCTTTGTGGAAGCCCATATCCATACCGCCGGCACCGGCAAAAAGGGAAACTATCTTTGGCATACTATCTTTCGTATCAGGGAGGAATGTCGTTGCATTACTCTATCATATCGCTCCTTAAGGATACGTTTTGCAGGCATTATACAACTGTGACCCGACAGATGATGGTTTGTCGGGTCACAGTTAGTTGGCTACCGTCCTCTTATTCGGGAAGTACCCTAATGCTTGTTTCTTTCAGTAAGAGTTACTTCCACTCTAGCGGTGGACGGGGATCAGTATGAAGCAGTGAATGCAGGGTGGTGAGGGTGTACATTCCTACTGTGGGAGTACCTGCAAACTTCTCCTGCTCAGCCTCCATATGCTCATCCAGCATCTTACGGAAAGCATCCTGTACAACCTCAACGATCAGATCCTTCTCATCGGTTACAGGGAAGATATCAGGCACCCCATGGTAATCACCAGGACGGGGGACTGCTTTGGTAACCCGCTTGACTCGGGCATGACCTCTTTCACCTTCATAACGCATTACCCAGAAGTAACCGGGACCGGTAATGCCGTCATCCCCACCGGGATAATGCGGTTTTGCATCAATAAAGTATCCAAGGACGTAACTGATGCCAGTCTGCTGTAGACGGCTGGCAAGGTTCAGGTAATATTCAGCGTCGTTTCGCATGACAATCCTCAGTTCAGACCAAGTAAGGCTGCAACCTTGCTGTAGTCGTAATTTCCCAGCTTCGCTCGCTGAGTTTCCTCTTCCTTGGCACGGATAGCCAAATTTAGCATTTCTTCCATTGCTGACCGCAAAACATCATCAGACAGGTCAGAAAGTTCCGTCACTGCGACATCTGATGCACCGTCACGGAAATCTACTGATTTCATCGTAATCCGCTGGATACGGAGGATGGCATTGCCTCGGTCTTTCATGACCCAGAAGAAACCTGACTGATGACCTGTTGCACCCGGGATAAGGGGATCAACATTCGTCAGGTACTCAACATTCAGGGTAATGTGCTGGTACTCCAGCATGTCAATGAGCGCTTCGCGAAGCTCCTGATCAGTAGCGGTTGTAATCATGGTTGTTCCTTCTGTGGGTTGTTTTGCCTAGGGTTCTTAAAAAGAATAGCATGGGTTACCTTAGAATACAAGGGAACCCATGCCACCTAATGAAGTTCGATGAAATTTTTAGAAACCAAGAAGCTTTGACATCTTCTGCATATCATATGGACCAACTACATTTCCTTCGTTGTATTTCTTTGCTTCTTCCTTGAAGACGCTCTTGAGCATTGCCTTCAAGGAGATCTGTAGGGTTCGTTCGTCCAAGTCAGAAGGTACCAGTGCGGTACGAGTTGGTTGCCCGTCTTCCATTGAGACAATAATACGGCGAAGACGAACAATAGCGTCGTCCGCATCCTTAACAACCCAGAAGTAGCCCGGTGCGGTACCATATGCACCAGATACAGTTGGGTCGACTTCATTCAGGTAATCAACGTGAAAAGTCAAATCCTGATTATTAGTCATGTCGTTCAAGAGCTGTTGAGTCTGTTCTTCAGTTAGGATGGTAGGCATATTCAGTCTTCCTTATGGTTGTGTTTTAAAGCTTATGTTTTATAGTATAGCAAAATTTATTCGAGTGGGAGATTAGACTAGTTATTTAAGAACGGCATCCGTCTATTCTATCCATAGCTTCGGGAAAGCGAGGTGGGGGCAAACGCCGCTTTATCCAAAAGAGCGTAGAACTCTGACTCACTAATGATTTCCAAATCCTGACCCTGATGAATGTACTCTCGTGCTTTTTGAATCTTGCCAATCGGCAAAATATCCTCACGCTCAGAAACCACCAGATAGTTCGCCTTCTTAGTAATTGACTGCAAAGGAACTCCGCCGAGGTCGGCAACACGCTGCATCGCTTCAGCACGGCAAATAGCCATCTCTCCAGTGAAGACAAAGTGACGTTCAAACAGTTCCCCACCTAAACGGAATATTTCAGGGTTTGGCTGGAAAGCCAATGCATTTAGACTCCGAGTATCCCTACGTCGGTAGTATTCAAGCTCTTCAACTGAACACATTTCCTTCATCTTCTGAAAAACTTCAGCATTATAAAGTGCATCATCCAATGCCCTATGGCTGTCAAGATAACCATAAATACCAAGATGGAAACCAACATCCTTCAGTTTCTTTGACGTAGAGCCAGTGGCAAGATCAGGAGCCATCTGCATGGTATCAAAGTAATCATGACCAATGGTAGTACGAGTTTTCGTTTCGGTGGCAAGCTTGCGTAGGAATAGAAGGTCAAATCGCGCAATATTGTGTCCCACTACAGGGAGATTTCCGATGAAATCAAAGAACTGTGGAGCCACCTGACGTGCGGTAGGGGCATCATCCAACATGGCATCCGTAATACCAGTCAACTCGGTAATATATGGATCGTCAATATACTTGATATTCCCTTGCCCTGCAAGTGCTTCAAACTCATCAATCGTATATTGTTGCATAAGATTCTGAGTATATGGGCGAACCATGGAACTGAATCGTGCTACTTCCACACCATCAATATAGCGAACCGCTCCAAGTTCGATCACCTTCTCGGTAGTAGGACTGAGACCTGTGGTCTCCAAGTCAATGACAACGTAATCCTTAAGGTAGCCACTTGAATAATCCACGATCCACTGGGTGCCGGATGGACGACCGGTTTTCTTCACCTTCTGCTTGACGGGTGGCACATAGCCGATGCTCTCTGGTAGTTCAGCACGCCTTTTCCAAAATTCCTTGACGAAATCCAGCACTTCCGTTTGACTGAAACCTTTGGGTAGGACAATCGTAGAAGGATGCCGGGATGGGTGCAATCGGCGGACCTCAATGGTTGAAGGGCGGTTTTCCAAGATGGCAATGAAACCTTCGCCACCGGGCTTGGAAAATTTCGCAAGGATGTCAGTATCCCGCTTTATCTCAAGTACTGTTGTTTTGGGTCTGCTAAGAAGGTCCCTGTCTTTCTTTCGTACAGAAATTTCGATACCATCCATTTCGATGTAACCATCTTGGCCATCAATTCTGAGAATGCTCATTTTACCCCTACCCATATAACATTTCTCTTTAAAAATCGGACGAAGAAAACCTAAAACACCCGATTAGCAGAACTTTAAGAATTAAAGTTCACTCAGAGTCGCCAAATATTGGTCAAGAACCTCGCTCAACTTCAAAATTGTTCCATTATCCCGCTTTACACCCCAAAATTCCCACCCATTAGGAACTTCTGCATCAGGAATTACCAATCGCTTGGCATACTTAGCTGCAATATTAGCGGAAGGATGCGTATTATCCTTAAACCGTATGCCACCAAACTGAATCATTGCAGGACCAACTACCGCGTATGCAGGATCATTAACCAGAACTTCTTCACCTTCAAAAAGGAATCCCGAATCAACAAGAGTATACAAAAGGATCTTTGAGTTCTTATGTCTATCAGGGTCAAGGGCGGGCATCGGAGGAATGACTTCTTCTGGTGCTGTAGTGAAGGCTTTATACACTGTCTTGGCAATATTGCGAAGCACAGTACTGTCATTTTCTTTCTTCTTCATGATGGTTTTTGCCACGATGCTTACTCGCGGTGACTTATGTTTGTACAACCGTGTTAGGCTCTGCATTATTTTACGATGTACTTCACCGCTGTTAACAAATGAGTTCTCACTGTTGCTCTTTGCAAATACTTCAAGTTTAAGGTCAGATTCCACAGTGTTCATTACAGAATCAACAACTATTTTTACATCACCCTTATCCCGCGTGGAAAGTTCTGGGTAATCATTAATTTCATTGATAAGTACCTCAATAGGGCCCATTTGAGCTAGAAAATTGTTAGTGGCAATATTTGCAGAATAATTGGCCGAAGTTTCCGGTGTATCACCTGCGGAAAGCCCACCAATCACACCCTGAGGTACCACTTCATATTTTTCAAGACGTAATGCGTTAACATCTACTGATGATGCATTTTCAGTCAAGCGTGAAACTGAAAGCGCCTTATGTAGCGAAGAAAAGAAATTTGCTTCCTTCCCGTACTTCTTATAGATGGCAGCGATTGCCTCTGTTTCATTGCGGGTAATAGAGAGCAAATTATAAACCGTGGTAAACCTTTTGAGCATTGCCTTGTAGCTGTTCAAAGCAATCACCCGTTGGTCTTTCTCATCAAGACCTTCGCGCTGTTTATAGAACCGCATTGAACATGTTGCGATTGCATTAGTCATTTGTGTACTTGCTATATTACGCTTACGATCACTGGTATCAGGAGAACTAAATTCTAACGAAGCATTAGCGAATTTCTCAATTTCATCTTCGGTATGAATCCCGAATTCTGCGGTTTTCTTTATCAAAGTATCCAGTGTAATCGTAGACAGATCCAGTGACATGGAAAGAGCAGCATCCTCATCAAACTTCCGAAATGTTTCCAGAACATCTTCCGCTGAGTTCACAAAATCAAAAATGTATACGTCCTCTTTTCCTGAAATCTTACGATTGACACGGGCTGTTGTTTGAACAAGGTTAATGCCCTTGAGCGTTTTATCGAGGAACATACACATAAGTTTCGGCTGGTCAAAACCAACCTGAAATTTATTGGCAACAATCATCAATCGGAATTTGTCGTCGTCAAAAGCCTTAGCTAAATCCTGCCTACCGTTTAACCCTCGGTTGAGTCTGTTATCAAGTTCAGTAACATCATCACCAATTTCAGGATCATACACACTGCCTGAGAAAGCAACAATGGTTGCAAACTTGTCTTTTTCAGGGAGCATCGCTACAGCACGGTCAATGAGGTGCTTATACGCTACTGCCTCGTCTCTGGAAGAGCAGCTGAGCATCGCTTTGCCTGTGCCATTTAGTGATAGCATCACGATATCACGCATTTTCTGGATGATAATACGGATAATGACTTCCTTTACTTCTGGAAGAGTCTGAATCCATTTTCCAACTTCTTTTCGACCAGCTGTGAAATCAACGATTCTATCACCGGCGTATTCTTTGTCATCAATGGAAATCTTCACAAATCTATCATGCGTAACATAATTTGCAAGAACGTCATTAATGTAACCTTCTTCCCTTGCTTGTCGCATGGAGTAGGTATGGAAAGGAACATACATAAGATTGCCATGTGCATCAAGAAATTTCTCACCAAAAACCCTGAGAGCATCCGCATTCGGGGTAGCAGTGTAGGCGAAGAAATTCAACTTTGGTAAATTGGCACGGTCTTCCGAATTGGTTTTCATATTTTCATCCATGAATGCACCAGAAGTCGCAGAACCAGACCCTAAAGACTCTGCTGAGTCATCTTCGGGTAATGCCTCGTGTTCAGCAAAGTCAACGCCCAGAAGAGCCTTATACATGTTTTCGTGTTGTTTTCCTGTCTCGCCATCATGGGCTTCATCAATGATGATTGCATAACTACCATCAAGTCGTTGACCCTGCAATGCTTTTTGATGCATAACATCAAGAAGTGTACCCGCAAAGGTTTGTGCTGTTACGGACATAATTTTTGGGCCACTGGGATTGATGAGATTATTAGCCAGTTCAAGGGACTTGGAATTACCATTCTTTCTGATGGCTTCTTTATTGATAGCTTGGAAATAGCCTTGCGTGCGGATTTTACTTTTAAGAAGCTCTCCTATCTGGTCGTCAAGAACTGTGCGATTTGTGATGATGATAACCGATGAGTACAATGGCTTTTCGTTATCACCGTGGATGATTGATAAGGCATATGCGAGATTTGCAATTTCATCTGACTTTCCAGAACCCGGGGCGTGTTGGGAAAGATAGTTCGTTCTCCCGTTGTCTTCACGGACGGAATCTGTGATTTTCTTCAGATTATCGAACTGGTGATAGCGGGGAAAGCGGGTTTGATACACGCCACCATTGATGACGTTCCGCATCATACCTGAGATGATAAGGGTAAAATTCTTCTTCTCCAGAATTTGTTTCCAAAGATAGGAAGTTGCTGGTTCATCCGGGTTTTCATTCGCCCAGTCACTATTATCAATACCTGTATTGAATGGGATGAACTGTGTTTTGCAACCTTTAAGAGCGGTAGTGAGAGAGGCAAGGTCATTTGCGACGGCGAGATGAAATAATGCGCCGGCGGAAGAATCCAAAATCAAGTCCTTTCCCGGAATACGGTCTTCGCAATATTGTTTTTCCGCTTCACCCACACCCTGACCTGTGATTGGGGTTTTGAGTTCAGCAGTGCCAACAGGGATACCATTTATGAAGAACCCAAGATCAATAGCGTCATGAGTTTTTATCGCAGAATAGGGTAATTCGCTGACAACTCGTAAAATCATATTTTCGAAAAGAATGTCGGCATAGACATTTCCAGAAGTAGCAGGCTCAGCCTGGAAGAAATCAAATTTTATACCTAGAATTTTAATTCCGTTCAGAAGTAGATTGTATGTCCCTCCTTGGTCGGAGCTGGAGGAACGGAACTTGACTGTTTCTTCAACGATAAGCCTGATGGCTGCGGAAGCATCCCCATTCAAATGATTTACAAGCCGTCGCCAATTTTCAGGCTGGGATTTTTCAAACCATGAACGCATATCAGAATCGATAACAGCATTTATCCGGTCGTAACCGGAGCAACCTTCTGTTCCGCTATACACCCAACCGTTTTCCTTCAGCCCGGCTATGAAAGCATGCTGGAAATGCTTTTCATGATTAATCATGTGTTCCCCCGTGGTTATGGGCAGAGTAATGCCCTGATGCACTTATAACATCGGCAAATATATGGTGTCAGCGAATTTAATTTCCTCATATTCCATATGCTACTCCGATATTTTCCTTACTACAATAAGTCATTCTTCTTCAAATCTGGAGTATCCTACATGAGCCGATTAACTTTTTTAGAAAAGTATGAAGAACTCGTACTTACCGCAACAACAATTTTGTTTACTCTGGCTTATTCTTTCCAAATTATTTTTATACCGGTTGGCATTATTGATGCCGCATGTGAATTAATAATCATCGGGGCGTGGGCTATCTTCGCCATAGATTATTTATGGAATATCATCGTTGCGTCCAACAGAAAACAGTGGGTTCTTCGTCATCTGCCGGAACTTTTTATTGTTGCAGTTCCTACCTTGAGAGCCTTCAGGTTGCTTCGCCTTCTCAGCTTGTTGGTCGTCATCCAAAAACTAGGAGGAGGGAAGCTCCGGGGAAAGATTGTTACGTATATCATTGGCACCACCACCATGATAATTTTCATCTCCTCTCTCGCCATTCTGGACTTGGAACGTAATGCTCCAAACACAACAATTACCACTTTTGGGGATGCGGTTTGGTGGGCAATCGTTACCATCACAACAGTAGGCTATGGTGATTTGACTCCAGTGACTTCCGGCGGAAGAATAGTAGCAGTATTCCTAATGATTTCAGGTATCAGCCTCTTGGGTACAGTTACAGCGACCTTGGCTTCATGGATAGTAGAAAAGGTTAGTGTTGAAACTTCCAAAGAATCAGATGAAGCAACTGCTAGAATTGAAAATGAACTTCAGGAGTTGAAGAGACTTATAATAGAAAGCAAGACACCGCTTCCCTAAAGGCATTGTTAGACTCTATCTATTTCTAAGAAGGATTTCATTTTGGGCAAAAAGAAACGTATCGGTTTTTGTAAATTATGTGAGTTAGAGAAACCGCTTATTAAAGGACATATTATCCCAAAATGGGCAGGTCTTTTAGCACCAGATCAAAAAATGCTTGCTCTAGTAACCATAGAACCCGACGAGATTAAAAGCTTGACAGGTGATGAAGAGGGTCAAGGGATGGTTGCAGAATATCTTTTCTGTGGTAAATGTGATGAAACCCTAGGTAAGGGTGAAGCACATATACGACAAATCGTTCATCCTACAACAAAGAAACCGGGATCAATTCATTTCATTAAGCGAAAGGGAGCGTCAACCCGAGGAGCCATTTCCGATCCTATGGTACGGAATGAATTACTTGCGGCCCTAGGAGGAATACTATACAAGGCACATCTCACCAACGAAAGTATGTACAAAAACTTTGTCCTGCCTTCTTATAAAGCTAAAGCCCTTAAACGCTCAATACTCAACAATTCATTCTATAACAATCTAAGTTTCACTATTTTTAAGCTTTATAATATCCCAAAGTATAAAGTAGAAGGATTGGAAGAATACTTTGAAAATGATGATGCTCCATTCCAAATTCAAGCTGTTGCTATGAGTCATAATCCCGATATTTATGCAATTATTATGGGAGGTTGCCTTATTGTAATTCACTTTGCTAAAGGTAAAGGGGGAAGGATGAAAACGGCAAGGGGCAACTGGGGATTCCGTATAGCGCCATTGGATATGAGATATATTCTGCACGGAGAAAAAGTAATAGATACGGTGGCACTCAATAAGCTAACACATAGAAAAGAGGTGACTAGAATGATTCAAGCGCTTGCTGAAACGGGCGGTTCTCCATGCCCTTGTCAAGTAGGTTATCGAGTGGGTTCAGAGGACGAAGAGAAAAGAGAAATAAGACTATTTGAAAACTGTTGCAAAGATCGCTGGTTTTTATCATGATACCATCTATGTGTCCCATATTGCACACTTAGGCAAGCACAATCCCAAAGAAGGAACCATGGATAAGAAATCCCAGCTCAAGACAGCATACGGCGAGTATGTTAGTAACCGTCAAAAAGCAATCCAGCGGAATATGTATCTCCTCCTTGCTATTTCCGTGGTAGGTAGTTTCCTCTTGCTGAAAACCGCAATAGACTATATTCGTCAGCCCGGAACTGAAGGCCAAGGTGCTGTAATGCTTATGATGATGCTGGTAGTAATTCCATTCGCCGCGGGTTTGTGGAATACTCTCGTCCGCGCTCCCCGCCAATTCAAAGAGAGTCAGCAATGGTCACAGAGTCTCCTTGAATACATGGAAACAAGTGGAGTGAATACAGAGACTCTCAGCCCAACATACGTCCATTACCGGACATACAAGGGTGAAAATACAGATGGCAGTGCAGGATGGAATCCTGACATCCTCTATAAGGGTCGTGCAACTGTCGACGGTAAGCTCAAGTCAATTGAGGTACTCCGCTCTGATGAAACAGTAAGCGTATACGCAGATAAAACGGAACTTATGCCGGGAACATAATACATTGAACTAGGAAAAAATGCGGTGCCACCGGAACAATTTGTTGTTGCCACATTCTTTACTACCACCAGCCAAATTACCTCAGTGGTATGATTTGTATGTCCCCAGCAATTAGCAGCAAGGAATCCTCATGGATAAACAAAAAGAACTGTATGCGGAATACATCAAATATCAGGATGCATATAAAGCGCATAAGAAGTCAAGCAGGAGAGAAACCAAAAGAACATTATTCTTCGGTATTCTGCCAGCACTCGCCCTAGCATGCATTCTGGTATCCCAAAAACCGGTTATCCTCGCTATACTGGGTTTCGTCCTTGCTGGAGTTTCTTGCTTACTTTTCGCACAGTTGGGGGCTAAATGGTGTAAAATCAACCCAGTGGATTTCCTCGCCGGCAGAGAATGGGAAGCAAAGCTTGAGGCGTACTTGAAAGAGTGCGGCGTTAACCTATACAGCGCGAAGAACTCTTATATCCATACTGACAAATACGCAAGCGATGAAGACAGATTTGGGCCTGTTATCGTGTACGCAACAGAAGCTGAAGTCAATGGTGTTCGCACGCCAATTGAAGTGCAGGAAAAGAGCAATAAACTAATCATCCTCACGCCTACCTCAGAGTTGATTCCAACTCCATAACCTGGATTTACCTTTGAAGTGCGGTGCCGGCAGAAAACATTTGCCGGCAC
>Ga0326721_10000435_pt1 | contig 12690 bp, 1 predicted proteins | sample SGPome_FD_203951 | JGI IMG/M metagenome (GOLD analysis project Ga0326721, IMG submission 203951) | Soil microbial communities from Southern Great Plains, Lamont, Oklahoma, United States - SGP_1_2016 | ecosystem: Engineered > Artificial ecosystem > Soil microcosm > Unclassified | place: USA...
GCAACTACGCCGCCGGCAACACCTTCCTCGACGCGCTGGCCACGCACCGCCGCTCGGCCGGGCTGCCCGCCACCAGCGTGGCCTCGGGCCTCTGGCAGGTGAGCACCGGCGAGGGGCCGGCGCTGACCGACGACGACCTGCGCGGCATCCGCCGGCTGGGCTTCCCCGCGCTCCCGGTAGCGCAGGCGCTGGCCCTGTTCGACGCCGCGCTCGACGGCGACCAGCCGGTGATGGCGCCGCTGCCGGTCGACGCCGAGGCGCTGCGCGAGCGTGGCGACCTGGTGCCGGCGCCGGCCCGGCGGCTGGCCGGCCGCGCCGCCCGGCGTGGCGCCGCCACCGCACCGGTTGCCGCCAGCGGCACCCGGGAGCAACTGGCCCGGACCCTCGCCGGGCGCAGCGAGGCGCAGCAACTGCAGCGGCTGCTCACCGTGGTCCGGGAACAGGTGGCCGCGGTGCTGGGGCACTCCGGAGCGGACGCGATCGGCGCCGACCGGCCCTTCAAGGACCTGGGTTTCGACTCGCTGGCCGCGGTGCAGCTGCGCGACGGCCTGCAGTCGGCCACCGGCCTGCGGCTGCCCGCCACCCTGGTGTTCGACCACCCGACCTCCCGGGCGGCGGCCGAGCTGATCCTCCTCAAGCTGGTCGAGGCCGAGCCGGCGCTGGCCTCGGGCGCCGCCCAGCAGGCGCCGGCCGCGGCGGCGCCACCGACCCCGGCCCTGGCCGACGACCCGATCGCGATCGTCGGGATCAGCTGCCGGTTCCCCGGCGGCGTCCGCACCCCTGAGGACCTCTGGCAGCTGGTCGCCGAGGGCCGCGACGCGGTCAGCGGCTTCCCGGTCGACCGGGGCTGGAAGCTGGAGGAGATCTATCACCCGGAGCCGGGCACGCCCGGCCGCAGCTACGTGCGCGAGGGCGGCTTCCTGCACGACGCGACGGAGTTCGACCCGGAGTTCTTCGGGATCATGCCGCGCGAGGCGATGGCCATGGACCCCCAGCAGCGGCTGCTGTTGCAGTCGTCCTGGGAGGTGATCGAGCGGGCCGGCATCGACCCGACCTCGCTGCGCGGCACCCCGACCGGCGTCTACGTCGGGGTCATGTACCACGAGTACGGCAGCCGGCTGACCGAGGTGCCGCCGGAACTGGCCGACTACCTGGGCAACGGCAGCGCGGCCAGCATCGCCTCCGGCCGGGTGGCCTACACCCTCGGCCTGGAGGGCCCCGCGGTCACGGTCGACACCGCCTGCTCATCCTCGCTGGTGGCGCTGCACCTGGCCTGCCAGGCGGTGCGCTCCGGCGAGGTCTCGATGGCCCTGGCCGGTGGCGTCACCGTGCTGCCCACCCCGGACATGTTCATCGGCTTCTCCCAGCAGCGCGGCCTGGCGCCCGACGGCCGCTGCAAGGCGTTCGCCGCGGCCGCCGACGGCACCGGTTGGTCGGAGGGCATCGGCCTGCTGCTGGTCGAGCGGCTCTCGGACGCGGTGGCCAACGGGCGCACCGTGCTGGCCGTCATCCGGGGCAGCGCGATCAACCAGGACGGCGCGTCCAACGGCCTGACCGCGCCCAACGGGCCGTCCCAGGAGCGGGTGATCCGGCAGGCGCTGCGGGGCGCCGGCCTCGGTCCGGCCGACGTCGACCTGGTGGAAGGCCACGGCACCGGCACCCGGCTGGGCGATCCGATCGAGGCGCAGGCCCTGCTGGCCACCTACGGCCAGGCCCGGACCGCCGACGCTCCGCTCTGGCTGGGCTCGATCAAGTCCAACATCGGCCATGCCCAGGCCGCCTCCGGCGTGGCCGGCGTGATCAAGGCGGTGATGGCGCTGCGGGCCGGCGTCATGCCGCCGAGCCTGCACGTCGACCAGCCGTCCCCGCAGGTCGACTGGTCGGCCGGGCACGTCCAGCTGCTGACCGAGGCCCGGCCGTGGCCGAAGGGGTCCCGTCCCCGCCGGGCCGCGGTGTCCTCGTTCGGCCTGAGCGGGACCAACGGCCACCTGATCGTCGAGGAACCGCCTGCCCCGGTGGCTGCCGGCCCGACCGCTGACGAGCCGGCCGAGCTGCTCGACGCCGCCGTCGCCCCGGCGTCCGCCCCGGTGCCGTTGCTGCTGTCGGCGCGCAGCGACCTGGCCCTGCAGGCCCAGACCGAGCAGCTGGCGGCCTTCCTGGCAGGGCCGTCCCCGGCCGGCGAACCGGAGGCCCGGCTGGCCGACATCGGCTACTCGCTGGCCACCTCCCGGGCCGCGCTCGACCGGCGGCTGGTGGTGCTGGCCCACGACCGGGACGGCGCCCTGGGCGCGCTGGCCGACCCGAGCTGCTGGATCACCGGCCAGAGCGGCGGCAGCCCGGCAGAGGGCGCCACCGCCTTCCTGTTCTCCGGCCAGGGATCCCAGCGGCCCGGGATGGGACGCCAGCTGGCGAGCGCGTTCCCGGTGTTCGCCGCGGCCCTGGACGCCGTCTGCGCGCACCTGGACCCGCTGCTGAGCCTGCCGCTGCGCGAGGTGATGTTCGCCGACTCGGGCACCGCCGGAGAAGCTGCGCTGCACCTGACCGAGTTCGCCCAGCCGGGGCTGTTCGCCTTCGGAGTCGCGCTGTTCCGGCTGCTCGAGTCGTGGGGCCTGGAGCCGGACCTGCTGCTCGGCCACTCGGTCGGCGAGATCGCCGCCGCACACCTGGCCGGGGTGCTCGACCTCGCCGATGCGGCCACCCTGGTGGCAGCCCGCGGGCGGCTCATGCAGGCGCTGCCGGCCGAGGGCGCGATGGTCGCCGTGCAGGCCGGCGAGGCGGAGGTCGCGCCGCTGCTGACCGAGTCGGTCTCGGTGGCCGCGGTGAACGGCCCCACCTCGGTGGTGCTGTCCGGCGCCCGCGACGAGGTCGAGGCGATCGTGGCCGAGCTGGTGGCCCGGGGCCGCAAGGCCACCCGGCTGACCGTCTCACACGCCTTCCACTCGCCGCTGATGGAGCCGATGCTCGCCGGGTTCGCCGAGGCGATCGCCGGCCTGGACTTCCGGCCGCCCACCCGCCAGGTGGTCTCGACCGTGACCGGCGAGCTGTCCGGCTCGGGGGACATCGACACACCGGAGTACTGGGTACGCCAGATCAGCCACCCGGTCCGGTTCGCCGACGGCATCCGCGGGCTCGTCGCCGAGGGCGCCACCCGGTTCGTCGAGATCGGCCCGGACGGCGTGCTGACCGCGCTGACCGCGGCCCTGGTGGACGACCGGCAGGCCGAGGCGCTGCAGCGGGGTAACCGGGACGAGCCGGAGGCCCTGCTGGAGGGTGTGGCCCGGTTGCACGTCGGCGGCCTGAGCCCGGACTGGGCCAGGGTCTTCGCCGCCCAGCGGCCCCGGCGGGTCGACCTGCCCACCTACCCGTTCGAGCGGCGCCGGTTCTGGCTGCACGACGCCGAGGGCGCGGCCGGCGATGTCGCCGCGGCCGGCCAGGTGCGCACCCAGCACCCGCTGCTCAGCGCGGCGCTGGCGAGCCCTGACGGCGACCGGGTGGTGCTCACCGGCCGGATCTCGGTGACCAGCCACCCCTGGCTGGCCGACCACGACGTGCTCGGCACCCTGGTGCTGCCCGGCACCGGCTACGTCGAGTTCGCGCTGCGGGCCGGCGAGGAGGTCGGCTGCGACCTGGTCGAGGAGATCACCATCGAGACCATGATGACCGTCCAGCCCAGCGGCGGGACGGCCGTCCAGGTGGTGGTCGAGGGCCCCGACGCCACCGGCCGGCGGCCGTTCGCCGTCTGGTCGCGGGTGGAGGCGGCCAGGCCCGAGCTGCCCTGGACCAAGCACGTGACCGGCGTGCTGGCCGTCGCCGACGCAGTCACCATCGCCGCCGGGCCGGACGTCGTGCCGGAGCCGAGCTGGCCGCCGGCCGGCGCGGAACCGGTCGACATCACCGAGGTCTATGACTACTTCGCCAGCCAGGGCATGCATTACGGCCCGATGTTCCGCGGGCTGCGGCGGGTCTGGCGGGTGGGCGACGACGTCTGCGCCGAGGTCGCGTTGCCGGACGAGGCCCGCGACCAGGCGGCCCGGTACCGGGTCCACCCGGCCCTGCTGGACTCCGTGCTGACCGCCGGGGACTTCCTCGGCGGGCGCAAGCCGCAGGACACCGGCACCTCGCAGCTGCCGTTCGCCTGGCGCGGAGTGCGGTCCTACCGCGGCGGGGCCTCGGCCTTCCGGGTCCGGCTCAGCCAGGCAGGGACGGACACCTTGCGGGTGTCGCTGTCGGATTCGACCGGAGCGCCGGTGGCCAGCGTGGCGGGCCTGCTGGTCCGGCCGGTCACCGCCGCCCGGGTGGCGGCCGCGGCCAACGCGGCCGTCGGCCTGCGCCAGCAGGACGACATCTACCGGATCGGCTGGAACCAGCTGCCGCTCGGGCAGGCCGGCCACCAGGCCGGCGGCCGGTGGGCGCTGCTCGGGCCGGCGCCGTCCGGCTGGGACGCCGAGCTGCCGCACTACTCCGAGTTGCCGCACTACACCGACACCGCGGCCCTGCTGGCCGCCCTGGCCGAGGGCCAGCCGGCCCCGGACCTGCTGGTGCACCTGTGCCCGGCCTCCGGACCGGACGTGCTCGCCGCGACCCGGAGCCAGGCTGGCGACGCGCTGGCCGCGATCCGCGCCGTGCTGTCCGAGGACCGGCTGGCCGCGGTCCGGCTCGCGGTGGCTACCCGGTCCGCGCTGAGCACCGCCGACGGGGAGCCGGTCGAGCTGGCCCAGGCGGCGCTCTGGGGCCTGGTGCGCTCGGCCCAGGAGGAGTACCCGGATCGCTTCGTCCTGCTGGATTACGACGACCCGGACGCGCTGGTCCGGATGCTGCCCACCGTGGCCGTCCTCGACCAACCGGAGCTCGCGCTGCGGGGCGAGCGGATCGCGGTGCCGCGGCTGAGCGGGGTGCCGGTACCGGACGAGCCGCGGCCGGCGCCGTGGGATGCCGACCGAACCGTGCTGATCACCGGCGGCACCAGCGGCCTGGGCGCCCTGGTGGCCCGGCACCTGGTCCACCGGCACGGCGTCCGCCAGCTGCTGCTGACCAGCCGGCAGGGCGCCGGCGCGCCGGCGGCGGCGGAGCTGACCCGGGAACTGGCCGCGGCCGGCGCCGAGGTCCGGGTGGCCGCCTGCGACGTGGCCGACCGGGGCCAGGTCGCCGCGCTGCTGGCCGGGGTCCCGGCCGAACACCCCCTGGGCGTGGTGGTGCACGCCGCCGCCGTGGCGCACAACGCGCTGATCGCCGACCTGGGCGCCGAGCAGCTGGACGCGGTGCTGGCGCCGAAGGCCGACGGCGCCTGGCACCTGCACGAGCTGACCCAGCACCTGGACCTGGCCGGCTTCGTGCTGTTCTCCTCCTGCGCCGGCCTGGTGGTCGGGGTCGGTCAGGGCAATTACGCGGCCGCCAACCGGTTCGTCGACGCGCTGGCCGTGCACCGGCACGCCCTCGGCCTGCCGGCCACCGCGCTGGCGTTCGGCCTCTGGACGACCAAGACCGGCCTCGGCGGCGGGGTCACCGAGGAAGACCTGCGACGGATGGGCCGGCTGGGCCTGCCCGCGCTCGACACCGAGCACGGACTGGCCCTGTTCGACCAGGCGCTCGGGCTCGCCGAGCCGGTGCTGGCCCCGCTGCGGGTCGAGCCGGAGGCGCTGGCCGCCTCGGGCGACCAGGTGCCGACCCTGCTGCGAGACCTGGCCCGGGCGCCGGCCCGGCGCGCCGCCCCGGCGGCCAGCACCCCGGTGGCAGCGGCGCCAGTGGCCGAACCGGCCTCGCTGGAGTCCGAGCTGGCCCGGCTGGGCCCGTCCGAACGCCGGCAGCTGGTGCAACGGCTGGTCCGCGATCACGTGGCCACCGTCCGGCATGCCGACGCCGACTCGGTGGTGATGGACGTCAGCTTCACCGCGCTCGGCCTGGACTCGCTCGCCGGCATCGACCTGCGCAACCGGTTGCAGGCGGCCAGCGGGCTGCGGCTCGCCGCCACGCTGATCTTCGACTACCCGACGCCGGCCGACATCGCCGACCACCTGCTGGAAGAGCTGACCCGGGACCTTCCCGAGGCCCAGCCGGTCGACGAGGACGCCGTCCGGCGCGCCTTGCAGACCGTCTCGGTCCAGGCGCTGCGCCAGTCCGGGCTGCTGGACCAGCTGCTTCGGCTGGCCGAGCCCGCCGGGGGCGACGGCTCGTCGGCAGTCTCGGCTTCGGAGGCAGCGGATCCGCCGGCGCAGGTGGACGCGACGCCGGGTGCGGACGTCGAGGAGCGGACCGAGGCGATCAAGGGCATGTCGGTCGAGGAGCTGGTCCGCAGCGCGCTTGCGACCGGACCGTCCCAGTGAGCGGGAGGCAGCCCGGCATGGAGCCGAACACCGAACAGATCGTGGCGGCGTTGCGCGCGAGCATGGTCGAGAACGAGCGGCTGCGGGCCGAGCACCAGGCCCTGGCCGACCGGGACGCCGAACCGATCGCGATTGTCGGCCTGGCCTGCCGCTACCCCGGCGGGGTCGGCTCGCCGGAGGAGCTGTGGCAGCTGGTCCGCGACGGCCGGGACGCCGTCGGGCCCTCGGCCCCGGGGCGGGGCTGGCCGGCGACCGGCGGCAGCCGGGAGGGCGGCTTCCTGCTCGGGGCCGCCGAGTTCGATGCCGGGCTGTTCGGAATCGGCCCGAACGAGGCGCTGGTGATGGATCCGCAGCAGCGGTTGCTGCTGGAGGTCTCCTGGGAGGCGTTGGAGCGGGCCGGGATCGATCCGCTGTCGCTGAAGGGCAGCCGGACCGGTGTGTATGCCGGGCTGATGTATCACGACTACACGCTGGGCGCCTCCAGCGACGGCTCGCTGGTCTCGGGCCGGGTGGCCTACACCTTCGGCTTCGAGGGGCCGGCGTTGACGGTGGATACCGCGTGCTCGTCGTCGCTGGTCTCGCTGCACCTGGCCGTCCAGGCGCTGCGGGCCGGCGAGTGCACGCTGGCGCTGGCCGGCGGGGTGACGGTGATGTCGACGCCGCACATGTTCGAGTACTTCACCGCCCAGCGCGGCCTGGCCTCTGACGGCCGGTGCAAGTCCTACTCCAGCACCGCCGACGGTGTCGGGCTGGCCGAGGGCGTCGGGGTGCTGGTGCTGGAGCGGCTGTCCGAAGCCCGCCGCCGTGGTCACCGGGTGTGGGCGCTGGTGCGGGGCAGCGCGGTCAACTCCGACGGGGCGTCGAACGGGCTGACCGCCCCGAACGGACCGTCCCAGCAGCGGGTGATCCGGGCGGCGCTGGCCAATGCCCGGATCACTGCCGCCGACGTGGATGTGGTGGAGGGGCACGGCACCGGCACCACCCTGGGGGACCCGATCGAGGCCGGCGCGCTGATCGCGACCTACGGCCGGGAGCGGGCCGGTGAGCCGCTGTGGCTGGGGTCGCTGAAGTCCAACATCGGCCATGCCCAGGCGGCCTCCGGGGTCGGCGGCGTGATCAAGATGGTGATGGCGTTGCGGGCCGGGGTGATGCCGCCGAGCCGGTATGCCGACTCGCCGTCGGAGCAGGTGGACTGGGCCGGCAGCGGCGTGCGGTTGCTGGTCGAGGAGCGGGCCTGGCCTGCCGGTGAGCGTCCTCGCCGGGCGGCGGTGTCGTCGTTCGGGCTGAGCGGCACCAACGCCCACATCGTGCTGGAGGAAGCCCCGGCGGCGGAGCCGGCCACGGCGCAGGCAGCGCAGGCGGCGCCGGTGGTGCCGTGGGTGCTGTCCGGACGGACTGCCGAGGCGCTGGCCGAGGTCGCCGACCGGCTGGCCGTCCTGGTGGCGGCGCCGGACGTGGCGGTCGGGGCGGTGGGCCGGTCGCTGGCCCACCGGGCGGCGCTGGACCGGCGGGTGGTGCTGGTCGGGGACCGGGAGCGGTTGCTGGCCGGGTTGGCCGAGGTGGCTGCTGGCCGGGTCCCGGGCCGGGCGGTGCGCCGTGCTGGCCGCACGGCGCTGGTGCTGTCCGGGCAGGGCAGCCAGCGGCTGGGCATGGGGCGCGGGCTGGCACAGGCGTATCCGGCGTTCCGGGCCACCTTCGAGCAGGTGATCGCCGCGGCTGACCAGCGGTTGGCCGACCTGGCCGGCGGCGGGAACCGGGCCAGCGTCGCGGACGTGGTGTGGGGCCAGGACGAGGCGGCCCTGGCGCAGACGGTGCATACCCAGGTCGGCTTGTTCGCGGTGCAGGCCGGCATGGTGGACCTGCTCACGTCCTGGGGCGTGGGCATCGACCTGCTGATCGGGCACTCGGTCGGCGAGATCGCCGCCGCGTACGCCGCCGGGGTGCTGGCGCTGCCGGACGCGGTGGAGCTGGTGACCTGGCGGGCGTGGCTGATGCAGCAGCTGCCCGCCGGTGGCGCGATGCTGGCCACCGCGCTGCCCGAGGCCCAGGCGCGGGCGGCGCTGGCCGGCAGCAGCACCCCGGAGGTGGGGTTGGCCGCGGTGAACGGGCCGGCGGCCACGGTGCTGTCCGGGCCGGTCGATGAGCTGGACCGGGTCGAGAAGCTGCTGGCCGAGCAGGGGGTGCGGGTCAGCCGGCTGCAGGTCTCGCACGCCTTCCACTCGGTGCTGATGGAGCCGATCCTGGACCGGTTCGGCGAGGCCCTCGCCGGGCTGACCTACCGGCCGGCGCAGATCCCGATCGCCTCCACCCTCACCGGCGGCGCCGGCGAGCGGATGGACGCCGACTACTGGGTTCGCCAGCTGCGCCAGCCCGTCCGGTTCGCCGACGCGGTCAGCACCGCCGCCGGGCTGGGCGCGACCCGGTTCCTGGAAGCGGCGCCGCATCCGACCCTGGCCCCGCACATCGCCGCCACCCTCGACCCGGCCGACCCGGTCATCGCCGCCCTGCAACACCGCGACCAGCACCCGGTGACCGCCGCCCTGACCGCGCTCGGGCAGTGCTACGCCGACGGCGCCACCGTCGACTGGCACACCCAGTTCCCGGCGGCCGCCGGCATCATCGACCTGCCCACCTACCCCTTCCAGCACCAGCGCTACTGGGCCGCCGGCATCGCCACCGGCGCCGATGTCAGCGATGCCGGCCTGGCCGCGGTCGACCATCCCCTGCTCGGCGCGGTGCTGGACCTGCCCGACACGGGCGCTGTGGTGCTGACCGGCCAGCTGACGGCCGAACGCCAGTCCTGGCTCGCCGACCACCTGGTGCTCGGCAACGTCGTGCTGCCCGGAACCGCCTTCGTGGAGCTGGCCACCCGGGCCGGCCGGCAGGTCGGCTGCCCGCTGGTCGAGGAGCTGCTGCTACACACCGCGCTGGTGCTGCCGGAGTCCGGCGCCGTCCAGCTGCAGGTCAGCGTGGCCGGGCCGGACGCCGCCGGCAGCCGCCGGCTGGCCATCCACTCCCGTCCGGTGGCGGCGGGTGATCCGCTGCCCTGGACCCTGCACGCCGAGGGCGTGCTGGCGGCCGGCCAGCCCGCCGGCGCCGGCCCGGACCTCACCCAGTGGCCGCCGGCCGGCGCCACCCCCATCGAGCTGGGCGACGCCTACCAGCAGCTGGCCGCTCGCGGCTACGGCTACGGCCCGGCCTTCCAGGGCCTGCGGGCGGCCTGGCGCCGCGGCGACGAGCTGTTCGCCCAGGTCGCCCTGCCGGAGCAGGCCCGGGCTGACGCGGGCCGGTTCAGCGTGCACCCGGCCCTGCTGGACGCGGCGATGCACGTGATGAGCGTGGTCGAGGACGACCCGGCCGGCGACTCCACGATGTTGCCGTTCGCCTGGTCCGGCGTCTCGGTGCGTTCCGGCGGGGCCTCGGCGCTGCGGGTCCGGCTGTCCTGGGTGGCCACCAACGTGGCCCGCCTGGACCTGGCCGACCTCAGCGGTTCCCCGGTCGGCGCCGTGGAGGCGCTGAGCTTCCGGCCGGTCTCGGTGTCCCAGCTGGCCGCCGCCCAACCGCTGGAGACGGGCTCGGTGTTCGGCGTCCAGTGGCCATCGGCCGAGCTGGCCGCCGGGCGCGCCCGCACCCTGCGGCGCTGGTCGGCGGGCCTGCCGATCCCGGCCCAGCCGGACGAGGCGGTCCTGCTGGACTGCGCGTCCGCCCCGGCCGGCGGCGAGCTGTCCCCGGCCGACCTCTCCCCGGCAGAGGCGGTCCGGCCCGTCCTCACCCGGCTGCTGGCCGACCTGCAGGCCTGGCTGGCCGAGGGGTCCGACGCGCCGCTGGTGGTCCTGACCCGCGCCGCGGTGGCAACCGCCGGCGACGACCCGATCCGACCGGAGCAGGCCGCGGTCTGGGGCATGGTCCGGGCCGCCCAGGCCGAGAACCCCGGCCGGTTCGTGCTGCTGGACGCCGACACCGACGTCGACGGCGCGACCGTCGCGGGTGTGCTGGCCGCCGGCGAGCCGGAAGCGGCCCTGCGGGGCGGCCGGTTGCGGGTGCCCCGGTTGGCCCGCGCTGCCGGGACCGCTGCCGACCGGCCGCTGCTGCGGCCTGACCGGACGGTGCTGGTCACCGGCGGCACCGGCGGCATCGGAGCGCTGATCGCCCGGCGCCTGGTCCTCGCGCACGGCGCCCGGCGGCTGCTGCTGGTCAGCCGGCGCGGCCCCGAGGCGCCCGGCGCAGAGACGCTGCGGGCCGAACTGGCCGAACTCGGCGCCGAGGTGGTGCTGGCCGCTGCCGACGTCGGCTCCCGCGACGACCTGCGGCGGGTGCTCGACGCCGTGCCGGCCGAGCACCCGGTGGGCGCGGTCGTCCACGTGGCGGGGGTGGTGCACAACGGCCTGCTCGGTTCCTGGACGCCCAGGCTGCTGGAGGAGGTGCTGGCGCCGAAGGCCGACGCGGCCTGGCACCTGCACGAGCTGACCCGGGACCTCGACCTGTCCGCGTTCATCCTGGTGTCCTCGGCGGGCGGGCTGGTGCTGGCCGCCGGCCAGGCTGGGTACGCGGCGGCCAACGTGTTCCTGGACGCCCTCGCCGAGCAGCGCCACCGGGAGGGGTTGCCGGCCCTGTCCATGGCCTGGGGCGCCTGGGCGCTGGACACCGGGATGAGCGCCTATCTCAGCGAAGCCGACCTGGAACGGATGCGCCGGCAGGGACTGCCTGCCTTCTCGGCGGAGGAGGCCCTGGAGGTCTTCGACGCCGCGGTGCGGACCGAGGCCGCGGTGGTGGTGCCCGTCAAGCTCGACCTGGGCCGGTTGCGCGCCCGGGCCGATGAGATCCCGGCGCTGCTGCGGGGCCTGGCCCGGGTGCCCGGCCGGCCGGCCGCCGCCGTCGAGGCCGAGCCGGCCGGTGACTCCGCGGTGCTGCGCCGGCTGCAGGCGGCCGCCCCGGCCGACCGCCGCGCGGAGCTGCTGACGGTGATCCGAACCCATGCCGCGGTGGTGCTCGGCGTCAACGATCCGGAGGCCATCGATCCCGACCGGGGCTTCCTGGACATGGGCTTCGACTCGCTGAGCGCGCTGGAGATGCGCAATCGGATGGTCGCGGTGATGGGTCGCAACCTGATCCCGATGCTGCTCTTCGACTACCCCTCGCCGGCCGCGCTGGCGGCCTACTTCGAGGAGGAGATGTTCGAGAAGGCGCCGCGCGGCATCGACGAGGACCTGGTCTCGCTCGGGGTCGAGGAGCTCTTCGACATCCTCGACGAGGAGCTCGAGACACCCGGCTGACAATCCGCCGCCCCGCACCGGGCGGCCCATCGTTCCCCAGCGAGGGGATCCTCCTCGCCGGTCTAAGGAGTTTCGGCGTGACCACCGACAACGAAGCGAAGCTGCTGCAGTACCTCAAGCGCACCCTCGCTGACCTGCGCGATGCCCGGCGCTGCCTGGAGGAGGCGGCTCGCAAGCCCGACGACGAGGCGATCGCCATCGTCGGCATGGCCTGCCGCTACCCGGGCGGGGTGACCTCGCCCGAGGACCTGTGGCAGCTGGTCCGGCACGGCCGCGACGCGATCAGCCCGTTCCCGACCGACCGGGGCTGGGACGTCGAGCGGGCCTACGACGAGGACGCCGAGGACGGCCGGACCACGTACTGCACCGAGGGCGGATTCCTCGACGGCGCCGGGGACTTCGACCCCGACTTCTTCGGGATCAGCCCGAACGAGGCGCTGGTGATGGACGCGCAGCAGCGGTTGCTGCTGGAGGTCTCCTGGGAGGCGTTGGAGCGGGCCGGGATCGACCCGACATCGCTGAAGGGCAGCCGGACCGGCGTGTACGCCGGGCTGATGTACCACGACTACGCGCTCGGCCGGGCGGCCGCCACCACCAGCGCCGGCAGCCTGGTCTCCGGCCGGGTGTCCTACACCCTGGGGCTGGAAGGCCCGGCGTTGACGGTGGATACCGCGTGCTCGTCGTCGCTGGTGTCGCTGCACCTGGCCATGGCCGCCCTGGGCAAGGGCGACTGCTCGCTGGCGCTGGCCGGCGGGGTGACGGTGATGTCGACCCCGGACATGTTCATGTTCTTCTCCGAGCAGCGCGGCCTGGCCCGCACCGGCCGGTGCAGGTCGTTCTCCGAGTCCGCCGACGGCGTGGGCCTGGCCGAGGGCGTCGGCGTGCTGGTGCTGGAGCGGCTGTCGGACGCCCAGCGGCACGGCCACCGGGTGCTGGCCGTCGTCAAGGGCAGCGCGGTCAACTCCGACGGCGCGAGCAGCAGCTTCTCGGCCCCGAACGGCCCGTCCCAGCAGCGGGTGATCCGGGCGGCGCTGGCCAATGCCCGGATCACTGCCGCCGACGTGGATGTGGTGGAGGGGCACGGCACCGGCACCACC
>Ga0326721_10000436_pt1 | contig 12689 bp, 10 predicted proteins | sample SGPome_FD_203951 | JGI IMG/M metagenome (GOLD analysis project Ga0326721, IMG submission 203951) | Soil microbial communities from Southern Great Plains, Lamont, Oklahoma, United States - SGP_1_2016 | ecosystem: Engineered > Artificial ecosystem > Soil microcosm > Unclassified | place: USA...
AGGCGCACGGCGATTTTGCAGCGAAATGCCGAGCTTTCTTGCAATGTAACCCATTTCATGGAAGCCTCCAGGCAAGAATGAAGGGTTCATCGAGGTCGGGGCGTCGTGTTGCGTAAGCATACCGGCGCGGTCCATCGAGCGGACTGCGAAGGGAGTGAACATGGCCAATGTGAACGGCCGCGCGCGTCGGAAAAACACGTACGACGCGATCGTGGTGGGCAGTGGAATCACCGGCGGCTGGGCGGCCAAGGAGCTGACCCAGAAGGGCCTCAAGACCCTGGTGCTGGAGCGCGGACCGATGGTCCGCCACCTAGAGGACTATCCCACCGCCACGATGGATCCCTGGCAGACGAAGTACCCGCAGGGGCAGCTGCCGTCGGACGAGCTCAATGCGAAATATCCGGTCCAGAAGCGCACCGGCTACACCCTGACGGAATACACCCGGCACTTCTTCGTCCGCGACGACCAGAACCCCTATACCGAGGAAAGCCGCTACGACTGGATCCGTGGCTATCACGTCGGCGGCAGGTCGCTGACCTGGGGCCGCCAGAGCTATCGCCACAGCCCGATCGACTTCGAGGCCAACGCCCGCGAGGGGATCGGCGTCGACTGGCCGATCCGCTACGAGGAGCTCGCGCCCTGGTACGACCATGTGGAGCGCTTCATCGGCGTCTCGGGCCAGGCCGAGGGCCTGCCGCACCTGCCCGACGGCCAGTATCAGCCGCCGATGGAGATGAACTGCGTCGAGAAGGCCTTCAAGGCCAAGTCCGAGGCGCGGTTCCCCGAACGGCGGATCACCATGGGCCGGACCGCGCACCTGACCGACCCGACCGAGGAACAGCTCGCGCTGGGTCGGACCAAGTGCCAGTACCGCAACATGTGCATCCGCGGCTGTCCGTTCGGCGGCTACTACAGCTCCAATTCCGGGGGGCTGGTGGCGGCCGAGCGCACCGGAAACCTGGTCATCCGCCCCGGTTCGATCGTCACCTCGCTGATCTATGACGAGAAGGCGGGCAAGGCGACCGGCGTGCGCATCCTCGACGCGACGACGCGCCAGGAGGAGGAGTTCTACGCCGACGTCGTGTTCCTGTGCGCCTCGGCCTTCAACTCGGCCTGGATCATGATGAACTCGACCAGTTCGCGGTTCCCGAACGGCTTCGGCAACGGCAGTGACCAGTTGGGCCGCAACGTCATGGACCACCACCTGGGCGTCGGGGCCAGCGGCGAGGCCCCCGAGTTCGCCGACATGTACTATTCGGGGCGCAGGCCGAACGGGATCTATGTGCCGCGTTTCCGCAACCTCGGCGACGCGGCCACCAAGCGGAGCGACTACCTGCGCGGCTTCGGCTACCAGGGCGGCGCCTCGCGGCCCGGATGGGATCGCGACCTGACCCGGCCAGGACAGGACCCCTCCGGTCCGCGGGGCTTCGGGGCGGCGCGCAAGGCCGCGCTGAGCCAGCCGGGGCCGTGGATCATCGGGCTGGGCGGCTTCGGCGAGATCCTGCCCTACGAAGACAATCGGATTACCCTGAATCGCGACAAGACCGACGAGTTCGGCCTGCCGACCCTGTCGATGAACGTCACGATCCGCGAGAACGAGCTGGCCATGCGTCGCGACATGCAGACCGCGGCCGCCGAGATGCTGGAGGCGGCGGGCTTCAAGAACGTCGAGGGGCGGGACGGGGGCTACGCGCCCGGCCTGGGCATCCACGAAATGGGCACCGCCCGCATGGGCCGGGATCCGAAGACCTCGGTGCTCAACGCCCACAACCAGGTTCACGAGTGCAAGAACGTCTATGTCACCGATGGAGCGGCCATGACCTCGGCGTCGTGCGTGAACCCGTCCCTGACCTACATGGCCCTGACGGCCCGGGCCGCCGACCACGCGGTCCAGGCGCGCAAGCGGGGAGATCTGTGATGCTGCTGAGCCGACGCGACGCGATACGCGGCCTGACCTTCACCTTCGGCGTCGCGGCGACGGGGTTCGCCGGACGGGCCATGGCGGCCGCGCCCGCCCTGGGCTGGACCCCCACGGCGCTGACGCCGGACCAGGCCCGCCTGGTCGACGTGGTGGCTGAGCTGATCATCCCCAAGACCGACACGCCGGGCGCGCGCGAAGCCGGAGTGCCGCAATTCGTCGACCGCGCCCTGGCCGACTACTACAACAAGGCCCAGGCCGATCGCCTGAGGGCCGGGCTGGCCCGGATGGACGCCGACGCGCGCGCCGCCCATGGCGACGTTTTCGTCGCGCTGACGCCGGAGCAGCAGATCGAACTCCTGAACGGCTATGACCGCGAGGCGGCCGCCGCCCAGGGGCACACGGCTGGCGAGCCCCATTTCTTCCCGCTGCTGCAGGATCTGGTGACGGTCGGCTACTTCACCTCCGAACCGGGCGCGACGGTGGCCTTGAGTTACGATCCCGTCCCCGGCGCCTACCACGGCTGCGTGCCGCTGGCCGAGCTCGGTCGCGGCTGGGCGACCCGATAGGGCGATAGAAGAGGCGCTGAGGCGACGCTTCAGGCGTTTGAGGCCCTCGGCGCGGCCTCCAGGGATGACGTAGAAGCCCGTCGGGGGCCTGTCTGACGGCCCAGCTAGGCGCGCGGCTGGTCCCCATCGGCCAATGACGTTTCGCCCTCCGAGGACGGCTGTTCCGATAGGGCGTAGATCTGCTCCATCTCGACCCAGGTTCGGTCGGGCGCGAACGGCAGCGGCTTCTGAAAGGTCCGCATCAGGGCGTCCCAGGCCTGCACGTCCGGATTGGCGGCGTCCCTGGCCGCCTTGGCCTCGGCGTCGTAGCCGTCGCCCTGTTCCAGGATCATGAACAGCCGGTCGCCGACCAGCCAGATCTCCAGCCCGCGCACGTCGTCGGCGCGGATCGCGACCGTCACCGCGGCAGGCGGTCCGCCGGACCGGTGCCAGGCGCGATAGCGGGCGATCTGGTCGGCATCGTCATGCAGGTCGACCGCGAAACAGCGGCGGATCGTCCGGCTCACGCCAGCCTCCACATCGTCGTTGACGCGGCTGCGATGGGATCTATAAACATCATACGTATTATCTTATTGCGCCCGCCGTAGGGAGGCAAGCATGACCCAGCTGTATGGACGGACGCTGAGCCGCCGCGCCCTGGCCGAGCGGACCGGCGCCCTGTCGCAGTTCGCCGGCGTGCGCCTGTCGACCCTGGGCGACGGCGTCGAGCGCGGCGTGCGGCAGCTGGAGTTCCGCACCGGCTCGGGCTTGCGCTTCACGGTGCTGGTGGACCGGGCGATGGACATCGCCGAGTGCGAGCACAACGGCCGCGCGGTCGGATGGCATTCGCCATCGGGCTTTCGCAATCCTTCGCTGCACGAGTACGAGGGGGAGGGCGGCCTGTCCTGGTTCCGGTCGTTCTCGGGCCTGATGGTCACCTGCGGCCTGGACCACGTGCTGTTCATGCACGACGACCCGGCTGACCACTACGTCTATGGCCCCCGCAAGACGGTCAGTTCGTCGCTGCATGGGCGGATCGGCACGATCCCGGCCCGGCTGACCGGCTACGGCGAACGCTGGGACGGCGACGACTGCGTTCTGTGGGCCGAGGGCGTGGTGCAGCAGTCGACGGTGTTCGGCGAGGACCTGCACCTGGTCCGGCGGATCGAGGCGAGCGTCGGGACCGACGAGATCCGCCTGCACGACCGGGTGGTCAATCACGGCTTCTACCGGACGCCGCACATGTACTGCTACCACATCAATGTCGGGTACCCGGTTCTGGACGAGGGATCGCGCTACGTGGCGCCGATCCGCGACGTGGTCTGGGCCGCCCACGCCGGCGACGACTATCGCAAGCAGGGCGTCGGCTATCGCACCCTGCCGGCCCCGATCCGCAATTTCCATGAACAGGTCTGGCAGCACGACATGGCCGCCGACCCCGACGGGCGGGTCAATGTCGCCCTGGTCAACGAGGCCATTGGCTTGGGCTTCGAGGTCCAAACGCTAAAGGCGCAGTTCCCCGCCATGTACGAGTGGCAGAACCTGCACGCCGGCCACTACGCCCTGGGGATCGAACCCTCGACCAACCACGTTCTGGGCAAGGACTTCGCCCGTGACCGGGGCGAACTGATCCAGTTGGAGCACGGCGAGGAGCGCCGCTATGACAGCGTCTTCCGCATCCTGCCCGACGCGGACGCGGTGACGGAGGCGGTCAGCCGGATCGAAGCCGTGGTTCGCCAGCCGGCTGAGGACTATCCCGCCCCGTCCGGCGCCTATCCGCTGATCGGCGGCCGCTGAAATGGCCCTTCCCCAGGACCTCGAGGGCCGGGTCGTCCTCTACACGGGCGCGGCGGGCGGGCTGGGCCTTCAGACGACGCTGGCCCTGATGGGGCGTGGTGCGGCCGTCGTGGCGGTCGACAACGACCAGGCCAAGGTCGCGGCGCTGGAAGCCGAGGCCGCCCAGGTCAGGGCAGGGCGCCTGATCGTCTCGCTTGCCGATCTGTCCGATCTCGATGGTTTCCGGACCGTGCTGAAGGCTCTGCTGGAGCAGGTCGGCGCCTTCGACGTGGTGATCAACAACGCCGCCATCTATCCCTCGCGTCCGTTCGAGGACTATTCGATCCAGGACCACCAGGCGGTCCAGCGGGTCAATGTCGACGCCGCGATCGTCGCCGTTCAGACGGCCCTGCCGGCCATGCGCGAGCGGGGCTTTGGCCGGATCATCAACATCTCCAGCATCACCCTCTCGGGTCAGTGGGCGAACCTGTCGCCCTATGTCGCCTCCAAGGGGGCCCTGGTCGGCCTGACCCGCGCCTGGGCGCGGGAGTTCGGACCGTACGGCGTCACCGTCAACGCCATCGCCCCCGGGGCCTTTCCCACCGACGCCGAGAAGATCCATCCGGATCCGGACGGCTACGCCCGTCATGTGCTCGACAGCCAGGCCGTCAAGCGCCGGGGTCATGTCGGCGACATCGCCCACGCCATCGCATTCTTCGCCGCCGATGAGGCGGGCTTCATCACCGGCCAGACGCTGCACGTGAACGGCGGCTGGGTGATGAGCTGAACCAGCCGGAAGGTCTTTTCTCCATGGGCATACTGAGCGGAATCCGCGTTCTCGACTGTTCCATCGCCATGGCCGGCCCGTTCGCCGCCCAGCGCCTGGGCGACCTGGGCGCCGACGTGATCAAGGTCGAGCCGACCACCGGCGAGTGGCAGCGCCACGTCGCGGCCGGCGGCGCGCGCGGCAACCAGATCAACGTCTCGTTCCTGTCGCTGAACCGCAACAAGCGCTCCCTGGCCGTCGACCTGAAGACGGACGAGGGCAAGGCGCTGCTGCTGGAGATGGTCAAGACGGCCGACGTCTTCCTGCAGAACTACCGGCCCGGTGTCGCCCAGCGGTTGGGCGTCGACTACGAGACCCTGTCGAAGATCAATCCGCGGCTGATCTACGTGTCGATGTCCGGCTATGGCGAGGACGGTCCGTACCGAAACTATCCCGGCCAGGATCTGCTGCTGCAGGCCATGTCGGGGGCGATGATGTCGTCGGGGGCGGCTGACCAGCCGCCGCAGCCGGCCGGCCAGTACCTAGTCGACGCGATCACCGCCTACACCGCCTTCGAGGGCGCTCTGGCGGCGCTGTTCCATCGCGAGCGGACGGGCGAGGGCCAGCTGGTCCAGATCAACATGCTGGACGCCATCACCACCATCCAGATGCAGGAACTGTCGGTCTTCACCATCGGCGGCAAGCCGCAGACCCGCTCGGCCGAGCCCCACGCCCACAGCTATATCCGGGCGCCCTACGGCGTCTTCCAGACCCAGGACGGCTACATCTCGATCGCCATGGCTTCGCTGAAGACCCTGGGCCGGCTGATCGACGAGCCGTTCTTCGCCGACCTGGACGACGAGACCGACAGCTGGACCCATCGCGACGAAATCTACGCCTGCGTGCGTCGGCGACTGGTCCATCGGACCAGCGCCCACTGGCTGGCCCTGTTCCGCCAGAACGACATCTGGTGCGGCCCGGTCTACGGCTATGCCGAGCTCGTCGAGGATCCGCAGATCCAGCACAACGGAACCTTCGTCGAATACGACCATCCGACCGAGGGGCGGGTGAAGGCCCCGGGCTTTCCGATCCGCTTCTCCAAGACGCCGTCGACCATCGAACGCGGCGCGCCGCTGGTCGGGGAGCACACCCGCGAGATCCTGGCCGAGACCGGCCGCGACGCGGAGCAGATAGAGGCCCTGATCCGCGCCGGCGTGGTGCGGTCGGCATGACCGCGCCCCGCTATCACGGCCTGACCTGGGACCATCCACGAGGATATCGAGCGCTGGAGGCCGCCGCCGCCCGGCTGGATCCGGACCGGGACGGCGTGGCCCTGAGCTGGGACCGTCATTCGCTTGAAGGTTTCGAGGAACGGCCGATCGGCGAGCAGTGCGCCCTGTATGACCTGGTCGTGCTGGACCATCCGCATGTCGGCGAGGCCGTGGCCGCCGACTGCCTCGTCCCGCTGGAGGACCTGTTCGAGGACGAGGAGATCGCCGCCTGGCAAGCCGCCGTCATGGGGCGCTGCCTGGACAGCTACCGCTATGCCGGTCGCCACTGGGCGTTGCCGCTGGACGCCGCGACCCAGGTCATGGCCTGGCGCAAGGATCGGCTCGACGCGCCGCCGACGCTGTGGGACGAGGTCGTGCGGCTGGCGGAGACCGGCGGCGTGGTGCTGTCGCTGTCGGGCCCGCACGCGGCCTTGACGTTCCAGTCGATCTGCGCCGCCCATGGCGCGTCGCCGGCGGCGGACGGCGAAACCTTCATGGAGCCCGCCGCCGGCCGCGCCGCCTGGAGCCTGCTGTCGCGGCTGGCGGCGCACAGCCCGCCAGCCTTGCGGCCGCTGAACCCGATCGGCCTGCTGGAGCACATGAGCGCCCATGACGATGTGGCCCTCTGCCCGCTGGTCTACGGCTATGTGAACTACGCCCCCGACGGCGCCCTGGGCTTCGCGGACGCGCCGCGCGTGACGCCGGACGGGCCCGTGGGCTCGATCCTCGGCGGGACCGGGATCGGGGTGTCGCGGCGTTGCGCGGTGACGCCACAACTGCTGGACCATCTGCGCTGGCTGATGGCCGATGCGACGCAGCGCGGCTTCATCCCCGCCCATGAGGGGCAGCCCGCGCTGCAGGCCGCCTGGCGCGATCCGGCCGTCAACGCGCGATGGGGCGACTTCTACGCCAGCACCTACGCCACGCTGGACGGCGCCAGCCTGCGGCCGCGCCACGACGGCGCCATCGCCTTCCAGACGGCGGCGTCGCAGCGCGTCCGCGCCGGTCTCGACATCGGCGACGGCGCGGATCGGGTGCTGGACGACCTGCAGGCGCTGTTCGTGCGCCACCGCCCAGCCGGCGCTGAGACTTGAGGAGCAAGCGATGAGCCAGGACGACGAGCTTCTGTTCGAGGTGACGGGCCATGTCGCCGTCATCACCCTGAACCGGCCGCACAAGCTGAACGCGGTGACGCCGGCTATGGCCAAGGCGGTCGAGGCGGCGATCGCGGAGGTCGACGCCTCCGACACCATCCGCTGCGTGGTGATCACCGGGACGGGGGAGAAGGCCTTCTGCGCCGGGTCGGACATCTCGACCCTGGACCAGTACCAGACCCCCTGGGAGTTCCGGAACCGCGGGGACTATTGCGACGCCGTGCGGCTGTGCCGCAAGCCGACGATCGCGGCGATCAACGGCTATGCCCTCGGCGGCGGGCTGGAGACGGCGATGAGCTGCGACATCCGCATCGCCTCGGCCAACGCCCGGTTCGCCGCCCCCGAGATCAAGCTGGGCTGGATCGGCGGTGGCGGCATGGCGGCCGGCCTGGTCCATTCGATCGGCGCCTCGAACGCGGCCCTGATGATCCTGACCGGCGACACGATCGACGCCGAGACCTGCCGGCAATGGGGACTGGTCAGCGAGGTGGTCGCGCCCGGCGAGTTGCTGACGCGAGCCCGGGCCGTCGCCGAGGTCATCGCCTCGCGTGCGCCGATCGCCGCCGAGACCGCCAAGCTGAACCTCAAGGCGGCCCACGCCATGCCCTATGAAAAGGCGGTCGAGTACGAGCGCGACCTGCAGACGATCTGTTTCGCCACGGCGGATGCGGCGGAGGGGCGGGCGGCGTTCGCCGAGAAACGGACGCCCGTGTTCCGGCGTCGCTGACCACAACCGCCTGTTCGCGTCGGCCGAGGATGGCTACGAAGGGCCGACCACCGATGCGGAGAGGACATGAAGCCCAGGATCCTGATCAGCCGCCGCTGGCCTGATGTCGTCGAGGCCCGGCTGCGCCAGCGCTATGACGTGACGCTGAACGCGGGCGACGCGCCGATGGGCGTCGAGCAACTGCGCGCGGCGATGAGCGCCTACGACGCCCTTTGCCCGACGGTTTCGGATCGCGTCACGGCCGAGGTCCTGGCCGCGCCCGATGCGCGGGTGAAGATGATCGCCAACTATGGCGCGGGCTACGAGCACATCGACCTGGCGGCGGCCAGGGCGGCCGGGGTGGTGGTGACCAACACGCCCGACGTGCTGACCGACGCCACCGCCGAACTGGCGATGCTGCTGATGCTGATGACCAGCCGCCGGGCGGCGGAGGGCGAACGCGAGCTGCGGGCCGGCCAGTGGACCGGCTGGCGGCCCACACACCTGCTGGGCCGGTCGCTGGCGGGCAAGACCCTGGGCCTGGTCGGCTATGGCCGCATCGCCCGGGCCACCGCCCGGCGGGCCCGCGCCGCCCTGGGCATGGAGATCGCCTATTACAGCCGCCGGCGCGCGGACGACGAGGACGGCGCGACCTATCACGAGACGCTGGAGAGCCTCGCGGCGGCGGCCGACGTGCTGTCGCTGCACACCCCGGGCGGTCCCGAGACCCACCATCTCGTCGACGCCGCCCTGCTGGCGCGGATGAAGCCGACGGCGATCCTGATCAACACCGCGCGCGGTTCGGTGGTGGCCGAGGCCGACCTGGCCCAGGCCCTGGCCGACGGGACGATTGCCGGCGCCGGCCTGGACGTCTACCAGGGCGAGCCCAAGGTCGATCCGGTCCTGCTGGCGGCGCCCAACACCGTGCTGCTGCCGCACCTGGGCAGCGCGACCCTGGAGACCCGCACGGCCATGGGCATGCGGGCGGCCGACAATCTGGATCGCTTCTTCGACGGCATGCCGCCGCTCGACCGGGTCGCCTAGGCCTTAGGGCGGGTCTAGAGGGTTGATCTAAAGTAATACGTCATACAACATGCGGCTCTCCGAAACGAAGGGACGGGAGCGCATGGCGCAAGGCGCGATCAGCGAGAAGGCGGAGTTTAGCCGTCGCTTCGTGACGCTTGGGCTGGGCGCGGCCCTGGCGGCCAGCCCGTCGCTGGTGCGGGCCACGGGGTCGCTGACGGGCTTCCACGACGTACGCGACTACGGCGCCGTCGGTGACGGGATCACCATCGACTCCGGCGCCGTCAACCGCGCCATCGAGGCGGCCTCCGCGGCCGGCGGCGGCACGGTGGTGATCCCCGCCGGCCACTACCTGTGCTTCTCGATCCGGCTGAAAAGCTTCGTCACCCTGGTGCTGATGAACGGTTCGGTGATCGAGGCGGCCGATCCCCGCAAGCACGCCGGCCGCTATGACCTGCCCGAGAATGTCTATGAGGAACAGTACCAGGACTACGGCGTCAGTCACTTCCACAACAGCCTGATCCATGGCGATGGGGTCAACGACGTCGCCATCATCGGCAAGGGGCTGATCCATGGCCTGGGCCTGGACCGCGAGGGACCGACGCCGCGCTGGCATGGCATGGCCGGCTGGACGTCGCCCGCCGAACAGGGGCTGACCCCCGACGCCGCTCGCCGGGCTATCCCGCGCGAGATGGCCTATGAGGGCCGGGGCAATAAGGCCATCGGCTTGACCGGCTGTCGCAACGTCTTGCTGCGCGACTTCACCATCCTGCAGGGCGGCCACTTCGCCTGCTACGTGCTGGGCTCGACCAATGTGCGTATCGACGGCCTGACCGTCGACACCGACCGCGACGGCATCGACATCGACGCCTGCCGCGACGTGAAGGTCACCAACTGCCTGGTCAACGCGCCCAAGGACGACGCCATCGTGCTGAAGAGCAGCATGGCCCTGAAGGCGCCGCGCTTCTGCGAGGACGTCAGCGTGATCGGCTGCAAGACCAGCGGCTACCTGCTGGGCACGGTGGTCGACGGGACCTACCAGCCCTCGCCCTACAGGTCGGTGGACGACATCGGCGTGCTGGGCCGGATCAAGCTGGGCACCGATTCCGTCGCAGGTTTCCGCAACATCCTGGTGTCGGACTGCATCTGCGAGAACACCCGCGGCCTGCAGCTGGGCGCGATCGACGGCGGGGTGCTGGAGGACGTGACCTTCTCCAACATCCTGCTGCGCAACCCGGTCAACCATCCGATCTTCGTGCGCCTGTCGGGGCGCAACCGCGCGCCGGAAGGCAATGGACCGTCCCAGGTGCGGCGGGTGAGCTTCTCCAACATCAACGTCTCGGGCGCGCCCGGGCCCTACGCCAGCGGCGTGGTCGGCCTGCCCGGCGGGATCATCGAGGAGGTCAGCTTCTCGGATATCCACGTGCGCTCGGCCGGCGGCGGTTCGCGGCAAGACGCCGCGCGGGACATCGAGGAGCGGCCCAAGTCGTCGCTGGAGCCCAGCTTCATGGGCGCGTTCCCGGCCCACGGCCTGTGGGTGCGCCACGCCCGCAACGTGAGCGTACGCGATGTCAGCTTTTCGGTGGACAGGCCTGACGCCCGGCCGGCGATCGTGCTGGACGACGTGCAGGGCGCGACGATCGACGGCGTACGGTCCAGCCTGGCGCCTCGCGCGGCGGTCCGCACGGCGCGCAGCCGCGACGTCCACGCCCGCAATGTCGAGCGCCTGGCCTGAACAACGACCCGCGCTACACGACGGAGAGACCTCATGACGTTCCCATCGTTACGGCTGGCGCGACCGTGGCTGGTTCTCGGCCTCGCCCTCTGGGCGTTCGGCGCGGCCCGGGCCGCCGAAGTGACGCCGCTGCGCGACGGCTGGCGCTTCGCTCGCGCCGACGTGCCTGGAGCGGAAACCGCGACCTTTGACGACTCCGGCTGGGCGACGGTGTCGACGCCGCACACCTACAACGCCGCCGACTCCGGCCTCGGCGGGGCCAAGGCCCGAGGCGAGCCGGAAGGCGCCTATTACCGCGGCCCGGCCTGGTATCGGCTGTCGCTGGACCACGCGCCCCGCGCCGGCCGGCGCTATTTCCTGCAGTTCGACGGCGCGGCGCTGAAGGCGGAGGTCTTTCTGAACGGTCGGAAGCTGGGGACGCATGAAGGCGGCTACGCCGCCTTTCGCTACGACGCCACGGACGCCCTCCGGCCGGGCAAGAATCTGCTGGCGGTACGGGTCGACAATGCGCGCAACACCCGGTTCGCGCCGCTGAACGGCGACTTCAACGTGTTCGGCGGCCTCTATCGCGCGGTCAAGCTGGTCGAGACCTCGGACATCCACGTGGACCTGGGCGACTGGGGCGGGCCAGGGGTCTATGCCCGCACCCAGGCCCTGGCGGCGGGCCGGGCGACGATCGGGGCCAAGGTCCTGGTCCGCAACGATCGCGCAGCGGCGGCGAGCGTCCAGGTGGTGACTCGGATCCTCGACGCGGACGGCGCGGTGACCGTCGAGGCGCGTGGAGTGGCCCGGATCGCCGCAGGCCAGTCCCAGCCCGTCGAGCAGACCCTGGTCCTGAAGAAGCCCCGGCTGTGGGAGGGACGGCGCTCGCCCTATCTCTACCGCCTGCGCAGCGAGGTGCGGGTCCAGGGCAAGCTGGTCGACACCGCCGAGGTCCCGCTGGGCGTGCGCACGGTGGGCCTGGACGGGGAGGGGCGCTTCCTGCTGAACGGCAAGCCCTACGCCCTCTACGGCGCGAACATCCAACTGCCGACCCGCTTCGGCAAGGGGCCGGTCGTCAGCGACGCCGAGATCGACGAGGACATGCGGATCATGGCCGAGATGGGCGTCACCGCCCTGCGGCTGGCCCACATGCAGCATCCGCAGCGGGTCTATGACCAGGCCGACCGGCTGGGCATCCTTCTGACCACCGAAGTGCCGCTGATTGACGACCTGGACCCTTCCGACGCGTTCCGCGACAACCTGGTCCAGCAGATGCGCGAGCTGATCGCCCAGAACGTCAACCATCCGTCGGTCGCCCTGTGGGGCATCGGCAACGAGCTGCGGACCTCGGGCGAGGCGGCCAACCGGCTGCTGGCCGCGCTGCAATCGACGGCCAAGGCCATGGATCCGACGCGGCCCACGACCTACGCCCATTGCTGCTTGAAGGACGACGACCCGATCGCCCAGCACAGCGATACGGTCTCCTATAACCGCTATTTCGGCTGGTACTGGACCGAGGCCAAGGATATCGGCCCGTGGGCCGACGACCTGCACGCCCGTCTGCCGAAGCGGCCGATCGGGGTCAGCGAGTACGGGGCCGGGGCCAGCATCCTGCACCAGGAGGACCCCGTGCTGCGCCGCCCGGTCGCCGACGGTTACTGGCATCCCGAGCAATGGCAGACGCTCTTCCACGAGACCCACTGGCGCGAGCTGCGCCAGCGGCCGTTCCTGTGGTCCAACTTCATCTGGGTCGGTTTCGACTTCCCGTCGTTCAAGCGCAACGAGGGCGACCGGCCGGCCATCAACGACA
>Ga0326721_10000437_pt1 | contig 12680 bp, 12 predicted proteins | sample SGPome_FD_203951 | JGI IMG/M metagenome (GOLD analysis project Ga0326721, IMG submission 203951) | Soil microbial communities from Southern Great Plains, Lamont, Oklahoma, United States - SGP_1_2016 | ecosystem: Engineered > Artificial ecosystem > Soil microcosm > Unclassified | place: USA...
GTGCCGCGCGTGCACGTGGACACGGAGCAGCGCCCGTGAGCGCCTGGACGCGGAGCCTGCTCGTGGACGGGCCCGAGCAGACCCGGGCGCTCGCCGAGACCCTCGGGGCCCAGCTGCACGCCGGGGACCTGCTCGTGCTCACGGGCGAGCTCGGGGCCGGGAAGACGACCTTCACGCAGGGCCTGGGCCGCGGCCTGGGCGTGCGCGAGGGGATCATCTCGCCCACGTTCGTGCTGGTGCGCCGCCACCCGAGCCTGGTCGGCGGGCCGGACCTCGTCCACGTCGACGCCTACCGGCTGTCCTCGGCGGCGGAGGTGGACGACGTCGACCTCGAGGACACGCTCGACGCCGCCGTGACCGTGGTGGAGTGGGGCACGGGCAAGGTGGAGCACCTCGCGGACTCCCGCCTGGAGATCACCATCGAGCGCGCCGTGGGCGCCGATCCGCTCACCCCCGGGGACCCCGGCGAGCCCGCCGACGGCCTCACCGGCGAGGACGGCGGCGAGGACGACGACGCCGAGCCCCGCCGGATCACCCTCACCGGCGTCGGTCCCCGCTGGGCGGACGGGCCGCCTCGGCTGGGCCCGCCCCCGCGGCAGGGCTGAGCCCCGGGCCCGTCCCCGCGGCAGGGCTGCCCCGGGCCCGTCCCCGCGGCGGGGGCACTACAATGGCCGGGTGCTTCTCCTGTGCCTGGACTCCTCCGCCGTCGCCTCGGCCGCCCTCGTGACGGGCGGGGGCGAGGTCCTCGGATCCTTCGCGAGCCCCGACACCCGGTCCCACGCCGAGGTCCTGGCCCCGGCCGTGCGCGACCTGCTGGCGGGGGCCGGCCTCGACGGCGCCGCCGTGGACGCCGTGCTCGTGGGCACCGGGCCCGGGCCCTTCACGGGCCTGCGCGCCGGGATCGCGACCGCGCGCGCGCTGGCCTTCGCCTGGGACGTGCCGCTGCACGGGCTGATGAGCCTCGAGGCGGTCGCCCAGGACGCCGCGGCGGCGGCCCGGGACGCCGGGCACGACGAGTTCCTCGTGCTCACCGACGCCCGGCGCAAGGAGGTCTACTGGGCCCGCTTCGTCCTCGGCGCGGACGGCCCCCGGCCGGCCGGGGGACCGGGCGTGGCCGCGGCCGAGGACCTGCCCGGGCTGCCCGCCTACGGGCGCGGCGCGGGCCTCTACGCCGAGCGCCTGGCCCGGGTGGTGCCCGGGTTCGCCGAGGCGCAGCCCACGGCGTCGTCGCTGGGGCTGGCCGCCGTGCGGCGCGCCGCCCGCGGGGAGGCCCTGGACCCCGACACGACCCCGCTGTACCTGCGCGAGTCCGACGCGAAGGTCCCCGGGCCCCGGAAGCGGGCCGGCGCGTGAGCGGGGCCGCGGGCGACTGGGCCCTGCGCCGGATGACCGCCGAGGACGTGGGGGCGGTGCACGCCCTCGAGCAGCAGCTGTTCCCCGTCGACGCCTGGCCGCTCGAGATGTTCTTCGCCGAGCTCGCCCAGCCGATCTGCTGGTACTGGGTCGCCGAGCTGGACGGCGCGATCGTCGGCTACGCGGGGCTGATGTGCATCCCCCCCGTGGGCGACGTCCAGACCATCGCGGTGGTCCCCGAGCACGAGGGCCGCGGCATCGGCTCCGCCCTGCTGCGCACCCTGCACGAGCAGGCGCGGCGGCTGGGGGCCCAGGAGATGCTGCTCGAGGTCCGCGCCGACAACCCCCGCGCCCAGCGGCTCTACCGCCGCCTCGGCTACGAGCAGATCCACGTCCGGCCCCGCTACTACCGCGACGGCGCCGACGCCCTGATCATGCGCTGCGCCCTGCCCCCCGGGGAGGACCCCGGCACGGCGCCCGCGGCCACCCCCGCGACCACCCCCGCGACCACCCCCGAGGAGGACCCCCGATGACCGACGGACCCCTGGTGCTCGGCATCGAGTCCTCCTGCGACGAGACCGGCGTGGGCGTCGTGCGCGGGCGCACCCTGCTCGCCAACGTCGTGTCCTCCTCGATGGACGAGCACGTCCGCTTCGGCGGCGTGATCCCGGAGATCGCCTCCCGCGCCCACCTCGACGCGATGGTCCCCACCCTGCGCGCCGCCCTCGCGGAGGCCGGCGTCGGCCTGGACGACCTCGACGCCATCGCCGTGACCTCCGGGCCCGGCCTGGCCGGGGCGCTCATGGTGGGCGTCGCCGCCGCGAAGGCGCTCGCCGTGGCGACCGGCAAGCCCCTGTACGCCATCAACCACCTCGTCGCCCACGTGGGCGTGGGCGTGCTCGAGGACTCGGCCGTCGAGGGCTTCCGGGGAGCCTTCGACGAGGGGCTGCCCCGCGGCCTCGGGGCCCTGCTCGTCTCCGGCGGGCACACCGAGATCCTCGCCGTCGACGACCTCACCCGGGACGTGCGCCTGCTCGGGGCGACCATCGACGACGCCGCCGGGGAGGCCTACGACAAGGTCGCCCGCGTGCTCGGCCTCGACTACCCGGGCGGCCCGGCGATCGACGCCGCCGCGCGGGCGGGGGACCCCACCGCCTTCCGCTTCCCCCGCGGGCTCACCGCCGGCAAGTACATGGGCTCCGCCGACCGGCCGGGCCCGCACCGCTACGACTTCTCGTTCTCCGGGCTCAAGACCGCGGTGGCCCGCGTCGTCGAGGCGTTCGAGGCGCGGGGGGAGCGGGTCCCCGTCGCCGACGTCGCCGCGTCCTTCCAGGAGTCGGTGGCCGACGTGGTCACCCGCAAGGCGATGCTCGCCTGCACCGAACACGGGCTGACCACCCTGCTGCTGGGCGGCGGCGTGGCCGCGAACTCCCGGCTGCGGGAGCTCACCGCCCAGCGCTGCGCCGAGCACGGCGTCGAGCTGGTGATCCCCAAGCTGTCGCTGTGCACGGACAACGGCGCCATGGTCGCCGCGCTCGCGGCCCGCGTCGTCGCGCAGGGCCGGGCGCCCTCCGGCCTGGGCTTCGCGGCGGACTCCTCGCTGCCGGTCACCACCGTGTCGGTCTGAGCCCGCCGGCCGACCGCCCCGTCCGGTCAGGCGTTCTCGCGGGTGCGGCGGACGATGTCGAGGGCGACGGCGCGCAGGTCGCCGTCGTGGGCCTCGGCCACGGCCCGCTGCCGCTGGTAGCCGGCGCCGTCCCGGAAGATCCGCTCCACGTCGGAGAGCTCGCGCGAGCAGCCCAGCCGCGCGGCGACCGGCGCGAGGCGGGCCCGCAGCAGGGCGAGGTCCTCGCACAGGTCCCGCTCCGTGTTCCGGGAGTCGGTGATCACCTGGGCCTCCAGGCCGTAGCGGGCCGCGCGCCACTTGTTCTCGCGCACGTGCCACGGCTGCAGGCGGACCGGCTCCCGGCCCGCCTCGACGTCCGCGGACAGGGAGTGCACGAGGCACTGGGTGAGGGCCGTCAGCGCCCCGACCTCCCACAGGGTGGAGAGCCCGTCGCAGAAGCGGACCTCGTTCGTGCCCAGCCGGGGGACGGGGCGCACGTCCCACCGGCACTCGCTGAGCTCCTCGATGATGCCCGTGGCGATCATGTCGGCGACGCAGCGCTCGTACTCGTCCCAGGAGCCGAACTGGTAGGGCAGCCCGGCGGTGGACAGCTGCTGGAAGATCATCGAGCGGTGGGACGCGTAGCCGGTGTCCTCACCGGCCCAGTACGGGGAGTTCGCCGACAGGGCGAGCAGGTGCGGGTAGTAGGTGAGCAGCCCGTCGAGCACCGGCAGCGCCTTGGCCCGCGAGTCCAGGCCCACGTGCACGTGCACCCCGTAGATGACCATCTGCCGGCCCCAGTACTGGGTGCGGTCCACGAGCTTGTGGTAGCGCTGCTTGTCGGTGACCTGCTGATCCTGCCAGCGGGCGAAGGGGTGGGTGCCGGCGGCGAAGATCTCGAGCCCCCGGGGGTCGGCCACCCGGCGGATCTCGTCCATCATCGTGGACAGCTGCTCCGTGGAGGCGGCCACGTCCCGGCACACCCCGGTGACCAGCTCCACGGTGTTGAGCAGGAACTCGCCCGTCAGGTGCGGGTGGTTCCCGTCCTCCGCCCACTCCGGGTGCTCCGCGAGGACCGCCTCGTAGGTCTCCCGGCCCCGGGGGACGAGGTCACCGGTGGTGCCGTCCACGAGGGCGACTTCCCACTCGACGCCCAGCGTCGACTGGTCGGAGCGGGCGAACGAGATCTCCACGCGGCAGGTCCTTACGTGCGTCGGCGGGCGGGGGCCCGGTCGGGGCGCGGACGGAATCGCCCGCGGCGCCCTCAGTCTACGGTTTCGACGACCAGCACGACGCGCCGCTCCGGCGCCCCGGGCTCCGCCTGCGTGCGGGTCACCACGAACGTCGCCCGGTGCGGGCCGCGGGGCGCGAGCTGGCGGCGCAGCTGCTCGGGCGTCACGTCGGTGCCGCGCTTCTTGATCTCGAGGGTGCCCACCTCGTGCTCCCGGACCCACCGCTTGAGCACCTTGACGGTGTGCGGGAGCACCTCCCGCACCCGATAGGTCCGCGCCAGGGGCGTGGGCACCGGCTCGTCCGAGCTCAGGTACGCGATCCGGGGGTGGACCAGCCGCGCCCCGAGGTCCCGGGCGAGGTCGGCGACCAGGCCGGCGCGGATCACCGCGCCGTCGGGCTCGTGGAGGTACGCGCCCACCGGGCCCACCTCGGCGTCCTCGTGGGCGGGATCGGCGTCGTGCGGGCTGGTCAGCTCCGCGGAGCCGTGCTCCCCGAGGACGAGCGCGGCCCGCCGCACCCCGGGACGTGCCACGGCGTTGAACCACAGCACCGCCTCCACGACGTCGCCGCGGTCGGAGACCCACTGGGCCTCGCAGCCGGGCGGCACCGCCTCGTGGGGGATGCCGGGGCCCAGCTTCACGCCCACGGGCAGGCCGCGGGCCGCGAGCGCCTCCACGAAGGACAGGGGAGGGGAGAACGCCTCGGGGTCGAAGATCCGCCGGGTGCCGGACGACGACGTCGTGCGCCGCGCCGGGTCCAGCCACACCCCGTCGGGCATCCCGCCCGGCAGGGCGGCCAGGTCCAGGGCCGCGGCGTCGGCGTGCAGGACCGTGGCCTCCGGGAAGGGGGCGAGGTTGAGGGTGGCGACCGCGGCGGTGGTCTCGTCGAGCTCGACCGCCGTGACGCGCCGGTCGAGGGCGGCCAGGGCCATCGCGTCCGCGCCGATCCCGCAGCCGAGGTCCGCGACGTGGGCGAGGCCCGCCGCCGCGAAGCGCCGGGCGTGCAGGGCCGCCACGCGCAGCCGGGTGGCCTGCTCGAGCCCGGCCCGGGTGAAGAGCATGCGCCCGGCGAAGTCGCCGAACTTCTCGCGGGCGCGGGTGCGCAGCTTCGACTGGGTGAGGGCGGCGGAGACGAGCTCCGGGGAGCGGCCCTCCGCGCGCAGCCGGGAGGCCGTGCGCAGGGCGTCGGCCTCGTCGTAGGGCCCGAGCGCGTCGAGCAGGGCCATGCCCTCGGCGGTGAGCAGGGGCGCGATGTCGCGGGGGTCCGCGGGGGTGTCGGAGGTCATCGGGGGCTCAGGCGAAGTAGATGCCGATGCGGTGGCCGCCGACGTCCTCGACGCGGATGTCGATGCCGTAGATCTCCCGCAGCACCTCGGGGCGCATGATCTCCTCGGGGGTGCCGTGGTGGAGCAGGGCCCCGTCCTTCATGGCCATGATCCGGTCGGAGTAGCAGGACGCGAAGTTGATGTCGTGGATCACCAGCACGACGGTCTTGCCGAAGTCGTGGGCCATCTGCCGCAGCAGGCGCATCATCTCGACGGCGTGCTTCATGTCGAGGTTGTTCAGCGGCTCGTCCAGCAGGACGTAGTCGGTGTCCTGGGCGATGACCATGGCGATGAACGCGCGCTGGCGCTGCCCGCCGGAGAGCTCGTCGACGTAGCGGTCCGCGAGCTCCTCGAGCTGGAGGTAGCGCAGGGCCCGTTCGACGTGCTCGCGGTCCTCGGCGGTGGGCCGGCCCTTGGTGTGCGGGTGCCGGCCGAAGGCCACGAGGTCGCGCACGCTCAGCCGCACGCTGAGGGTGTTCTCCTGGCGCAGGATGGACAGCTTGCGGGCGAGCTGGTCGGACGGGGTGGAGAGGACGTCGAGCTCGTCCACGAAGACCGAGCCCTCGTCCATCGGCAGCAGCCGGGCGGCCATGGACAGGAGGGTGGACTTCCCGGCGCCGTTGGCGCCGATGATCGACACGAGCCCGCCCGCCTCGATGGTCCCCGAGACGCCGTCGACCACGGTCCGGGACCCGTACCTCTTGGTGAGGCCGGTCAGTTCGATCACGGTGCACTCCTTACTCGTTGTGGCGCTCATCTGACGGTCCCGCGCAGCAGCATGACCAGGAACAGCACGCCGCCCACGAACTCGATGACGATGCTCAGCGCGGTGTCGAACGCGAACACCTGCTCGAGGACCACCTGTCCGCCCACGAGGGCGACGACGCCCAGCAGGACGGCCATGGGCAGCACGTGGCGGTGGCGGAAGGTGCGGCACAGCGCGTAGGCGACGTTGGCGACGATCAGGCCGAAGAACGTGATCGGCCCGACCAGGGCGGTGCACACGCCCACGAACACGGAGCAGACCACGAGCACCCCGGTGACGACCCGGGTGTGGTCCACGCCGAGGCTGACGGCGGTGTCCCGGCCCAGGGCCAGCACGTCGAGGTGGCGGCGCATCGCCACGACCACGAGGGTGGCCAGCCCGATGAGCAGCGCGGACAGGCGCAGCAGGCCGACGTCCACGTTGCCGAAGGACGCGAACATCGCGTCCTGCAGGACCATGAACTCGCTGGGCTCGAGCAGCCGCTGCAGCAGGGAGGAGATCCCGCGGAACACGGTGCCGAAGACGATGCCGACCAGCAGCACGAGGTGCAAGGACCTGCCGCTGCCGGTGAACAGCCAGCGGTAGATCAGCCAGCTGAACGCGACCATGAGGACGAGCTCGGCCCCGAACCGGGTGCCGTCGCCGAGGGCGGCCACGCCCGTGGAGCCGATGACGAACACCAGCACCGTCTGGATGAGCATGTACAGCGCGTCGAAGCCCATGATGGACGGCGTGAGGATGCGGTTGTCGGTGATCGTCTGGAACAGCACGGTGGACACGCCCACCGCGTACGCGACGAGGACCATCGTCAGCACCCGGTTGACCCGCCGGGGCAGGACGTAGTCGAGGCTGCCGCTGAGGTCCACCGTGAGGTAGACGGCCACGGACGCGGCGGCGAGCGCGGCGAGGATCCCGATCCAGGCGGCCGGGGACAGGGGCGTGCGCGGGCCCCGGCGGCGCAGGACCGGGGCGGCGGGCAGGGGAGAGGTCCGCGTGCTCATCGGTGGCGCCCGCGCAGCAGCAGGGCGAGGAACAGCACGCCGCCGACGACGGCGACGATGGTGCCCACGGGGATCTCGTAGGGGTAGCGGATCACGCGGGCGATGATGTCGCACGCCAGCACGAACCCGGCGCCGAGGACGGCGACCCAGGGCACCGTGCGGCGGACGTTGTCGCCCACGAGCATGGAGACGAGGTTGGGGACCACGAGGCCGAGGAACGGCACGGAGCCGATCGTCACGACGACGACGGCGGAGATCAGCGCCACGAGCGTCATGCCCAGCACCATCACCCGGCGGTAGTCGATGCCGAGGTTCGTGGTGAACTCCTGGCCCATGCCGGCGACCGTGAACCGGTCGGCGGCGACGTAGCCCACGACCGTCAGGGCCAGGACGATCCACAGCAGCTCGTAGCGGCCGCGGATCACGCCGGAGAAGTCCCCGAGCATCCAGGCGTTGAGGCTCTGCAGCAGGTCGAAGCGGTAGGCGAAGAACGTCGTGACCGAGGAGATCACGTTGCCGAGCATGATGCCCACCAGGGGCACCAGCAGCGTGTTGCGCAGGGGGATGCGCTGGAGGACCAGCAGGAACAGGCCGGTGCCCGCGACGGCGAACACCGAGGCGAAGCCCATCTTCACCATGAGGGGCGCCGCCGGCAGGAGCAGCGTCACCACGAGCAGGCCGGCCTGCGCGGACTCGACGGTGCCGACGGTCGAGGGCTCCACGAACTTGTTCCGGGCCATGAGCTGCATGATGAGCCCGGCCACGGCCAGGGCCAGGCCGGCGAGGACCACCGAGGCGGTGCGGGGGAAGCGGGAGACGGCGAGGACCTCCACGGAGGACCAGAAGCCCTCGAGGTCGCCGGTGGCGAGCTGGTGCCACAGGGACCAGGGGGTGACGTCGAGGACGCCGACGAACGTGCTCACCACGGCCAGCAGGAGCACGGCGACGCCCGCCGCGGCGAGGCGGCGGGCGTTGCGGGCGGCGGCGGCCCGGGGGTCCGCGGACGTGGAGCCGGCCGACGACGGGTCCGCCGGCCCGGGGCCGGCGGTCGCGGTGGTCGGTGGTGTGGTCACGACGGTGCTCATCGTTTCGCGTTGGCGGTCATCGGGGGCCTTCCGATTCTAGGGGCGGGGCGCCGGGGCCGGGAACGGGCCCGGCGCCCCGCGCGGACGGCGGCGATCGCCGCGCGGGGCGCCCCGAGGGCCTGCCCGTCGGCCGGGATCAGGAGAGGGAGTCCTGGATCTCGGTGATCATGGACGGGAAGTTGTTCAGGCCGAAGCCGACCAGGTACCAGCTGGAGCTGTCCAGGTAGGTGATCCGGTCCTGCTGCGCGGCGGGGGTGCCGCCGACGAGCTCGTTGTCGAGCACCTGCTGGGCGGCCTCGCCGCCGGACTGGCCGACGGCGGTGTCGCGGTCGAGGACGTAGAGGCGGTCCGGGGCGGCGTCGGCGATCGCCTCGAAGGAGACGGCCTCGCCGTGGGTGCCCTCGGCCCGGACGTCGCCGGCGGCCTCGACGCCCAGCACGTCGAAGACGATGTTGCCGAAGCGCGAGTTCGGGCCGTAGGCGTTGACCTCACCGGCGTTGGTCAGCAGGAACATCGCGGAGCCCGCGCCCGCGGCCTGCTCCTTGGTCTCGGCGATCCGCTCGTCGATCGCGGTGAGCTTCTCCTCGACCTCGGCCTCCTTGCCGAAGATCTTCCCGAGCGTCTCGGACTGCTCGGTGAAGGAGGCCAGGGCGTCGGCCTCGTCGATGGACAGGTCCACGGTCGGGGCGATCTCGGAGAGCTCGTCGTAGAAGTCGGCGGTGCGCCCGGTGATGATGATCAGGTCCGGGTCGGCCTCGGCCACGGCCTCGAGGTCCGGCTCCTTGAGGGAGCCGGCATTGACGTACTCGTCCGTGGCGTACTGCGAGAACCGCTCCGGCAGGTTGGCCTGGGGCAGGCCCTGCACGTCCTCGTCGATCGCCTCGAGCGAGTCGAGGACGCCGAGGTCGAAGGTGATGACGTTCTCGGGGGCGACGGGGACGTCCGTGGTGCCCTGGGCGTGCTCCACGGCGACGGTCTCCGCCGCCGAGCTCTCCGGGGCGTCGGCGGACGCGGCGCCGGAGGTCGAGCAGCCGGCGAGGGCGAGGGCCGAGACGGCCGTGAGCGCGGCCGTGGAGCGCTGCAGGAGGGTGCGGGTCATGGTGTTCCTTTGTGCAGAGGTCGCGGGCGCCCGGGCGGGGCGACGGCGAGGGTCCGATGGGCACGACCCGCCCGCGCAGCGCGCAGGAGGTCGCGAGGGGCACCGTGTCTCGGCCGAGGTAAGGGTTGCCTTACCACTCAACCTAGAGGGTGTACCGCGGGTGAGGCAAATCATTGGGCAACTCCGGTGTGTCCTAATTCGGAGGGCGGTCCCGCTCCGGCGCCGGACTCTCCGGCGCGCTGGCACTCGCCTTGACCGACTGCCAGGCCGCTCCTACAGTGGGCCTTGGCACTCTCCGGGTGAGGGTGCTAAGGGCCAGGCGATCGATCGGCACCGCGACGACGGTTGGTGCGCCAACCGGCCCGAAGCACGACAGCGGGCCCCGCCCGCGGTCGCCCACCGTTTTGCACGCCTACAGAAAGGGAGAGATCGTGTCGGTCTCCATCAAGCCCCTCGAGGATCGCATCGTCGTCCAGCCGCTCGCGGCCGAGCAGACCACCGCGTCCGGCCTCGTCATCCCGGACACCGCCAAGGAGAAGCCCCAGGAGGGCAAGGTCCTGGCCGTGGGCCCGGGTCGCGTCGACGACTCCGGCAACCGCATCCCGGTCGACGTCAAGGAGGGCGACGTCGTGATCTTCTCGAAGTACGGCGGGACCGAGGTCAAGTACGGCGGCGAGGAGTACCTGGTGCTCCCGGCCCGCGACGTGCTCGCCGTCGTCGAGAAGTAGGCTCGGCGCACACCACGCAGACCTGACGAAGGGTGCCCGCCGCGCGCCCCGCTTCCCGGCGGGCCCGCGGCCGGCACCCTTCGCCGCTCCCGTCCCCAGAATTCCCCGCTGGACCCCCAGCCACCCAGAAGGAGCCATCGTCCATGGCCAAGCAGCTGGCATTCAACGATGCCGCCCGCAAGTCCCTCGAGAACGGCGTCAACAAGCTCGCCGACACCGTCAAGGTCACCCTCGGCCCGCGCGGGCGCAACGTCGTGCTCGACAAGAAGTGGGGCGCACCGACCATCACCAACGACGGCGTGACCATCGCCCGCGAGGTGGAGCTCGACGACGCGTACGAGAACCTCGGCGCCCAGCTCGCCAAGGAGGTCGCGACCAAGACCAACGACGTCGCCGGTGACGGCACCACCACCGCGACCGTCCTCGCCCAGGCCCTGGTCAAGGAGGGCCTGCGCAACGTGGCCGCCGGCGCCGACCCCCTGAGCCTCAAGCGCGGCATCGAGGCGGCCGTCGCGGCCGTCTCCGAGCGCCTGCTCGAGAACGCCCGCCCCGTCGAGGGCGTCAACGTCGCCCACGTCGCGACGATCTCCGCCCAGGACCCGGCCATCGGCGAGCTCATCGCCCAGGCCTTCGACACGGTCGGCAAGGACGGCGTGATCACCATCGAGGACGGCTCCTCCACCGAGGTCGAGCTCGACGTCACCGAGGGCATGCAGTTCGACAAGGGCTACCTCTCCCCGTCCTTCGTCACCGACCTCGAGCGCCAGGAAGCGGTCATGGAGAACTCCCTGGTGCTGCTGTACCAGGGCAAGATCTCCTCCGTGCCGGAGATCATGCCGGTGCTGGAGAAGGTCCTCCAGGCCAAGAAGCCCCTGACGATCATCGCCGAGGACGTCGAGGGCGAGGCCCTGTCCACCCTCGTGGTCAACAAGCTGCGCGGCACCCTCGACGTCGTGGCCCTCAAGGCCCCCGGCTTCGGCGACCGCCGCAAGGCGATCCTGCAGGACCTCGCCGTGCTCACCGGCGGCCAGGTCATCACCACCGAGCTGGGGATCACCCTCGAGCAGGTCACCCTCGAGCAGCTGGGCACCGCCCGCCGCGTGACGGTCACCAAGAACACCACCACCGTGGTGGACGGCGGCGGCACCGAGGCCCAGATCCAGGAGCGGGTCGCCGCGATCCGCGCCGAGGTCGAGCGCACCGACTCCGAGTGGGACCGCGAGAAGCTCCAGGAGCGCCTCGCCCGCCTCGCCGGCGGCGTGTCGGTCATCAAGGTCGGCGCGGCCACCGAGGTCGAGGCGAAGGAGCGCAAGCACCGCATCGAGGACGCCGTGTCCTCGACCCGCGCCGCCCTCGAGCAGGGCATCGTCTCCGGCGGCGGCACGGCCCTCATCCAGGCCGCGAAGGTCCTGGACGAGAGCGACCTCGGGCTCACCGGGGACGCGGCCACCGCGATCCAGATCGTCCGCCGCGCCCTCCAGCAGCCGCTGTACTGGATCGCGGACAACGCGGGCCAGGACGGCGCCGTGGTGGCGTCCCGGGTGGCGGACCTCGAGCTGGGCCACGGCTACGACGCGGCCACCGGCGAGTACGTCGACATGGTCGGCGCGGGCATCATCGACCCGGTGAAGGTCACCCGCTCGGCCCTGCAGAACGCCGCGTCCATCGCGGCGCTCGTGCTGACCACCGAGACGCTCGTGGCGGACAAGCCCGCCGAGCCCGCGGAGCACGGCCACCAGCACGGCCACCGGCACTGACCTCCGCCCCCGCGGCGCCGACGGACCCGTTCCACCACCGGTGGGGCGGGTCCGTCGTTGCGTCCGGCCCCCGCTCGGCGGCCTCCGGTAGAGTGCTGGGGTCGGCCCGACCACTGCCCGCGCCCCTCGGCGGCACGCTGTTCCCAGGAGATGCCCATGACCAGCCTTCGCGAACGGGCCGCCCCCGTGGGTCTCGACGCCTCGACGGCGCAGCGGGTGGCGCGGTACTCGGGATTCCGCCCGGAGGTGCAGGGACTGCGCTTCGTGGCGGTGCTGCTGGTCGTGCTGTACCACGTGTTCCTGGACCGGGTCTCGGGGGGCGTGGACGTCTTCCTGCTGATCTCGGCGTTCTTCCTCACCCTGTCCTTCACGCGCAAGCTCGAGTCGGGCCGGGCGCTGGGGCTGGGCCGGTACTGGCTGCACGTGTTCAAGCGGCTGCTGCCCCTGGCCGTGCTGGTCATCCTGGGCACCTTGGTGCTGGTCGAGCTGTTCTACCCCGACTACGACATCGGGCAGTGGCGCTCGGAGGCCCTCTCCTCGGTGCTCTACGTCCAGAACTGGGCCCTGGCCTTCAACGCCGTGGACTACTACGCGGTCGACCACTCCACGGCCTCGCCGTTCCAGCACTTCTGGTCGTTGTCGGTGCAGGGGCAGGTGTTCCTGCTGTGGCCGCTGGTCTTCGCCGCGGCCGCGCTGATCACCCGCCGGACCCGTCTGCGGCCGGTGCC
>Ga0326721_10000438_pt1 | contig 12675 bp, 7 predicted proteins | sample SGPome_FD_203951 | JGI IMG/M metagenome (GOLD analysis project Ga0326721, IMG submission 203951) | Soil microbial communities from Southern Great Plains, Lamont, Oklahoma, United States - SGP_1_2016 | ecosystem: Engineered > Artificial ecosystem > Soil microcosm > Unclassified | place: USA...
CGCCGTTCAGCAGGCCGGACAGTTCGCTGCGGTTGCGGCTGCCGCTGTCGGCCCAGACGGTGCTGACCATCGAGGTGGCGAAAGCCCCCGACAGCGTGCGGCAGAAGTTCATCAGGCCCGCGGCGCTGGCGGTCTCCGGCTCGGTGACGCTGGCCAGGGCCAGGGCGGTCACGGGCACGAAGAAGAAGGGCATGCCGAAGCCCTGCAGCAGCAGCCAGTGGGCGATGTCGAAATAGCCCATGTCCGAATTGGCCTGGCTGCGCATGAAGGTGATCGCGCCCAGCCAGATCACGCCCAGGAAAACCAGCCGCCGGGGGTCGACCTTGGTCGACAGGCCCGCCGCGAGCGGCGCGACCAGCACGGCGGTCACGCCCAGCAGCGCCGAGACGTAACCGGCCCAGGTGGCCGTGTAGCCCATGTTCTGCTGCAGCCAGAGCGGGGTCAGGACATTGATGCCGAAGAAGGCTCCGAAGGCGACGCTGAGGGTGATGACGCTGGCGGTGAAGCCCCGGTGACGGAAGACGCGCAGGTCGACGATCGGATTGGCGTCGGTCAGCTCCCAGATCAGGAACGCCACGAAGCCGATCGCCGCCACGACGGCCAGGCCCGCGATCATCGGCGAGGCGAACCAGTCGTGCTCCTTGCCCAAGTCCAGCATGACCTGCAGGGCGCCGACCCAGACGACCAGCAGGCCCAGGCCCACCAGGTCGACCCGGGCCGTGGCCAGCGGGGTCTCGTGGCTGCGCAGCAGCCGCCAAGCGAACCAGCTGCAGACGGCCGCGACCGGCACGTTGATCCAGAAGATGAAGGCCCAGCCGACGTTGTCGCAAAGGGTCCCGCCCAGGATCGGCCCGAGTATGGGCGCGATCAGGGTGGTCATGGCCCACAGGCCGGTGGCGGCCGCGGCGTATTTCTTGGGAAAGACGCGCAGCAGCAGGGTCTGGGACAGGGGCATCAGCGGGCCGCCGCAGGCGCCTTGCAGCACTCGAAACAGCACCAGCAGGCTCAGCGAGGGGGCCAGGCCGCAGAGGAACGAGAAGAAGCCGAACCCGATCATGCCGAGCACGAAGACCTTCACGGCCCCGAACCGCGCCGACAGCCAGCCGGTCAGCGGCACGACCACGGCCTCGGCCACGGCGTAGGAGGTGATCACCCAGGTGCCCTGACTGGGCGAGACGGCCAGAGCGCCGGAGATGTTCGACACCGAGACGTTGGCGATGGTGGTGTCGAGCACCACCAGGAAGTTGGCGGCCGCCAGGACTAGGCCGGCGAAGATCATCGCCGCTCCGGTAAGGGGCGCGGGGGGAGCCGCCGAAGCGGCGGCAGGGGCCTTGGCCATGACGGCGGTCCTTGGCTGTATGAAGGGGCTGGACGAGGGCGATCAGGAGGCGGTGTCGATGGTCGCCTTCATCGACAGGCCCACGCGCAGCGGGTGTGCCTTGAGATCGGTCGGGTCGATGGCGACGCGGACGGGCAGGCGCTGGACGACCTTGATCCAGTTGCCAGTGGCGTTCTGGGCCGGGATCAGGGCGAAGGCCGAGCCGGTGCCGCCCGACAGGCCGGTCACCGTGCCGTGGTACTTGACCGAACCGCCGTAGAGGTCGGCCTCCAGCTCGACCGGCTGACCGATCCTGACCTTGCGCAGCTGGCCTTCTTTGAAATTGGCGTCGACATAGGCCTGCTGCACGGGAACGACCTGCATCAGGACCGCGCCGGCGGCGACCCTCTGGCCAGCCTGGACGTTGCGACGGGTCACGACCCCGTCGATCGGCGCGCGGATCACCGTTCGGGCCAGGTCCACCGAAGCCTGGTCGACCCTGGCGCGCGCGGCGGCCACCTCGGGATTGGTGTCGACGCTGGTCCCGTCGGTCAGCACCGTGTTCGCAGCCAGCGAGCCGACGGCGGCGGCGCGGTTGGCCGCGGCCTGGACCTGGGCGGCCTTGGCCGAGTCGTAGGCGGCCTGGGCGTTGGCGTAGGCGTTCTGGGCGCGGGTCAGTTCGTCGCCTGACACCGCGCCGGTGGCGGCCAGGGCCTTGCGGCGGTCCAGGTCCACACGGGTGCGGTCCAGGTCGGATCGGGCCGAGGCCAGGGTCGCGGCGGCGCGGACCTGGTCGGCGTCGCGGGCGGCGATCTGGGCCGACAGGCTCTGGTCGGTGGCCAGATAGCCGCGGACCTTGCGCTGGGCGGTGGCCAGGTCGGCCTGGGCCGAGGCCAGGGCGATGCGGGCGTCGGTGTCGTCGAGCACGACCAGCACCTGGCCCTGCTTGACGGCCTGGGTGTCGTTGACCGCGACGCTGCGCACGGGACCGCCGACCAGCGGCGTCACCTGGGCTACATAGGCGCCGACATAGGCGTTGTCGGTCTCGACATGATGCGAGCCGACCAGGGCGTAGTAGGCGCCATAGCCAGCCGCGCCGAGCAGGACGACGGCGCCGAGGCCGGCGAACAGGGCCTTGCGATTGCCGTTGGTCTTGGCCTCGGGCGCAGGCGCGGCCAGGGCGTCGGTCTCGGGCGTGTCTTGAGAGTCGAACATGGGAGGAGCTCCGGGGAGAGGAATGAGGGTCAGGCGGCGTGGAAGCCGCCGCCGAGGGCGCGAACCAGGGCCACGTCGAGGGTGAAGGCGCGGGCTTCGAGGTCGGCGACCGTCCGCTGGTTGGTGATCATCGCGTCCTCGGCGGTCAGCACGTCGAGATAGGTCGACAGGCCGCCGCGATAGCGCTGCAGGGCGATGTCGTGGGCGTTACGGGAGGCCTCGAAGGCGTTGCGGCTTTCCGACAGGCGGGCGTTCAGGGCGCGCGCGCTGACGGCGGCGTCGGCCACGTCCTGCAGCGCCTGGGTCAGGGTCCCGTTGTAACTGGCCACGGCGGCGTCGTAGTCGGCCGCCGCGCCGCGGTAGTTGGCGCGCAGGGCGCCGCCCTGGAAGATCGGCAGGCTGATGGCCGGACCGATCGATCCGATGCGCGAACCGGCCTTGGTCAGCAGGTCCAGGCCCAGCGCCTGCTGGCCGAAATAGGCCGACAGGTCGATGTCCGGATAGAACTGGGCCTTGGCCTGGCGGATGCGCTGGGCGCCGGCCTCGGCCCGCAGCCGGGCGGCGATGACGTCGGGGCGGCGGCCGATCAGGTCGGCCTGGAGATTGGCGGGAAGGCCGAAGGCCTTCAGGACGCCCACCTTGGGACGCCCGATCGCCAGGCCGCGATCGGGCCCCGCGCCGAGCAGCGCCGCGAGACGGTTGCGGGTCAGGCCCAGGGCCTCGTCGGCGGCCGCCAGGCTGGCGCGGGCCGCAGCCAGATTGGCCTTGGCCTGCTCGGACGCGCCCTGGTTCTCAAGGCCGTTCTCGCGCCGGTCGGCGGTCAACTGGGCGGTCTGTTCGCGGGTGCGGACGGCGTCCTGGGCGGCGTCACGGTCGGCGAACTGCTGGGCCAAGTCCGCATAGGCGGTCGCGACATTGGTCGACAGGGTCAGGCGGGCCTGCGCCGCCTCGGCCTGCGAGGCCTGGGCGTCCGAGGTCGCCGCCGCCAGGGCCGCGCGGTTCTTGCCGAAGAAGTCGAACTCGTAGGCGAAGTCGAGGCTGACCCGGCCGCTGTCGTTGTAGCCCTGCGGCACGAAGGCGGGCGGGGCGCCGTTGTTGTAGCTCTGCTTGACCGAGGCGTAGGAGCCGTTGGCCGTCACGCTGGGCAGGGTGGCGGCCCTGGCCTGGCCGGCCAGCGCCTGGGCCTTGGCGACGCGGGCCTGGGCTGCAGCCAGGTCGGGCGAGCCGCTCAGGGCCTCGTCGATCAGGGCGTCCAGCTGCGGATCGCCATAGGCCGTCCACCAGCGGTCCGACGGCCAGTCGGCGGCCGGGGCGGCCAGGCTGGCCTCGGCGGCGTAGGCCTGAGGGGCCTTGATCGCCTGGGCCGGCGGAAGTTTCGGAACGGCCGCGCACGCGCAGAGGCAGCTGGCCGACAGGAGACACGCCGCCAGGGCGCGCTTGCGAGCGGTGAAGGACATGTGGGTTGCTTTCTCAAACCGTACCGTATGGTCCAGTTATATTTTCGCATGACGCCGTCAAGCGAAAAGCGTACGGTCTGGTCCAGAAAAGATCGAAAGGCCGAGAAGCGCCGCATGCGGGTTAAGACCGAAGAGAAACGACTGGCCATCCTGGAGGCCGCCAAGGGCGTGTTCCTCGAGCGCGGCTATATGGCCGCCAGCATGTCGGAGGTCGCGGCTCGGGTCGGGGGGTCCAAGCAGACGCTCTACAGCTACTTCGCCTCCAAAGAAGATCTTCTCGTCGCGGTCATGCTGGAGAAGGGGGCGAGGATGATCGATCCGCTGTTCGACCGCTTCCACGACAATCGGGATCTTCCCACCGGCCTGAGCGAGTTCGCGATCCAGTTCCTGCGCTTCATGAACGATCCGGAGATCGTCGCCTTCCGCCGGATCATCTATGCCGAGGGCGCCAAGTCCGACCTCGGCAAACTCTTCTTCGAGAACGGTCCCAAGCGGGGCTGGACGCGCATGGCGGCCGATTTCAGCCGCGCCATGGACGAGGGGCGCATGCGCCAGGCCGATCCCTGGCGGGCGGTGGGGCACTTCTTCGCCCTGTGTGAGGCCGGTCCGGTCCAGAGGCTCATGGAAGGAGCGGCGGCTTCTGTCGACGAGGCCGATCTGGTCACGTCGGCGGAGGCGGCCGTCGACGTGTTCTGCCGCGCCTATGAATTGAAGGACGTGACCTCGCCCGACCGGTGAGCGGCCGCGCCTCAGCCTGAAAACGGGAAAAACGGCGTCGGCCGGAGGGGGCCGACGCCGTGACCAAGGCGCTGTCGGGAGGAAGGGTGCGCGCTAGAAGTTGTAGCGAAGGCCGACGAAGAAGGTCCGGCCGCTGTGGGTGTAGACGTTCAGCCGGTTGCTATCGCCGACATACTGGTCGTTAAACTCGTCGGTCAGGTTCACGCCCTCGATGCTCAGCTTGAGGTTCGGGCGGACGTTGAAGCTGGCCTGGGCGTCGACGTTCACGGTCGAATTGGTCCCGTGATAGGCGTTGCCGTCATTGCCCGGCACCTGGGTCAGGTAGCCGCCGCGATAGGCCACCGAGCCGCGGACGCTCCAGCGATCGGTCTCGTAATAAAGCGTGGCGTTGGCGGCGTTCTTCGACAGGCCCACCAGCGGCGCATTGACCGTGGGCGCGCCCGGCGTCGTCGAGGTCAGGTAGGTGATGTCCGAGCTGACATGGGTGAAGTTGACGATGTAGCCCAAGTGCCGCCAGGCGCCGGGTAGGAAGGTCAGCGGCTGCTGCCAGTTGATCTCGACGCCCTTTAGGCTGCCGCCATTGGAATTAACCGGCTGGGTGACGTCGAAGATGTCGGTGGACGAGGCGCTGGTGCCGGCGATCAGCGAGTCCGGCAAGCCTAGGGTGTTGTAAGGAACCTGGGTGCGTAGCGTGGCCACGAAGGTGTCGATCTTCTTGTAGAAGACACCCACCGCCAGGATCGCGCCCTGGCTGGGATACCATTCCAGCGACAGGTCCAGGTTCTTGGACTGGGTCGGGTCCAGGTCCGGGTTGCCGGTCGAGAAGGTGCGGTTGGCGCCCTGGACGCTGACGTCGCCGCCGGGCGTCAGCGAGCCGATGCCGGGCCGCGAGATGGTCTTCGCCGCGCTGATCCGGGCGACGACGGTGTCCGTAAGGTCCGCCGCCAGGTTGAACGATGGCAGGGTCATGTTGTAGTCGCGCCGCACGTTGACCAGCTGCACCGCGCCGTTGACGACCGCATAACCGCCGGATTCCTGCTGGGTGTTGACCTGCCGCACGCCGGCGTCGCCGCGGAAGGGCAGGCCGAAGGCGTCGAACTTGAACTCGGCCTCGGCATAGACGCCGGCGTCCTTTTCCTCGACCGTGCCGTACTGGCCGCGGGCCGAGCTGTTGTTGGTGTTGGTCAGGGCGTAGATGCCGGTGTTGCTGTAGATGCCGTAGGCCTTGGCGTAGGCGTCGATGTCGGGAACCAGCCAGGCCGTGGCGTTGCCGTCCGGCAGGCCCAGGTTGCGGCCGAAGCCGGAATAGACCTTGGACACGGCGGCCAGCTGGGCCGGGGTCAGGGTCTGGGAGACGGTCTCGCTGGTGCGATACTGGCCGTAGCTGTCGTACTCGAACTTGCGGAAGTCGATCCCGGCCTTCAGCGTCAGGTGGTCGTTGAACTCGTAGGCGCCGAACAGCTTGCCGTTGGTGAACTGGTTCTCGACGAACTGAGGCCGCAGGCGCACCTCGGACGTGCCGTTGACGGCGCTCCAGTTGGCCGGGTTGGTCGGGTCGAAGCCCAGCCCGATGGTCGGCAGGCGGTGGTCGCGGAAGTCGTAGGAATAGCCCTGGCTGTTGGCCCGATCGAAGGTGATGATCGTCGACACCGGCTGGGTGAAGGTCGAGTCCGCGTAGCCGGCCAGGGCCCCGACCTTGAACCGGTCGGTGAACCGGTGCTCGGCCGACAGGGTGAACTGCTTGAATTCGGTGTTCAGCTCGTCATAGGCCGACTGGGTGCGCAGGTCGACATTGTCGAGCCTGGCGTAGACCAGGTTGTGGTTGGCGTCGACCACGCCGTCGCGGATGATGGTCTGGGGCTTCCCGGTCCCCGAGCGCGACAGGCCGATCGCCTGCAACTGGGCCTCCTTGCGGGTGCCGGCCAGGTAAGAATAGAGGGCGTCCAGCGAGACGGTGGTGTTGTCCGTCGGCTTCCACTGCAGCGACCCGCTGGCCCCCAAGCGCTTGGACTCGATGTCGTAGCTCACATAGGCGGGGATCCGCGGGTGATAGATCGCCGTGGCCGGATTGGTGTCGTTGATCTGGGCCAGGGTGTAGCCGGGCAGGGTGGAGGCGGCGTTGAAGCCGCCGTTGCTGCCGCCATAGGTCCAGCGGGTGATGTTGGCGCCTTCCTCGAGCAGGCGGCGGTCCTCGTAGGCCACCGAGACCAGGGCGCCGATCGTGCCGTCGCGCCAGGTGCGGCTGGCCAGGGCCGACAGGCGGGGGCCGGCCTTGCGGGCCAGGTCGTTGTAGCTGGCCTGGGCTGACAGCACGAGCTGGGGCTTGCCGGAGTCGAAGGGGCGGGCGGTGTTCAGGTCGACGGTCGCGCCCAGCGAGCCTTCCTCGACGTCGGCCGAGGCGGTCTTGCGCACGGCGATGCTGTTGAACAGGTCCGAGGCGAAGATGTTGAAATCGAAGCCGCGGCCGCGGTTGGTGCCGCCGCTGTTGGCGGTGCCGCCGGTGGTGGTGATCGCCTCCATGCCGTTGATCCGCACACGGGTATATTCCGAACCCAGGCCGCGCACTGAGATCTGCCGGCCCTCGCCGTTGATCCGCGAGATCGCGACGCCGGGGATGCGCTGCAGCGACTCGGCCAGGTTCAGGTCAGGGAACTGGGCGATGTCCTCGGCCTTGATGGCGTCGACCACGCCCGAGGCGTTGCGCTTGACGTTGATGGCGCTGGCCAGGCTCGCGCGGAAGCCGGTGACCACCACCTCCTCGACGGCGTTGTCGGGTTCGATCGCCTGGGAAAGCGCGGGCGGGGCGGCGTCCTGGGCGTGGGCGGCCCCGGCCGCGACGGCCAGGCTCACGGCCAGGCTTGAGGCGCCGCAGCGCAGGATGGTGCGAAGATTCGACGTATCGCGAGACGTCATATTCCCTCCCAAGCCCGCGATGGCGGGTCTTCTTCTTTTCGAGATCGATCTGCGTCGGTCTCTCGTGGTGTCGAAAAGGATAGGGGCCGGCTCGCGGCGACGGCCAATCCCAATCGGGCATGAACCGATGCAGGATCTGCACCGATGCTACGGCGATGGCCGTGCGATCCGGGCTTTCTGGCGGGAAACCCGGACGAAACAAGGCTTCGGGCTCCGCCAGGCCCCCGCGCATCCGTCGTCATCGATGTTGGCGTTGGATCGGTCGATAGGCGATTTGACTTAGACCCCGCCGGCTCGCCCCTCTAAGCCTTTCGATCCTGAGCGGCCGCCAATGGGCCCCGCGCGACTCGAAGAGCCGCGACGATAAGAACGGGAAGGAACGCGATGAGCGCGCAGAACGCCGACGGCGCCGCCAGAAGGACCCGTGTCCGCTGGCTGATCATCCTGCTGCTGTTCATCATCACCACGATCAACTACGCCGACCGCGCCACCTTTTCGATCGCCGGGCAGTCGGCGTCCAAGGAACTGGGCCTGGACCCGGTGGCCATGGGCTACATCCTGTCGGCCTTCGCCTGGGCCTATGTACTGGGCCAGATCCCGGGCGGGATCCTGCTCGACCGTTTCGGCTCCAAGAAAATCTACACCATCGCCCTGGTGACCTGGTCGTTCTTTACCGCCCTGCAGGGCCTGGCGGGGATCTTCACCGGCCTGGCCGCGGCCGTGGCGCTGTTCGCCATGCGCTTCATGGTCGGCGTCGCCGAGGCGCCGTCCTTTCCCGCCAATTCCCGCATCGTGGCCGCCTGGTTCCCGGGCTCGGAGCGCGGAACGGCCTCGGCGATCTTCAACGCCGCCCAGTACTTCGCCCTGGTCGCCTTCGCGCCGCTGATGGGCTGGCTGGTCCACCAGTTCGGCTGGCATTCGGTGTTCTTCGTGATGGGCGCGGTCGGCCTGGTGGCCGCCGTGGTGTTCGTCAAGTTCGTCCACGCCCCGACCGAGCACCCGGCGATCAACACCGCGGAGTTCGACTATATCGAGGCCGGCGGCGGCCTGGTCCGCATGGAAGACAAGGCCGCCAGCAACGGCGCGGCCTTCACCTGGCCCAATGTGCGCCAGGTGCTGACCAGCCGCATGCTGCTGGGCGTCTATCTGGGCCAGTACTGCATCAACGTGCTGACCTATTTCTTCGTCACCTGGTTCCCGATCTACCTGGTCAAGGAGCGGGGACTGTCGATCCTGCAGGCCGGCTTCACCGCCGCGGCGCCCGCCCTGTGCGGCTTCGTCGGCGGGCTGCTGGGCGGGATCATCTCGGACCGCCTGCTGAAGAAGACCGGCTCGCTGGACATCGCCCGCAAGACGCCGCTGCTGGTGGGCATGCTGCTGGCCTCGCTGATCATCGCCTGCAACTATGTCGAACAGGAATGGCTGGTCATCGTGATCATGGCGGTCGCCTTCTTCGGCAAGGGCGTGGCTTCGCTGGGCTGGGCCGTGGTGGCCGACACCTCGCCCAAGGAGATGGCCGGGGTGACGGGCGGGATCTTCAACACCTTCGGCAACATTGCCGGCATCGTGACGCCGATCGTCATCGGCTACATCGTCAAGGGCACGGGGTCGTTCGACGGGGCGTTGATCTTCGTGGGCGTCCACTGCCTGATCACCATCGCCGCCTATTTCCTGATCGTCGGCAAGATCCAGCGCCTCGTGCTGAAGCCGGCGGCCTGAGCGGGAGAGGGGCCTCTATGACCAGCCGCCGCCGCTTTCTGCGCAACGCCTCCGCCTTGCTGCTGGCGACCGTCGCCGCGCCGGCGATGGCCGCGCCCGCGACCAGCCTGGAGATCACGACGCCGATGGCCCCGCCCGAATGGGCGCTGCTGGAGCGCGTGCTGCTGCGGGCCAACGCCGAGGCCTGCGAGGCCTTCTTCGCCCGCTATTTCGACGAGCGCGGCTTCCTGCTGGCGGTCGAGCGCTGGGGCGCCAACGACGGGCCCGACGACGCGATCGAGAACGTCAACGACTGGCCGCACCTGCACGCCCTGGGCGCCAGCGACCGGCTGCTGGAGCTGTCGAAGAAGGCCTACGAGGGCAATGTCCGCCAGTACACCCTGGCCCGGACCAAGGACGTGCCGTTCGCGCGCGAGGGCATGTACTACAAGGAGTTCCCGGTCATGACCGACTGGCAGCACCTGTCCGAGGGGCTGTCGGTGTTCAACCTGCTGGGGCTGTCGGACCCGCGCGACGCCCGCTACCGCGACCGGGTCAAGCGGTTCTCCGGCTTCTACATGAACGAGGATCCGGGGGCGCCGAACTACGACCCCAGGCACAAGATCATTCGCAGCATGATCACCGGCAGCCGTGGCCCGATGCTGCGCAAGGCCACGCCCCTGGACTGGGCGGGCGACCCGTTCAACGTCGGCGACTTCTTCATGGAGCACGGCGAGCGCTCCTATGAGGAGACCCTGCACCACTACGACGAATACACCGACGTCATCGGCGACGGGCCGCTGAACCTGCAGGTCACCAGCCTGGTGCTGAACGCCTACATGCTGGACCACGAGCCGAAATACCGCGACTGGCTGCTGGGCTATGTCGACGCCTGGGTCGAGCGGGCCCAGGCCAATGGCGGGGTTCTGCCCAGCAATATCGGCCTGGACGGCAGGATCGGCGGCGCGACCGGCGGCAAGTGGTGGGGCGGGGTCTATGGCTGGGGCTTCAGCCCGGTCGTGCCCCAGACCGGCAAGCGTGAGGACCGCAACCGGGTGCCGCGGGCCATCGTCGGCTTCATGAACGCCTACCTGCTGACCGGCGACGACAAGTACCTGGAGGTCTGGCGCCGGCAGGCCGACGTCATCAACGCCCAGAAGAAGGTCATCGACGGCAAGGTCCATACCCCGCGCATGTACGGGGACAAGGGCTGGTACGGCTATGCGCCCGGCGACTATCGCATCAACGGCCTGGAGATCTGGTACCTGTCGATGCGGGCCTCGGACCGGGCCCGGGCCGCCGAGCATCCGTGGCTGGCGTTCCTGGACGGCAAGGACCCGGACTTCCCCGTGAGGATCCTGCGCAAGGACCTGGAACAGGTGCGGGCCAGGGCTCAGGCCCAGCGCGACGACCGCTCCACGCCGGACACCCGGCTGGCCGACGCGGCCCTGGACATCAATCCCGCCAGCGCCAACGCCCTGATCCACCTGATGCAGGGCGGGATCCACATCGCCCGGCCGCCCTGGTCGCCGACCTCGCCGGCCCAGGGCGGGGCGCTGCTCTATGCCCGCCTGCGCTATTTCGACCCCGAGCGCCGCCGAGCCGGCGTTCCCGAGGACGTCGCCGCCTTGGTCGAGACCCTCAGCGACGAGGGGGCGAGCGTGATCCTGGTCAACACCAACCCGGTCCAGGCCCGGACCGTGACCGTGCAGGGCGGCGGTTATGGCGAGCACCAGGTGCTGAGCGTGGCGGCCGACGACGGAGCACCTGTGTTGGTCGACGCTTCGGCCTTCACCGTGCGGCTGGCGGCGGGAGCGGGGGCGCGGCTGGTGCTGAATATGAAGCGCCACGTGAACCCGCCGACCCTGAGCTTTCCGTGGGATCGGGCGATCTGAACCGGCAGTCGGCGGGCATCGTCCAGGCGCTCACCACAGCGCGGTTGGGGTCTGATCGGCCGCATCTCCCAGATGATACTCGCTTTGAACCAGGCCGCTGGCGAAGCTCCTGGTCGCCACGTGCCGAAGCTTGATGTCGCCCGGCACGGCGCCGAACAGGGGGATGCCCTGGCCGAGCAGGACGGGCACGCGGGTGATAATCAGACGCTGGATGAGTCCGGCTCCGAGAAACCGCTGAATGGTGATCCCGCCATCCACATAGATGTGACCGACGCCGCGCGCCGCGAGCCGCGAGACGATCTCGGCCGGCGCTCCCGACAGGCGCTCCACGACGGCGCCGCCCGGCGCGGGGAGGAGCGTGCCGGTGCTCAGTACGAAGACCGGTTTGGCGCCGAAGGGCCAGGCGTCGAAGCCCAGGACGATCTCGTAGGTGTTCCGGCCAACGACCAGCGCATCGACGGTGGCCATGAACGCGTCGTAGCCATGGGGTTCGCCGCCGCCGACAGGCAACCAATCGAGGCCGCCGTCAGGGCGGGCGATGAAGCCGTCGACGCTGGCGCCGACAAAGACCGAGGCCTGCATGAGCGCCTCCCTTCGTTGCGGCGACCATTTCAGCATAGGCCCTGGCTCGCAAGCACGCCGACTAGGTTCCCTCTTTCAGGAAGGGCGCGACAGCGAACAACTCACGCTCTTCCCTGCGCGGATCGTCGACCATCATCGAAGTCTCGTCGAACACCATCGTCGCCCGCTTTGGCAGCTCGTACTTGCCCCACGCCGGGATCGCCGCGCAGTTGGGGTCGCCGGTCCGGGCGAAGGCCAGGAAGGCCTCGCTCATCTGGCGGGCCACGGCGCGGGCGGCCGGCCCCGTGCCGGTCTTGGAGCCCGGCGCGCCCAGATTGTCGAACACCAGGGCGATGTCGAAGCTGTGGAACGCCCGCAGCTTGCCGCCGTCGAGCGGCGAGCCGAAGTCCAGCTGGTACATCCAGGCCGGCGCGCCGATCCTCGCCCGCTGCTCGGCCTGGATCAGGTGGCCCGGCCACGAACGCCCCGCCGTGGTGGCGGCGAAGAACACCTCGGACGGCGTATAGTGCGGATAGAGCTCGCGATAGCGGGCGATCACCTGGCGCGGCGCGACGTCCAGCACCAGCTCCGGCCCCAGACGTTGCGGCAGCTCCTCCCAAGTCAGGGCAAAGTTCCGGGGATCGCCGCCGAGGAAGGCGCGGGTCTCGTCGTGGGTGTTGCCGATGATCATCGGGATCTGGGCGCTTTGCCGGGGCGCGTCCGGATAGAACGGATGGCGCGGCAGCACCCCGCCGTCCATCACCGACCAGAAGAGGATCGAGCCCTTGCGCTCCAGCGGGTCTGGCGTCTTCAGCGCGGCCACCAGCCGCTCGGCCGGCAGAGCGCGCAGGACGTCGACCCGGTCGGGACGCAGGCCCAG
>Ga0326721_10000439_pt1 | contig 12639 bp, 10 predicted proteins | sample SGPome_FD_203951 | JGI IMG/M metagenome (GOLD analysis project Ga0326721, IMG submission 203951) | Soil microbial communities from Southern Great Plains, Lamont, Oklahoma, United States - SGP_1_2016 | ecosystem: Engineered > Artificial ecosystem > Soil microcosm > Unclassified | place: USA...
CGCCCCCCACTATGGCACGCCGCCCCCGGACTGTCAGCACCCTGTCATTCGCTGTCCGCGATATCGAAGGCCTTGTCACCACCCCGGAGCGCTGGTTGTCTGGACCCATGAACACGACACCCGCCTCCGGCGACCGGATCCCCGACGACCCCCACCTGGCCGACGACGTCGGCGTGCCCGACACCCCCGCGCGGGATCTCGAGACCGCCCCGGAGCCCAGCGGCCTGACCAACGCCGGCCAGCGCATCCCCGGCGTGAGCGACGCCGGGGAGCCCGCCCACGAGGTCACGGGCGACGACCAGGACCCGGCCGCGGGCGCCTACCAGCCCCCGACCTCGGACTGAGCGCGGAAGTTCCCGCCCCCCGCCCCTCAGCGGCGGCGCCCTGTCGGGTGCCGCCGCTACGCTGTGCCCCATGAGCACCCGAGGCACCAGCACCGGCGGGATCGCCGCGGCCACCGGCATCCCCTGGGAGACATGGACGGCGCGGCTCGAGGAGCTGGGCGCCCGGCGGATGGGGCACGCCGAGATCGCCCGGCACGTGGCCGGGCAGCTCGCGGGCGTCGTCGCCAACCACGAGTGGTGGGCCCAGGCCGTCACCGTCGCCTACGAGCAGCACGTCGGCGCCCGGCGCCCCGGCCAGACCGGGGACGGGCGCTTCAACGTCAGCGCCGGCCGCACCGTGGACGGCAGCCTCGACGAGGCCCTCGCCTGCTGGAGCGCCGTCATGGCCGGGCGCTCGGACGCCGCCGGGGTGGCCTTCGCGGACGAGCCCAGCACGAGCGCCACCGAGAAGTGGCGCTACTGGCGCGTGCGCCTGGCCGACGGCACCCGGGTCTCCGTGAACGTCGGGACCAGGGGCCCGGGCCGCTCCGGGGTGGCCGTCGCGCACGCCGGACTGGCCGCGGCGGAGGACGTCGAGCCGTGGCGCGCCTTCTGGAAGGGCCGGCTGCGCGAGCTCTGAGCCGCGCCCTCCACCGCCCGGACGCACATCCCGCTTGTGGCGCACGTCACGGCTCGCCTACGGTGACCCCGGTACCTGAGACGAGGAGTATCGGATGACCGCGCCCTACCCCCACCTGACGGCCCCGCTGGACCTGGGCTTCACCACCCTGCCCAACCGCGTGCTCATGGGATCCATGCACACCGGCCTGGAGGAGCAGCCCGGCGGCTTCGAGCGCCTGGCCGCGTTCTACGCCGAGCGGGTGCGCGGCGGCGTCGGGCTCATCGTCACGGGCGGGATCGGCCCCAGCCCCGAGGGCGCCACCCGTCCCGGGGCCGCCCTCCTGGCCACCCCCGAGGAGGCGGCCGGGCACCGCACGGTCACCGGCGCCGTGCACGCGGAGGGCGGCAGGATCGCCCTGCAGATCCTGCACTCCGGCCGCTACGCCCAGAGCACGGCCGCCGTCGCGCCGAGCGCGCTGCGCGCCCCCATCAGCCCGGTCGTCCCGCACGAGCTCACCGACGAGGAGATCGAGCGGACCATCGAGGACTTCGCCCGCACGGCCGTCCTGGCCCGGGAGGCCGGCTACGACGGGGTGGAGGTCATGGGCTCCGAGGGCTACCTCATCAACGAGTTCGTCGCCGCCGGGACCAACCACCGCACCGACGAGTGGGGCGGGTCCTGGCACCACCGGATGCGCCTGCCCGTCGAGATCGTCCGGCGGGTCCGGGAGCGCACGGGCCCCGACTTCGTCCTGATCTACCGGCTGTCCATGCTCGACCTCGTCCCGGGCGGGTCCACGCTCGAGGAGGTGGTCGAGCTCGCCCGGGCGGTCGAGGCCGCCGGAGCCACGCTGCTCAACACCGGGATCGGCTGGCACGAGGCCCGCGTCCCCACCATCGCCACGGTCGTGCCGCGCGGCGGCTTCGCGTGGGTGACCCGCCGGCTCAAGGGCGAGGTCGGCATCCCGCTGGTCGCCGTCAACCGGATCAACACCCCCGCGACCGCGGAGCGCATCCTGGCCGACGGCGACGCCGACATGGTCTCCCTCGCCCGGCCCCTCCTGGCCGACCCCGACTTCGTCGCGAAGGCGGCCGCGGGCCGGGCCGACGCCATCAACACGTGCATCGCCTGCAACCAGGCGTGCCTCGACCACACCTTCGCGGGCCGCACGGCCTCCTGCCTGGTCAACCCCCGCGCCGGCCACGAGACGCTGCTGCGGCTCGGGCCCACCCGCCGGGCCGAGCGGATCGCCGTCGTGGGGGCGGGCCCCGCGGGCCTGGCGTTCGCGGTCAACGCCGCGGAGGCCGGGCACGCCGTCACCCTCTTCGAGGCCGGCGACCGGATCGGCGGCCAGTTCCTGCTCGCGCTGCGCGTCCCCGGCAAGGAGGAGTACGCCGAGACCCTGCGCTACTACGCCGTGCGCCTCGCCGAGCTGGGCGTGGACGTGCGGACGGGGACGGCCGCGGGGCCCGGGCACCTCGCCGGCTTCGAGCGGATCGTGCTGGCCACCGGCGTGGAGCCGCGCGTGCCGGCGATCGAGGGCGTGGACCACCCGTCGGTCGCGGGCTACCGCGACGTCCTGGAGGGCGCCCCCGTCGGGCGGCGCGTCGCGGTCCTCGGAGCCGGCGGCATCGGCTTCGACGTCGCGCAGTTCCTCGTCCACGACCCCGCCCCCTCCGGGCACGACTTCTACCGCAGCTGGGGGGTGGACACCACGCTCTCCACCCGCGGCGGCCTCGTCCCGCCGCGGCCGCCGCGCCCCGCGCGGGAGGTGACGCTGCTGCAGCGCTCCCCGGGCAGGCCGGGCGAGCGCCTGGGCCGGACCACCGGCTGGATCCACCGGGCGTCGTTGAAGGCCGCGGGCGTGCGGATGCTGGGCGGGGTGGGCTACCGGAGGATCGACGACGCGGGGCTGCACCTGGTGGTGCCCGGCCCCGGCGGGCCGGTGGAGCAGGTGCTGGCCGTGGACACCGTGGTGCTGTGCACCGGCCAGGAGCCGGCGCGGCGGCTGCACGACGCCCTGCTGGCGGCCGGCCACGACGCCGAGGCCGTGCCGGTGCACCTCGTCGGCGGGGCGGACGTGGCCGCCGAGCTCGACGCCAAGCGGGCGATCCGGCAGGCCACCGAGCTCGTCGCCGCCCTCGGCTGACGTCCCGGGCTCAGCGCCCGGCGGCGTAGCCCTGGGCGCCGCGCGGGTTTGCCGCGGCCCCGACCACCCCGGTGGCCGGGTCGCGGGTCACCACCGAGAGCCGCCCGAGCGACCAGTCCCCCGCCCGCACGACCCGGTGCCCGCGCCGCGCCAGGCCGGCGAGCACGGCCGGGCCGAGCCGGTCCTCGACCACCGCGCCGCCGGGCTCCCACGTGCGCGGCCAGAAGGAGCCGGGCACGGAGGTGGTGTGCAGGGTCGGCGCGTCGACGGCCTGCTGGGGCGTGTAGCCGCCGACGATCGTGCGCAGCAGCCACGGCAGCTGCCACTGGTCCTGCTGGTCCCCGCCGGGCGAGCCGAGCGCCGCCACCGCGTGCCCGTCCCGGAGCACGAGCGTGGGGGTCAGCGTGGTGCGCGGGCGCCGGCCGGGCCGCAGCTGCGAGGGGCCCTCCTCGAGCCACGTCATCTGCAGCCGGGAGCCGAGGCAGAACCCCAGCTCCGGGATCGTGGGCGAGGACTGCAGCCATCCGCCGGAGGGGGTCACGGCGACCATGTTGCCCCACCGGTCGACCACGTCGATGTGGCAGGTGTCCCCGCGGGTCTCCCCCGTGGGCCGGACCGTGGGCTCCCCCGCCGCGGACAGCGCGGAGGAGTCTCCCGGGTGGTATTCCGTGCGCAGCGGCGGCACGAACGGCTCGCGGCCCGGGACCCGGCCCGGACGGAACCCGTGCGCGGCGGTGTCCGTGATCAGCGCCCGCCGCTGCGCCGCGTACTCCGGCGAGAGCAGGTGGGCGAGCGGCACGTCGCCGTCGCCGTACCAGGCCTCGCGGTCGGCGAGCGCGAGCTTCTGCGCCTCCAGCAGGGTGTGCGCGCCGAGGGCGGTGGAGGGGTCCAGCCGCTCGTCGTCGAGCCCGTCGAGCAGCGCCAGCGCCTGGAGCAGCGCGGGGCCCTGGCCCCACGGCCCGCTCTTGGCGATCGTGCGGCCGCGGAACCCGAGGGTCGTCGCGGGCTCGTACCCGGACTCGAAGGCCGCGAGGTCCTCCACGGTCATGACCCCGGCATGGTCGGTGCCCGAGGAGTGCCGGTGCGGGACGGCGAGGAAGTCGACGGCGGCCCGGGCCACGAAGCCCTCCCGCCAGGCGCGGCGGGCGGCGTCGATGCGGGAGGCGCGGTCCGGCCGGTCCGCGCCGGCCTCGACGAGGCGCTCGAGCACCCGGGCGTACGCCGGGTTGCGGATCACCTCGCCCGCGGCCGGGGGGCGGCCCTGCGGCATCCACTGCCGGGCCGAGGACGGCCAGTGCTCGGTGAACAGCCGCGCGACCGCCGCGATCGTGGCCCCCACCCGGCCGAGCACGGGGTGGCCGTCGCGGGCGTAGCCGGCCGCGAACCCCAGCACGTCGGCGAGCTCCCACGTGCCGTGGTCGCGCAGGAGCACGAACCAGGCGTCCACCGCGCCCGGGACGGCGGCCGCGAGCGCCCCGGCGCCGGGCACGAGCTCGAGGCCCTCCGCGCGGTAGTGCTCCACGCTCGCCCCGGCCGGGGCGGGCCCCTGTCCCATGAGCACGACGGGCCGGCCCGGGTCCGCGGCCGTGGCGAACAGGCCCACGAGGTCCCCGCCGGGCCCGTTGAGGTGGGGCTCCACGACGTGCAGCACGAAGCCTCCGGCCACCGCGGCGTCGAAGGCGTTCCCGCCGCGCTCCAGGACGGCCTGCGCGGCCGCCGTGGCGAGCCAGTGCGTCGAGGCGGCCATCCCGAACGTGCCCTGCAGGTCCGGGCGCGTGCTGAAGGAGCTGGGCGGGGTGTAGGGCACGGTGCGGTCCTCTCCGGCAGGGGTCCCAGGCTATCCCCGGCTCGCCCGGGGGCCGGGAGCACCGCCGCAGCGCGTCCGCGCCGTCGCGCTCCTGCCGCCGCCTCCTCCTGCCGGGCGGGCCGGCCGGTGTCCGTCCGAGCCCTCGGCCACCGGGCCGTCGACCTCGCCGGCGCGAACATCGCCGGGCGCCCCCGCACGACGGCGTCACAACCCGTGTCCGGACGGATCCTGGAGCCGGACTGCCCGATACTGGTGTCCCCGGATCCCGCGCACGGTGCAGGAGGAGACGATGCGTGCACACCCTGGTGGCCCCCGCTTCCCGGGGGCACGGCCATGATGGTCGCCCTGGGCCTGGTCCTGATGGTCCTCGCCGTGGCCGTCGTGCTGGCCACGGCCCGGCGCGAGGTCCTGATGGAGGCCGACCGGCTCACCGCCGGGACGGTCGCCTCCACGATGGCCGTGGTGGCCGCCGGGATCGTGCTGTTCATCACGGGAGCCGCGATCGCCGGCATGTCGGTGCTGCTGACGCTGGGCCTCTCGCTCCGGCCCTGACCCCGGGCCGCAGGGAGCGCCGCGTCAGCTCTCGACGAGGATCCCGTCCTCGTCGGCCCAGACCGTGCGGCCGGGGACGAACGTGGTCCCCTCGATGACGACCGGCACGTCCTGCTCCCCGACGCCGTCCTTCGCGGACTTGCGCGGGTTGGACCCCAGCGCCTTGATCCCCAGCGGCAGCTGCGCGAGCGCGACCCGGTCCCGGACCGGGCCGTTGATGATCACGCCCGCCCAGCCGTTGCGCACGGCGGCCTCCGCGATCATGTCGCCCATCAGGGCCGTGCCCATCGAGCCGTGGCCGTCGACGACCAGCACCGCGCCCTCGCCGGGCGAGTTCAGCAGGGCCTTGACGAGGGCGTTGTCCTGGAAGCAGCGGATCGTGCGCACCGGGCCGGTGAACGCGCGCACCCCGCCCAGGTCGAGGAACTGGCGGGGGCAGGACATCAGCTGCTCCCCGCGCTCGTCGTAGAGGTCGGCGGTCGAGAACGGGCGGGGATCGGTCATGGGCTGCTCCTCGGCGTGGACGGGCGTGGACGGGCGTGGGCGGGCGCGGACGGCCTCCGGTAGCGGTCCCGGGCACCACAGTAGCCACGCCCGTGGACGGGGTCAGCCCTCCGCGCGCTCCGCCGGCCGGCCGGGGGCGTCCTCGGGGGACGGGCCCACGGTCGTGCCCAGCGGGATCTCCTCGATGAGCAGGGACAGCACCAGGCACGCCGCCGCGACGGGCAGCCCCCACAGGAAGACGGGGGGCAGGGCCTGCGCGAAGGCCTGTCCTACAGCGTCCTGCACCGGAGCGGGCAGGGACGCGAGCACCTGGGGGCTCAGGGCGTCGACGTCGAGGGCGGGCGCCGCCGGGCCCGCCGGCAGGGCGGCGCCGAGGGCGTCGTCGAGCCGGGCGACGAACAAGGAGCCGAACACCGAGATCCCGAAGGACGCCCCGATCTGGCGGAAGTAGTTCGACGACGACGTCGCCGCGCCCACGTCCGCGGAGGGCACCGCGTTCTGGACGATCAGCACGAGGTTCTGCATCAGGCAGCCGATCCCGAGACCGATGACCACCATGCCCGTGGCCGTGAGGGCGTAGGGGGTGGTCTCGTCGATCCGCGACAGCAGCACCAGGCCCCCGGCCATCACCACCGAGCCCAGCACCGGCCACGCCCGGTACCGCCCGGTGCGCGCGATCCGCCGGCCGGTCCCGATCGTGCCCACGAGCATGCCGACGGTCACGGGGATCATCATGAGCCCGGAGCCGGTGGCCGAGGCCCGGTCCACCATCTGCAGGTACGTCGGCAGGTAGGAGATGGTGGCGAACATGATCACGCCCATCCCCACGGCCGCCGCGGTGGGGACCAGGAAGTTGCGCACCCGGAACAGGTGCAGCGGGATGATCGGCTCCGCGGCCCGGCGCTCCACGAGCACGAACAGCACGGCCAGCACCGCGGCCGCCGCGGCCAGGCCCAGGATCTGCGGGCTCGCCCACCCGTACGCGGTGCCGCCCCACGTGGTGAGGAGCACGAACGCCGTGCTGCCCAGCGCGAGCAGCACGGTCCCGAGGACGTCCAGGCGCACGGGCCCGCGCGGGGCGTGGGGCAGGTGCAGGTAGCGGGGGATGAACACGAGCGTGACCAGGCCCAGGGGCAGGTTGATGTAGAACACCCAGCGCCAGCTCACGAGGTCGGTGAGGAACCCGCCCAGCAGCGGCCCGCTCACCGAGGCCAGGCCGAAGGCCGCCCCGATGATCCCCATGTACTTCCCGCGCTCCCGGGCGGGGACGAGGTCGGCGATGATCGCCTGCGCCCCGATCAGCAGACCGCCGCCGCCGAGGCCCTGCAGGGCGCGGAAGACGATGAGCTGGGTCATGTCCTGGGCGGCCCCGGCCAGCATCGACCCGGCCAGGAAGACCACCACGGCCACGAGGAAGATCCGCTTGCGGCCGTAGAGGTCGCCGAGCTTGCCGTAGACCGGCAGCCCCACGGTGGCGGCGAGCACGTAGGCGGTGATCGCCCAGGAGATCCGCTCCAGCCCGTTGAGGTCCCCCACGATGGAGGGCAGGGCCGTGGCCACGATCGTCTGGTCGAGGGCCGCGAGCAGCACGGCCATCAGCAGGCCCAGGAACGTCAGGCGCAGCCGGCGGTCCCCGGCGCCGCCGACCGCCGTCCCGCTCAGCGGTCCGCGCCGATCACGGTGGCGCCCTCGGGCCCGCCGGTCGCGGCTGCCGCCGCGCAGGACAGGGCCGGAGCCCCCGGGCGGACGAGCCGTTCCTCAGGATGCTGCACCACAGGATTCTCGCGCCCCCGGGAACCCCTGGCAAGGGGAGCTGACCCGCCCGTCCCGGACCGCCCATCGGGCTCACAGGCGCCACGTCTACTATCCTGGAGAACGCCTGACCCGAGACCGGGGGCATGCGCACCGTGATCGACGCCAGGAAGGAGGCGCCATGGGATTCCTCGAGAGCCTCGAGAACAACATCGAGAAGGCCGTCCGCGCCGCCTTCGCCACCGGCTCCCGCAAGCGGGTGGAGGCGGTCGAGATCGCCAGCGCCCTGCGGCGCGAGCTGGACCAGGAGGCGTTCACCATCTCCGCGGGCCGCACCATGGCCCCCAACGTGTTCGTGGTGGAGTTCTCCGACGAGGACTTCCCCCGCGCCCAGGACTGGGGCACGCCCCTCGCCGAGGAGCTGTGCGACGTCGTGATCAAGCACGCCCGCAGCCAGGCCTACACCCTCCAGGGGGCCGTGAAGGTCTCCTTCACCCGCAACCCCGAGGTGGAGGCGGGCGAGTTCCGCATCCACTCCTCCGCCCAGCGCACCGCGGAGTCCCCCAACACGCCGTCCACCCCGAGCGGGCACCGCATCGCCCGCAGCCACCGCCGCGAGGAGGCCGAGCCGCCCCCGCCCGCCCAGCACTGGATCCCGGTGCTCGACGTGGGCGGGGAGCGGTTCTCCATCAACGCGGACTCGATCGTGCTGGGCCGCTCCGCCGAGGCGGACATCACGGTGGAGGACACCGGGGTGTCCCGCAAGCACCTCGAGATCCGGCGCCAGGGCGAGCACTTCCTGGCCGTGGACCTGGGCTCGACCAACGGCTCGTACGTGGACGGGGAGCGGGTGATCGGCCGCACCGAGCTGGTCAACGGGTCCGTGATCACCATGGGGCGCACCCGGATCACGTTCCGCCTCCTGACCCCGAAGGGGCACCGCTGAATGTCCGAACTGACCGTCACGCTGCTCCGCTTCGGCTTCCTGGCCCTGCTGTGGATCTTCATCTTCAGCATCGTCGCCAGCCAGGGCCGTGACCTGGCGGTCGGCGGGAAGCTGCCGGCCGCCCTCACCCGCTCCCGCCGGCGCGGCGCCGAGCGCACGCCGCCCGCGCCCCCGGCGGCGACGGCGGCGGCGGCGGTGCCTCCGGCCGGGGGCACCCCCACGGGCCAGCGCTCCCGCCCCCAGACCCTGGTCGTGCTCGACGGGCCGCTGCGCGGCCGCAGCTTCGCCCTCGGCAGCGCCCCCGTGCTCCTGGGCCGCTCCCCCGAGGCCACCGTGCCCCTCGGGGACGACTACGCCTCGGGCCGCCACGCGCGGCTGTTCCCGCAGGGCTCCCGCTGGTTCCTCGAGGACCTCGGCTCCACCAACGGCACCTACGTGGCCGACCAGCGCCTCACCCGGGCCGTGCCCCTCGACGCCGGGACCCCGTTCCGGGTGGGCAAGACCGTCCTGGAACTGAGGCCCTGACGCATGGGGATCGCCTTCCGCTACGCCGCGCGCTCCGACGTGGGCCGGGTCCGTTCGAAGAACGACGACTCCGCCTACGCCGGCCGCTACCTGGCCGTGGTCGCCGACGGCATGGGCGGGCACGTGGGCGGCGACGTCGCCTCCGCGTCGGCGGTCATCGACCTGACCTCCCTCGACCGGCCCGACCACCACGGGGAGGGCGCCACCGTCCTCGCGGACGAGATCCAGAACGCCAACCAGAACCTGGCCCGGCTCGTGGTCGGCAACCCCCGGCTGGGCGGGATGGGCACCACCGTCACGGCCCTGCTCGCCGACGGGCAGGACCTCGTCGTCGCGCACATCGGCGACTCCCGCGCGTACCGGCTGAGCGGGGAGGGCTTCCGCCAGGTCACCCGGGACCACACGTTCGTGCAGCGGCTCATCGACGAGGGCCGGCTGCGCCCCGAGGAGGCCGAGTCCCACCCGCACAAGAACGTCCTGATGCGCGTGCTCGGCGACGTCGACGCCTCCCCCGAGATCGAGGTCGAGGTGCTGCGCCCCGAGGTCGGCGAGCGCTGGCTGCTGTGCTCGGACGGGCTCAACGCCGTCGTGCGCCCGGAGACCATCGAGTCGGTGCTGCGCTCCACCGGGGACCTCAACCAGATCGTCGACACCCTCGTGGAGCTCACCCTCGACCGCGGGGCCCCCGACAACGTCACCGTGGTGGTGGTCCAGGTCTTCGAGACCGACGACGGCGCCCCGCCCGCCCCCCAGGAGGGGGAGGCCCACGGGGCGGTGCCCGACCCCGAGCACGCCCGGACCTCCGACGAGCTCACCGCCGCGACGGACCCGGCGGCCCCCTCCTCGCCCGCCCCGCAGTCCCGCTCCGAGTCCTCGGCCGCCCTGCTGCGCCGGGACCTCGCGGCGCGCCCGCACCTGCTCGTGGGCGCCGCCGCCAACGCCACCCAGACCGGGCGCATCCCCACGGTCAGCGACAGCGTCCTGCAGCGCCGGGCCACGCTCGTGCGCACCTCGACCCCCGACACCCTGGCCGACCCGCGAGAGGTCGAGTCCGCCCTGCACCGCGCGGAGGCGGCCGCGGCCCCGTCGCCGCGCCGGCGCCGGCGCCGGCGCGCACTGGCCGTGCTCACCCTCGCCACGGTCGGGCTGCTGCTGGTCGCGGGCGGATGGCTCGCCAACGGCTGGATCAGCTCCCAGTACTACGTCGGCGAGGACGAGGGCAACGTGGCCATCTACAACGGCGTCTCCCAGAGCCTCGGGCCCGTGGGCCTGAGCGACCTGGAGCAGAGCACGGACCTGCGCGTCGAGGACCTGCCCAGCTACGCCCAGGCGCGGGTGCGCAACGCGATCCCGGCCGGCAGCCTGGAGGAGGCCGAGCGGATCGTGCGCGAGCTGCGGGACTCCGCGCGGGGCGAGAGCGCCGCGCCGGCCCCCACGCCCCGCCCGACCGGCACGGTCCGGCGGGCCACCGGCTCGCCGGTGCCCACCGCCCCGAGCTCCTCCCCGTCCGAGAGCCCCGGAGGTGCCCGATGAGCGCCGTCACCGCGCCCCCCGCCCCCGCGCCCGTCCAGAAGCCGCGGCGGATCACGGAGCTGGCCCTGCTGGTCGTCGCCGTGGGCGTCGGCGTGGCCGCCAACATCCTCGTGGACCCGGACCAGCTCGGCTCCGGGGACCCGCACATCCTGGTCACCGGGCTCGTGCTGGGCATCGGGGCGCTGCTGCTGCACGTGGTGCTGTGGCTGCGCGCGCGCTACGCCGACCCCTACCTCCTGCCCATCGCCGTCGCCCTCAACGGCCTGGGGATCGCCATGATCCACCGGATCGACCTCACCACGGACCAGACGGCAGCGGACTCGCAGGTGCTGTGGACGGCCCTGGCCATGACCGCCGCCGGGCTCGTCCTGTGGTTCCTCAAGGACCACCGGGTGCTGCGCCGCATCACCTACATCTCACTGGTGCTCAGCGGCCTGCTGCTCCTGCTGCCGCTGCTGCCGGGACTGGGCCTCGAGCTCAACGGCGCGCGGATCTGGATCTCCGTGGGCGGGCGCACCTTCCAGCCCGGCGAGGTCGCCAAGATCACCCTGGCCGTCTTCTTCGCCGGCTACCTCTCGACCAACCGGGACCTCATCCTCCTGGCCGGGCGCAAGCTGGGCCCGGTGCGGTTCCCGCGGTTCCGCGACATGGCGCCCATGTTCACGGCGTGGCTCATCGCGATCGGCGTGCTGGTGTTCCAGCGCGACCTCGGCTCCGCCATCCTGTTCTTCGGCCTGTTCGTGGCCATGATCTACCTCGCCACCAGCCGGCTGAGCTGGATCATCATCGGCGTGCTGCTCGTGGCCCTGGGCGGCTTCCTCGCCAGCCAGGTCTTCGGGCACGTGGCCGCCCGCCTCGACTCGTGGCTCAACGCCTTCGACCCGGAGGTCTACAACCGGGCGCCCGGGGGGTCCGCGCAGATCGTGCAGGGCCTGTTCGGGCTCTCCTCGGGCGGGCTGTTCGGCCAGGGCCTGGGCCAGGGCCGGCCCGACCTCGTCTCCTACGCCAACTCGGACATGATCATCACCGCGTTCGGCGAGGAGCTGGGGCTCATCGGCGTCAGCGCGATCCTCGTGCTGTTCTTCCTCTTCGTCACCCGCGGCTTCCGGGCGGCGCTCGGCACCCGGGACGCGTTCGGCAAGCTGCTGGCGGCGGGGCTGTCCGCGGTCATCGTCCTGCAGCTGTTCGTGGTGGTGGGCGGCGTCACCCGGCTCATCCCGCTGACCGGGCTCACCACGCCGTTCATGTCCGCCGGCGGGTCCTCGCTGCTGTCCAACTGGATCATCGCGGCGATCGTCCTGGCGATCTCCCACACCGCCCGGCGCCCGGTGGTCACGGGCCCGGCCACCGAGGAGGACCTCGCGGAGGTCGCCGCCCACGAGGCGGCGCTGCGGGAGGCCTCCCGCCGGGACGAGCAGGAGCGCGCCGAGCGCCTCGAGCGCCGCCGTGCCCGCCGCGACGGCACCGCCGACGACGAGGACGACGCCGAGCACGACGCGACCGCGGACGCCACCGCCCGGCAGCGCGCCGTCGGGCCGGCGACCGCGCGCACCGCCGCGGTCCCCGCGGCCCCGGCCGAGCCCGCCGCCACGGAGCCGATCACCGCCGCGGGACCGGGTGCGCGCCGGGCCGCCGACGACGGCGGCACCCCCACCGAGGCGATGTCCCGCCTCACCGACCAGGACCGCCGCGGCGGCGCAAGCACCGAGAACGGAGGAGCACCGTGAACCGGGCGATCCGACACACGTGGACGGCCGGCGTGGCGATCTTCACCGTGCTGCTCCTGGCGCTGACCTACGTGCAGTTCTTCGCGGCCCGCACCCTCGAGGCGCACCCGTGGAACAACCGCAGCCTCTACGACCAGTTCGGGGCGGATAGGGGCGCGATCCTCGTGGACGGCGACCAGAAGGCCTTCTCCGAGCCCTC
>Ga0326721_10000440_pt1 | contig 12637 bp, 9 predicted proteins | sample SGPome_FD_203951 | JGI IMG/M metagenome (GOLD analysis project Ga0326721, IMG submission 203951) | Soil microbial communities from Southern Great Plains, Lamont, Oklahoma, United States - SGP_1_2016 | ecosystem: Engineered > Artificial ecosystem > Soil microcosm > Unclassified | place: USA...
CAGGGTGGCCAGGTACTCGTCTAGGTCCAGGTCCGGGTCGTTGCGCATCGCGGTGTCGTCCTTGGCGCGGAAGTTCTGCACGATCACCTCCTGGATCGCGCCGAACTCCCGGGCGCTGGCCCGGATGGCGAACAGCGACTCGGCCCGCTCCTGGCGGGTCTCGCCGATGCCCACCAGGATGCCGGTGGTGAAGGCGACATTGAGCCGGCCGGCGTCGGTCAACACCCGCAGCCGCACCTCGGGGTCCTTGTCGGGGCTGCCGAAGTGCGGCGCGCCCGGCTCGGTGAACAGCCGGCGGGCAGTGGTCTCCAGCATCATCCCCATGCTCGGCGCCACCGGCTTGAGCCGCTGCAGCTCGTCCCAGCTCAGCACCCCGGGATTGAGGTGTGGCAGCAGGCCGGTGCGCTCGAGCACCGCGATCGCCGCCGCCCGGACGTAGTCCAGCGTCGAGTCGTAGCCCCGCTCGTCCAGCCACTCCCGGGCCTGCGGCCAGCGGTCCTCGGGCCGGTCCCCGAGGGTGAACAGCGCCTCCTTGCAGCCCAGCGCCGCGCCCTGCTCGGCGATCGCGAGCACCTCGTCGATCTCCAGGTAGGCAGCGGGCAGCCGGTGCGGCACCGTGGCGAAGGTGCAGTAGTGGCAGCGGTCCCGGCACAACCGGGTCAGCGGCACGAAGACCTTGCGGGAGTAGGTGATCACCCCGGGACGGCCGGCGGCCAGCAGCCCCGCGTCGCGCACCCCGGCGGCGATCGACATCAGCTCGGTCAGCTGCTCGCCCCGCGCCGCCATCAGCACCGCGGCTTCGGTGACGTCGAGCGCAGCGCCGTCGCGGGCTCGCCGCAGCGCCCGGCGAAGGGCAGAGTCGGAGGGCTGGTGCGGCGTCACGTCTGTAGAGCCTAGCCACCGGCGCGGCCGCCGGGCGCCGCCCTAAGCTGATCGGCATGCCGATATCACCTGGCCGCCCGGGGTCCGAGTGACCGGGCTGTCCAGCGACACCGAGCAGCTGGCGCTCGCGGTGTGCCGGCTGGCGCTCAACCCTGCCCGCGGCCGGGTCCGGCACCCGCACCAGGTCGGCATCGCCGTCCGGGCGGCGCTGTTCACCGACCTGACCACCAGCGGCCGGCTGGTCGGGGTCCGCTGGCCGCGGGCGGTCGGCGAGTCCGACACCGGCAACCCCCTGGCCGACGCCCTGCACCGGGCGGTCGCCGGACGGCGGCCGACGCCGTGGCGACGCTGGTACGGCCACGTCGACGCCGACCGCAAGGCCGCCACCGCCGCCCTGATCACCGACGGCCGGTGGCGAGCGGAGGCTGGCCGGCTCATCGATGCCGACGCCGGCGCCACCGTGCTGCAGCAGCAGCGGGTGGCCGAGCTGCTGGCGGCCAGGCAGCCGCCGGACAGCCTGCCGCAGGCGCTGCTGGTGCTGCTGGCCGGCGGGCACGGCGCGGGCGCGGCCAGGCCCGGCCCACGGCGCTGCCGGCGGCTGGCGACGTCCTGGCTGGAGCCGCACCTGCGCAGCGCCGGACACGGCGGCGATGCCACGGTGGCGGCCGTCAACGCCGCCCTGGTTGCGATGCGCCGGGCCAGCGCCATCCCGTTCCTGTGCCGCTGAGCGGCTGCCCCGCCGAGCGGCTGCCCCGCTGAGCGGGCTGTCCCGCCCAACTGCGCCGGCGCTGGATGAAATAGGTTTCTCGGGTGCGCATCACGGTGTTGGCAGGCGGAGTCGGCGGCGCCCGGTTCCTGCAGGGCGTCCGGGCCTACCTGGCCGACCAGCCCGGCTCCGCGGTCACCGCGATCGTCAACACCGGCGACGACGTCACGCTGCACGGGCTGCGGATCTGCCCGGACCTCGACAGCGTGATGTACACCCTGGCCGGGGCGGCAGACACCGAGCGCGGCTGGGGCCGGGAGGGCGAGACCTGGCGGATCATGGACGAGCTGGCCGAGTACGGGGCCGAGCCGACCTGGTTCAGCCTCGGCGACCTCGACATCGCCACCCACCTGGTACGTACCCAGATGCTGGCCGCCGGCTACCCGCTCTCCGACGTCACCGCGGCGCTGTGCCAGCGCTGGCAGACCGGCATCCGGCTGCTGCCGATGACCGACGAGCGGTGCGAGACGCACGTGGTGATCGCCGATTCCGGCGGCCGCCGGGCGATTCACTTCCAGGAATGGTGGGTCCGGCACCGGGCTGCCGTCCCGGCGCTGGAGTTCGTCCAGGTGGGGTTGGATGCGGCCCGGCCCGCCCCTGGCGTGCTGGCGGCCATCGCCGAGGCCGACCTGGTGCTGATCGCGCCGTCCAATCCGGTGGTGTCGATCAACACCATCCTGGCAGTCCCGGGCATCGGCCAGGCGCTGCGGGACGGGACCGCTCCGGTGATCGGGCTGTCGCCGATCATCGGCGGCGCGGCGGTCCGCGGGATGGCCGACGCCTGCCTGCCGGTGCTCGGGGTGCAGACCTCGGCCGCCGGGGTGGCCGGCCTCTACGGCGCCCGCGCGGCCGGCGGGGTGCTCGACGGCTGGCTGGTGCACACCGGCGACACCGCCGAGCTGCCCGGCGTCGCGGTGCTGGCCCGCGACCTGCTGATGACCAGCCCCGAGGCGACCGCCGCCATGGTCGCCGACGCGGTGACGTTGGCGGGCCGGTGAGCGCTCCGACGCCGGGCGCTGGCGGCATAGCGCTGCTGCCGGTCCACGGCCTGCCCGAGCTGCGCCCCGGCGACGACCTGGCCGCCGAGATCCTGCGCTGCGCGCCGTGGCTGGCCGACGGCGACATCCTGGTGATCACCTCCAAGGCGGTGTCCAAGGTCGAGGGCCGGCTGATCAGCACGTCCGGCGACCCGGCCGAGCGGGAGGCGGCCCGGCAGCAGGCGATCACGGACGAGACGGTGCGGGTGATCGCCCGCCGCGGGCCGCTGCGGATCGTGGAGACCCGGCACGGCCTGGTGATGGCCGCGGCCGGCGTCGATGCCTCCAACGTGGCCGGTGGCGAGATCGCGCTGCTGCCGCTGGATCCGGACGGCTCGGCCCGCCGGGTGCGCGACGTGCTGGCCGAGCGCGCCGGCCTGCGGGTCGCGGTGGTGATCTCGGACTCGATGGGCCGGCCCTGGCGGTACGGCATCACCGACGTCGCGATCGGCGTCGCGGGCCTGGCCGCGGTTCGCGACGACCGGGGCGCGCGGGACCGGCACGGCAACCTGCTGGAGGTCACCGAGGTGGCGGTGGCAGACGAGCTGGCCGCGGCCGCGGACCTGGTGAAGGGCAAGCTGTCCCACATCCCGGTCGCGGTGGTGCGCGGGCTCAGCCATTCCGATGACGGCCAGGGCTCGACCGCGCTGCTCCGGGGCGCCGGCGAGGACCTGTTCCGGATGGGCACCGCCGAGGCGCTGGCGCTCGGCCGCGCCCAGGCTGGCATCGATACCCAGCACAGCCCGGACGTCACGGCGCTGCACGCCGACGTGCTGGCTACCCTGGCGGCGATGCCGCTGGACCCGGCCGACGGCACCGGCCAGGCGGCGCTCCGGGAGGGCTTCTACGGCTTGCTGGCCGCGCGCCCGGATGCCACCCGGCTCGCCTGCGTGCCCGGGCACGTCACCGCCAGCACGCTGCTGCTGGACGCCGAGGGCCGGCGGGTGCTGCTCACCCTGCATCCCCGGGTCGGCGCCTGGGTGCAGCTCGGCGGGCACCTGGAGGACACCGATTCCTCGCTGCTGGCCGCTGCCGCGCGCGAGGCGGCCGAGGAGAGCGGCATCGCCGGCATCGTGCTGGACCCGGTGCCGGTGAATCTGGACGTGCACCCGATCACCTGCTCGCTCGGGCTGCCGACCCGGCACTACGACGTCCAGTTCGTCGGGTGGGCACCGGCCGGGGCGGCGCCGGTGATCAGCGCCGAGTCCGATGACCTGCGCTGGTTCGAGGTGGACGACCTGCCGGCCGGCATCTCCGCCGAGCTGCCCGGCCTGATCGGCCGCGCGGTCCGGCGGGCGGTGGGCAGCCGATGAACCCGCTGCAGCAGGTGCTGGACTGGCCGGCGCCGCACGCCGCGGCGGCGGTGCTCAGCCCGGCCGGCGTGCTCGCGACCATCGGCGACACCAGCAGGCGGTTCCCGCTCGCCTCGGTGACCAAGCCGCTGACGGCGCTGGCCACCCTGGTGGCCGTCGAGGAGGGCGCGATCGAGCTGGATCGCCCGGTGCCCGAGTTCGCTCCGGACGCCCTCGGCGAGGAGCTGACCGCCGAGCTGGGCTCGATGACGCTGCGGCACCTGCTCTCGCACGCCTCCGGCCTGGCCGCCGAGCGGCTGCGCCGGGGGGCCGAGGTCGGCGTCCGGCGGATCTACTCCAACGCCGGCTATGACCTGATCGGCGAGCTGGTGACCGGCGCGACCGGCATCGAGTTCGGCGCCTACCTCGCCGAGGCGGTGTTCGCGCCGCTGCGGATGAGCACCGCCTCGCTGGCCGGCTCTCCGGCCTTCGCCGGCACCGCCTCGGTGGCCGACCTGCAGGCCTTGCTGGCGGAGCTGCTGACCCCCAGCGGGCTGCTGCACGCCGACACCCTGGCCGACGCCCGGAGCGTCCAGTTCCCCGGGCTGCTCGGCATCCTGCCCGGTTATGGCGGCCAGCGGCCGAACGACTGGGGATTGGGCTTCGAGATCCGCGGCGAGAAGCATCCGCACTGGACCTCGCCGCGCAATTCTCCTGCCACCTATGGCCATTTCGGACGCAGCGGCACGATGTTCTGGGTCGATCCGCGGGCCGGCCTGGGGCTGGTGGCCCTCGCCGACCGCGACTTCGGCAGCTGGGCGATCAAGGCCTGGCCCGAGCTGTCGGACGCGGTGCTCGACGCCTTCGGCTAGCCCCCTCACCGCATTGTGCGGCCCCAGCTCCCGCTCCGGAGACGGATCAGCGGGATTTCAGGCCGCACAACGCCGACATGGGCTTCAAGGGGTGGTGAGGAGAACCAGCTGCTGGGTCGCGCGGGTCATCGCCACGTAGCGGTCGACCGCCGCCTCGATGCCGGGAACCGGCGCCGCGCCGGACTCGATCAGCACGACCAGGTCGAACTCGAGCCCCTTGGACAGCTCCGGAGTCAACGACCGAACCCGGGACGTCGCGGGGATCTCAAGCTCGGATCTGCTTATAACACAAGCCGTTCCGTCACCGTGGGCGGCCAGCCAGCTGTCCAGGATCGAGCCCAGCTCCGACACCGATCCGCGCACCACGGGCAGGCCGCTCCCCCGGATGGAGGTTGGCACGTTGGCGTCCGGGAGCACCGCCCGGATGACCGGCTCGGCTTCGGCCATCACCTCCGCCGGCGTCCGGTAGTTGAGGCTCAGCGTGGCCAGCCTGATCTGGTCGAGCCCGATCCGTGCCAGCCGTTCCTGCCACGACTCGGCAAACCCGTGCCGGGCCTGGGCGCGGTCGCCGACCACGGTGACGCTCCGGGACGGGCAGCGCAGCAGCAGCATCTGCCACTCGGCGTCGGTCAGCTCCTGCGCCTCGTCCACGATGACGTGGGCGAACGGGCCGGCAAGCAGGTCCGGGTCGGCGGTGGGCAGCGCGTCCTGGTCGATCAGGGCATCCCGCAGGTCCTGGTGGCGCAGGGTGGTCATCAGCAGCAGCTCGGAGTCGTCGGCGGCGATCAGGTCCTCGATCACCCGGCCCATCTGCTGCCGTTGGGTGGCGATCTTGGCCTCCTGCCGGCGGGTTCGCCGGGACGCCTCCGGGTCGCCGAGCCGCTGCCGGGCCGCGTCCAGCAGCGGCAGGTCCGACACCGTCCACGCCTGGGCGTGCTCCCGCTGTAGCAACCGGATCTCGTCGCGGCTGAGCCACGGAGCGCACCTGCGCAGGTAGGCGGGCACCGACCACAGGTCGCCGACGAGGTCAGCCGCGTCCAGCAGCGGCCAAGCCCGGTTGAAGGTGGTGAGCAGCTCCCGGTTGCGCAGCAGCGACCCGCGCAGCTGCTCCTCCGGGACGTCCTCGTCGAACTTGGCGACCAGGATCTCCACCAACTCCTGGAAGATCTGATCACGCGCCTCGTTGTGCGCGGTCCCGGGCTCGGCCGCCTCGAACGCCTCGGCCCAGTCGTCGGCGCTCAGCCGGATATCGGCCCAGTCGGTCTCGACGGTCATTCCGCCGCTCGGCGGCTCCTCGTAGAACCGGACGGCCGCCTCGATCGCCGTCACCAGCTTCGCCGACGACTTCAGCCGCGCCACCCGCGGGTCGCTCTCGACCCCTGCCGCAGCGCCCTCGGCGACCAGATCACGCAGCGTGCAGGTCTGCACGCCCTCCTCGCCGAGGCTGGGCAGCACGTCGGCGACGTAGTCCAGGTACGGCTGGTGCGGGCCGACGAACAGCACGCCACCGCTGCGGCGCCGCAGCCGGGGGTCGGAATAGAGCAGGTAGGCGGCCCGGTGCAGCGCGACGACGGTCTTGCCGGTGCCCGGACCGCCGTCGACGACCAGGGCGCCTGCCGAGCCGGCGCGGATGATGGCGTCCTGGTCGGCCTGGATGGTGGCGAGCACGTCGCGCATCCGCGGCGACCGGCTGCTGCCCAGGCTGGCGATGAAGGCCGACTGGTCATCGAGCGCGGCGTGGTGCTCCAGTCCCTCCGAGCTGAACACCTCGTCCCAGTAGTCGCTGATCCGCCCCGCGCTCCACCGGTACCGGCGGCGGCTCGCCAGCCCCATCGGGTTGGCGTGGGTGGCGCCGAAGAACGGCTCGGCCACCGGCGAGCGCCAGTCGACCAGCAACCGGCGACCGGCGCTGTCGGTCAGGCCGAGCCGTCCGACGTACACCGGCTCGGGCTTGTCCGCGCCGACCATCCGCCCGAGGCACAGGTCCAGGCCGAACCGGCGCAGGGCGCGCAGCCGGGCGGTCAGCCGGTGGATCTCCAGGTCCCGGTCCAGCGCCTGCTGGCCGCTGCCGCCGGGGGCCTTGCGCTCGGCCGCCAGGCGCTCGGACAGCTCGGCGATCGACTGCTCGAGGCTCGCCGCCAGCGCCGCGAAGTGCTGCTCGTCGCCGGCGATCAGGGCAGGGTCGGCCTTGGCGTCGAGGTGGCCCGGAAGGTCGAACGCGCTGGCAGCGCTGGCAGCCACAGGGGTCACGTCATCAGCTCCGATCTGTGCCGGGCGATTCTGCGGCGCCACCGGGGCCTTGCCGCAAGCCCCCCAGTGCGCTATATGTTGGAAGTGGCAGGGAGCGGCTGATCTCCTTGCCTTTTCGTGTGCCTCTGGACGGTCAGGCCTCAGCAGCGCTGTCTCATGTCTGGCGCGACATCTGCCGTCAGATCCAGGACAGGTCGTTCGGGCTGAATCTCGGCCCGTACTTGGGCGGTGTCAGGCCGCTGAGCCGGATCAGCCTGATCACCCGGGCCCGCTGCCCGGCCCATGGCTCGAGCAGCTCCAGCATGGTCGCGTCGTCGGTGCGCGCCGCGCCGGTCAGCGCGAAACCCACCACGTCGGACAGGTGAAAGTCCCCGACACTGACGGCGTCCGGGTCGCCGAGGGCGCGCACCATCGTCTCGGCCACCGTCCAGGGCCCGACGCCGGGCACCAGCGCCAGCCGGCGCCGGGCGGCCGCCATCCCGTCGCTCACCGCCAGCTCCACGCACTCCTCCAGCCGGGCGGCGACCGTCGCCACGGCCCGGACCGCCCGGTACCGCTTGGCGTCCACCCCGAACCGGTGCCAGTCCCAGCTCGGCACCGCCAGCAGCCGGGCCGGCTCGGCCGGCAGCCACAGCCGCGGTTCGGCCGGACCCGGAGCAGGCTCGCCGTAGGCCCGGGTCAGCAGCCGCCAGGCCCGGTACGCCTCCTGGCCGGTGACCCGCTGCTCCAGGCAGGCCGGCACCAGCGAGTCCAGCACCCGGCCGGTCCTGGTCAGCCGGACGCCGGGCCGGTTCCGGCGGACCTGATGGAGCACCGGATGGCCGCTGACGTCCAGCTCCGACCAGTCGTCACCGGCGCCGAGCAGGCCCGGCGTGGCGGCCAGCAGCCACTGGGCGCCGTCGCCCCAGGCCCGGGCCAGCACCTGCTCGCCGGCGGGGGCGAGAGAGAGGGTGCCGGGGCCCTCGGGAGTCCGGCAGGCCCACCAGAACGTCCCGTCGACGAACCGCGCGACCGGGTCACCCGCCCCGTGGCACAGCGGCCATAACGTCCGGGCCAGGTCGACCGGCGCCGGCGGCTGCCAGCGCAGCTCGGCCGCGGGTGTGCTGCTCACCCAGGCAGGCTAGCCTTCGGCCGAGAAGCGCACGCTGCCGTCCGGCAGCTGGACATCCGGCCAGACGCGGACGCCGGCCAGCAGCTCCAGGCCGGCGCCGAGCACCACCCGGTCGCCGATCACCACCGAGTCGAGCACCGTGCCGGCGCCCACTGCCGCATCCCGGCCGACGATGCTGGCGCGCACCAACGCGCCGCCGGCCACCCGGACGCCGTCGAAGAGCACCGAGCCGTCGATAACCGCGCCGGCCTCGATCACGCAGTCCCGCCCGATCGTGCAGCCGCCGGTCAGGATCGCACCGTCGGCCACCTTCGCGCCGGGCAGCACCAGCGCCTCGCCGGTGGGCCCGGGCAATGCCTCGGTCGGCGCGGCGCCCCGGACCAGATCGGCGGAGCCGGCGACGAAGTCGGCGGGCTTGCCCAGGTCGCGCCAGTAGCTGGTGTCGAGGTACCCGGTCACCAGCGCGCCGCCGGCGAGCAGGCCCGGAAAGGTCTCCAGCTCCACCGACACCGGCCGGCCGGCCGGAATGGTGTCGATGACCGCGCGCGAGAAGACGTAGGTGCCGGCGTTGATCTGGTCGGTGACCGGGTTCGGGTCCTTCTCCAGGAACGCGGTGACCCGGCCGTCGGCGTCGGTCGGCACGCAGCCGAAGGCTCGCGGGTCCGGCACGGTGGTCAGGTGCAGGGTGACGTCGGCGCCGGTCCGGCGGTGCTGGTTGAGCAGGCCGGTCAGGTCGCAGCCGGTCAGGATGTCGCCGTTGAAGATCATCGCGGTGTCGCCGCGCAGCAGGTCCCGGACGTTGCCGATCGCGCCGCCGGTGCCCAGCGGCTCGGACTCGACGACGTAGTCCAGCTCCAGGCCCAGTTCGGCGCCGTCGCCGAAGTGCTCGGAGAACACCTCGGCCTGGTAGCTGGTGCCCAGGATGACGTGGGAGATCCCGGCGGCCTTGATCCGCGACAGCAGGTGGGTCAGGAACGGCACGCCCGCGGTCGGCAGCATCGGCTTCGGCGCCGACAGCGTCAGCGGCCGCAGCCGGGTTCCCTTGCCGCCCACCAGGACTATCGCCTCGACCGTCGCGCTCATCCGGCCCACTCCCTCTCCACACCTCTGGCCAGCCTGCCCCGTCCGCTGTCCTCACCAGCCTTACACGCTGTCAGGCTGGCGCGGCAGTCCTCGTCCGGCGCGGCGGCGCTGGCCGCGGGTGACCGGCGCCGCGTGATTAGATCAGCAGCACGATGGACGCCGACCTCCAGCAGCCGAGCGAGCTGCCCGCGATGCCGGCCGTCGCCACCTGCCGGCCGGCAACTCGGGTGGCGTCGCACAGCAGCGCCCGGTGCCCGAACGCGGCCCAGGGGGTTGCGCGCTGCCAGGTCCGGGCGACCTACCTCTGATGGAGAGCGATGCGCGCGAGCTCGACGAGCTCGTGGAGCGGTGGCAGACAGGCTACGGCGACGTCCGCAGCCTGTACGAATCGCTGCGCGAGGGCATGCACCAGAACGCGCGGCGCGGCATCCAGCGGGTGCTGGCCAGGCCGCCCGACGAGCACCGGGTCTCCGACGTCGTCTTCACCGCCTTCGTCGAGTTGCTGCGCGGCGACCCGGCGGCGATGACCTCGCCGGTCGGGCTGGCCAAGACGATCGCCTACCGGCGCGGCATCGACGAGGGCCGCAGGATCCTTCGGGAACGCCAGCGCATCTCCAGCCTCGACGCGCTGGAGATCGCGACCACGCTGCCCGACAAGCGGGAGATCCTGGCCGCCGCCGAGGAGGAAGCGCTGCACCAACTGGTGGCCAGCTGCCTGGAGTTCCTCACCGCCGATCAGCGGGCCGTGGTGCGAGCGACGGTGATGGGCAACCAGACCCTGTCGGACTGGGCGTTGACGGCCGGAACGTCGCACCAGGCGGTGAGCCGGCAGCGCGCACGCGCGCTGGAGGCGCTGCGGCGGTGCGTGCGGCGCCAGCGCGCGGCCGCAGGCGGAAAGGAGACCAGCCGTGGACGCAGCTGAGTTCGACGACCTGGCCAGCGACCTGGTGGACAGCTACCTGCTGTACCTGCGGGGACGCGGCCCCGAGCCCGACACCTCGCAGCTGTCCAGCGATCAGCGGCGACGGCTGCGCGAGCAGTTCGCGATCGTGGCGGCGCTGGCCGACCGGGCCCCGCAGCTGCCGGCGCTGGACAGCGATCCGGTCGCGATCCGGCTGGGGCTGGCCGATCCGGCCCGGGCCGCCGTGCCGGGCGAAGACCCGGTGGCCGCGGTGCTGCGCCAGCTGGAGCTGCGCTTCGACCGGCAGGTCGCGGTGGACTACGCGCCCGCCTGGAAGCAGTGGCAGGCGGCGGAGCTGTCGGCGGTGGCCCAGTGCAGCGCCCTCGGCAACAGCGTCGCGCTGTTCAGCACCGCGCTGACCCCGCTGACCGGCGAGCCGGCCGGTGTGGCGGTGTTCCTGCGGCACTACCCCGACATCTCCGCGGTGTGCCTGACTTCGGCCGATGCCCGGGAGGCCGTCCTGCTGACCGCGGCGGACGTCAACGCCTCGGTCGACCCGGTCCGGGGCTGGCTGGAACCGGGCATCCACACCGCTGCCGACCTGCTCGAGGTCACCCTCGGCCGGTATTTCGAATCCCGGCTGCCGCGCTGGGAGCGGGTCGCGGCGTTGACCGACCTGATCGATCTCGGCGACGTGAGCGCCGATGCCGCTGCGGTCGCGGTGTCCGCGGTGGCCCGGGCCCGCCGGACGAGGCCCCGGCTGCCCCACCGGCGCGAGGCCGTCGCCGCGCTGAAGGCGCTCGACCCGTCGAGCATCGCGGCAGTGCTGGTCGAGGTGCAGGCGGGCCGCCTCAGCGGCAATGCCCTGGTCAGCCGGCTGTCGGCCCTGGCCGAGGCGGTCGCCTCGTGATCCGCCGTATCCGCCTGCGGCACTGGCGGGCCTACGAGGACCTGGACCTGTGGCTGACTCATCCGGTCACCTTCTTCGTGGCGCCGAACGGGGTCGGCAAGACGTCGCTGGTCGAGGCGGTCCGCTGGTGCCTGCTGGGCGTCCCCGACGCCCGGGCGGCGGCCCGGGCGATCCGCAGCGGCCACGACTCGACGACGGCGCAGCTCAGCCTCGACCTGCCCGGCCACCCCGATGTCCGGCTCAGCAGGTCGCTGTCGCGGACGGGCGCGACCACCTTCGCTGCGACCGTGGACGGCCAGGCCCTGGACGAGCGCGGCTTTCGCAAGGTGCTGGCCGAGGCCTGGTCGGCCGACAGCGCGGTGATCGATGCGGTGGTGTTCGGCCTGCCGCCGGCCGGCAAGGCCACCGCCTTCCCGGTCCGGGACCACCTCGCCCAGGTGTTCGGGGTGCAGACCCTGCTGAACGCCGCCGCCGAGCTGGCCGAGCGACGCCAGGCGCTGGCCACCCAGATCAGGTCGCTGCGCGCCGACGTCGACGCGACCGGCGAGGCCTTCACGGCCGCGACCCGGGCGGTGGCAGAGCTCGAGGCCCAGATCGAGGCGACGGCGGCGCGACGGCAGCGGCTGGCCGGTGAGCTAGCCGCCCTGGAGCCCGCGGCCCGGCTGGCCGCCCGCTGGGAGCAATACCGCACCGAGGCCGCCGGGTACAGCGCGAAGGCGACCGCGCTGGCGACCCAGCTGGCAGACGTCGTGGAGTTCGGCGACCGGGACCTGCTGACCGCGATCGACGAGACCCAGCAGGAGATCTCGGCCGCGCTGGCCGACACCACCGCCGCGGCCTCGGCGGCCGAAGTCCGGATCGCGCAGTCGGCCTCGGCCGCGCAGCTGCTGGCCGGCGCACCGGATCAGTGCCCGACCTGCCTGCGCCCGTTGAGCGAGCACGAGCGCGAGGCTGCCCTGACCGCGCACGGCCAGCTGGGCGCCGACACCGACACCGAGATCCAGCGCCACCGGGAGGAGGCCAGGCAGTTGCGGGCCCGGCTTGCCGTGATCTCCCGGTTCACCACCGCGCTGACCAGGCTGCGCCCGCCGGCCGAGCCCGACGAGCCCGATCCCGGCCCCGCCGCCACCACGGAGCTGGCCGACGCACGGCGCCGGGGCGTCGAGCTCGCCGAGCGGCACGGCGCGATCACCGCTGAGCTGCGGGCCGCCCGGCAGCGGCTCGCCGACCTCGACACCGCGGCCGCCGACCAGGCCACCCTGACCGCGGCGGCTCGGGAGGACCTGATCCTCGAAGTGACCCAGAACAGCATGACGACGCTGGCCGATCGCTACCTGACCGAGCGGATCAACCCGCTCGCGACCGAGATCAGCCACCGCTGGAAGCTGCTCTTCGGCTCGGAGGGCCTGCGGTTCGGCGCCTCGGGGCAGCTGACCCTCAGCGACGGCGGCCAGGATCTGCTGCTGGAGGATCTCAGCGGCGCCGAGCGGGCGACCGCGCTGCTGGTGACCCGGCTGCTGCTGGCCGCGTCGG
>Ga0326721_10000441_pt1 | contig 12597 bp, 13 predicted proteins | sample SGPome_FD_203951 | JGI IMG/M metagenome (GOLD analysis project Ga0326721, IMG submission 203951) | Soil microbial communities from Southern Great Plains, Lamont, Oklahoma, United States - SGP_1_2016 | ecosystem: Engineered > Artificial ecosystem > Soil microcosm > Unclassified | place: USA...
CGCGAGGTCGCGAAGACCCATGAGCAGGCGCTCGCCGCGGTGGAGGGCGACGATCGTCACGGCCGCGGCGAAGAGGTGGCCGATCCACATCGTGCCGTCGGCGACGACGGCCTCGGGGATCGCGGTTCCGGCCGGAAGAACCAGCGGGGCGCCGTGCACGTGCGGGGAGACGACTCCTGACGGCGTGACCGTGCCCAGCACGAACAGCACGTGGAACAGGAACTGGCTGACCGCGACCGAGATGCTCAGGCGGGTCGCCGACAGCTTCCGTCCGGCGAGCAGAACGCACACCATGAATGACAGCATCCACGGCACGACGATTCCCAGGGGGCCGGGCATGGCCCCGCCCGCCGTGACGTGACCGGCCAGCGCGACGAAGATCGCCACGGCGGATGCCGCGAACCCGCGCACGACGGCGGGTCTTCTGGACGGATGCACGCCTCCATTCTGTCAGGTCGTCTCTGCCTCGATGTGCTCCCCGAGCTGCACAAACGAGTGAGCCCCCGAAATCTGACGATGTATTCAAATTCATGTAATTCGCGTAACAGAACGGCCGGGGCCACGTCTTTCTCCATGGGGGATCGATGCGAGGCATGGGGCTTCGCTGGGGAGGAAGAGAAGGAAATGCCTGTATTCACGAAGAGCACACGACGGAAGATCTGGGGCGGTGCGGCCGTCGGTCTCGCCGCAGCACTGATCGTTCCGGCAGCAGGATGGGCGGCAGTGACGCCGGACGAAGGGCCGATCGAAGGCGGCACGACCGTTCTGATCGACTGCGTGGACCTGTCGTCGATCGGCATCGTCACCGCGGGCGGCATGAACGCGATGATCGTCACGAAGGACGACCAGATCCTCACCTGGGGCGACTGGCAGTGGAGTGCCTTGTCGGGCGGCGGATACTCGACGCCGTCGGCGATCAGCCGCGGTGCGATTCCGCAGGACGCCGACATCGTCGATGGTGCCTACGGGCAGAGCACCGGCTACGTGCTCACCGCCGACGGTGACATCTACGGATGGGGTCTGAACTCGTCGGGACAGGTCGGCAACGGTTCGTTCAACCCGCAGGAGATCATCTCGCCCGTGAAGGTGAACCGGGGCGCGATCCCCGCCGGGGTCAAGCCCATCGATCTCATCGCGGCCTCGGGCCGCATCGCGGTGCTCGCCGACAACGGCTGGGTGTACAGCTGGGGCGAGCCCTCGAACGGTGAGGGCACCAACAACTGGATCACCGAGCCCGTCGCTCTCGCACAGGGCCAGATCCCTGCGGGCGTCACGATCACGCAGGTCGCGAACGGCAACGGCAACGCCTACGGTCTCGGCAGCGATGGCTGGATCTACGCGTGGGGGGCCAACTTCCTGGGCGCCGCCGGCGACGGCACGGGCAACGGGTCGAGTGTCACGGTGCGCACGTCGCCGGTGCGCATCAACCAGGGCGCGGTCCCGGCGGGGGTGACGTTCACGCAGATCGCCGCGGGCTCGTACAACGCGTACGGCGTCGGCACCGATGGCCACCTCTACTCGTGGGGCAACAACGGCAACGGCATGCTCGGCATCGGCGACACCACGGTGCCGTTCGTCACCGAGCCGGTGCTCGTCGCTCAGGGGGAGATCCCCGCCGGGGTCAAGGTCACCCAGGTCGCCTCGAGCGAACTGCACACCATGCTCCTCGCCGACGACGGCAACACGTACAGCTGGGGTCTGGGCACCTCGGGCCAGCTCGGCAACAACACCACCGTCACGACGTCGGCACCCGTCCGGGTCGACATGACGGATGTGCCGTCGGGCGTGACGTTCACGGACCTCGCGATCAACTACCGCGCGTCCTACGCGATGGGCAGTGACGGTCGCCTCTACACGTGGGGCGGCATGGGGGCGAACGAAGCCCATCTCCTCGGAAGCGATTCGGCGCAGGGACGCGCGCGCCCTGCCCTCGCCGTGAGCTTCGGTGTGACCGAGGTCACGTTCGACGGCATCCCCGGAACGAACCTCGATGCCTCGGGCTGCCCGATCAGCGTCGTCACGCCGCCGCACGTGCACGGGCCCGTCGACGTGGTCATCACGACCACGCTGATCGCGGGCACCACGCCCACGAACTCCCACAGCCAGGCCACGATCTCCGGTGGATTCACCTATGTCGAGCCGCCGGTCATCACCACACCGACGCTGCCCGACGGACTCGTCGACCAGGGCTACACCGCCACGGTCGCGACAACGGGTGCGGGGCCGATCGCCCTCGCGATCACGGCGGGCGCGCTGCCCCCGGGGCTGACGCTCGACCCGAACACCGGGCTGGTCTCGGGCACGCCCACCACGGCGGGTTCGTACACCTTCACCGTCACGGCCACCAATCAGTACGGCACCGACACGCAGGAGTACACGATCGTGATCCGTGACACCCGCACGCCGGTCACGCCGACACCCACGCCGACCACCACGTCGGGGGCGTCGACCACGGGCGGCACCTCCGGTGGTACGGGTACCGGCACCGGGGGAGCCACGCTCGCCATCACCGGTGGCACGGCGGCCTTCGCGGGCATCGCCGGCCTGATCGGAGCACTGCTCACGATCGGCGGCAGCATCTACCTGGTCATCGCCCGCAAGCGCGCTCGCGCGTAGACGGGAACGGATGCTCGACGCATCCGTGACCTGAAGAGGGGAGCCGCTCGGAACCCATGTTCCGGGCGGCTCCCCTCTTGTGCGCCCGCGACGCTCATTCGGGAGGATATCGGCGGTGGGGAGGAGCATCCGCCCGAATCCGCCCTCCCGAATGCCGATCTCCTCCCGAATGCCGCCTCTCGGGCACCGCGTCAGATGCTGCGGCGACGCTCGTTGGTAGTGATAGGCCCTTCCCCAGGGCCGATGTGATCTCCCCGATCACAACGGTGCTTCGGGCACCATTCCCGAGGGGCGGCGTTCCCCACATGCCGCCCCTCATCCCTTTTCATGCACGCCGAAACGCCCTGCCCGCGCAGCCGAAGCTCGCGCCGACAGGGCGTTCGTGTGCCGCCATCAGCTGACGACGGAGAGTGCGCCGCCGACGATGATCGCCGTGATGGTGGTCCAGCCGATGATGGCGATCGCCTGCCAGAACAGCACGCGCGCCTTGTTGATACCGGATGCTGCGAGCATCGTCGCCGTGAACTGGGTGGGCAGCAGGAGCGGGCCGAGCAGGCTGACACCGGGAACGCCGTAGCGCTCGAACGCGCGCTGGAACTTCTGCTTGCGAGCGCTGCCGTGGGCGGCGTCGATCTCGGCGATGGTGGGATCGGTGGCCGTTGCGCCGTCGGCGGTCACCAGCTGGCGGGTGCGGTTGCGCTGCACGATGGCGTTCCGTGCGCCGGAGCTCGCGAGCACCAGCACCATCACGCAGAGGAAGTTCCCGGCCATCGCGGCGATCGCCGCGATCACGGGGTGGATGCCGCCGATGATGCCGATCGCGGTCGCGCCCTCTCCTTCGATGAAGGGAATCGCGCCGGCCAGGGCGACGATGAGTGGCTGCACGAGTTCGGGCACCTGGGCGACGAGGTTCTGGAAGGTTTCGATGAGGTTCACGGTCTGCTCCTTTTCGGATCGGATGGTCGTTCGGTGGTGATGACTCCAGTCCAGTCGCTGCAGGGGATCGGCGACAGTGTCGCCCTGTCACCGGTATGCGGGCACTGTGCACGACCGATGGGTGACAAGTGTCACGCCCGTAGGGTGGTGGGGTGAACGCCCGAATGCAGTCAGGCCCCACCGGCCCGCCGATGCCCGGAGCCCGACAGTTGGCCCGAGGAATCACGGCGACCTGGTGGTACACGCTGACGGCCGTCATGGCCTTCGAGGTGATGCTCGTCGTCGCCTGGACGGCTGTCGCCGTCATCGAGGGCCAGGATTCGATCGCGCGCATCGTGGTCGGTGGCGGCGGGTTGGTCTGGTGCGCTTCCACCGTTCTGCTGCTGCGCGCATACCGCCATCGCGACGATGCGGAGCCCGGCATCGACTGGCGGCTGCTGCTTCCTCCGATGCTCGTGGCCGTGGCCTTCGGCGCCGCGGCCGGGTCGCTCGTGGGCAGTTGGCAACTCGCGCTCATGCCGTTCGCGCAGTCGCTCAGCCTGTTGAACTGGCCGCGCGGCGTGCGATATCGGGTCACGATCGCAGCCACTCTCGTGCTGGCCTCGCTCGCGTACATCGATTCCTCGCGCATATCCGTGCCCGATGAGGGCCCGTGGTGGCTGGCCGTCGTCTACACGGCGATCCTCCCCGTGATGACGGTCAGCTCCCTCTGGTGGTGGGACGTGCTCAACACGATGGATCGTGCCCGTGCGGCGGAGTCGCGGCTCGCCGCCACCCAGGAGCGTCTGCGGGTCGCGACCGACGTGCACGACCTGCAGGGGCACCATCTGCAGGTGATCGCCCTGCAGCTCGAACTCGCGGAGCGGCTCATGCCGGTCGATGCGGATGCCGGAATGGAGCAGTTGCGTGCGGCGCGGGGGAGTGTCGACGATGCGCGCCAGGGCACGCGCGACCTCGCGATGAGCTTCCGTTCGGTGCCGCTCGGCGACGAACTCGCCAACGCCCGTGACCTCCTGAGCGCGGCCGGCCTCGAGGTCGAGGCGCAGATCGCTGCCGACGCGGCGCAGGCGCCGGCATCCGCTCTCGGCCCGGTGATCCGCGAGACGACCACCAACGTGCTCCGGCACGGCGGGGGCACGCGCGCGCGGCTGGCGCTTCGGCGCGAGGGAACCGACTGGTGCTATCTGATCGCCAACGACCGCATCGCGGCCGGCGAGACGGATGCCGAGGGGTCGGGGCTCGAGGGCATCCGTCGTCGGCTCGCCGAGGTGGGGGGAACCCTCGAAGTGCAGCGGGAGCCCGACGAGTTCACCGTGATGGCGAGAGTGCCGGCACGGCCGACGACAGGGGAGGGCACGCGATGATCCGGGTGCTGCTGGCCGATGACGAGGGCATGATCCGCTCGGCGCTCGCCGCGTTGCTGCGCCTCGAAGAGGACATCGACGTCGTCGCCGAGTGCGAAGACGGCGAGCAAGCCGTGGCCGAGGCGCTGCGACTGCAGCCCGACGTCTGCCTGCTCGACCTCGAGATGCCGGGACTCGACGGCGTCGAGGTCGCCGAGAGACTGCACCGCGCCATCGCGACGCGCTGCGTCGTCGTCACGCGGCATGCGCGCCCCGGAGTGCTGCGCCGTGCGCTCGCCTCCGGTGTCGCCGGTTTCCTGCCCAAGTCGCGGGGAGCAGACGAAGTCGCGGCCGTCATCCGCCGGGTGGCCGCCGGCGGCAGATACGTCGATCCCGAGATCGCCGCCGACGCCCTCAGCGACGAACGGTCACCGCTCACCGACCGTGAACTCGACGTGCTGCGCGCCGGGCGTCGGGGTGAGACGACGGGACAGATCGCCCGCAGCCTCTCGCTGGCGCCGGGCACCGTGCGCAACCACATCTCGACGATCCTCGGCAAGCTCGCCGTCGGCACCCGCCAGCAGGCCGTGCTGGTCGCCGAGGAGCGCGGCTGGATCTGAGCGCGTCGCGCCTTCGCTGCGTGCGACCTCAGCGGTCGTCGTGGTTGTGGCCGTGGTGGTCGTGGTCGTGGTCGTCGTGACCGTCGTGGTCGTCTTCGAGGATCATGCCCACCGATGTGGCGCAGGCGTCGCCCTGCCAGGCCTCCCAGCCCTCGCGCACGGCGAAGGCGGCGATGACGAGCCCCGCCACGGCATCGGCCCACCACCATCCGAGCAGGCTGTTGAAGACGAGTCCGAGCAGCACCGCGGCCGAGAGATACGTGCAGATCAGGGTCTGCTTCGAGTCCGCGACGGCGGTGGCCGAGCCGATCTCGCGACCTGCGCGACGTTCGGCGAACGAGAGGAAGGGCATCACGACGACGCTGACGGCGGTCAGGATGATGCCGATGGTGCTGTGCTCGGGACGCTCGCCGGTGACGAGGGCGAGCACCGAAGACGCGGTGACGTAGATCGCCAACAGGAAGAACGCGACGGCGATCACGCGCAGAGTGGGCTTCTCCCAGCGCTCCGGATCGCGGCGGGTGAACTGCCACGCGACGGCCGCTGCCGAGAGCACCTCGATCGTGGAGTCCAGCCCGAACCCGATGAGTGCGGCCGACGATGCCACCGAACCGGCGGTGATCGCGATGACGGCCTCGATGAGGTTGTAGCCGATCGTGATCGCGACGATCAGGCGGATGCGCCGGTGCAGGGTCGACCGACGCGTCGGGGTAAGTGTCGTCGACATCAGCAGGTGCATCCTTCGCCGGCGCAGCAGTCGGGTTCGACGAGCAGCACGACGCGCAGCAGCTCGTCGAGTGCGGGCGCCAGGTGCGGGTCGGTCAGCTGGTATCGGCTGCGTCGTCCGTCGGGAACGCTCTCGACCAGACCGCATCCGCGCAGGCAGGCGAGCTGGTTCGACATGACCTGCCGCGAGACGCCCAGAGTTTCGGCGAGGTCGGCGGGGTACGCCGTCGCCGTGCGCAGGGCGAGCAGGATGCCGGCGCGCGTCGGGTCGGCGAAGGCATGCCCGAGCCGGGCCAGAGCGGCGGTGTGGGTGAGAGTCGCGGAAGTCACCTCCTCAAACTACACGATCTGCTGAATTCACAACATGCTGTATTTGTTGCCCGAGGTGAGGGGTCAAGAGACGCCGCAATCGGACGCTGTCGCGCGGCGTGTCTCGACCCCTCAGGCGCAGTCCGGCCGCACACGCGGAGGTAGGTTCGCTGTATGTCGTCGTTCGGAACTCTGCCCACGCCCGTCGGCGTCGTCGGCGTGCTGAGCGACGGAGCGGCGATCACGCGCGTCACCTGGATCACGACGCCTCCGGTCGGCGCCGACGTCGCACCGGATCCGCTGCTGTCCGAGGCTCTCGCGCAACTCGAGGCGTACTTCGACGGGCGGCTCACCCGCTTCGACGTGCCCGTCGACCTGGGAGACCAGACCGTCACCACCCGTGCCGTGCTGACGGCGCTGTACGAGACCGTCGGCCACGGCGAGACGCTCACGTACGGAGCGCTCGCAGCACGCAGCGGCACGACGGTGCCGGCCCGAGGCATCGGCTCGATCATGGGGGCGAATCCGGTGCCGTTGATCGTGCCGTGCCACCGCGTCGTCGCCGGCGACGGCCTCGGCGGATACTCCGGCGGAGAGCCGGGGCAGGGTCTTCAGACCAAGCGCTGGCTGCTCGAACACGAGGGCGCCCTGCCGACCTCGCTGTTCTGAGCGCGACAGCATCCGTCATCCCGTCATCGGGCGGTCCGGCGCCCTGCGAGAATAGACGAGCCGAGTCCCGAGCCGAGGAGCCAACGTGCAGTTCATCTCCACCCGCGGCGGCATGCAGCCGCAGCCTTTCAGCGAGACGCTGTTGGAGGGCCTCGCGCCCGACGGAGGACTCGCCGTCCCCGCCACCATGCCGAGCGTCGACTCCGAGACGCTCGAGCGCTGGCGTGCGCTCACCTACCCTCAGCTCGCCACCGAGGTGCTCGGGCTCTTCGCCACCGATATCCCGCGCGAAGACCTCGCCCGCATGACCGAGGCGGCCTACGCGCCGTTCCCGGGCAACGTCGTGCCGCTGCGTTCGATCGGCGACGGCCTCACGCTCGTCGGCCTGTCGGAGGGGCCCACGCTCGCCTTCAAGGACATGGCGATGCAGTTCCTCGGGCAGGTGCTCGAGTACGTGCTCGAACGCAAGGGCACGGTGCTCAACATCCTCGGAGCGACATCGGGTGACACCGGGTCGGCCGCCGAGCACGCTCTGCGCGGCAAGGACCGCGTCTCGGTCTTCATGCTGTCGCCGCAGGGGCGCATGAGTGCCTTCCAGCGTGCGCAGATGTTCTCGATCGACGACGACAACGTGCACAACATCGCGATCGAGGGAGTCTTCGACGACTGCCAGAACCTCGTGAAGCACCTCGCCGGAGACCTCGACTTCAAGCGCGCTCAGAACCTCGGCGCGGTCAACTCGATCAACCTCGCCCGCATCACCGCGCAGACGGTCTACTACTTCTGGGCATGGCTGCGCGCCACAGACACCGACGGTTCGACCGAGGTGTCGTTCACGGTGCCGTCCGGCAACTTCGGCAACATCCTCTCCGGCTTCTTCGCGAAGCAGATGGGACTCCCGATCCGCCGTCTTGTGCTCGCCGCGAACGAGAACAACGTGCTCGACGACTTCTTCCGCACGGGCGTCTACCGCCCGCGGACGGCCGAGAACACCCTCGCGACGTCGAGCCCCTCGATGGACATCTCGAAGGCGTCGAACCTCGAGCGCTTCATCTTCGAACTCGTCGGCCGCGACCCCGAGCGCGTCGTCGGCGCCTGGCGCGACCTCGACGAGAACGGATACTTCGACTTCGCCGGCGACCAGCCGCGCTTCGCCGAGGAATTCGGCATCGTCAGTGGCACGTCGACCCACGCCGACCGCCTCGAGACCATCCGTGCCGTACACGCGTCGTCGGGCGAGATCATCGATCCGCATACCGCCGATGGCGTCAAGGTCGCCCGTCAGTACGTTGAAGAGGGCGTGCCGATGCTCGTGCTCGAGACCGCCAAGCCGCAGAAGTTCGCCGAGACCATCAACGAGGCGATCGGCGTCGAGCTCGATTACTCGAAGGACCTGCGCGAGATGCTGGGCGCACCCCAGCACGTGACCGAGATGGCCGACGACGAGCACGCGCTCCGCGCCTTCATCGAGGCCCGCGCGCTGCGCTGACTCCGTCGCGCTGGCCTGACAGAGAGAGCCGGGGTCATTCCTCGGGGTCGCCGTGCAGCATCCAGGCGATGCCGAAGCGGTCGACGAGCATCCCGAACGTGCCGCCCCACGGCGGAACATCCAGCGGCATCGTGACGGCGCCGCCGTCGACGAGGGCGTCCCAGACCTCTCGGGTGCGGGCCTGTGTGTTGCCGCTCAGCGAGACCGAGATGCCGGCGGGTGCCTCGTACGGCATGCCGTCGGGGGTGTCTGATCCCATGAGCACCAGGCCGTCGGGCGTCGTGAGCTGAGCATGCATCACGAGATCCTGCTGGCTGGGGTCTTGCATCATGTCGGGGAAGTCGCCGAACACGCTGATCTCGAGGTCACCGCCGAGCACGCTCCGGTAGAACTCCATCGCTTGGCGCGCTTCGGTGCGGAACGACAGGTACGGGTTGAGATTCGCCATGACTGCTCCTGGTGAGAGGGATGCCGCGGGTTCGAGGCACGCTCATTGTGCGCCTCGAACGGTGCTCTCACAAGGGTCGTTCGCTCATCGTCCTCGCTCAGGCGGGAAGTGCCTTCACCGCCGCGGTGAGCACCTGGGGGACGGTCGGCACGCCCTCCGCTCGGAAGACGGTTGCGCCCGAATCGTCGCGGATGATCACCGTGGGGGTGAAGCGGATGTCGAGTGCCTCTGCCGCCTCGGGATCGCGCGCGACATCGATCTCGGTGACCGTCGCGTCCGGGAGGAACTGCACGGCATCGTTCAGCACGGCGCGGGTGCGGGAGCACGCCCCGCAGAATGCGGATGTGACCAGCGTCAGCTGCATGTTCATCCCTTCCGATGGCGGATGCCTCGACGAGAAATGCAACCGTGGATGGGGGAGTAGTGTTCCCGCGCCCGCTGCGATCCGCGGGCGCGGGTCAGAACTCCGTGCGCTTCACCAGCCCGCGGTTGGTGCGGATGTGCTCGTAATCCCATTGGATGTCACGAGATTCCTGCAGCCATCGCCCGAGGGCCGCCGTATCGATGTCACGCGCGTCGACGAACCGCACCTCGCCGGCCTGGAAGGAACCGGATGCGGCGAGGCCGGGAGTCGCGAACGACTGCCCGCTCCAGAACATGAGGCGCACCGCGTCTTTCAACCGGTCGTATCCGACGATCGGGTTGCCGTCGAGGAACCAGACCGGATGCGCGTGCCAGACCTTGCCCGTCGCTTCCGGGAGGCCCCGCTCGATCTCTGCCGAGAGCACATCAGCGATCTCGCGGTCATGCGGAGCGAGTGCGAGATGGTATTCATCGATGTCGGCTGCGCGGGTCATGCGGTTACTCCCTGTCCAGTCCGAAGGTGCGTTTCACCAGTGCCTGCACGTCGCGGTCGAGCCCGTCGATGCGTGTGCCGACCACCTCGAATCTCGCGTTCATCTCGGTGCGCAGCCCGCCGATCTCGGCGCGCAGCACGCGCACGAAAAGGGTCGAGACCACGGTCATCATGCCGAACATCAGCGCGATGAAGGCACCGATCATCGTCCAGGTCTGCGGTTCGGTCAACGCGATCATCTCCCTATTGTGAGTGGCTTCGTCCATCCTGCCAAGGCTCCTTTCCTGACGGAGCCAGGGGCGCGTGATCGGTGGAGAACTCGTCTTCGAGCCGGGCAGTGCAGAGGGCGGCCCCGGCCGCGACTACCGCTCCCGGGCAGACGCACGCGGATGCAGCACGCCCGACGCCGCGCCCAGCACCGCTCCCACGATCGTGTCGATGATCCGCTCTCCGGCGACATCGAGCGAGCCGATGCTGCCGGTGGCCGCTCCCGTCAGCAACAGCACCAGCGGTGTGATGAAGACCAGCGCCAGCGCGTAGTGGCGCACGACCACGAGTTCGATCGTGAACTGCAGGGCGCCCAGGAGCAACGCCAGCCACAGTCCGGCCGGGTGCAGGAGCGCCAGTGCGATGTAAAGGCCGGCGCCCACGACGGTGCCGAGCATCCGGTGCAGTCCGCGTTGGAACGCGGCCCGTCGTGCGGCGGCGACACCGATCACGGCCACCGCGGAGCCGACGATCCAGTACGTGCGATCGGGGTCGATCACGAGTCCCAGCAGCACGCCCACGACCGCCACGATGACGACCCGCAACAGGAGCATCTGCGCGTCGTCGTTCAGCGCGGGTCCGGGGAGCAGTTCCCGAAGCGGACGGGCGGGGATCGCGCGGATCCGGCGCAGCAGTAGAGGCGAGAGTGCCACTAGGAACGAGAAGAGGCATCCGGCCGCGAGAGCCGCGAGATAGACCAGGGGGTGGATGGTTCCGGCCCCGACCACGTGGGCCGACAGGCCGTAGACCAGCACGAAGAACAACGGACCCGGAGGACCCAGACGGAAACCGAATGCCAGAGCGGCGCTGGCCGCCGCCACCGCGACCACGCCGACGCTCACCACGAGGGCGTTGCCCGCGACGAGCACCCCGAGCGCCGCGCTGAGCAGAAGCCCCAGCCCGACGAGCGGCAGGATGCGGGCCCGATCGATCACGGCCGCCGATCCCGCGTACAGCACGGTGAACGCGCCGGACGCGGCGATGTACCCCAGCGGGGCGTGGCCGATCATCGTCATGACAGCGATCGGAGCCGCGATGCCCACGGCCGCCTGGGTCGCGAGCGGCCAGCGGGGCCCGCGGGACGGGGCGAAAGCGAACAGACTCACCCCTCCATTCTCCGCCCGTTGCGGCACTCCCCGTGTCGATACGATGGCGAACGTGACCCCACCGACCGTGCGCCCCGGCATCGACGACCGCCTCTCCCGGATGATCCAGCTCCCGACGGTGTCCGCCGAGCTCGACCAGCGGGGGCTGCAGCCCTTCGAGGAATTCGTCGCCCTGATCGCGGAGCTCTACCCGCTGACGCATGCGCACCTTCCGCTCGAGCGCCACACCGACCTCGGTCTGCTGTTCCATTGGAAGGGTCGTGCCAGAGCATCCGATGGCCCCGTGGTCCTGATGGCGCACTACGACGTCGTGCCCGTCGACGAGAGCGACGACTGGACCCATCCGCCCTTCGCCGGCGTGATCGCCGACGGCATCGTCTACGGCCGAGGTGCGCTCGATGACAAAGGCCCGCTGATCGTGGTGCTGGAGGCTGTCGAGAACCTGCTCGCCGACGGGTTCGTCCCCGCCCGCGACGTCTATCTGTCGTTCGGGGGGAACGAAGAGACCTACGGGCACGCGGCGGAGACGATCGCGGCCGCGTTCCGCGAACGCGGGATCGTCCCCTGGCTCGTGGTCGACGAGGGCGGTGCCGTGGTCGACGCCCCCCTGCCGTTCGTCCCCGGCCGTGCTGCGATGATCGGCGTCGGCGAGAAGGGCGTGATGACGGTGAAGCTCTCGGCCCGCGGCGAGGGTGGACATGCCTCCGCTCCGCCCTCGCTCACCGCGGTGCGTCGCATCGCCCGCGCGGTCGACCGGCTGGGGCCCGCGACGTTCCGCCCGCGGGCGTCGACGGCGATTCTACGGATGCTGTCGCGGCTCGCCGACCAGACACCGGGGTCGGCGCGGCACCTCTTGCGCCTGCTGGGATCGGCGCCTCTGCTCACCGCCCGGGTCTTCGCGCTGCTCGGTGGCGAGCCGGCGGCCCTCGTTCGCACCACCGTCGCGCCCACCATGCAGTCCGGGGGAACCGCCGCGAACGTGCTCCCCTCGCAGGCATCCGCCACCGTCAATCTGCGCATCGCGTTGGGCGAGACCACCCAGCAGACCGTGCTGCGGGTGCGGCGCCGCGTGCGCGACCCTCTCGTGACCGTCGAGGTGATCGAAGCGAGTGAGCCCTCGCCCGAGTCCTCGACCGACAACGCGCAGTTCGCCCTGCTCGCCGAGGCGCTGGAGATCTCGCATCCGGGCGTGCCCGCCGTGCCGTACGTGAT
>Ga0326721_10000442_pt1 | contig 12545 bp, 9 predicted proteins | sample SGPome_FD_203951 | JGI IMG/M metagenome (GOLD analysis project Ga0326721, IMG submission 203951) | Soil microbial communities from Southern Great Plains, Lamont, Oklahoma, United States - SGP_1_2016 | ecosystem: Engineered > Artificial ecosystem > Soil microcosm > Unclassified | place: USA...
CGATCGGTTGGGCTTCCACGGCGCGCCCTCTCAGTCGAAGACCAGACCCCAGGGCCTTGGCGGCGGATCGCGCAGCGTGAGCCAGTCTGAACAGCGACGCGCGCTGATGTGGCCTCAGGAACTGCTGACCATGCCGCAAGACCAGCTGTTGGTGTTGCGCGGAGGCATGGCCCCGATCCGCGGGCGCAAGATCATCTATTTTCGCGACAAGGCCTTTCGGCCACGTCTCTTGGCGCCCCCGCAGGTCCAGCCCGTCGCTGCGGCCGGGGCCGCGGCGCCGAGCCCGCCAGGGTTTGTCATGCGCGACATGACGCCTGACGAAATCTCAGGGCGAACACCCCTACGGCTCGACCAGGTCGATCCCAATGACATGGCCCCGCCCCTGCAGGGTGCGATGACCCTGGCGGAGGTCGAGGCCTGGGCCATCGCCTACCTCGACCATGCCGCGACCGACAGGTCGGCGCGATGAAGCCTTGTGACCTTTCAAAAGGAGTCTCCAATGGCCCGCGGCCCCAAGCCAGCCCGTCGGTCGAACTCAAAAGCCGACCAGGATCTCGCCAACACCCTTGCGCCGGCTCCAGACGAGCATCCCGCCCCCTCGCGCGCCAGGCGCCAGGCAGGGGACCACCCTCCCTCCTGGGCGCAGCTCTTGAGGTTCGCCGCGCCCGCTCAGGGGCCGAAAAGTCGGAAGACGGACGCCCAGCCGGTGTTGGTCAAAGGGGTCCTGCCCGCCAGCATCGCCAACCAGTATCTTGCGCGCCCAGGACTGCTGCGACGCCATATCGACTACTACGAAGGCGAGGCGGACCGTCGGCCCGCCTTCAGAGATCGTGGCGGCGGCCTGGTCGCGTATCGCGTCGACTCCGCGACGGTGACCTCGCTGGTGGCGATCGCCAGTCATCGCAACTGGCGAGACTTGAAGGTCACCGGTGATCGATCCTTTCGGCGGGCCGTCTGGTTGGAAGCCATGCGTGCGGGCCTCCACGTTAGAGGATATCGGCCAAGCGCGCGGGACCGCGAGGCCGCCCTGGCGCTTGAAACCCTTCCCGCCGCCCCGAAGAGGGTGGGGCAGCGGTCAGGGGGGCGCAACGCACCGGACCGCGCCGCTCAAAAATCGAGCCCCGAACGCAAGGCGGCGTCTCGCGTCCACCGCGATCCAGCGCTGACGTTCCAACGGGGCGTCTCGGGCGTGCTGGTGGAACACGGCCATGCCCCCTATCAGCACCAGCCCGGCGCCAAATCCACGCCGTTCGTTCGCGTGGACATTGGCGCGGCCAAGCCCTTCGAGGTCTGGGGCGTAGATCTATCCAAGACGCTTCAGGGGGCGAAGGTTCGGCCAGGCGACCCCATCACCCTTAGCTGGCACGGCGCTGACTATAGCGACGTTCGCATTGAGAAGGTCGCGTCTGCGTCCCGCTCGCCAAAGCGTGCACGTCACCCCGACCCGACGCAACCTTCCAAGGCCGTGGGAGCCAATCCTGAAGGGCGCGACCCGGTTTCGGCGCCGGGCCAGGCGCGCATGGCCGTCATCGACGCCGTCGCCCGCGCCAAGCTCGACCAGCCGCGCGATCGCGCCAAGATCGCCGCCGCCGCCGCCGCCAAGCTGGCTGAACACATGGCCGGTGGTCGCAGCTTCACTGCGCCGAAGGTGATCGAAAGAGCCGTTCATCCCAGTCTCGACCTGGGTCCGACCAGACCCGCGCCAACGGCCCAAGACCGCGCCCGCTAGCTTAGCGAGATCGGAGCCGCCTCATGGCGATTTGTCATTTCTCGGTGAAGACCATCCAGCGCGCCAAGGGTTCGCGCGCCGTCGCCGCCGCGGCCTATCGTTCGGGCTCGCGTCTTTATGACGAAGGTCTGTCCAGGTTTCATGACTTCAGTCACAAGCAACACGTCGTCCGTTCCGAGATCATTGCGCCCAACCCCGCCGCCCGCGCGGCCTGGCCGGATCAAACCCGGTTGTGGAACGCCGTGGAAGCGGCTGAGAAGCGCAAGGACGCCCAATTGGCCCGCGAGGTCGTGGTGGCTATTCCGCGTGAACTCGATCAGCCAAGCGGCATCGTCTTAGTCCGTGATTGGGTGCAGCGAACCTTTGTCGACCAGGGCATGATCGCTGACCTCAATGTTCATTGGGATGTGGCTGGCGACGGCAAGGCCAACCCGCACGCTCACATCATGCTCACCATGCGGCGCATCGCCGAGAGGCCAGGCTCCGTTGAGTTCGGGCCCAAGGCGCGCGAATGGAACAAGCTGCCCCTGCTGATGGCCTGGCGCCAAACCTGGGCTGAGCATGTCAATGAGACCCTGGCTCGGGCCGATATCGACGCGCGCATCGATCATCGATCCTACCGCGCGCGTGGGATCACGCTTGATCCTCAGCGACACGTGGGGCTTGCGGCGTTGGGAATGCAAGGTCGAGGGCGACCCGCAGTCGAGGTGCAGGCCTACCGCGACACAGCGCGGCGTAACGGCGAGCGACTGACGGCCCATCCCGAGATCGGTCTTGCAGCAATCACCCAACAGCGGGCCACCTTTACGGCCGCTGACCTTGCGCGCTTTGCTCACTACCACAGCGACTCCAAGGCTCAGTTTGACCGGGTCCTGAGCGCTTTGCGCCAGTCGCCCGCCCTTGTCGCCCTCGGCAGCGATGCTCGGGGCGATGAACGCTACACCAGCCTGGACATGCTGGGCGTTGAACAACGGTTGGACGACGCCGCGGCGATGATGGCGAGGATGCGGAGCCATGCGGTAAATCCAGGCTTCGTCGCCGAAGCGCTGCTCGCCGCCCGGCACGACGGCCTGACCCTGTCCGAGGAGCAGCGCGCGGCTGTCGATTTCATGACCAGGCCATCGGCGCTTTCGACCGTCGTCGGCTACGCTGGGGCCGGCAAGGGCGTGGCGCTTGGGGTCGCCGGACGCGCGTGGGCCGCCCAAGGGTATCGGGTCCAGGGTGCGGCCTTGTCGGGGATAGCTGCCGAAAATTTGCAAGAGGCGGCGGCCATACCGTCACGGACCCTGGCCAGCCTCGAACACGCCTGGTCGCAGGGCCGCGATGGTTTGACCGAGCGCGACGTGCTGGTGATCGATGAGGCGGGACTGGTGGGATCGCGCCAGATGCAAAGCGTCTTCGACCACGCCCTTGGCGCCGGCGCCAAGATCGTTCTGGTGGGCGACGTCGAACAACTCCAAGCGATCCAAGCGGGCGCGGCGTTTCGTTTGATCGCCCAACGCCATGGCGCGGCTGAAATCACCAAGATCCGAAGGCAACTGCAGTCATGGCAGGCGGCGGCCACCTTGGCCATGGCCGACGGCCGCACGGAGGCGGCGCTGGACGCCTACCGAGACGCTGGACATGTTCACGCCCATGAAGACAGCCAAGCTGCGCAAGACGCCATGATCGCGCGCTGGGCGGCGGACCGGCAAAGCCACCCCAGCCACTCGCAACTGCTCCTGGCCCATGGTCGCGACGAGGCGCAGCGCCTTAATCAATCTGCCCGGCTGCAGCTCAAGGCCGAAGGCGCGCTGGGGCCCGATCATCGCATCGCCACCGCTGAGGGCGAACGCTTGTTTGCTGTCGGCGATCGCGTCTTCTTCCGACGAAACGCACGCGAACTGGGCGTCAAGAATGGCACGGCCGCAACGATTGTGGGCATCCAGGACATGACGTTGAAGGCGCGTCTGGACGATGGTCGGCTCGTCGCCGTTGACCTGACGGTCTACGACCATCTCGACCACGGCTACGCCACCACCGTTCACCGCGCCCAGGGTGTGACCGTGGATCGGGTCTACCTCCTGGCCAGTCAAGGCGCTGATCGTCATGCTGCCTATGTGGCTCTCAGCCGGCACCGACATGCGGTCACGCTGCACTACGGCCGCGATCAATTCTCTTCGTATGACGACTTGGCGCGCTCCCTGGGTCGGGACCGTCCAAAGGACATGGCTTTGGACTATATGGGCCTTCTTGCAGACCATCGTGACCAGGTCAGGTCGCCGCCGCCCTCAGGCGAACCGCGCACCTTCGGCCGTGCGCCCGTCGAGGTCCAGCGGATCGACGCCGATCCGCACGTGACGCGTTTGCTGGAGCGCTACGCAGCAATTGTCCTGGATCTCCAGCGTTCGCATCGACAGGACATGGACTTGGCGAGGGCGCGGAGGGGGGACCTGGAACAGGTCACCAAAGCGATCATGCAGCTGTGGCCCGGGGCCGCGCACGACTTAGCCAGGGTCATTGAGAAGAATCCTGGCTTGCTCGGCTGGGCCGCCCAAGGGCGAGGTGAGGCCGCCGCCGCCGCTCTGGTGGCTCATCGGGACCGGACGCGCGCCTTCGCCGCAGACGGCGCAGCCTTGTCTGTTCACCCGCCAGGAACGGGCGCGGCGCCCCCCTCCGCACGACGGCGCGAGCGATCCTTGAGCCCCCAAGCGCCTTGAAACAGGTCGCTAGGGGTCACCGGTCAGGCAGGCATTCGGCTGTGGCGTCGCTGAGCAACATCAGCCTGACAGGACTAACTACCGAGAGCGCCTGCAACCAGCTGCTTGGCTTGGGCTTGAACTTCGCGGAGGTGATCTGGACCCAGGAAGGACTCGGCGTAGATTTTGTAGACGTCCTCGGTGCCCGACGGCCGGGCGGCGAACCAGGCGTTGCGGGTCACCACCTTGAGCCCGCCGATGGCCTCGCCGTTGCCGGGCGCCTGGGTCAGAATTTGCTCGATCGCTTCGCCCGCCATCTCGGCCGCCTGGACGTCGCTAGGGCTGAGGGATCCCAGACGCGCCTTTTCCTCTCGCGAAGCGGGGGCGTCGATGCGGGCATAGGCGGGGGCGCCATGCTCGAGGGTCAGGTCGGCATAAAGCTGGCTCGGGCTGGCTCCGGTCACGCCCTGGATCTCGGCCGCGAGCAGGCCCAGCAGCAGGCCGTCCTTGTCGGTGGTCCAGACGGTCCCATCCTGACGCAGGAAGGCCGCGCCAGCCGACTCCTCGCCGCCGAAGCCGACGCTGCCGTCCACCAGGCCCGGCACGAAATGCTTGAAGCCGACCGGCACCTCCAACAGGCGGCGGCCCAGCTTGGCGACCACGCGATCGATCATCGAGGAGGAGACCAGGGTCTTGCCGACGGCGACGTCGGCGCCCCACTGCGGCCGGTGGCTGAACAGATAGGCGATGGCCGCAGCCAGGTAGTGGTTGGGATTCATCAGGCCACCGTCGGGCGTGACGATGCCGTGGCGGTCGGCGTCGGCGTCGTTGCCGATCGCCACGTCGAACTTGGCGCCGCCTTGCATGGTATGGATCAGGTTGGCCATGGCGCAGGCCGACGAGCAGTCCATGCGGATCTTGCCGTCGGTGTCGAGCGGCATGAACGCCCAGCGCGGATCGACCCGGTCGTTGACCACCGTCAGGTCCAGTCCGTGCCGGTCGGCGATCTCTCCCCAATAGGCGACCGCGGCCCCGCCCAGGGGATCGGCGCCGATCCGGACGCCGGCGCGACGCACGGCCTCCAGGTCCAGCACGCTGGGCAAGTCGTCGATATAGTGGGCCAGGAAGTCGTACTGGCTCGCCGCGGCCCGGGCGCGTTCGAATGGAATCCGCCGAACCTCGGTCAGCCCGTCCTTCAGCAGTTGGTTGGCCCGCGCCGCGATCGGCGTGGTGGCGTCCGAGCCGGCCGGGCCGCCCGAGGGGGGATTGTACTTGAAGCCCCCGTCACGTGGCGGGTTGTGCGACGGGGTGATCAGCACGCCGTCGGCCGACCCCGGCGCGACGCGGTTGTGCTTGAGAATGGCGTGGGACACCGCCGGCGTCGGCGTGAAGCCGTCGCGCGAATCGACCATCACCGTGACGCCGTTGGCGACCAGCACCTCCAGCGCCGTGCGGTAGGCCGGCTCGGAGAGGCCATGGGTGTCGCGGCCCAGGAACAGCGGTCCGGTGATTCCCGCTGACGCCCGATATTCGGCGATCGCCTGGCTGATGGCCAGGATGTGAGCCTCGTTGAAGGCGCCGTCCAGGCTGGAGCCGCGATGGCCGGAGGTGCCGAAGGTCACCCGCTGGTCGACCCGGGAGACGTCCGGATGGATATCGTCATAGGCCTTAAGCAGGGCGGTCAGGTCGATCAGGTCTTCGGGACGGGCCTGCTGGCCGGCGCGGTTATGCATGACAAAAACCCTATTGCTCGCCGCAAGAGGCAACAATGTCGCCCCCCGCGGGGGATCGGCGGAGGCGGTGTGTAGCCGCCAAATGCGTCAGTGTTGATACGGTCGGTGGCGGCGAGACCGAGCTTGTGCCTCTGGAACGATCAGCGCTTGAGGTCCAGCGCGCCGTTGGCGTGCCAGGCCCAGGCGTGCTCGATGATGGCGTCCAGATCATGGCGAGGGCTCCAGCCTAATTGCTCGCGGGCCTTGCGGTTGTCGGCCACCAGGGTGGGGGCGTCGCCGGCCCGGCGCTCCGCCAACTCCAGCGGGAACGGCCGGTTGGATCGCCGCTCGATGGCGCCGACCAGTTCGCGCACGCTGGTGCCCGTGCCGGTGCCCAGGTTGAAGACCGCGCTCCCCTTGCCGCCCAGCAACCACTTCAGCGCCAGGACGTGGGCGTCGGCCAGGTCCAGCACGTGGATGTAGTCGCGTATGCAGGTCCCGTCGCGGGTGTCGTAGTCGCCGCCGAACAGCGTGAACTTGTCCCGCTCGCCGCGGGCGGCGGCGATCGCCAGCGGGATGGCGTGGGTCTCCGGCTCGTGCTTTTCGCCGATCCGGCCCTCGGGGTCGGCGCCGGCGGCGTTGAAATAACGCAAGGCCACCGAGCGGAAGCCCTTGTAACGATCCAGGTCCTCGAGGACCTGCTCGACCATCAGCTTGCTGCGCCCGTACGGGTTCAGCGGCGCCTGCGGATGCTTCTCGTCCATCGGCACGTAGACCGGCGCGCCGTAGGTTGCGCAGGTCGAGGAAAACACCAGCTTGTCGACGCCGGCCCTTTGCGCGGCCTGGATCAGGGTCAGGGTTCCGCCGACGTTGTTCTCGTAGAACGCGCCTGGCTCGGCGATCGAAAACCCGACCTCGATGAAGGCCGCGAAATGTACGACGGCCAGGGGTTTGTGTTTGGCGAAGACGGCGTCCAACCGCGCGGCGTCCCGGATGTCGCCGACCTCGAGCGGGCCCCACTGAACAAACGATTCCCAGCCGTTCGACAGGTTATCATAGACGACGGGCGTGTATCCGGCCTCGGCGAGTCTAAGGCAGGTGTGCGCGCCGATATAGCCCGCGCCGCCAGCAACAAGGATGGATGCCTTCAAGATCGCGCTCCGCGTCCGTCGCCGCCGTCTCTTGCGCGATGGATCTCGAGTCCTCCTAGGGCAATGCTCATCTAAGCGAAATATCAAAAACAACAGCGGTGCGAAGGTGCGTCGACCCTCACGGTGGAGCTTAGATTGGGTGCGCCAAGCGCAGCCTGTTTCGCCCTATATTTCCACGGATGGCCTGCCGCTTCAGGAAAATAACCCCAAATGCCGCAAGTTTCGCGGTTCTGTCATTGATTCTGAGGCGTGATTAGACAATTCAAGTCTCAAAATCCAGCCGTTCATGCCGCCGCTTGACCCAATAACGCCGATGTTGCAATGCAATGCGGCGAGCGGCGGCCGACCACCGTTAAGATATAGGACGAAAATATGACGCTTGGCGTGTGTGTAATTAAAACTCGTCGGTTTGAAGATGATCGAGGGTGGTTTTCAGAGACCTACAACGCGCCGAAAATGATTGCCTTGGGTATCGATTCTACATTCGTGCAGGACAATCAGTCCTACTCAAAGTATTCTGGAACTATCCGAGGGATCCATTTTCAACGACCACCCCACGCCCAAGCCAAGCTCGTGCGCTGCGTCAAAGGTCGGATCCTGGATTATGCTATCGACTTGCGAAAGGGATCGCCGACCTACGGCCATCACGTCTGCGCCGAGTTGAGCGCGCAGAACAGCCAACAACTATTCGTGCCGATCGGATTTGGCCACGCCTTCGTCACGCTCGAGGACGATACAGAGGTAGCCTACAAGGTCTCGGACGTTTATTCGCCGGAGCACGATGGTGGAATCGTCTGGAACGATCCGGCGCTGAGCATTGATTGGCCGCTGCCGACCGGGGGCGCGACGCTTTCGGTGAAGGACCAGGCGCTGCCGCTGCTCGAGGCCTTCGACAGCCCGTTCGAGTACGACGGCAATCCATTGAACCTGGCTCAGGTCTGAGCTCACGACACGCAAGTGGAGACTGGTAGTTGCGCATTCTAATTACCGGCGGCGCCGGCTTCATCGGTTCCGCCTTGGTGCGGCGGCTGATCGCGAGCAGCGATCATGAGGTCCTCGTCTTCGACAAGCTGACCTATGCGGGCGTGCTGGAGTCGTTGGACCCCGTCGCGGACAGTCCACGGTACCGCTTCGTCCAGGCCGACATCGCCGACTCGGACGCGGTCGCGGCGGCGCTGGCCTCGTTCCGCCCGCAGGTGATCGCCCACCTAGCGGCCGAAAGTCACGTCGATCGCTCGATCGATGGGCCGGGCGATTTCATTCACACCAATATCGTCGGCACCTTCACCCTGCTTCAGCAGGCGCTCCACTATTGGAGCGGGCTGGAGGGCGACGAAAAGGCCGCGTTCCGCTTCCATCATATTTCGACGGACGAGGTCTTCGGATCGCTTGGCGAAGAAGGCTACTTCACCGAAACCACGCCCTACGATCCGCGATCGCCCTATTCGGCGTCGAAGGCTTCGTCGGACCATCTGGTCCGCGCGTGGGGCCACACCTACGGTCTGCCGGTGCTGGTCACCAACTGCTCCAACAACTACGGCCCGTACCATTTCCCGGAAAAGCTGATCCCGCTGGTGATCATCAAGGCTTTGGCCGGCGAGCCCCTGCCGGTCTATGGTGACGGCTCCAACGTGCGCGACTGGCTCTTCGTCGAGGATCACGCGGCGGCGCTGCAGGCCGTCTTCGAGCAGGGGGAGCCGCTGGAGACCTACAACATCGGCGGAAACTCCGAGCGCAAGAACCTGGACGTGGTCAAGGCGATCACTAGCACGCTGGATCGCCTGTCGCCCCGCGCCGACGGCAAGTCCTATGCCGGTCAGATCACCTTCGTGAAGGACCGGCCCGGCCACGATCAGCGCTACGCCATCGATGCGAGCAAGATCCGGCGCGAACTGGACTGGACGCCCTCGGTGACCTTCGAGCAGGGCATCGAGCGGACGGTTGCCTGGTATCTGGCCAACCGTCCCTGGTGGCAGGCCATTCTCGACAAGCGGGACGCCACGGCCCGACGCGGCCATGGGTGAGCCCATCGCGATCTTGGTGACGGGCGGGGCCGGTCAGGTCGGCGCCGAGCTGCAGGCCCATGCCTGGCCTGCGGGCGTGAAGGTGCTTGCGCCCGCCCGGTCAGAGCTCGACCTGACGGACGCGGCCAGCGTCGCGGCCTGGTTTTCCGCCAATCCCGTGGCGGCGGTGATCAACCCGGCCGCCTATACCGCCGTCGACCGGGCCGAGACCGAAGTCGGCGCCGCCTTCGCCGCCAACGCCCTCGCGCCCGCCCTGCTGGCCGAGGCGACCAAGGCGGCGGGCGTTCCGCTGGTGCATGTGTCGACAGACTATGTCTTCGATGGCCAGGGCGACGAGTTCAACGCCGAGGACGCTCCCGTGGCGCCCTTGGGCGTCTATGGGGCCAGCAAGCTGGCGGGCGAGTTGGCCGTGCGTTCGGGCAATCCTCGCTCGGTCGTGGTCCGGACGGCTTGGGTGCTGAGCGTCCATCGCGCCAACTTCCTCAAGACGATGCTGCGCCTGGCCGGGGATCGGGACCGGGTCTCCGTCGTGGCGGACCAGTTCGGCTGCCCGACGTCCGCTCGCGATATCGCCCACACGCTGGCGACGATCACCTTGAGAATGATGGCCGATCCGACCGCGCCGACCGGCGTCTATCATTTCGTGAACGCCGGCGAGACCAACTGGAGCGGTCTGGCCCAGGAAATCTTCTCGCAAAGCGCCCGCCATGGCGGCGCCTTCGCCGAGGTGACGCCGATCACTACGGCCGACTATCCGACGCCGGCCCGGCGGCCGGCCAATTCCCGACTTTCCACCGCGAAGATCACGGCCGACTACGGCGTCACACCCCGCCCCTGGCGGGACGCCGTCGCCGAGATCGTCGAGGAGCTTTCGAACAGGAGCGTTGCGCCATGAAGGGCATCATACTTGCCGGAGGTTCGGGCACGCGTCTGCACCCCATGACCCAAGTCACGTCCAAGCAGCTGATGCCTGTGTACGACAAGCCGATGATCTACTATCCGCTGTCGACGCTGATGCTGGCGGGGATCCGCGAGATCCTGATCATCTCGACGCCGCGCGACACGCCGTCCTTCCAGGCGCTGCTCGGCGACGGGTCGCAATGGGGCTGCAGCATCGAGTACGCCGTGCAGCCCAATCCGGAGGGGTTGGCCCAGGCCTATATCATCGGCGCCGACTTCGTGGCGGGCTCGCCCTCGGCGCTGATCCTGGGCGACAACATCTTCTACGGCCACGGCTCGACCGACCTGTTCAACAGCGCGTCGGCCCGCGGCGCCGGCGCCACGGTGTTCGCCTACCACGTCACCGATCCCGAGCGTTACGGCGTGGTCGCCTTCGACGAGAAGATGCGCGCCCTGTCGATCGAAGAGAAACCGGCCAAGCCGCAGTCCAACTGGGCGGTCACCGGCCTCTATTTCTACGACGCCGACGTGGTGGACATCGCCGCCAACCTCAAGCCGTCACCGCGCGGCGAACTGGAGATCACCGACGTCAACCGCACCTATCTGGAGCGCGGCAAGCTGTCGGTGGAGATCATGGGCCGCGGCTACGCCTGGCTCGACACCGGCACGCCGGACAGCCTGATCGAGGCGGCCGAGTTCGTGCGGACCCTCGAGAAGCGTCAGGGCTTCAAGATCGCCTGTCCCGAGGAGATCGCGTTCGTGAAGAACTTCATCGACGCCCGGCAGCTGGAAAAGCTGGCCGACAACCTCGGCAAGTCGACCTACGGCCAATATCTGCGCAATGTCCTGCGTCTGCATGGCGGATACACGCCGGCATGACCAAGGTTCGCAAGCTTTCCATCCTGGGCACCCGGGGCGTCCCTGCCGGCCATGGCGGCTTCGAGACGTTCGCCGAGCACTTCGCCTTGCACATGGTCGCCAAGGGCTGGGAGGTGACGGTCTATTGCCAAGCCGACGACGGCCCGCCCGGACCCGTGGTCGACGAGTGGCGAGGGGTGCGTCGCGTGACCTATGTCGCCGATTCCGGCGCGACGGGGACGATGAAGTTCGACTGGATGTGCGTGATGCACGCCATGCGGTCCGAAGGCGTGATGCTGGTGCTGGGGTACAACACCGCAGTGTTCAGCGCATTGTTGCGCCTGAGCGGCCATCCCGTGCTGACCAACATGGACGGCATCGAATGGAAGCGCGCCAAGTGGCCATGGCATGGCCGGATCTGGCTCTATCTGAACGAATGGATTGGGGCGCTCACCTCCACCAAGCTGATCGCCGACCATCCGGAGATCGAGCGTCACCTGGCGCGACGGCGTAGCAAGCGCGACATCGTCATGATCCCCTATGGGGCCGATGCGGTGACCGAGGCTTCCGAGGAGCCGATCAAGGCGCGCGGCCTCAATCCCGGCCGCTATCTGATCTCGATCGGGCGGATCGAGCCGGAGAACAACATCCTGCCGATGATCGAAGCCTTCGCGGCCCGCGAGCGTGACCTGCAGTTCGTCTGCCTGGGCAAGCTCGAGCCCGAGAAGAACCCCTATCACGCCGCGGTCCTCAAGGCCGGCGAGGGCAGGGTGCTGTTCCCGGGCGCGATCTACGACGCTGCGGTGGTGCGGGCGTTGCGGTTCCATGCCGCCGCCTACTGTCACGGCCACAGTGTCGGCGGCACCAATCCTTCGCTCGTCGAGGCCTTGGGCGCGGGCAATGCGATCGTCGGCCATGACAATCCGTACAACCGGTGGGTCGCCGGCCCCGACCAGTGGTACTTCCCGGACAAGGACGCCTGCGCCCGCTGTTTCGACGAGATCGAGGTCGGCGGCGAACGTCTCCAGCAAGCTCGGGCCGCCGCGCGCCATCGTTTCGAAACGGCCTTCCTTTGGTCGGATATCCTGTCGGAGTATGAGGCTTTGTGCCTGGCCGCCACGGAACCCGCGCGATGACCGACGCAACGCCCCCGACCCCGGAAATCCTTCCCCTCGCCTCCGAGACGCCCGTCCAGCGGCGTGGGGGACCTCGACCGCCGGCCCAGGGGGCGTCGCAAGCGGCCGATCTGAATCCGGCGGGCGCCTGGCGCTATGGTGTCATTGTCTGCGCCCTGATCATCGCGATGCCGATGTTCTCGGCGGTGCGCGGCGTTTCCCAGCCGCTCGGTCGCGCCTTGATGGGCGTGACCGACATGATCATGCTGGCCATGTTCTTGTGGTCGCTGTTCAAGCCGGGGCTGCGGACGCTCAAGTTCCTGATCCTGGGCCTTCTGGCGCTGTCGGTCCTGAACATCGCCTTCTGGACGCACGACG
>Ga0326721_10000443_pt1 | contig 12536 bp, 15 predicted proteins | sample SGPome_FD_203951 | JGI IMG/M metagenome (GOLD analysis project Ga0326721, IMG submission 203951) | Soil microbial communities from Southern Great Plains, Lamont, Oklahoma, United States - SGP_1_2016 | ecosystem: Engineered > Artificial ecosystem > Soil microcosm > Unclassified | place: USA...
CGATAAGAGGAACCCCTCGATGCGACGCACGTTTGCGGGATTTCTGGCCATCGCGGCCATGTCCATCGCCCTCCCCGCCCTGGCCGCCGACTCGGACTCCAAGCCCGATCCGCTGGGCGATCTGATCACCGGCGCGCTAACGGGCACGATGCCGGGGTCGGTCGAATACAAGATGAAGGCCACGCTCTACCACGCCGGCGCCAAGGGCATCCGCGCCCTCGACAGCCTGGGCTGCAAGGTGGTGGCCATGCGCACCCTGGCGGTCGACAAGACCGTGATCCCGCGCCGCACCGTGGTGTTCATCAAGGAGACCGTCGGCCTGCCGATGCCCAACGGCGAAAAGCACGACGGCTACTGGTACGCTTCCGACATCGGCGGGGCGATCAAGGGCAACAAGCTGGACCTGTTCAGCGGCCAGGGCGCGTCCTCGATGAAGCCCCTGATGGGCCTGAACCTCTCGACCCTCTCGGTGACCAAGGTCGGCGAGTTCAAGGGCTGCCCGCCGGAATAGCCGGCGTCGCCCGGAGGCGAAGCCTTCCGGGCTCTCCTAGATGAAGACGTCGCTGGACGACGAAGGCCGGCCTGCGGGGGGCATCCGCGATCCGACCGCGCTGGCCGGCGGCGGCGCGGGTGAAGCCGGCTTCAGCATCTTGCTCACCCGTTCGACCAGGTCGGCGCCGCTGAACGGCTTGAGCATGCAGGCCCGGACGCCGAGAGCAGCGCCGCGCTTGACCTCATCGACGCCCAGTCGCTTGCCCACCAGCAGGATCTGGCCGCACGGGCGCGAGACGTCGCGTTGCAGCGCCGCCATCACCTCGAAGGCGGTCATTTCGGTGATCGCCAGGTCCAGCACCATGAGGGCCGGACGCATGTTGTGCGCCATTTCCAGCGCGGCCGGACCGCTGCGGGCCGCCAACGCGTGATAGCCGGCCAGGTCCAGGCGGATCTGCAGCATTTCCAGGACTGCCCGGTCGCTGTCGGCGACCAGGATCCGCGTGCCGGGTTGAACCATGTTCATGGGCGTCCCCGCAGTTTGTGTCGGCGGCGCGTCATCAGAAGAGATCCAGGTCGCCGGCGTCGTCGCCGTCGTTGATGCCCGCTTCGTCGCCGCCGAACGACGAGGTCATCCTATCGGCCAGGGCGCCGAGGGTCACGCTCTGCAAGGCGGCGCCCACCTCGATCTGCTCGGGCGCGGCCACGGTCTGGCTGAGGCTTCGAGCGAAGGTCGACAGGCCCGTCAGGTGCTGGCTGAGCAGGTCCACGGCCTGAATGCCTTCGATCAGCTGCTCGCGATGCTCGGGCGCTACGGTCCCCAGCAGCTTGCCGATCAACGTGTCCAGGAAGATGCAGCGGGCGCCGGCCAGCTCCAGCTCCCACGACAGGACGTCGAACGTCGCCGCGACGTCCGACCGAAGCTCACTCGCGACCATCGACAAGATCTTTTCTCCCGAACCCAGGCCGAAGCTACGAGGCGAGGCCTAACGACGATTTAACCTTGGGGATGTGTCGGGCCTGGTTCCCTGCGTCGAAACCGCGCGCCCAGGCGCTGGAAAGTCCGGCCTGGCAAAGGTTACAGGGTCCAGCTGCACCTCGGCCGGCAGGTCCGTCGTGCGGCCGTCGCGCAGGAAGTCGTAAACCTTGGCCGCCACCTCGGGTCGGCCGCGCAACAGGGCGAACGGGCCGTTATGCTGGGCGCGATGCAGGACGATCGTCCGGCTGTTGGGGAAATAGGGCAACATGGCCAGGGTGTTCTCGATCGGCGTCGAGGTGTCCCAGTCGCCCTGGACGAAAAGCACCGGCGTCGGGTCCTGGACCGGCCGGCGGAAGGCGTCGCCGGCGTCTGGCGTGGCCCACTCGCCCTTGGTCGCCAGATAGGCGGCGAAGTTCCAGTTTCCCAGCATCGGCAGGGCCGGATCGCTCCACAGCAGGCTCTTGCGCTCGGCGGTCATGTCCAGGCCGATATTGATCAGCGGATTGATCAGCGACCGCTTCTCGGACGCGCGCCAGCCGATGGCGTCCCTGGCCCACGCCTCGTAGTGGCCGTGATGGGCCGACACCACGAAGCGCGGGAAGGTGGCGGCGTCGGCCGAATAGGTGATCAGGGCCAGTTGGTAATCTTCCAGGCCCAGCACGATCCGGCGCGCTTGGCCGCCCTCGTCCTCGACCGTCACGGTGACCGGTCCGCCCGCGAACCGGTCGCGCATGGCCCGCATCGCCGCGATCAGCCCGCCCGGCGGCAGATAGGGCTCCAGGCCGGGATCGGCGTCGGCCTCGACGGCGATGCGCTGGAAGGCCGCGAACACCTGCGAGGGCATGTCGTAGCCGTAATCCAGCGGCTCGGCCGACGAGATCACCGCCCGCGCCACGCGGCCCGGATGGCGCTTCAGGACCGCGAAGGCCCATTGCGAGCCGAAGCTGGCCGCCACCAGGCTGACCTTGTCGTAGCCCAGGGCCTGGCGCAGGTCGTCGACGTCGTCGGCGATCTGGGCGATCGAATAGCCGGAAAGGTCCGCTTGCGGATAGGCCGCCTGGGCCCGGCGGGCCAGGTCGCGGGTGACCTCGATGTCCTGGGCCGTGGTCGACGGCCGGTCCAGCGGCAGGGCCGGGCTGTCGATCTCCATCAGGTCGCCGCGCAGGGTATAGCCCCGCTGCTCGATGACGATCAGGTCGGCGACCTGGGCGTAGGCCTGCCACGCCTTGACCCGCCGCCTGGCGGCTTCGTCGTGGTCGAGCACGATGTCCAGCATGGTGACGCCGGGACCTCCCGCCAGCAGCACGATCGGTGGGGCGTCCGTGGCGCGGGCGGCCCGGACGCGCGCGAACCCGACGCCGATCAGCCGGCTGCCCGGCTTGGCGCGGTTCTCGGGTACGTACAGCGTGCCGATCTCGTAGGCCATGGTCGAGCCGTCGAGGGCGGTAGCGACGCCGGGCTCGGTGGCGACCTGCCCGGCGCGACGGAGCGGCTCGGCGGTCGCGGGTAGGGTCGAAGCGGCGATCAAGGCCGCGAACATGCACGCCAGCACCGCCCTCATCGCCCGCCCCCTCTCAACCGAACGTAGAAGGCAGGCTCAGACAGCGACGTCCTGGCGTCAAGAGCCGCCGAGGCTTTAGATCCCCTCGCCCACGTTCGGCGCGGCGCCGGGGGCCCGAGCGACGTGGATGCCGCATTCGGTCTTGTCCTGGCCGGCCCAGCGGCCAGCGCGGACGTCGGCGTTGGGGTCCTCCACCGGCTTGGTGCACGGCCAGCAACCGACCGAAGGGAAGCCCTGGGCGACCAGCGGATGGGCCGGCAGGTCGTGCTCGGCGACATAGGCCTCCAACTCGGCCTTGCCCCAGTTGGCCAGGGGGTTGAACTTGATCTTGCCGTCAGCCTCCTCGACCACCCGCAGCCGCAGGCGGTCGCCGCCGTGGAACCGCTTGCGGCCCGTGGTCCAGGCGGCGAACTCGCCCAAGGCGCGGTCCAGCGGCAGCACCTTGCGGATGTGGCAGCAGGCGTCGGTGTCGGTGCGCCACAGGTCCGACTTGGGATCGGTGACCGCCAGGTCGGTATAGGCCGGGCGCAGGTCGCGCACGTCGGTCAGGCCCAGCTTGGCGGCCAGTTGCCGGCGGTAGTCCAGGGTCTGGCCGAACAGCATGCCGGTGTCGAGGAACAGCACGGGAATGGCTGTCGACACCTGGCTGGCCAGGTGCAGCAGCACCGCCGATTCCGCGCCGAACGAGCTGACCAGGGCCAGCTGGTCGCCGAACGTCTCGTAGGCCTTGCGCAGGATGGTCAGCGGGTGGGCGTCACGCAGCTCGGCGTCCAGCCGCGCCGCCAGGTCAGCGGCCCCGCTTTCCGGGACGAGAGGCTGCGTCGCGACGGTCGGCTTCACCTCGGTCACGGTCTGATCGTAGGCCATCAGCTGGCCCTTTCCTCGAACGCCACCTGACGGTTGTCGGCGGCGCGTTGATAGACATGGCGATAGCGGTGGGCGGCCTTGGTCCAGACCTCGGGCGTCGCGCCGTCGGCGGGTTCGAAGGCGTCGAAGCCGCAGCGGACCATGAAGCCGGCCTGTTCCTGCAGCACGTCGCCGACCGCCCGCACCTCGCCGGTGAAGCCCAGGCGCTCGCGCAACAGGCGGGCCGAGGTATAGGCGCGACCGTCCCGGTATTTCGGGAAGGCCAGGGCCACCACCGACAGGCGCGGCAGGTCATAGGCCAGAGCTTCGACCTCCTGGTCCGCCTCGACCCGCACGCCGACGCGCCGGCTGTTGGACAGCAGGATCTCGCCCTCGGCCTGGAAACGGGCCAGGGACAGGATCACGTCGCCTTCGGGCAGGGCGTCGTCGTCGCCGACATGGGTGAAGACGTCGTCGGCCCACTGCGCCGTGTCGCCGGTCAGCTTAATCAGCTTGGGCATAGACCGCCTCCTTGAAGGGCTCGAGGCCGACGCGGCGATAGGTGTCGAGGAAGCGCTCGTCGCCGGCGCGGATGTTCAGATAGGCGTCGACCAGGGCGTCGATGGCCGGGGCCACCTTGTCGGCCGACAGGCCCGGGCCCAGGATCCGGCCGATGCTGGCGTCCTCCGCCCCCGAGCCGCCGAGCGAGAGCTGGTAGAATTCCTCGCCCTTCTTGTCGACGCCCAGGATGCCGATGTGGGCCACGTGGTGGTGGCCGCAGGCGTTGATGCAGCCGCTGATCTTGATCTTCAGCTCGCCCACCTTCTCGGCGCGATCCGGATCGGCGAACTTGCGAGCGATGTCCTGGGCGATCGGGATGGCGCGGGCGTTGGCCAGGGCGCAGTAGTCCAGGCCCGGGCAGGCGATGATGTCGCTGGCCAGGTCGATGTTGGCGGTGGCCAGGCCCGCGGCCTCCAGCGCCGCGTGCACGGTCGGCAGGTCGTCCAGCTTGACGTGCGGCAGGACTAGGTTCTGGGCGTGGGTCACGCGCAGGTCGTCCAGGCTGTAGCGCTCGGCCAGGTCGGCGACGACCTCCAACTGCTCGGCCGTGGCGTCGCCTGGCGTCTGGCCGATGGCCTTCAGAGACACCTCGACGATCGCATAGCCGCTCTGCTTGTGCGGCTTGACATTGTTGCGCACGAAGCGCTGCAGGACCGGGCTGGCGGCGCGGGCGGCCTCGAAGGCTTCGGACACGGCCGGCAGGGTCTCGAAGCGAGTCTGGGCGAAGGCGGCGCGGACGCGGGCCAGTTCGCTGGCCGGCAGGTTGGCGCGCGCGGCGTCGATCTTGCCCCACTCCTCCTCGACCTGACGGGCGAACTCCTCCGCGCCCAGGGCGGCGACCAGGATCTTGATCCGGGCCTTGTAGATGTTGTCGCGGCGGCCATGGCGGTTGTAGACGCGCAGGATCGCCTCGACATAGCTGAGCAGGTGCTCGGCCGGCAGGTACGAGCGGATGGTCGGGCCGACATAGGGCGTGCGCCCCTGGCCGCCGCCGACGATCACCTCGAAGCCGATCTGGCCGTCACGGCCCTTGCGCAGGATCAGGCCGATGTCGTGCACCTTGACCGCCGCGCGGTCGGTCAGGGCGCCGGTGATGGCGATCTTGAATTTGCGCGGCAGGAAGCTGAACTCGGGATGCAGGGTCGACCACTGGCGCAGGACTTCCGACCACACCCGCGGGTCGTCGATCTCCTCGGCCGTGGCGCCGGCATAGGGGTCGGCGGTGACGTTGCGGATGCAGTTGCCGCTGGTCTGGATGGCGTGCAGGTCCACCTCGGCCAGGGCGTCCAGGATGTCGGGCGCGTCCTTCAGCTTGATCCAGTTGAACTGGATGTTCTGGCGGGTGGTGAAGTGGCCGTAGCCCTTGTCGTAGGTGCGGGCGATCCAGGCCAGGCGGCGAGCCTGGCGGGCGTTCAGCGAGCCGTACGGGATGGCGATCCGCAGCATGTAGGCGTGGAGCTGCAGATAGAGGCCGTTCATCAGCCGCAGCGGCTTGAACTGATCCTCGGTCAGCTCGCCGGCCAGGCGGCGCGCCACCTGATGCCGGAACTCGTTGGAGCGGTCGGTCAGGAACTCGCGGTCGATGGGATCGTACAGGTACATGAGGCTTACTTCCTGCGGATCAGGTCGACGCGACCGGTGGAGCGGGCCGCGCCCGCGGCGTGGCGCAGAGCCTCGATCACCTCGCCGCCGACGGCCTGCTTGCCGTGGGTGGGTTCGTTGGTGGGCCCCAGGGCCCGGATGCGTTCGCGATAGCTGATCGGGGCCAGGCCGCCGTCCACCGGGGCCAGGTCGATCGGATAGACGTCGACCACCACCGTCGGCTGGGCCTTGCCGTTGGCCACCACGGCCTCGACCTCGGCGTCCTGGCCCTCGCCGAACAACTGGGCGTCGCCGAAGCCTTCGACCCAGGCGCCGGCCTTCCAGAACACGACCTCGCCGTCGATCAGGCGATTGGCGGTGATGGCTTTCATTGACCGGGGCTCACGCGTTGGACTTTCGGAGAGGCGACCTCGTCCTTCGACAAGCTCAGGATGAGGTCTACTGCAGCGCCCGAGACAACCTCATCCTGAGCTTGTCGAAGGACGATGTTGTTCGGCACGACGTCGGCCATCGCCATGGCCTCGCCGACCATGAGCAGCGCCGGGCCCTTGAGGCCCTCGGCGGCGAGCGCCAGGCCGGCCAAAGTGGTCAGGAGACGGCGCTCATCGGCGCGGCTGGCGTTCTCGACGATCAGGGCCGGGGTCGAGCCGGACCGGCCGGCCGCCGTCAGGCGCTCGGCGATCAGGCCGGCGGTCGAGACGCCCATATAGACGACGACGGTCTGGTTCGGCCGCGCCAGGGCGGTCCAGTCCAGATCCGGCTCACCATGAGCGGCGTGGCCGGTGACGAAGGTCACGGCTTGGGCGGCGCCACGGTGGGTCAAGGGCGCGCCGGCTCCGGCCGAGGCGGCCAGGGCGGCGGTCACGCCGGGAACGACGGTGCAGTCGACGCCGGCCTCGCGGCAGGCGGCCAGCTCCTCGCCGCCGCGGCCGAACAGGAACGGATCGCCGCCCTTCAGCCGCACCACGGTCAGGCCGTCCAGGGCCAGGGCGACCAGCAGTTGGTTGATGTCGTCCTGCGGCAGGGTGTGGCGCGACTTGCGCTTGGCGACGTTGATCCGCCGCGCCGCCACCGGCGCCAGGTCGAGGATCTCGTCGGACACCAGGCCGTCGTGGACCACCACCTCGGCGGCCTGCAGGGCCTTCAGCGCCTTGATCGTCAGCAGCTCCGGATCGCCGGGCCCCGCGCCAACCAGGGTCACCCGGCCCGGCGCGCGCGCGTCCGTCCCGCCGCCGAGAGCGACGAGACCGGCGTTCGACCGGGAAGCGGATCGGACCGTTGGCCGAGCCATCAGATTCAGGTCCTCTATAAGCCAGCCACCATTGGCGACGCGCCGGACCGGCGCGTTCGCCAAACCGGTGCGCTTCAAAGCATTGCGGGGCGAACCCTAGGGCCCGCCCCGCTCGCGTCCACCGAGGAAAAGGGCCATCTCCATCAGCGAACGCTTGCAAATTGGTCGCGACCGGGCCACTTCGCAAACAAGGTCTTCTGCCGGGGCGTTCAGTAAAACTCATGGAAAGACAGTCCGAACGACGTCGCCTCCCGCCCTTGAACGCCCTGCGCGCGTTCGAGGCGGCCGCACGTCACCTGAACTTCAGTCGCGCCGCCGACGAGCTTTCGGTGACGCCGGGCGCGGTCAGCCAGCAGATCCAGAACCTGGAGGACTATGTCGGCGCGGCCCTGTTCAAGCGCACGCCCAAGGGCCTGCTGCTGACCGACGCGGCCCAGACCGCCCTGCCCGCCCTGCGCGAGGCCTTCGACCGGCTGGCCGAGGCCGCCAGCCTGCTGACCGCCGCGGTCGACGGCCGCCGCCTGACCCTGACCGCCGCCCCCTCGTTCGCCGCCAAGTGGCTGGTGCCGCGCCTGGGCAAGTTCGAGCAGGCCCAGCCCCAGGTCGACGTCTGGCTGTCGGCCGGCATGGAGGTCGTCGACTTCGCGGCCGGCGAGGTCGACCTGGCCATCCGCTACGGCTCGGGCCGCTATCCGGGCCTGGAGGTGATCCGCCTGCTGAGCGAGACGGTGATCCCGGTCGCCAGCCCTGAACTCCTGGCGTCCAACCCGTTGGAAACGCCCGAGGATCTGTCGCGCCACATCCTGCTGCACGACGGCTCGCCCGACGCCGACGACAGCTGCCCGGACTGGGCCATGTGGCTGGCCGCGCGGGGCATCAAGAGCGTCGACGGAGCGCGTGGCCCGCGCTTCAACCAGTCCAGCCTGGTGATCGAGGCCGCCGCCAACGGCCGCGGCGTCGCCCTGGCCAAGCAGACCCTGGCCCAGGCCGATCTCGACGCCGGCCGGCTGGTGATCCCGTTCGAAGCCGCCACGGCGGTCGATTTCGCCTATTACGTCGTCCACCCCAAGGCCAAGGGCCGCCTGCCGCAGGTCAAGGCCTTCGTGGCCTGGCTCAGGGACGAGGCCGCCGCCCATGAAGCGGCCCTGCTGACCATGGACAACGGCGCGGGCATCTAGGCGGCCGCCACGGTCAGGTTTGGTATGGTCCCCGCCGCTCAAAACGGCTTAAAGGGGCGCATGATCAAGACGACTCTCAACGTCGACGAGCGCCTCGCCCCCGCCGACTGCCAGACGATGCTCGACGTCCGCCAGGGGGTCGACGCCCTGGATCGGGCCCTGGTGGCGCTGCTGGCCGAGCGCCAGGGCTACATGGACGCCGCCGCCCGCATCAAGGCCGACCGCAACAAGGTGTTCGACCGCGCCCGGATCGAGGACGTGGTCGACAAGGTCAAGATCGCCGCCCGCGAGTCGGGCCTGTCGGAAGCCATCGCCGAGCCGGTTTGGCGTACGCTGATCGACCGCTGCATCGCCTATGAGTACGACAGCTGGGACCGGACGAAGGGTTAGGCCTCAGTCGGCTTTCAGCCGCCTGATGGAGCGCCGGAGGTTTTCGCGCGCCCTGGCCTCGAACCTGGCCTTGCCCCAGTCCGAGAAGTACAGCGCGTCCCGCTCCAGGAAGCGCTCGAGAATCGCCGCGCGTCCGGCCCGAAAAACGGTTTCCGGGACCTCCCGATACTCGTGCCGGACGCCAGCTTCGTAAGTGTCGAACGCCTCAGGCGCGGCGCCGAGAATCGACAGGTCCATGTCGAGAAACCGCGCCATGTCGCCGACCTCGCCGGGCGGAAGATCCTCGGGAACGGCGTGGTGCTGCGTCGCCTCGATCAAGCGCACCGCCCGCTCCAGAGTGGCCGCCGGCACGACGCTGTCCAGCATGCGTCGGGCGAGTTCGGCGCTGCGGGTCTCGTTGTCGGCGCGGCGAGGCTCGTAGATCGCGTCGTGCAGCAGGATCGCGCATCGCACCGCCAGCGGATCATCAAGCTCGGTCTCGATCTCCGCCAGCTGGCCCAGCAACGCCAAGGGGTGGCTCCAGTCATGGTAGCCGCGGTCCTCCCCCTCGTGGAGGGCACGGATGTCCGCCAGAACCGCGTCCGAAAGCATCGCGCCCTTCCTCACAATGCTACGGCCTACCGATTCCCGCCGATCAGGTCCCCGAGTTCCCCCAGGATCGACCCCTCGCCGCGATTGCCGCCCTGGCCGCCGGCGGCCGCCAGCATCCGGCCGGCCAGGCGCGAGAACGGCAGGGACTGGATCCACACCTTCCCCGGTCCACGCAGCCGGGCGAAGAACAGCCCCTCGCCGCCGAACAGCACGCTGCGCACGCCGCCGGCCGTGACCAGGTCGAAGTCGACGCCCGGCGTGTAGGCCGCCAGGCAGCCGGTATCGACGTGCAGCTCCTCGCCGGCCCGCAGTTCGCGCTCGACCAGCGTGCCGCCCATCTGGACGAACACCCAGCCGTCGCCGTCCAGGCGCTGCATGATGAAGCCCTCGCCGCCGAACAGGCCGGTCATCATCCGCTTCTGGAAATGGATCCCGATCGACACGCCGCGCGCGGCGGCCAGGAAGCTGTCCTTCTGGCAGATCAAGCTCCCGCCCAGCTGGCCCAGGTTCAGCGGCAGGATCGAACCCGGCGTCGGCGAGGCGAAGGCCACGCGCGCCTTGCCCGAGCCGGTGTGGGTGAAGACGGTGGTGAACAGGCTCTCGCCGGTGACCAGGCGCTTGCCCGCCCCCAGCAGCTTGCCCATGAAGCCGCCGCCGGTATCGCCCGAGCCGTCGCCGAACACCGTGGTCATCTGGATGCTGGCGTCCTTCCAGACGAACGACCCGGCCTCGGCCACGGCGCTCTCGCCGGGATCCAGCTCGATCTCCAGGAACTGCAGCTCCTGGCCCTTGATCTCGAAATCGACGTCATCGGCGACGCTGGCGCTGCGCTGGTGGGACCAGGGGCTGTTGGTCATGGTCGAAGGGACTCCCGTTATGGCGCCCGCAGCCTAGGCGAGCGCCGCGCGGCAAGCCAATTACAGGTTCGTAAGTTCAGGGGCGAATGAGAGACTCCCTACCCCTTCAGCGACCGCAGCGCCCGTTCGTGGGCGTAGGCGGCGATGTCCAGCAGCGCAGTGTCCAGGGCGTTACGCACGTCGCCCAGGCTCCGGGTCCCCGCCTCCGCCTGCGCGCAGACATCCCCCAGGACGAAGGCCCCCACGCCCCGCGCCGCGCCCTTGACCGTATGGACCGCGTCCATCCAGCCGGGATGGCTCTTGTCGAGCATCGGCGTCCACAGCGCGGCCTGTTCGCGAAACAGCGCCAGCACCTCGTCGATGACCGTGGAATCGTTCATCGCGAACCCTTCCAGGTAAGCGAAATCCACGGCTCCGCTGATATCTCGTCTGGCCAAAAAATAGTCCCTTGCGTTCCAAGATTCTTTGCGTATGTTCCGCGCCTCGCCGCCGAGGCAAACCATCGCTTCGGGTCGCGCGGGCGCATAGCTCAGTTGGTAGAGCAGCTGACTCTTAATCAGCGGGTCGTAGGTTCGAATCCTACTGCGCCCACCATCTTCCTCCGAAATCCGATCCTCAAGCCCTCCCCTCCGGGGATCCCGACACGCTCGGGCTGGACGGACGATAGCCCAATCCGCCGTCTCTGACGCCCCTGGAAATCGTCGCTCCTCCCGCGGTCGCCGGCGGGGCGATCCAGCGATCCTGCGTCAGGTCGGGCCTGGACGGACCAACGCGAACGGGAGCCGTAAACCGCGCGGCGCTGAACCCGCGCGCCGGGACGGACGTTCCCTTGACGAAGGGACCGCCCATGCCTCGCCGCCGCCTGTCCACCCGCCTGCCGCCCAACGCCCTGCTGCTGCTCCTGACTCTCGGCGGGCTGACGTTGGGGGCCTGCGCCCATGACCGGGCCGGCCAACCGGGCTACGGCTGGAACTACATGGACAACGCCGGCGAAGGGCCCAAGCTGGCCTATGGCCGGCCGAACAGCGACGACGTCGTGATGATGCTGGCCTGCGCGCCCCACGCCTCGGGCGTCACCCTGACCACGACGGGCGTGGCGGGCGGCGAGATCGCCTTGGCCTCGGGCCGCTCGGTCACCCGGCTGAGGGCCCAGCCGGCGGTGTCGGACATGGACGGCGGCGTGCTGGAAGCCCGCACCACGGTCGACGCCTCGGCGCTGCGCGCCTTCCGCCGCACCGGCGACCTGGACCTGCTCGTGGCCGACGCCCACCACGACCTCAACGCCGCCTCGGCCGATCAGCGGCAGGTGAAGGCGTTCTTCAAGGCCTGCTCGACCTAGGGCGAAGATGTTGGGCGCACGATTTCGAGTATCGATCCGCCTTAAGCCCGACGCCCCGCCGCGCTGATGTTGTCGATGCCCAGCGCCGACAGCGCCCCGCGCAGGATACCCTCGGCGTCGAGGCCGGCCTGGGCGTACATCAGGTCGGGCTTATCCTGGTCCTGGAAGATGTCGGGCAGCACCAGGGTGCGGATCTTCAGGCCGCGGTCCAGGGCTCCGTGCTCGGCCAGGGCCTGCAGCACGAAGGCGCCGAAGCCGCCCATGGCCCCCTCCTCCACCGTGATGATCGCCTCGTGCTCGCGCGCCAGGCGCAGCAGCAGATCGACATCCAGCGGCTTGGCGAAACGCGCGTCGGCGACCGTGGCCGACAGGCCGCGGGCGGCCAGCAGGTCGGCGGCCTTCAGGCATTCGGTCAGCCGCGTGCCCAGCGAGACGATGGCGACGCTGGTCCCCTCGCGGACGATGCGGCCCTTGCCGATCTCCAGCGGGGCGGCGAGCTCCGGAAGGGTCAGGCCCAAGCCCTCGCCGCGCGGATAGCGGAAGGCGCTGGGACGGTCGTCGATGGCCACGGCGGTCGAGACCATGTGGGCCAGTTCCACCTCGTCGGCGGCGGCCATCAGCACCATGCCGGGCAGAGCCCCCATGAAGCCGATGTCGAAGGTGCCGGCGTGGGTCGGGCCGTCGGCGCCGACCAGGCCGGCGCGGTCCATGGCGAAGCGCACCGGCAGGCGCTGGATGGCCACGTCGTGGACCACCTGGTCATAGCCGCGCTGCAGGAAGGTGGAATAGATCGCCGCGAACGGCTTCATGCCGTCGGCGGCCAGACCGGCGGCGAAGGTCACCGCATGC